>OLPP01000087.1_pt1 | contig 106226 bp, 113 predicted proteins | sample 1643151 | NCBI WGS metagenome assembly OLPP01 (sample SAMEA3136679, study PRJEB25190) | human gut metagenome | biome: human gut; feature: human-associated habitat; material: faeces | place: Austria | collected 2013 | reverse complement strand
TTACATATATTTTACCATAAAGAAGGTACTTTTTCTTTACTTTGTCAACAGGTCCTTTTCTTCATAGTCTCGTTACCCAAAAATTAAACGTCAGACACATGTAATGCATCATTCAACCACTGCACAATATTTTCCTCACCATTGTCTTTATACCAACCTCTAAGCGGCTCACAATTCATATCAGATAACAACTTCCTTTTTATATGATTAATTTGCGGTTTTGTAAACTTATTACTCTCATTATCTATTAAAATTGGAATAAATGTATTTTTGTTTTCTTTACTCTTTTGAATTTCATAAGATACATATTTTCTGTTAAATGTCTCTTTACTGATAAGAAGTATTGTAAATTTAGTTTTTAAAATCTCCTCATTGACCCAAGTTTTTATTGCAGTAGAATCCTCTGATTTTTTCTCTTCCTCAATAATTGTAAACATATTTGTCTTTTCACCATTGACAATCTCTACTATCTTTTTTGCGATCTCATTATCCGATTCATAATGATAGCTGATGAATACTTTTATTCCAGAAAGAGCAATTCCAGAATATATTTTTTCTTTCAGTTCGATCTCTTTTTTCTTTTTATGTTGCTCCAAAAGATTTATGAGTTCTTTGATTGCAACAGATATCTTATTCTCCTTTTCCAAGAAAAGTAATTCTTTTTTCTCTTCCTCTGAAAGTTTCTCATTATATATCTCTTTCGCCGCAAATCCCGTCTTCTCCATTGGAATAACATTTTTTTCTTCCTCTTTCGCTATATTATATTCTTGATATGTTCCTGAATTCTCATCCCCATATCCGAATACGATGATAGAACTACTACACTGTTCTATCATCTTTCTTCGTATGCGATTCTTATTTTCAACATCTTTTACCGACATCATACTGCTGATATGTATATCATCATTGATTACTTCTCCGTTTTGCCGGTTCTTCTTACTTTGCAATACGCCTGCTAAGATATAGTTTCCCACACCAGCACCAAATCCCGTATATATATGGAATCCATTATCTACCAGATCCCTACCCAATATTGTCAAAAAGCTCTCTGGTGGATTTAAATTAAGATTGTGTTTCTGTTTCTTCTTTATCATCTTCCTTAAGTATTCTTTGAAATGTATCTGATATATCCTTTCGTAAAGTAGAATTTTCATTTAGATAATGAACTGGTTGAATATCATTTTGCATTTGTATGATAATTAGGAAGTTAATTATCACACGTTTCCTTTCTTTTAATATCGTGGTTCAATATATTCAGATACTGTGGACTTTTGATTTTGCCCTGTAGCTTTGACTACTCTAAGGAGTGTATTGCCGCTACCTTTATCTGAATTGTTTATAGCTGGATGTTGCCGGAGTAATCCGAGTACTTATTTCCATCAAGTCTACGATGATAATCGCTGGTGGATATCACGGTATCAGACTTTAGAAAGAGAGGTACAACCTCATGATTTATGTAGGCATTGACATTGCCAAACTCAATCACTTTGCCTCAGCCATATCTTCTGATGGTGAAGAATTAATCAAGCCGTTCAAATTTACAAATGACAATGATGGCTTCCAACTGCTGATTTCCAAGCTAGATTCTCTAGACAAGGACAGCCTCATCATTGGTCTTGAATCGACGACACACTACGGCGACAACCTTGTTCGATATCTTGTTGCTAAGAATTACAAAGTGTGTGTTGAACCCCATCAAGACTTCTACTATGCGTAAGAACAACATTCGCAAAACGAAGACTGACAAAGTCGACACATACATCATTTGCAAAACTCTCATGATGCAGGAATCTCTCAGATTTGTGACCTTCTATGATCTTGATCTGATGGACTTAAAAGCCCTTGGACGATTCCGTCAGAAAACCATTAAGCAGCGAACCCTCCTAAAGATTCAACTGACTTCTTACGTGGATGAGATATTCCCTGAATTGCAGTATTTCTTCAAATCAGGTCTGCATCAAAAATCTGTCTATGCGCTTCTAAAAGAAGCACCAACACCGGAAGCTATTGCTTCTATGCATATGACTCATCTGGCTCATCTTCTCAAAGTGAACTCGCATGGACGCTTTGACAAAAAGATGGCTCAGCAGTTAAGAGTTCTCGCACAGAAGTCTATCGGTGCCAGCGACAGTTCTCTATCTATCCAGGTAACTCACACAATTCAACAAATAGAGTTACTCGATAGCCAATTAGAAAGAGTTGAAGCTGAAATGACGGAAATCATGAAATTCAATGATTCTGTCATTATGACCATTCCTGGTATCGGATATATCAATGGAGGAATGATACTTGGCGAAATCGGTGATATCCACCATTTCTCCAGCCTCAACAAGCTGCTTGCATATGCCGATTTGGATCCTTCTGTCTATCAGTCTGGAAACTTTCAGGCTAAGAAGACCAGAATGTCAAAACGTGGATCTAAAGTCCTCAGATATGCACTTGTTAATGCAGCTCACAATGTTGTTAAAAGCAATGCCGCCTTCAAGACTTACTATGACGCCAAGATGGCTGAAGGCCGGACTCACTATAATGCTCTTGGGCACTGTGCCGGCAAGCTCGTCAGAATCATCTGGAAAATGATGACTGACAACCTGGAATTTAACCTCGAATAAGAGGTCTGGATACCTACATCTTAGATTTGTTTAAAAGCACCCTCCAGGGAGCCTTATTAAGGTTACCCATTTTTACCACGAAAAGGATTTATTAATTTCCAGCTAATTTAAGCTTGACTTTTCATAGCTGGTCTTGTATGATATTCATATAATTCATTTGCTAGTCTTCTTTGAATAAGTTTTAATTCCTTATTTGGTGCATTAATTAAACGTTGTCCACCACTTTTTTCGGAATTTCAAACGATGTATACATATTCTCCAAATGTTTTATATATAAAAGATATGTTAATCTTTTATGAGAAATCCCCAAAAGATCTGCTAATTCATTTCTACTTTTAACTTCGTTTATCATTTTCAATTTATCCTTTTATAAAAATAACGTGTAGTTACTCATTATGCGATGCTTAAAGACTATTCTGCAATCATAGTTAAAAAAGTAAGAGAACGCATATCTCACTACCATTTTTACCAACACTTGCGAAACACAAGTACAAAATCTAACTACACGTTATTAATAGAATAAAACATTTTCTTATTCCTGACAACCTATTTACTTATTTTTATAAAAAGCAAGCAATGAAAAGTCACAAAACCTCTTCATCCACCTGCTTTTTCCGTATACTCTCACCACTTCCACAACATCTGGATGTTCAACCGCCCACATACCACAAAATACCACCTGTTTTTCGACCTCCGTCTACTAGGAGACAAAATATTCCACTGCTTTCCATTGCTGTGCCAACGTATTATTCATACTATAGAGTTGAATATTACTTACATTTGCTGCGATCGCTGCCTGAAGATCTACGCAATAATCTGCATCTAATGCAGATAAGAAAACGATTCGACCATTTGTCTGCTTTACCGCAATCCATTTCTGTGATTTTTCATCTTTATAGTCTCGTTGTTCTATATTGGCAGAATTCTTTGCCGAACCGCCATTTATACTCAATACTTTACCTGAATTCTTATTTTTCAAAATCACATAATTTTTATTATCACGACTTATCTTGTATTTTTCCAGTGCTATTTTAATGATTTGCAACACTGGATTAAAATCATCTTTATTATAATATATTTTTCTCTTTGGTTATTAAATATTTCCTTGAGTCATATTATATATTAACAGACCTATTAAATTAAATATAACATAAAATGAAGCCAAGCACTATTAAAATTTTTCAATTTTACACAAAATATTAATCCGAAAGGAATGTATTCTTATGCATAATTTTATTCTTCTTATAATTATTGTCTTTGCCATTGCATGCCTGATTGTTGTCTGCTGCTTATGTATTGCATCTACAAACTGGCGAGATGACAGACATGATTATGAATTAGATGATATCAGGGATAAATCAGATGAGAACAAGTAAATATGATAACACCTCAATGTTCATGATATTAATATTTTTCACATATCACCGTATTAAAGTATTCCTCTAAAATTAAAACTGACTATCCAGCCAGTTCTAATCTCTATACTTTGACATACTATAAATCAGAAAATAGATCTTCCTTATACACTTCTGTTTTCAGCATCTCCTCAAAGCTCTCCTTCACTGTAACCACATCTTCCTTGTATGTCATACCATACCAGGTATCATTACTGCGTAATACTTTGACTGACATCTTATTTTCTGCTAATAATTCACCAATAAAAGTCCCCTTTTTCCGGTTTTTCCTCACACCACTCTAATTTCCCATCTACATCATAACACCAGCTCTGATCATATTCTCTATATGCGACCCAGCCCTTTACAATTTTTTCCTCCCTATGATTTATATTTTACCATAGAAGACCTTGCTGTTATTAGCTATTTACAGAAAAAGTTTCACACACTCTATTTTTCCATGTCTCACTTAGCAAGTAAAGAATATCAACCCCTCCTTTAGTATATTAAGACAAAATCTTCAAAAGCACTATTTTTTGAGCATGATGAAAATCGTTTGTTTTCCGTTTTCAAATAACCTCTTCAAGCTCGTTCCACAAATATTGTCTTCCGCTTCACATATCACTTCATAATTCAATGTTCTTGCATAATCTCCAATCATTTTTTCAAATTTTTGAGAAATAACAATAAAGAAAAGATCCTTATTCGCATGAATGTTCCCAAGTGTGTTCATATCATGAAGAAATTCCTCCTCCGTAACAACTCCTATATAGCGTCTTCTTTTTTGAGCTAAAGAAGCGCCAAGAACATTTGACAATGTTCCATCCTTACACCTAGACATTCCACCACTTATGCACTTACACATAAAATCTTTTTCCTTTGTCTGAAATCTCGGCGAAAAATAAAGATAATCTTTTTCCGAAACTGCTTCCATCAAAGCTTCTTGTAATTTCAAAGATTCTACTTCTGTATCTATAATTATTTCCTCTCCAAGCTCAATGTGTGCCGGAAGCTTATAATTCGCAAAGTTCAAAATTTCCTTTGCATCCTTTACCAGATAATGTCCCAATACAACATCTTTCAACTCCATTGTGTAATCCAGACTATTTCCCAAAGTGATCAGTATCACCGGCAGTTGTCGGTAGAACGCTTCTGTCATTCCAGAAAAAGCACTTCTAGACGCATTGCTCCCATCCACACATACAGCAACAATCTCTCCGCACTGAGCACTAATTCCAGTAGCGTAATATACAGCAGATCTTACATCCAGCGCCAAAATACATTTTATATTATCCCTTTTAAATTGTTGTACAACCATGCTTGGCTCTACTTCTTTTGTATAAATAAGATATTCTATCTTTTTCATTTTATTATCTCCTGAATAATCTCTTAGCAAATTTATACACTAAAGTTTTTCTTAACTCGGCTTTTATGCCAGTATTTTTCGCCAATGAATTCATCATTAATAATGCCTGGCTTTCTTCCTTATCATTTGTAAATACTTCTAATAGTACGGGACTCTTATGTTTACATAACCATTGTTCTTTTTGTCTGTTATATTCTTCTTTCGAAAAAGCACACATATACATAACTCCAAGATTGGCACATAACTTCTTCACAAGCTCTGAATTTCGAAATCCATTATGTCCTTTAGCAGCCATGAAAGGATCTGCATCCATCCCAAACATCGCTGCTCTGTTATCATAATTTTTAAATTCTGTTCCAACTCCATTATTTACTAAAAGAATATGCACATTACACGGTATAGCATTGCAAATTGAATTAAGATCATAAAAAAAGGCTAAATCTCCTATTATCAGATAATGTTCTTTTTTCGGATTGCTTATAGCTGCTCCAATACAAGAAGATAAACATCCATCAATCCCAAAGCCTCCCGTATTCGCATAACATAACACATCCTCTGGCGTTTCAAAAAAGTTCCAAGATCTCAAAGAATTTAAAATTCCAAAATGAATCACCGAATTTGCCGGAATTCTATCTGCGGTTTCTTTGGCAATCCAAATATTTGAAAACGGAACTTCCGGAACTAACCGATTTACCTTTTTCTGAGCCTGAATGCATATATCTATTAAAGTATTTTCCTGCTGTTTTTCTGAATAGTGCTTAAAAAAAGTCGTTTCCTCCATCTCAAAAACATAGGTCAGATTTCGGAAGCAGTCTCTAATTTCACCATCCGGATTCACTCGCCACAGCTGTTCTCCAACAAATCTCAGATATGTTCCATGCACAGAACCAATATATATTATCAGATCAAAAATTCTGGTTCCAAACTCTTTTTCCTGATTGTTCACCAGACTTGCCAGAAAACGGTATTTCCCACGATAATTGCTAATCTGATCGCAAATCACCACTGCATTATTTGCTTCACAAAATGCATCTATTGCTGCAGTCAACTCAGGACTGAATGCCTCATGTGCTCCAACATAAATTCCAATCTTACCAACTGGTATTTTCGGGAATTCATCGGTCATTATTCTATGTATAACTCTACATTTTGGAAGTTCTTCTGTTGTAAATTGAGCAGAATAAACTGTTGTCAAATTAAAATGAACCGGTCCTTTTTCCCTATGCATAAGTTCCAACAAGCCATCATTTACTGCAGTTATCGTATATTGCCTGTCCTCCTCCGAAAAGACAGATGGAAGTTGAATACTTTTTTTCACTACATCTGGAAATGTTACGCTTCTATCAATAACCTGTGCATAATAGTGTCCTATGCGCCCTGTATGCTGCGTCGATGTAATCGCCAAAACCGGTAGATGTCTATAATAAGCTTCTGTCAATCCTGGAATATAATTACGGGATGCTGTCGCACCAGTGCAGCTCAATACAACCGGTTCCTCACTTTCTTCTGCCAAACCACAGGCCATAAAAGCCGCTGCTCTCTCGTCTACAGCCGAATAGACTTCAAAAAAAGGATCACTTTGAACAGACCCGACAAAACTGATATTAGTTGTCCCCGGCGATGCAATAATTTTTCTAATACCGTGAGCTTTCAATAGTGATATTAAAATCAATATGTTCTCTTCATCTGTGTAACACATCTTCATCTTTTCAACTTCACTTTCCCTTCTCATTCTTTTATATAACAATCTATTATTTTTAAAAATAATAGATTTAATTTTTGTTTTTTAATCCAATTTTCATAAAAAAAGCTACCGCCTTACGAATCGAATTTCCGATTCATTAATGCGGCAGATTTTTCTGAAAATTATTATATAGGGTAGGCATTATAGAAATTTTTTCTTGCCTACAATATATGTTAACACATTTTCATCTAAAACAGTAATTTTTTTCATTATTTTGAAAAAAATTACTATTTTAGATGAATTTACCTACCACCGGAATTCTTTTAACACATAATGTAATTATTAAAGAAATCAACGTAACTACTATACTATATATAATTCCCACTGTAATATTGGAAGTAAAAGAAGCTTGTATTGAAAACTTTTCTATCGTTCTAAGAACTAATACATGAACAAGATATATTCCCATCGTATTCTTTGATATCACTTCAATACACTTACAGAATCTATCCTTTAAAGTGATCTCCGACTGTTTTTGTAATCTATTATTTTTATTAAAATCCATAAAAAATAGAAATACATAAATCACGTTAAGTAATACAAAAATTGTACTCCTACCTTCCCATACCGTGTCCCAAAATGTATTCGTTATTTTTGAATATAATATACCAATTATAAATAAACATATGTTATTTAGCAAAAAGCCCAGAACCATCAAAACTTTGCATTTCATAATATGCACTTTTTCCAATATATTTTTATATGTATATATTAATCCTCCAATACAGAAATATATAATATCACAAGGATTATTCCCTGTAAACGGATTGAACATATTGAAAAAATTAATACCACTTATATTCTTTGGATGACGTATTACAACTGTTGCCAACATCCCCATCTCATTGAGAAAAGTATTTCCAAATATCATTGCAATTCCGATAACTACAAAGTATATAAATATTTTTCTCTGATCACGATGAATGTAATATAATACCGGAAATAACAGGTAAATACACACAAGTTCTCCCAAAAACCACAAGTGACTTGTCCAGTTCGGCCTTGTCTGCCAAAACGTAAGCAAAAATTCTTTTGCACTCAAGTATTCTCCCCGAATAAACATTAAAAATATGATCGTAATTACGCCCCATATGATAGCAATGGCTGCAACCCGAATTGTTTTTCTTATATGTTTTTTCAGATTAAATCCTCTTCCAAATAACAGAAATCCATTAACCACAAAGAACAGCGGAACTGCTACCGCTACTAATGTCTGAATAAAATAATTAACATACCCTATCATTTTCCCGCTCAAGATGTTTGCATTTCCAATCGCACCATGATAAAAAACTATACATATTATCGCAATCGTTTCCAACAAGTCAATATATCCAAATCTTATCTTCTTTTTCTTACTCTCTTCCATCCTGCTACTCCCTTTTTACAGATACTTTTTACGGATATAATCCCAGATCAAATACATGTGTAAATTCATACTTTTCATCATTAAAAAATATTGCGCCCAATGTTCCGCCACAATTTCCACCAACTAACGCATCACAACGTGACAATAATATAATAGATGAAAGATATTCCAACCCAGACCAGTAATTATCATTCTCCCTCTCAAAGTGAACATCCTTTATATAAGATATAGAAGAATCTTTATCATATATATCATCATAATACCGTCGTTTATTCTCTAATATCTTTCCCGGAAATTCTTTTTTAAAAAGGTCTCTTGTCTTTCTCTCTTCCGTTGCAAGATAAATTGCATCATACTTATTCTTCTCCATATACTTTTTACAATATGCAATTACATCCTTTATTTCCGGCTGAACAGGGTGCCCTGACGGTTTTAATGCCAGATAATCTGTACCACGGCAGATAACTCCCAGTACTTTTCTTTTTCCTTCAAATAGCTGCTTATATTCCGCTTCGATATATTCTCTGGTTTTTGAATTTAAGCGAATATATTTTTTATACCACTGACACCAGATGTGAACCTCTTTCTTGTTAAAAATATCATCAAACTTAGGCAGATATGCGTTCGTTTTCTTTTTACATTCTACAAAGGTAACATTTCGTTTAGATCGCAAACTGTCGTCTAACGGTTGAAAATACCATTCCCAATGGATATTTTCTTTTTTGTTCTCATTAACACAGATCTGTGGATACATTTTATGATATTTTGCATAAATAATCAAAGCCAACATATTATGCAAATAACAGAAGTTAAAATACTCGTATTCATATTCTCCTTCTTTTATCTGCATTATCTTAATCAAATCCCTGTTGAAACTTTCCGTATCTTCTGCATGTTTACCAGCATATATATGATATGGTATTCGTTCAAGCCGCTGTCCCGCAAAATACAAATTAGGATAAATCTTCTGATTATAAATATCTTTTAATGACATAATCCTCGCTCCCTTTAACTAACTTCTCATCTTCCACAATTTCGTCCATACAATATTAACAATGCACAAAACAATAATGGTTATTGCCCATAACATCGTTTCCGGCAGCGTCACATCTATCCTCCTTGCTATAGCTTCCAATACCAACGGATGTAATCCATAAATCAAAATTGATGAATCACGACAGAACTTTCCAGCCTTCGAAGCGCCTTCTGTAGTTAACGGGTTCTGTAATAACACTATAAATAATAATAAAATAACAAAAAGTACTCCAAAACTTCCTGCCGTCCCTTCTGATAAGCCCATATTACCTGCTAACCATATTTCAAAACAATTAAAAAGTATAGCTACTGTCAAACATATCTTCGCCGTTTTCCGGTTAATCATCTTTTCTTCATTCAGCCATTTATTCTCCACAGCAGAAATATAATTTCCAAGAAAAGTAAATGGTAATATTGCTGTAGTAAAACGATGAATATATGTAAAATCGAACCACTGCATTAAACGATCCAGCCCAGGTATAAAATGTTCGCCTATGCCATACCATGTATACGTACATGCTCCAAACACATAACAAAGTATGCCAATAATCCAGAATATCTTTTCACATTTCCATTTTATAGCAAAATGCAAAATTACAACTCCTAATATCATACAAGGGAAAAACCATAAATGATAATATGTTCCATACATCACAAAACGCTTCACGATCGTATATATCAAATCGCCAACAGACAATCCGGCAAACTCATGTTGCGTGAATCCCCATATAATATAAATCACACTAAACACAACATAATAGCTCAATAATGATTTAATATTTTTTATCCATCCCCTGCTATCTTTTTTCTCGTGTTTTGTAAGGAAATATCCTGTAACACATGCAAAAAAAGGAACTGCCATTCTTCCCAAAGCCGCATTTACTACTTTCGCAACAGTTGGTGATATGTCATTTAAAAAGTTAGCGTGTACACCTACAACCAAAAGTGCTGCAATAAATTTGACAATATCCAACGAATTATTTCTTGCTTTTGTTTTATTTTCTTGCATATTTTCCACCATTTTCGCATTCTGTTATCTTAAACTTAGTTTCTCTTAAACATTCTTCTGACATTTTCTTTTTCTTCCTGATTGAATCCCCATCTATAAAGGAGAACCCCATATACACAGATAAATATTGCACCCTGACTAATAAAATCAAACCACGAATCTACTGCAAAAAAGCTTTTTACCAACAATCCTTCCATATATGCTATTATCAACACAATTGTTGGACGGATCATGCTCTTAAAGAATGCCTTAATATTCAGCCCAATCTTGGTCTGATAATACCAGTTCATTAAAATTATATTTCCAACAACTGTTGCCAATGTTGTTCCAAAAGCGGCACCAATCGCACCATAATATTTTCCTAATGGTACACTTATTCCCAGATTTGCAAATGCGATTATAAAATACACAATCGACCGGAATTTGTGCATATTCTTTGCTTTCTGAATTTCTATTCCAATGTTCTGAATTAATGGTATAATTGCCGGAATCATAACCAATGCCCCAACATAATATGCCGCATCATACCCTTCTCCGGCCCATTTCATAATAAAGAATTTTCCGTATAGCAGATATCCTCCCAGGATAGCTGAAAGGACTACATACTGTACACGTCCAATTTTAATGAACAATGCAGTCAATGCATCATCTCCCTGTCTTTCCGCTACCATCTTATTGACACGGGGAATAAATACATTTGACACTGCAGTCGACATATTAATAAAATACTGATTAAACTGACTACCAACTGAATAAACAGCTACCACGCTTGCTCCCTGAACTGCACCTAAGATAACTTTGTCCACATTCCAATTTATCTGTGATGCAATCTCATTTAAAAATATGAATATCGAAAATGAGCCAACATTCTTTAACACTTTTAGCTGCATTCCATGAAATTGAAATTTCATTTCCAATTTTACAATACAATAATACACATTCATTACTGTTCTAAATACAGATATAAATAAGTTAACTGCTACTAATGCTGTGGATTTATATCCCATATACAATAAGGGTAATGTTAAAATCGGAAGTAATACTGTTGCGCCAATAAGGATAAGTCGCTGAAAAATATATTTTTCATGAGCCGTAATATAACAGTCAAAAATAATATTCGGAAATGTTAATGCTGTTGAAAGAACCAGTACAAACATCAAAATTCGTACCTGATGTACGTCCGCTGGTGAAAGGCTACTGTTAAAAATCAGATTCGCCGAAGCAATCATCACACCTCCTACGATACACGAAACGATTGCAAGGCAACAAAATACCAACAGGAAAATACTATTCAATCTACGGATTTTCTCTTCTTCCCCTTTTACCTTATATTCAAAATAGAACTTAACATATGAACTGTTAAATCCAAAACTCAGCAAACTAAGATACGATACAGCCGAGCTTCCTAATTGATATAATCCATATTCATTCTGACCTAAAAGTCTCAGCATTACCGGTGTATATATAATCGCACATAAGCTCTGGATCACAATTGACAGATAACTTAGTATCGCCCCCATCTTAAGCTGATTTACTTTCTTTTGCATTAATTATTTCTCCTTTAAATTCTGTCTAAAAAATTCTTAAATCTTTTTCTTTCCTGTTCAAGCACCATATCTGTATAATCAAAATTCACCTGAAAGACATCCTGTTCTTCCACACCTTCTGGTGTTCGTTCCAAACAGTTAAACAGCGTCAGCAAAGTACTTAAACGCGAACTCATCGTTTTAAAATTATCTCTACGCTCAAACACAACAAATGGCGTATGAAAAATAAGCGAAAAAACCGTTCCATGAAAAGAATCCGTACAAACACAAGCTGCATGATCTATCAGATACAGAAACTCATCCGGTGCAATACCAAAGTTTTCTTCATTCTGCAATTCAAAAATCTTCATATGATTCTTCTCTGCCAGATTCTCTATCCAGATCTTATATGAAGCTTCACAATCTCCCAGAAAATATGTAAGAATATACGGTGAATTTTTTAATCTGCTTTTGGGTTCTTTTTCAACGTTTCTCCATTTTTCTGCACTCAGATACATAGTCGGGTCACACAATACTTCTACATTCCTTCCAGTTAGCTCCCGGATCAGTTCTGCTCCTTTTTCTTCTCTGACCGATAATAATCTGAAATCCTTCAACCATTTTGCGAAATTTTCTTTATCTTTTTCCGGTATTTGTTCTATTGCAATACTCGGTGAAAGTGCAACCTTTTTCTCTCTTTCTGTAAAACTCAAAAAATTAGCTGCCGTACAATACTCCAGATATGGATTCCAGACCTGATCACTTCCTGCTATAAAATAATCATACGCAGAATCCAGACCTTCCGGAATCTGTTCGTCTATCATATAACTGCTTCTTTTAATATAGGTCTTATTAAATCTGTGAAAATTCAGGATTCTGTTCTCTTCTTTTGTTAAATGATAGTGTAAGAAACGTTTTATATACAGTTTGCGGATATATGCCGGGGCTTCTGTATCGAATACATTCGTTGTTTTCCATATTGTCTCGGCCTGAATTTTTCTGCTTTCCAATGCCTCCTGCACAGCATAATTTTGAAGACGATTCCCGTAATTATATCCATTTGTAATCGTCACTATTCCCGCTTTCATATGTTATGACTTCTCCTTTGCAATCACTCGTTTTAACAACGTATACACATAATGAACATAATAATATATAATATATTTGTTATGTTTCAGCAAAAAGTAATCTAAGCCATTAATATCCCGATATGCCATCTCTTTTTCCAGAAACTCCACAAATCTTTCATCCTTCATTATTTTCCGTATTTCTTTTATACGTTTCTTCAACGGTACATCTGTCCATACGTTCCAATATGCCGCAGCTGTATTAATTCCCTGAAAATAAAAATACCGATTTAATTTTCTTTTTGCACTTTCACTCAGATGGTATTTGTAATCGACCATATAGCATATCTCTTTATCTATATCCATCTGCATCTCAAAAGCATCCGCATAATAAGCACTTCCGGCTCCAGTACCTTGTCTGATATGATATACAAACACAGGGATATCGGATAACACATAATTATCCACATATTGGAAGTATTTCAGGTTAAAACGGATATCCTCACCATATACTACATTTTTCTGAAAATATAACTGATTTGTTTCTATGATATCCCGGCGAAACACTTTTCCACATTGAAGCATGAATAATTGCTCTTCTAATAATTCCGGAAATGCTTCTTTTCCTTGATATTTATCCATTTCACCCGCAGTGATTTTATTTTTAAATCTTTTTTCTGTACCCTCTATCTGTTTATAATAATTAAAAATGAGCCACTCACACTTTTCAGCCGTAAAGTCCAATATTCTTTTCACTGCCCCCGACACTAATTCATCATCTGAATCAAGAAAATATATCCATTCTCCGGTTGCCTTTTTCAAACCAGCGTTTCGCGCCATACTTACACCCTGATTTTTTTGATGAATGATGTCAATATAATTATACTTCTCTGCTTCTTCTTTCATAATTTCAAACGAATCGTCGGTAGACCCATCATCAATTAATATCACCTGGCAATCAGCGGGATCTTGTTTTGTAACAGAGTCTATACAACGCCGCAAATATTTTTCACTATTATAAACTGGTATAATAATACTTAACTTGCTCAATGTGTTTTCTCCTACTTATATTTTTTCAGTTTTGCATATCTTTTATGTAATCCATAATACAGATCTATCCATTTTCTTTTTAATAACCAGTAATCAATTTTATGGATTCTTTGTTCTTCCTTTTCCACCTGCAAAACTTTCATAAAATATGGATCACTTAAAATTCTGTTTTTATTCGTCTGATCTTTCTCAATAACCGTTCTCTCCAAAGAAGCAATACATTGTGAGAAATAGAAATGATTCATCTCTTTCAGTGTATTATCATCTATATATTGATTCACTGCCAGTTCTTTTTTTACTGTTTTACAAAGTTCTTTTTGTAATGACCACTCATCTTTCTGAGTGCTACATCCTAATCCGGTCCCCCATTGATAACAATAAAAATATACTGCTGTATTCAATACAACAAATCGATCTACATACGAAATATATTTTAAATTAAATAATAAATCCTCTCCGTATTCCCTTGATTCATCAAAACGAATCTGATGTGTCTTAATAACAGATTTCGCATACAGTTTTCCCCACACACAATGAAAATTCCTACTGGCACAAAATACCGGTAATTCATTTAATGTACCTGTATGTACCTTCTCATTAAAATACTGTCTGTTCAGAATCTTTTCTCCACTTTTTTCATTTTGAGATATAAAATTACCAATAATCCATTTTATATCTGTTTGTCTTGTCTGATCTGCCAGAACCTCAAGCGAACGTGGTAACATACAGTCGTCCGAATCCAGAAAACCTATCCAGTCTCCGTTTGCCACCTCCAATCCCAGATTACGTGCACTGCTTACACCCCTGTTTTCGGAGTCAATTATCCTGATTGTTGGATATAAATCTACTAATTCCTGACACACTTCTTTTGTTCCGTCTTTCGATCCATCATTAACAATTATGATTTCATACGATTTATACTCTTGTTCTACAATACTTTCTATACTCTTTTTTAAACTTTTTTCTGCATTATACGCAGGTACGATAATTGATATATAAGGGCTACTATATTTCATGATCTGTCATTTCCTTATTTCTTCATTAATAATTACTTTATTTAATATTTTCATTTAAAAATTCTTCTTATCTTTTCACCAAAGGGAAGAATTAATAGCAATGCTATTACATATTCTTTCCATTGGAATTTTTCCCATCTGATAAAATAATAAACCAGTCTTTTAAACTCTTTTCTATATAATTCATACTCAGACTTGTATAACTCAAAATTTTCAGAATCTAATATAGAATTCAACAAGCAAAAATAGTGAGTTCCCACAAAATGATATAAATATGGCATAACATCCGGATGCTTCCTTTTAACATCATTTTCCAGATAACTCATATGTTCTGTTACAACTTTAAACTTTTCAGAATATCCAGAATTTGTTATGCTTCCATATCTTTTTCTATATCCATAAAATTGTGCATCCATCACAACCGTCTTTTTTGAACCGACCAATAATTTATAAATAACATTCGTATCCTCGTTTATCTCTCCCTCTACAAATCTTAATTTTGACCATAATTCGCTCGAATATAAATTCGAGCAAACACTTTCCGGAATATTTCTTGTAAAAAATTCTTTTAATACATCTTCTGTATTATAAACTCTTATTTTATTTTTTACTTCTTTCAAATTAATAGAAATCTTTTCCAAATCCGATTGATTTTCAAAGCAAAAATATCTACTCATAACCATCTGTGCATTACACATTTTGGCCACCTCAATAAGATTTTTATACATTTCCGGCATAATATAATCATCACTGTCAACAAAGCCAATATATTTTCCAACCGCATTTTCTATTCCTGTATTTCTTGCTGAAGATAATCCACCATTTTTCTTATGAATAACCTGTATCTTCTCATGCTTTTTTGCATACTCATCACATATTCCACCACTTGAATCTGTTGATCCATCATCAACTAATATAATCTCATAAGCATCCAGTTTCTGCTCCAGTAAGCTGTTAATACATGTTTTCAAGTACTTTTCTACATTATAAACAGGAACAATAATCGAAAGTACTGTATCCTGTCTTTTGTTATTGTTCATCTGCATGTCCGACTCCTTTTTTTAACTCGCGTGCAGGGACTCCTCCAATTGTAATTCCCGGTTCTTTAAAAGATTTGTTAACGACAGCCCCCGCTCCAATTACGATATCATCTGCAATTTCAATATTTCCGATTATTTTGGCGCCAACTCCTATATCCACTCTGTTGCCTATTCTTGGTGCTGCTAAAGTAATCCCATTATTGCCGATACAATTATCACCATGTAGCTGACACATCTCACCAATCCTTGCAAATCCATTTACAACAATATTTCCAGTGTGATGTATAATAAGTCCCGGTGCGAATGAACCTTCCACCATTTCGATGCCCAGTCTCAGACCCAGACGGTTTCTTCTTCTTCTGTATAACGGATATAGAATTAATTTTTTTAATCCCTTTTGACAATAATAATATTCCGTATAACGCAATACTTTTTGATACTGCCATATACGAACACACGGATCTTTTACAACCCATTCTACCATCTGGTCATGACGGGATTTTCGTGTTATATAAAATTCTTTTTCTTTTTTCAGACAATCTTTCAACTTTTCTCTTGTATCAAGCATATGTAACCTTTCTTTTTTATCTTATACTTTTCCCATCATACCCTGTATTTTCTGGAACGTTTCGCTGGAAACCTTATATATTACCTGCTTTTGTGCAATAAATGGTAATGCACACATCAACGCAATTATATAGGCTGTCTCCATCTCCAATGCATTATTATATATAAGTCCGATAAGACATGTTGGCAAGAAAGAAAATACCATTAAATCATATATATTTCTATTCTGTTTTCTCTTTCCTATAATATATACGGCAATAGACACAAAGAAAGATATCAATAATATAAGACCAACACTTCCCTGTTCCAAATAAACCCACGAATGCGAAAACCACCTATAATGTAAATATTCATACTTTTTGTAAAAAGCACTCTGTAAAAACGAAAAATTCGAGTAATCACAACTTCCTAACCCAAAGCCAAACAAAGAATGTACTCTGTCTCCTCTGAAAAACATAGAATAAATTTTTTGCACTGCTGTCAATCGGTTCAAATCCCCCGAGTTTGTATAGCCATTACCAGATAAGTAGTACTCCATAGCATCATTATCCACAAAAATTTTTAAAATAGCCGGATTATAACGCTTGATAAAATTAAATCCGATTACCAGTATCAACCCTATTGCTATACAAATTCCGATTGTCTTTTTTGAAGGTTTTGTATATAAAAGCTGAATAACTACAATCAGAACAAATTCCAGAAAATATATTTTCAACTCGCACACAGTTGCTACGTACATACAAGCCACACAATATATGAATACCTTCCCGAGCGTCATTTCTGATGAATTAAATTCTGCCATTACGATCGCTGTTATAATACATAACGTTACACAAACATATGCATTACAGCCAGAGGCAACACCAAAAAATCCCCCCAAAAAATCATCCCTATATCCCTGTACAAAATACTGAAAACTTATCATAACAACATTCATAACAAAAAAGACTTTGAATATAGAGATGAATCGTTTTATATCTTTTTTTGATAATAGTGCAACACATAAAAAAAAGAAAACGAAAAATCGAATATTATTACGGAACCCCCATAAAAATAATATTGGATTTGCCAGATTAACTACCGCACCTAAAATCATGCAGAGAACAATTGCCCCAACTATATAGAGTTGGGGTTTCACCGGTGATAATTTAATTCCTTGTTTTATACTACGAAATTGCAATATAATAATTAAAACTACAATAATATCCGTTAAATAAACAATTACTGACGGAAGTCCTATAACATCCCTAAACCACAGCATCATATATACAAATATGATTTGTATAAAAATCCATATCTTCTTTTTTGATGGTACCTGTATAACCAAACTATCTTTCATTTATATTTTCCTTATATCTTCATAGAGTCTCAATGTCTTATCTGTAACAGTATCCCAGTCATACTTTTTACAAATAAAATCTGCAGCAATTTCCTGATATTCCGTAACAACCGCCGGATGATTACATAAATATTGTAATTTTTCTGCCAGTGCTTCCGTATTCGAATGCGGAAATACTACTGCCTTATCTTCTACCACCTCAGTAAGTTCCTTAATATCTGACACCAGGCAGCAATTTTCATAGCTCATCGCTTCTAACAAACTTAATGGCATTCCTTCAAGATCTGATGGAAGCGTATACACATAAGCATTGCTATATAATTCTTCCAGCAAATCTCCTTCTACGAATCCGGTAAATAGAATTCTTGAATCCTTCTCCGCTTTCATTCTTAATTCTTTCTCATACTCATCTGTATCGCTGCTTCCACCAGCAATCACAAGTTTTAAATCTGTATTCACTTTTGAAAATGCCTCAATCAAATACATAATTCCTTTTTCCGGTACAAGTCTTCCCAGGAACAAAATATACCCATTCTTTTCTAATCCATAAACAGATTGGATTCTATCTGCTTTTCTTATCGTCGGACGATTTACACCGTTGGGGATAAATCTTGTAATCCTGTTATATCTGGTCTTAAAATACTGTTCAACATTTTTACTAAGCACAATAATCTCATCCGCATACTTAACTGCATTTTCTTCACCTTTGCGGATGAATTTGGCGCCAAATCCACCTTTCCACTTTTCACGCTGCCAATCCAGTCCATGAACCGTCACAACAATCTTTTTGTGAAACAACTTTGGAATCCAGCTAAAAAAAGCTGGTCCCTCTGCATGAATATGTACAATATCATACTTTCCAAATGCCGCCATCACGGACGAAAAAAACGCCGCTGTAACTGCTGCCATCCCTTTTTTATCTATAGTTGGAACAGTCTTTACTTCAATCCCGTTAAAATTATATCTTTTCCCATACTTTTGGGAAACACAACCTTTTCCGTTTCTATTAAAGCATGTTACTTTATTTCCTGTTTTCACCATACGAGAAGCTAATTCTTCAACTACAATTTCCACTCCGCCCTCTCGTGAGGGAATTCTTTTATGCCCGAACATCGCAATCTTCATGTACTACACATCCATCCTATCTTGATTCTGGCTTTACATTGCTCCATCACCAGTAAAAACCTGTACAACTGTCTTCCAGAGAATCTTTATATCTAAAGTAATATCCCACTGTTCAATATAGGCCGCATCCAAAGCAACCACTTTATCAAAATCCGTAATACGGCTTCTGCCACTTACCTGCCACATTCCTGTAATTCCAGGTTTCACAGCCAGGCGCTTTCTATGAACAAATTCATATTGTTCATATTCATCCACTGTCGGAGGTCTTGTCCCTACAAGACTCATATCTCCTTTTAACACATTCCAGAACTGTGGAAATTCATCTATACTTGTTTTTCTAAGAAAATGACCGATCGGAATAATTCTTGGATCATTTTCCATCTTAAACATCAACCCTTGCATCTGATTTTTTCCATCAATTCTTTCTTACGTTCTTCTGCATCCGGATACATAGTACGAATCTTATAGATACGGAAAATTCTTCCATTTCTTCCCACCCGTCGTTGTGAAAATAAAATCGGCCCCGGAGATTCCAATTTTATAATAGGCCCAAAAATCACTATAAATATCCCACATACAATAAGTCCGATAATTCCACCCACAATATCCATGCATCTTTTAGCCAGAATCTGCCAGGGTTCTGCGAATTTCATACTCGTCGTCATCACAAGACATTTGCCAAATGACTGCACACGTCTTTCTTCCATCTTATAATTATATGACATCAGATTAACATGTACTGTAAGGCCCATGCTGATAAAAAAATCTGTTAATTGTTTTTCTTTCTCTGGATTTTCATTTATATCAAGAAAGATTTCATCAACAACACTTGCCTGTATATAATCCAACATACTTTCGTTATTTGCAACAACCGGTACGCCTTTTATCTTTCTTTGTCCTATCTTCGCATCATCACAAAATATAATTCCTGAAATCATATAATCCCGATATGGTTGTTGTAAATTATTCAACGTTGTGTTCACATTATCCCTTGTCGTAATTACAAGAAGTTTCCGGCATATCTTCCTGTTAATCAATTGTATTCTTATAATCCTCTTCCAGAACAATCTTCCCAGCCATATAAGGAAAATACTAGCCGGATACAAGAAAAATACAACCACTCGTGAATACGATTCCGATTCCTGAACAGTAAACATCCACACAATCATCCCTACCGTAACAAATGTGCAATGTTCAATTACCTTCTTAAGCTCAACAAGATAACCTCTGCGGATAATTCCTTTATAACTGCTCAAGAAAAAAACCGCACATATATGTATTACCAGAATAGCCCACATGGCATTTTGATAAAGTGGGGGCACTCCTCCAAAACCATGTCTGAGCCAATATGCAATTATAAGACTCACCTCTAACAGTCCAGCATCTAATAATAGAAAATCAAAATGCTTAAACCATCCAATGATAACCTCTTTATACATCTTTTTCGTAACTTTCCTTTTTCTTTTTCCTATTTTTCCAGTAATTTCTGAATTTTTAAGGCCGCATTCTCCACAGATGCTTCATCCGGTAACATTATATAAAGCAGTTCATTTCCAGACGAAAAACAAGTCTGTGTGTCTCCTGTACCACTCACTGCCTGAGATTCAATATTCCAACCTGATGGTTCTTCTATCTGCGCATTAATGAATTTTGCTATCTCTTCACTTGACATATTTGTCTGAACAGAATCACTTACGCCTGTAATTACCTCACCCGCATTTTTTAATATTGCCGGCGTACATGCCTTTTGGATAATTGCCGTCAGAACTTTTTCCTGATTCTTACCCCTTTGATTATCTCCATCTTCAAAACTATATCTTTCCCTTACAAAGCCAAGTGCCATTTTTCCATCCAGATGATTCATTCCCTTCTGAATATCGTACTCTCCGTGTGTTGTCTTGAATTCATAATCTGAATTCACATCAATGCCACCAAGTGCATCAACAATCTTCACAAGGGAAGTAAAATTGATTCTTGCATAATAATTAATATTTATTCCATATAATTGTTCCAGTGTATCCATCGATGCATCCACACCATATATGCCTGCATGCGTTAACTTATCTTTTTTCTCTCCTGATACATTCGGAATTGTAACATAATAATCCCGTGGTGTTGTTGTCAACAATATCTTCTTGTTCTGTGGGTTAACTGTCATGATCAGATTCACGTCACTTCTACTATTTGTAGAAATCGGGCCTGACACATCAATACCACTAATATAGATGTTAAACGGTTTATTCACATCAGCTACTGTATCGTTCTCCACTTTTGTCTTTATTCCATACTGATAAAGAATTTTAACCTGATCCGAAAATCCTTCTACGGAATCATCTATAATGCTAAGATAGCCCTCATTAAACACCGCCGCATCAATGTTTCCATTCAATAAAGCATTCGCCTCATCTATTAATGTACTATACTCTTCTGTCTTAATATTCCTTCCTACCGTTGACCTAATATCTTTTAGCATTTTCTCCGTATTATCTACATCTACTATCGTCTGATAACCAAAACGGTAATCCTGGGCATCCATAATATCTTTCGCTGTATCTTCTTTCTTTACTACCACGATCATATTATCTGTCTTATAACTGGCTCCACCTACTTTTTTAATGAAATCATCCGCTTTCATAAGCTCTACACTAATCCCAGCCAGTACAATAATTATCACAAGACTCGTCAGCATCCCAACATATCGCAATATTTTACTCTTTGGATACTGAAATACATGCGTCAGTACAAAAAGAAACCCCAGTCCCACAATAAATAACGTTAAATACTTTCTCGGGAAAAGCCCACTATTCTTCGCCACAACAATACATATTACCGACACTATTAACTGAAGCACAGTAATAATCTTCCCTGCAATATTTTTGTTTTTCTTTTTCATCTGTTCTTCCCACTTTCTATTTATTGTACAACCAAAGTAAATACTATCGGCTCTGATGTATTTCCATCACTGTCTGACACATAATAATTCAACTCATATCTTCCCGCCGTCGATACATCATATGTTCCGTCAATATAAAGATGCCGATATAATGTGTTTTTATCATCTTTATCATCAGATACATCCTCTACCATACTGGTCGGATCAAATTCACTACCCGTCTGAATATTTTTACTCTGGGTTGCCAATGTTAATATCGGACTTACTCCATCTGTATTTTTACTGGTCACCGATGTCTCCGATGCTTCAACACCGGTTTCATCCGCCTCCTCAGTATCACTACTGTCAGCCTCAGAATAAGTGATTTTTCGTTTTGCAGTTCCTACATTATTGGCTTTATCCGTAACGCCATAATAAACAACTGCTTTTTTTTCATTTAAAGATATGATTCTATCTATAAAAATCTGATCTGTAAGATCTCCATCCCTGTTATCTTTTGCCGTAACTCCCTTAAAAAGCGCTTCATAGGAATCTCCATCTTTATAACTTACTTCTTCTTTTGTATCTACGACAATCTGCGGTGGTGTACGATCTTGTTTTAAATACACAAGACCACTGACAGCTGTTAACACGATACATCCACCTGCAAGGAAAGCAACAATCACTTGTTCTTTCATTCCTCTTCCTCCTAATACTAATACTCTCCGTAATAGCCGGTATATTTTCCATAATACTTTCCGTAATATCTACTATTACTTACACTTACCTTATTAAGTACAACTCCCAGAATCGGGCAATCAGCCTTTTCAAGCTGCTCTTTTACATCCTTGGCAAATTTGTGTCCCACCGTTTTCGATGCAACTACAAGCACGGAAGCATCACAATATTTAGCGATTACAGCTGCGTCAATAACACTGCCAAGGGGTGGTGCATCAATAATCACATAATCATACAACTTTCTCGCACTGGCCAAAAGCGCCTGAAATCTCCGACTGTTCAGAAGCTCTGCAGGATTCGGTGGAATTGCTCCTGCAAAAATCATATGTAGATTAGAATCCTGTGTCTTTTGTATTACATCCTTCGCATCTGATTGTCCTGAAAGAAAATGAGTCAATCCTTTTATCTTCCCTGTAACTTTATATCTTCCAACCAATACCGACTTACGCAAATCTGCATCTATGAATAAAACTCTTTTTTCACCTTCTGCAAGTGCTTCTGCAAGTCCCATCGTTACTGTGCTTTTTCCTTCATTCGGAATACAGCTTGTAAATACTATCACCTTTTTGTCTGCACCTGAAAATTCAATATTCGTACGAAGAGTTTTATACGCTTCACTGCTTCTATAATCTTTTATTACTTTTTTTAATACTATATCTGCCATATCTTCCATTTATCTCCTGTTCTTTACACCATTATTATCTTTTCTTTCTTTTCTTCACCTTTTTTTCTTCGGTCTGTATCGGAATAGACGTAAGAACATTTAATCCAAGATATCTTTCAATATCGGCCGGTGTCTTCAATGTATCGTCCGACAAGTATACGAACAGAACAATACCCACAGAAGCCAGTATTCCAAGTAATCCACCTATCAACATATTTTTCTTTGTACTTGGAGACGATGGATACATTGGAAGATTTGCTTCCTCTACTGTATTGACCGAATCTACATTCATAATCTGTTTAATCTGGACACTTACCGCATTTCTCACTGCATCTGCGATCTGTTTTGCCTGTTTTGGACTTGTACTCTGTACATAAATACTCATAATACGTGTCTCTGTAGGAGTCTCTGTTGTAATCATTTCTTCCAGATCTTCCGGTTCCATATCAAGATTCAATTCCGAAATTACTTTTTCAAGCACAGGTCTGCTCTTTACCATCTCCATATAATCCTTTGTCAACATAGATCCTGATTGAAGTTCTGTATAAGTTGCACTGGACGAATTCTCCCCATTTTTTGTCATTACATATAACTTTGTTACGGATGTATATACCGGTGTCATAAATAATTTTGTAGCCAAAAATGCTACCAGTGCCGTTAAAATTGCTGAAAGCACTATGATGTGAATTTTAGAACACAAAACGTGAATAAGTTCTGCTATATTTACACTTATTTCTTCCTCATCCGCTTCCTGGTTCAGTACAATAATATTATTATCTTGACTCATGTTGTTTTATTTCCGTATAATTCTACGAAATATCCTCCTTCTATTTTCCCTTCAAATCTGTTACCTAATTATCTCTTTTTCAAATTCTCTTTAATCTATCTTCCAAGCTCTGCCTCGAACACATTTCCATATTCTGAATTTGCTGTATCTATCTTCTTATGTGTCAGTCCTTTATCTGCCCCTGTCGCCTTTAATCTCGATGCCATAACTGATTTTCTTAAATCTGCATCAATCAGCAGCACCCTTTTCTTTAACTCAACCAGCGAAGTAGCCAGCCGGATAGAGATCTTTGTCTTTCCTTCTCCCATTACGCAGCTTGTAACCGTAATTACTTTTTTATCATTTCCACAGAACAATATATTGGTTCTCAGTGTTTTCATCTCTTCTGTCATTGCATAGCTCATTGGTTCCAATTGTACTGTTGTTTTTCTCATATCTGGTCATCTTCTCCTTCTATGTTCAATATTTTTTCAGGATTTTTTACAAAAATTCTTCTTGCCGTATCCCAGCCCCATTTCTTCTCTACATAGACCGCACACTCTTTCAGTCTGGATGGCCGTTCCGTCAGATCATGCGCATCCGATCCGATAAAATGGACCTGTTCTCTTTTCATCAGATATTTGCAGAATTTATGACACTTTCTTCCATCCATACCAAGCATTGAATCTGCATTAATCTGAATAAGTGCTCCCAGTCCTATCAGATCCGCAACTACACCCGGATCTTCTACAATAGAAGGATACCTTTCTATATGAGCAATAATTGGAATAAATCCTCCTACGACCACCTCATACACAACACTTCGGATCTTCAAATAACTATCCATCGAAGAAAATTCAACCAGAACATACTGGCTTCCTGCCATTGTCGGCCGGCGATGTGCCTGCAGATTACCTACCATATTATCATCTCTGTGATATTCGCATCCGAGTTTCACCATCATGCCGTATTTTCCTATTGTCCTGGCATAATTCTTTACTTCCAGATAACTGCTTTGTATTGATCGGATGGATGGTTCAAACATTCCAACTCTGTAGTGTGGTGTAGCAATTATCCTTCGTACTCCTTCATCATACATCTTGTCCAACATATCCTTAGTCACCATCATGTCTGGCGCCCCATCATCTACTCCAGGCAGGATATGGCAATGAATATCTGTTAATATCATACGTATACCTCACAAAATAATCTTCCAGACGCCAAAAACTCTTTCCTGCAAGACAACATCCATCGCTTCCTGATATTGCGTTGCACTACATACATATACATCCGGCGTTCCAATTCCACATTCGTTCCAATGACCTATTGCTGCATCAAGCAGAGCAGTCCAATTTTCCAGGTTATTATCTTCCTGCATACTTACGCTATATGCGTAATTCCATCCATTCACAACCAGATCATCAAATTCTTCCCTTGATATATCCTCCGGACGTTCTCCCGGTGCAATTCCATCTTTTAATATGAATGTTCCTCTGCTTTCTAATCCGGCTACTCCGGGATATACGGTAGTATAAAGACTTTTATCGATTCCATCTACCGTAATCAGGATATCCTGATTACCATTCGCCTTTGCTTTCAGCTCTTTTTGCTTTTCCTTATCCTGGTTCTCCAGTTCTTCCATCTCTATATATTCCAGACTTTGTGTCTTCTTTTCATCCTCAGCAGCTACCTGTTGAACCTTACGCTGTTCTGCCTTATTATCCAGAATCAGGAAAGCCAACACAACTATACCGGCTATGGTAATGATACCTGCTAATATCTTCATGATTCTTTCTTTATCCACTGCTTCTTTTTCTCCTTCGTATGTATATATCCACACTACATCTGCTTTTTCTTTATAATACACGGATTACCGATTACCAGACTGTTATCCGGGACATCCTGCATCACAACTGTTCCGGCACTAATCTGCACATCATTTCCTATGGTGATATCTCCAGCTACCACTGCATTGGTGTATATCGATACATTATTACCTATTGTCGGTGCTTTGGGACTTTTCGGATTCCTTCCAATCGTTACTCCCTGCCACACAGACAGATTCTCACCAATCCGATTCGCACTGATTACCGTCCCATGCCCATGGAAACACACGAATCCTCCACCAACATCACATCTTCCAATCTCCATATCCTTTTTTACAGGGAAGAGGACTCTTAAAATAACCGCACTTAGCATATGCCCTTTCTTCAACCGGAACTCCAGAACATTCCGAAAGCATTTATCGAATACGATTACTTCTGAAAATGTCAGATACTCTTTGTCATGCTTCTTACCTCCATATGCAAAACGGTTAAGATCCTGGAAAATCTCATCTATCTTAGTCCTGCGTGCCAATATATATGCTATCAGCGTTCTTGGAAGACTCAGTATCAATAATAATTTCTTCATATGTTTATTACCCATTTTTTATCTTAAATATTACTGCGAGTGCTGTCACTTGTCTGTGCCTTATCAAAAAATTAACCATTCTTTTTGTCTTCTGCAATTTCCTGTCATCGTATTCTTCCAGAATCTTCTGGACCAAGGGGTCATCACATATACCTTTTATATTCTTCCCGGCCGATTTCTTATCCGGATTCGCATTCACTTCCTGGGCAATGCAACGTCTGACTCTTCCTAAAAAGGCCTTATAAAGCCGCCCGGCATATTCATCCTTTTTAAATATCTGATTTAACTCCTGAACTTCTTTTTTTAGCAGAACTTTTTCCATTTGAAAACGGTCTGCTTTATAACTTTTTGTTAATGAAGCCCCATTATCGCAATAATGATAATTTGCTGTGCCTTCTATTACAATATGCTTTGCTTTAACGAGATACTGCATATGAAATATAATGTCCTCTGATATATATTCCCTTTCCGACGGAAACAGAATCCCATTGTCTCTGATTATATCCAAAGAATATAATCCTTTCCACACAGACATACCAATCTCCACGTCTCCTGCCTGCTCTGGAAGTGAACCTATCATACCTAACAGGACCTTCTTCGTCTCATCACCACAATACGACTGTTTCAGATATGTCTCTCTGGCTAACTCATTCTTTCCCTCTGAAGACGTATCATAGTATCTGCAGAAACAAGTATCTGCTCCTTCTTCTGTCAATCTATGATATAACCGTTCAATCATCCTGACATCTGTATAATCGTCAGAATCAATAAACATGACGTATTCACCTTCAGCAATCTCTAATCCTGAATTTCTTGCCATCCCAAGACCTGCATTTTTCTTGTGGATAACCTTAATCCTTGGTTCTTCCGCAGCATACCTGTCACATTTTTTCCCACAATCATCCGAAGAGCCATCATCCACCATGATAATCTCGATATTCTTATAGGTCTGGTGCAATAAAGACTCCATGCAGCGTTCCAGATATCTGCTTACATTATATATCGGAACAATTACACTTATTAAACTCTTCCCCATCTACTTCTCCCTAAACTCTACATATCCTTTAATATACCGCCTATGGTCTTACCCATCGCATAATATGTATAATTCTTTTCAAATTCTTTTTGTCCATTTGCACTCAATCTATCATGCAGCTTATCATCATCAAAAATGATATCCAGTGCCTTCAACAGACTTTCCTTCGTCTTATCAATCACCAGTCCATTATAATGATCTGTTACATAGTCATCCGTCACACCATGCGAACGGGTAATGATCACCGGTACTCCCATGTTCATTGCATGCAATAGAACCAACTGACCGGAAGCAATTGTATCATCAGCCAGTGTAATCACAACCGCCCGTGCATTCCTCATATACCGAAGCATATCGTCGCCAAATACATTATCCAAAATCTGTATATTATCTCCAGACCTTGTCTTTAGCGTATCACAGGCAATCACCAACTGATATGATGTATTCTGAATGCAATCTATCAAAAAACCATAATCCCTGTTGCTTCTTCCTGTAGAAAATATATAATTCTTTTCCCTTAATTGTTCATCGTCATATATCTCCGGTTCATATGCAATCGCACCACATCTTGCGAAAGCAAACAAATCATCTTCAACTCCAAAGATTTCCTGATACATAGGTTTTTCACTCTGTGTAGTCAGTATAATCTTATCTACATATCTGGAAGTAACTGCATATCTTACGAATCTATAAAAAAGCTTTCCGGCAAGTCCTCTCTTTTCCTTATATATGAAAGTCATGATTACAAGTTTGTATCTCTTTTTCATATGAAACATACGCTGAAAGAATGCAATTGCAATTCCATAAAACTGCTGCCAGCACAATACCGTCTTCCCTTCGTACTTTTTGCCTGACAGAACCGTCTGAAGTGCAACCGTAAAAAATCTGACATATCTTCGCCAGCATATATCTTGTTATTCTCATGCAGAGCAACCTGCCATTCTTCTCCGGTTACTTCTCTGACACCTTTTATGAATCCATCTGCTTCCTCATAATCACTGTCTATAATCAAAACATTCTCTGACTTTGAACATTGTTTCATTATATCTGACTCCCTAATGTCTTATAATAATCCTCCAGAATTCCATGTGCATTCTGAATATTATAATTACTTCCCTGCACACTCCGGCTTTTCTCTGACCGTTTATTGCTTCCGTATTCTTGCCATATTCTCTGTGCCCAGGATTTCGCATCTGTCTTTAATGAAAGGAATTCACAATTCCCCGAGAAATCCACTTCTTGTGGGACACGGTCTGAAAACACACAGGTTAATCCAGAGAACTGTGCTTCTATCCCCGTCACAGGGATTCCCTCAAAGAAAGATGGCATCACGAACACATCCATCGCCTGATAGAGTTCATTCACGTCATTACGATTGCCAAGGAAGATCACTACATCCTCTAATCCCAACTTCTGTACTTTATTCCGAAGTTCCTGTTCCTTTTCTCCGATACCTACGAGTAATAATCTGGCACCCAAATATATTGTATATAACTGTGCAAAAATTTCAAGTAGAAATTCATGATTCTTCTGATAAGAAAGGCGTCCCACATGACCTACTACGAATTCATCAGTAAAGTGCAGCTCTTTTCTTACCCTCTTCCGGACCTCTTCCTTATATATAAACCGTTCCGTCTCTATTGCATTTGGAATAACTTTGAAATCACGATTGCCAAACAGGAACTTCCCGGCTTCTTCCCCGCATGCACAATACTCATTCGCTACTTTGGTAATCCGTGTCCGGAATAACTGCTTTAACGGATATTTCAGATCCCGGTCTATGGATGTATTATGACTGTGTGCAATTCTCACCGGTACATTCGCTCTCTTAGCCGCCAGGAGTGGCAGATAGCTCATGGAATCTATATGCGAGTGCATAATCTGGTACTCCAGATGTTCTTCAAAAAACTTATCCATCCATCTAAAATACTGTATGTAATTCTGTGGATAAAGCCTTGGTGCATAATACATCCTGCCTCCAAGAGACAGAATCTCATCGTCGTAATCACTCTTATATGGACGATGGGTCAGAAAATCAAATTGTATCTTCGTTCTATCTATATTCCTATAATAATTCATAAGCATCGTCTCTAAGCCGGCACGATGCATATCGTTTACTACTTGTAGTATTCTCATTATAAAAACTATTTGCTCCTCTCCTTCTACCCTCTATACCGGCTCAAAAAATGTATCCGGCTTTTCTGGATTAAATACTTCATTGCAGGTCATCACAGTAACAAGATTTTCCGTATCACTCAGATTAATAATATTATGCGTCCAGCCAGGAATCATATGAATTGCTTCAATCTTCCCTCCAGACACTTCAAATTCAACCATTTTTCCTGTATTAATATTACGTTCCTGGATCAATCCGTGTCCTGCAACTACAATGAATAATTCCCACTTGGAATTATGCCAGTGCTGTCCCTTGGTAATGCCCGGCTTGCTGATATTAATAGAAACCTGCCCACAGTCTTCTGTATGTACCAGCTCTGTTGATGGATCATTCACAGTAAAGTCTGTACATCAATCATGGATGCCGTACCATTCTTCAATCTCTTGAAAATCTCTTTCTGGGCGTCCGTTACTTTTTCGCTGTTTTCCAGCCAGGCATGTGCGTCACAGAACTGTGCGATTGTAAATTTCAGCAGTTCGAAAACATTCTCAAATGTGCGTCCGTCAACATCTTTGAATGACAGGAAGATAACAGGGCACTGGTTCATCCATTTTTCACACAGCATCTTATTATTTTTTGCGACCTTCAGCCCGTCAAACATTATCATGCTATCTTTTTCAATATCAAAAAAGATGCCAGCATACTCATAGCCATCGTTTTTCCAAATCTTCTTGGTCTGGTTATCAGCGTTACTTTTGTTGCTTCGTTTTTCAGAATATCTGTGATCAATCCTGATTTATCAATGTAGTAATAGCCTTTTTCCCGTATTTCTTCAAAATCCGATATTCCCACCGGTATCATCAGATTCTTCACACCGACACCTCTCCTTTCTTTGCAAATACACGATCCTGTGTTATTCTATAAATGCTTCTATCGTCTGTTGGTTTGCCACCCTACTCTTCCATCTCTTCTTCATAATACTTGATCAGTGCCTGTGTTCCGAGATCGCCGTATCCTTCTGCCTGCAGCATCTCATAATTAGCCAGTACCTGGCTTAATACATCCAGACTTATGTTGCTCATATTTGCTTCAGTCAGCGCAAGCTTCATATCTTTGATGAAATGCTTCATGAAGAATCCCGGTGCATAATCTCCTGCCAGGATCTTTGGTCCGAATGTGTCCAGCTGTTTACTTCCAGCTGCCCCGGTCGATACGGAGTTAAGTACCGTCTGCAGATCCAGCCCTTTCGCCTTTGCATAGGTCAGAGCTTCGCATACACCGGATAACGTTCCGGCGATCATGATCTGGTTCGCAAGCTTGGCATGCTGACCGCTTCCTGCTGCCCCCTGATAGTTAATATTCGTTCCCATTGCTTTGAATAACGGTATACATGCTTCGTAGTCTTCTCTGGAACCACCAACAAGAATGGATAAGGTTCCCGCTTTTGCCCCAGTATCTCCGCCTGTTACCGGTGCATCCAGTACATGGAAGCCTCTCTTGGTTCCCTCTTCTGCGATCTTCTGATCCAGCATCGGACTTGTGGTCGTCATATCGATCAGGTATGCACCTTCTTTTGCACTGTCCAGGATATTTCCTTTGTCGAAGTATACTTCTTCTACGTCAACAGGGAATCCTACGATCGTGATAACCGCATCGCAGTCTTTCACACAGTCTGCGATCGTCTCGTGGAAAATTGCTCCTTCACTGATCACATCTTCTACTTTGGATCTGGTTCTTGCATAAATGTGTAATTCAAATCCTGCTTTCATGAGGTTGCGGACCATGGATTTTCCCATGATGCCAACGCCGATGAATCCTATTTTTTTCATATGATTGTTCCTCCGTATATCTGTTATGATAAACTTTTCATTACGTTGCATCTTTTTTTATAAAATGCGATGCCATACCGCAGCACTTCATTAATCCCTTCGTCCTTTAATTCTTCATCATAATGACTATTTTCGATCTGCCCAAGTGCTTTTTCACATGCTTTTTGCAAATTTTCATCTTCTGCATATTTTATCTCTATGATTTTTCTTACCATAATGCTTTTTCTTCTACCTTCTCCACAACTTCGCCCTGCTTCTTATAGATGCTGTTGCCCGGTACGAATCCTCTGACGCTTGACAATGGGTAGATGTTGCTGTGGCTTCCGATCACGGTTCCCGGATTCAATACGCTGCCGCAGCCGACTTCTACTTCGTCTCCGAGCATGGCTCCGAATTTCTTAAGACCTGTCTCGATTCTTTCGTCTCCGGCTTTTACTACGACGAGCTTTTTGTCGGATTTGACATTGGATGTGATGGATCCGGCTCCCATGTGGGATTTGTAGCCGAGGATGGAATCTCCCACGTAGTTATAGTGCGGCACCTGTACTTTATTGAACAGGATGACGTTCTTAAGTTCTGTCGAGTTACCTACGACTGCGCCTTCGCCGACGATCGCATTTCCGCGGATGAATGCGCACTGACGGACTTCTGCGTTCTTTCCGATGATCGCCGGTCCGTGGATGTAGGCTGTCTGAAATACGGTTGCGGATTTGGCGATCCATACGTCTTCGCCGACCTGATCGTATTCATCTGCCGGAAGGGTCTTTCCGAGTTCTTTGATGAAGCCGCTGATCTTTGGAAGGATTTCCCATGGGTAGGTGGCTCCTTCGAAGATGTCTTTTGCGATGGTTTCTTCCATGTGGTTGTAGAGGTTTTTGATGGTTAATTGTTCTGACATGTTGGTTCTCCTTTTTTATTTTTTAGTTTTTCCGGTCTTTCTCACCGGCTTCTTATAAAACTGTGCTGCCTTATCATAGCACGCCCGCATCTGATACTGATTATTCAGTCCCTTTACCGCAAGTGTTCTTCTTGACACGAAATCATCCAGCTTCTTCATATATTCATCTGATGTGATATCTCCGTCTGCCACATACGTCAGACCTTTTTCCCAGCTTGCCGTAAGTTCCGGGTTCAGGAGCGGCCGGATGGAGTGGTCTACGACATCGTAGATCATTTCCCCTAACATCGTCGGCGTGACGATCTGGGTCTTTTTATTGAGCGCCAGATATTTATTATTGAATAATTTCTTCAGTATCTCGCCTCTGGTGGCACTGGTGCCGATTCCGCTTCCTTTGATCTGGGCGCGGAGTTCTTCGTCTTCGATGAGCTGTCCTGCATTTTCCATGGCAAGGATCAGTGAACCGGAATTGTAGCGCTTCGGCGGCGAGGTCTTGCCTTCTTTGATGTCCAGGGACTGTACCGGAAGGGTCATGCCTTTCTTGAGTCTCTGGATCCTGGCGAAGAAGGCTGCATCAGTGTCTTTGTCCTCGGTACTGTCTGCGCTGCTGTCTGTATTGTCGTTCTTCCTGCCCGGCACGCCTGTAACTTTCAGATAGCCTTCTTCTGCCAGTACTTTGAAGCTTGAGAAGAAGGATTCTTCTTTGATCTTCGTCACGATCGATACTTTCTGATAGACAGCCGGTGGATAGAAGATGCTTAAGAATCGTCTTACGATCACATCATACACCCTCTGTGACAGATTCGGAAGTCCTTTTAGTGCTCCCATACCCTGTCCTGTCGGGATGATCGCATAGTGGTCTGTGATCTGTTTGTCGTTGACGTATCTCGTCTTCTCCAGTCCTTTGTGGCTGCCGAATTTCACGATATCCTGAAGATATGGCTTTGCCGGTTCGTACTGCATCAGACCGTTTAAGTTCTTGTGGATCTCTTTTGCCACTGCTGTCGACAGGACACGGGCATCTGTTCTTGGGTAGGTGACGAGCTTTTTTTCATATAGTTCCTGGATGATCCGGAGTGTCTCATCTGGGCTGATCTTGAACCGCTTGGAACATTCATTCTGGATCTCGGCCAGGTTGAATAATAACGGCGGGTTCTTCTTTTCTTTCTTCTTTTCTATGGACACGATCTGGCAAGTCAGGGGCTGGCTGGCGTCTGACTCGCTGTTGCTTAGGAAGCGGATCAGTTCTTCTGCCTTTTCCTTTTCTTTGAATCCATTTTCCTTATAGAGATCGAAGGATTCGAACCATTTTGATCCTTTGACTGCCCGCCATTCGCCTTCGAATGTTGCCCCTTTCTCTCCGATGGTGCTTAGGACTCTGTAGAACGGGGTCTCTACGAATTCCCGGATCTCCCGTTCTCTGCGTACGACCATACCGAGGACGCAGGTCATAACACGTCCTACGGATACGACGGAATATTTCGTATTCAGGTAATTGGAGATGCTGTTGCCGTATTTTAACGTCAGGAGACGGGAGAAGTTGATTCCCATCAGGTAGTCTTCTTTGGCTCTTAGGTAAGCCGATGCTGCCAGGTTGTCGTATTCTTTTAAGTCTTTTGCTTCTTTGATCCCGCGCAGGATCTCTTCTTCTGTCTGGGAGTCGATCCATACGCGGCGGCGGTTCTTGCCTTTTACGCCTGCCTGCTGTTCGACCAAACGGTAGATGTATTCTCCTTCCCGTCCTGAGTCGGTACAGACGTAGATGGTGTCTACGTCTGTACGGTTCAGAAGTCCCGATACGATTCGGAACTGCTTAGATACCGCCGGGATGACTTCGTATTTGAACTCCTGCGGGATAAAAGGCAGAGTCTCAAGACTCCACCTTTTTAATGCCGGATCGTATTCTTCCGGATAGCTCATCGTGACCAGGTGTCCGACACACCAGGTTACGATTGCTTCTGCTGATTCGAGATATCCGTCTTTTCTCTGTGTATTGATATGCAATGCCTTAGCGAACTCCTGTGCTACACTGGGTTTCTCGGCAATGTATAATGATTTTCCCATGTTACTCCTTCCAGTAGGGTGAAACAGCGGCTTTTTTTTTATCTTTTTCTGTGCCAGAGAGACCGGAAAAAGGTTATCACTCTTCCGCCGCCACAGTTCTCACGGGCACGCTGCTGACTTTTGTCGACTTCTTCTGCTGCTTTTAATGCTTCTTCCATGAAAGCTGCCTGAGAATCCACCGCTTTTATGCCGCCGGTCCGTTTCATATATGTGCCGTCTTTCTGCATGATCCTTGCTTTCACGTTATCATTTAACATAATCTTCAGATCATGGTTGATCTGACGTCTGATCTGCCCGTCTAATACCGGGCAGGCTACTTCTACTCTTTTTTCTGTATTTCTTGTCATCATGTCTGCGGAGCCGATATAGATCTTCTGCTCTTTGCCGGTTCCGAAGCTGAAGATACGTGGATGTTCCAGATAGCGGCCAACCACACTCATCACTCTGACATTTTCCGTAAATCCAGGCACTCCCGGTAGTATACAGCAGATTCCGCGAACAATCAAGTCTACCCTTACTCCGGCGCAGGAGGCCTCGGATACTTTCTTTATGAAGTCCACATCTGTCACGGAGTTCATCTTCATAATGATGCGTCCTTCGCTTCCTTTTATGATCTCTTCGTCCATCATCTGTAAGATACGGCTCTTTAAGCTGACCGGTGATACGATCAGGTATTGATAGCTGCCCTGCAGATTGCCGATGGACATATTCTTGAAAAATTCTGCGGCGTCCTGTCCGATTCGCGGATCAGCAGTCATCAAGGACAGATCGGTATACATGGCAGCTGTCTTCTCGTTATAATTGCCGGTTCCGACCTGTGTGATATACTGGATGTCATTGCGGTTCCTGTATGTGATCAGACAAATCTTGGAATGCACTTTGTAACCGTCGAATCCATAGATCACACGGCATCCTGCTTCTTCCAGACGTTCCGACCAGTCGATGTTGTTCTGCTCGTCAAATCTTGCACGCAGCTCGATCAGCACGGTGACTTCTTTGCCATTTTCCGCAGCTGCGCACAGGTATTCTACCAGTCTTGCCTTCTTCGCCAGGCGGTAGATAGTGATCTTGATCGTCATAACGTTCGGATCTGCCGCGGCATCTTTGATCAGCTTCAGGAACGGATCCATGCTTTCGTATGGGTAGAACAACAGGATATCATTCTTTTTCACCTGTTTTAACATGTTTCCGTCCTGTACATGTGCTGATTTTTGCGGGGAGAATGGTTCGTAGACCAGTGCTTTCTTCATAGACTCCGGGAGATTTCCTGCGATGGAGAACATATAATCCAGTTTCATCGGCATCTTCGTGCGGAAGATCTGCTCCGGTGTGATCTTGAATTTCTTACAGAAGTATTCCTGCATTTCCGGTGTCAGTTTCTCCGCTGTTTCTAATCTTACTACCGCCATCCTGCGGCGTTTGTGCAGGGTACTCTGCATGAGTTTCCGGAAATCATCGGTAACCTCCAGTGCTTCATCGTCCGGAGATACGTCTGCATTTCTTGTCACGCAGATGTAGTTCGGGTCGGATACTTCGTACTGGTCAAATACCAGATCCAGGTATTCCATGATGACTTTCTCCATGCGGATATAACGGATGTCATGTCCCGGAAGCATCAGGATATCGGATACATAGGTCGGAACCGGTACGATTCCGAGGATCTGTTCTTTTTCTTTGTCGTCTTTATTCTTCCTGCTATTGATATGCTTCAGATTGGCTGTTACGTAGATATCTTTATTCATAAGATGCGGGAACGGGTGGCTGCTGTCTACGATCTGCGGTGACAGTACCGGCAGGATCTGCTCTTTGAAACATTTCTTAACATATTTCTTCTCGTCTGTCTCCAGTTCTTTAAAGTCCAGTCCGCAGACTCCGTATGGGGACAGTTCTTTCTTGATCCCGGCGTAGGTCTTGTCACGTTCTTTATATAACGGGGCAACTGCTGCGTAGATCGCATCCAGCTGCTCCTGCGGTGTCATTCCCGACCGGCTGTCTCTGTGTCTGTCGTCTGTCTGCACCATATCATAGAGGCTTCCGACACGGATCATGAAGAATTCATCTAAGTTACTGGTGAAGATGGCCACGAATTTCATACGTTCCAGCAATGGCACGCTCTTATCTCTTGCTTCTTCCAATACACGCTGATCGAATCTCAACCAGGAAAGTTCTCGGTTCTGTGTGTAGTTTAATAGTTCTCGGTCCATAGGGTCTGCCTCCGTTTCTTGCCGGTGCCATTGGTGCCATTGGCACTTTGTAATCAGCGAATTTATTGTATACTTTATTATAGCAAAACCATCTTTTATTCTCAACACTGAGATGTATTGTGTTCAGATTTGTTATCTGATTTATAATCTGATTGGTATCGGCAGGCGAAGCCGGATATCGGTAAGCGGGGTCGAATTTGCTGGATGTATAATGCAAAAAAGGCGAGAACTACGCCTTTTCACATGTTGCAGTTCCCACCTTTTTATTATTATTTTATGCTCTCACCTTATGAACGATAAACAGGTGAGTATGAGTGTGCCACCAAGGACACTAAAAGAGCCTGTTTTCCCGTCCCCCTGGCTACTTTGCCTGAATATATCCCTTGGCAGTCAGTGCTTCAGCGCAAAGTACGGCTCCGCCTGCTGCACCGCGGACAGTGTTGTGTGACAGTCCGATGAATTTGTAATCATACATGCTGTCTTCTCTCAGACGTCCGATAGACACACCCATTCCGTTCTCATAATTTACATCCGCTTTTACCTGTGGTCTGTCATCTTCTGACAGATACTGGATGAACTGCTTTGGAGCACTTGGAAGTTCTGCTTCCTGTGGGAATCCCTTGAAGCTTTCCAGTTTCTCGATCAGCTGTTCTTTAGTTGGCTTCTTCTCGAAGTTGATGAATACAGCTGCTGTATGTCCGTTGAGTACAGGAACTCTTAAGCACTGGCATGTGATCTTTGGTTCTTCTGCAAGTTTGATTTCTCCGTTTTCCAGTGTTCCGAGTACACGAAGAGGTTCTTTTTCACTCTTTTCTTCTTCTCCGCCGATGTATGGAATGATATTCTCGATCATTTCCGGCCAGTCTTTAAATGTCTTTCCTGCTCCTGAGATTGCCTGGTATGTTGTTACAACAACTTCTTTTGGTCCAAATTCTTTCCATGCTGCAAGTGCAGGTGTATAGCTCTGGATTGAGCAGTTTGGTTTTACTGCGATAAATCCGCGTGTTGTTCCGAGACGCTCTTTCTGAGTCTTGATAAGGTCAAAGTGTGCTGCATTGATCTCCGGAACTACCATCGGCACGTCTTTTGTCCAGCGGTGAGCACTGTTATTAGATACTACAGGGGTCTCTGTCTTTGCATATTCTTCTTCGATCGCTCTGATCTCATCTTTTGTCATATCTACGGCACTGAATACAAAATCTACAGTAGAAGCAACTTCTTCTACTTCATTTACATTCTTTACGATTAAGTTCTTTACACCTTCCGGCATCGGTGTATCCATTTTCCAACGTCCGCCTACGGCTTCTTCATATGTTTTTCCTGCTGAACGTGGGCTTGCTGCTACAGTTACAACCTCGAACCAAGGGTGATTTTCAAGCAATGAGATAAAACGCTGTCCAACCATTCCTGTTGCTCCTAAAATACCTACTCTTAATTTCTTATCCATCTTTGTTCTCTCCCTTTCTTTTTATCATTCCTTAATACAGCCTTACGCTACCTTCATCCGTATGACATGTACTAGTATTTATAAATGTATATTTTAATATTCTTCCATATATTTCTGATAAGCCGCAATTGATTTTGCCATAGCATCTTTTCCTGGTGCTCCTATGGTGACACGCTTATTCACACATGTCTCAAGATCGATTGCTTTATAGATATCTTCTTCAAATACCGGCGAGATCTTTCTGTACTCTTCCAGTGGAAGTTCATCTAACGGAATCTTCTTCTCAATGCATGTCAGTACCAGTTTTCCCACGATACCATGTGCATCTCTGAATGGTACACCGTGATTTACCAGATAATCTGCTGCATCTGTCGCATTGGTAAATCCGTGTTTTGCACTTTCTTCCATGCGGTCTTTATTAAACTGCATCGTCTTTAACATTCCGGCAAATAATGTGATACATCCTTTGGCTGTATCCATAGCATCAAATGCCCATTCTTTATCTTCCTGCATGTCTTTATTGTATGCAAGCGGAATTCCCTTCATCGTAGTAAGGAGTGCATTTAATGCGCCGTATACCCGTCCGGTTTTTCCTCTTACCAGCTCTGCGATATCCGGATTCTTCTTCTGCGGCATGATACTGCTTCCTGTACTGTACGCATCATCAATCTCTACAAACTGGTATTCATTCGAATTCCAGATGATGACCTCTTCACAGAATCTGCTTAAGTGCATCATCATAATGCTCAGTGCAGATAACAGTTCCAACAGATAATCTCTGTCTGATACACCGTCCATGCTGTTCAGTGTCGGTCCGTCGAATCCAAGTAATTCTGCTGTATATTCACGATCCAGTGGATATGTCGTTCCAGCAAGTGCTCCGGAGCCAAGCGGACATGTATTCATTCGTTTGCTAATATCCTTCAGTCTCTCATGATCTCTTCGGAACATTTCAAAATATGCCCCCATATGATGAGCCAGTGTGATCGGCTGTGCTTTCTGAAGATGTGTGAATCCTGGCATATATGTCTCGACATTCTCCTCCATTACATGAAGGATTACTTCCAGAAGTTCTTTTACCTGAGCATCAATCTCCTGAATCTCATCTCTGGTAAAAAGTTTCATATCTAATGCAACCTGGTCATTTCTGCTTCGTCCGGTATGGAGTTTCTTTCCCGGATCTCCGATGCGGTCGATCAATGTTGCTTCCACAAAACTGTGAATGTCTTCATATTTGTCTGATATCTCTAATTTACCGGATTCTACATCTTTCAGAATGCCATTTAATCCGTCTGTGATCTGTTCTTTTTCTTCTTCCGTTAAGATTCCCTGCTTTGCAAGCATAGCTACATGTGCAAGACTTCCTCTGATGTCCTGCTTATAGAATCTTTTATCAAATGTAATGGAAGCATTAAAATTATATACTAGCTGGTCTGTCTCTTTTGTGAAACGACCTCCCCATAACTGTGCCATATGGATTCTTCCTTTCATTTTTAAGTTTACTGTTTTCGATTTTAACACATTTCCGTATAAAAGCAAATATTATTACAGGAATTTACATATTTATTCATCACAAAATGCAGTTACTTACATGAATCCATGCAATTTCTTCTTACTTTTTATGCATTTTTATTACTATGCTTTTGCCCGTTGCTCTTCCAGACGCTGCCGCATCGAGAATTCACATCCGCAGTAATCCTGCCTGTACAGGCCATACTGTGCGGATAACTCTACAGATCTTTTATATCCGTTCTTTTTCTTGAAATCGGATGTAAGATATGATACGCCATACTCTTCTGCAAGTTTTAATCCGATCTCATTCAATTTGGCTGCATTTTTCAAAGGACTGATGCTGAGTGTCGTCGTAAAGTAATCATACCCGCCTTCTTTTGCAATCTCAGCGGTCTCTCTTAATCGAAGTTCATAACATTTAAAACAGCGCACGCCGCCTTCTTTCACTTTTTCCAGTCCCTTTGCCATCTCATAAAACTTTTCTTTATCATAGCCGCCTGCAATAAACTGTATCGGATATTTTGTATCCATCTCTCCAATCAGTGTCTGCTGTTCAATGATACGTTTGCTGTATTCACTCTCCGGATAAATATTCGGATTATAGTAAAGTACTGTGATCTTAAAATAACTGCTCAGATACTCCAGTACATAACTGCTGCACGGAGCACAGCAGCTGTGAAGGAGAAGGGTTGGTACCTTTTCTTCTTTTTGCAGATGATCGATCAGTTTATCCAGTTCTTTCTGGTAATTTATCTTTGTTAACATCTAATTATCCTCTCTTCTCTACATATCAGCATTTTACCACACCCGCCTTTTTTATTCACCTATTTTCTGTTCCGGTCATATCATATTATATACTTCACATCCAGGAGGTTCCTATGGAACAGATTTTGAACCTACAGCATATTTCTTATACGTATCATACTTTAGAAGGGGAAACCCCGGCCCTGTCTGATATCTCATTTTCTTTGAACAAAGGGGAATTTGCCGCCATCGTGGGACCTTCCGGCTGTGGAAAATCCACGCTGCTTTCTCTGATCTGCGGTCTTTTGCCTTGCAGTGACGGACAGATCACAATCAATGGCAGACACCTGAAAGAGAGTACAACTAATGTAGGATATATGCTGCAACACGATGAATTGTTTGAATGGCGCACGATCTATAACAATGTGATCCTTGGGCTGGAAATCCAGCATGCTCTGACGGCCCGGACGAAAAAGCGGGCACATGAACTTCTTAACATCTATGGTCTGAGTGATTTTGAGAATTCCAGGCCTTCGGAATTATCCGGAGGAATGCGCCAGCGTGCTGCCCTGATCCGTACATTAGTTCTGGAACCGGAACTATTACTTCTGGATGAACCTTTTTCCGCCCTTGATTACCAGACCCGGTTACAGGTTGGCGATGATATCGGACAGATCATCCGAAATGAGAAGAAATCCGCGCTTCTTGTAACACACGATCTTTCGGAAGCCATTTCTCTTGCCGACAGGGTAATTGTTCTTTCCCGTCGTCCGGCAGCCATCATTCAGACTATTCCGCTTATCTTTCATCTGGAAGAAGATACTCCTATGAACAGACGAAATGCACCGGAATTCAAATCTTATTTTAATCTGATATGGAAGGAGCTAAATCAGGATGAAAAATCTTCATAAAAGCCCAGATACCGGTGCTCCGGCGGCACTTTCCACCGGACACCGGCACTATCTCAGACATTATCATTTTCACAGACTGCTGGTTATATTCTTCCGGATCTTCCTTTTAACGGGATTTTTATTCCTTTGGGAATTTTGTGCGTCACACCAGATCATAGATTCTTTCATCTTCAGCAGTCCCTCCAAGATCATGAATGCTTTACTCTTAATGATTTCGGATCATAGTATTTTTCTACATCTCGGCGTCACCTTATACGAAACTTTCGTCAGTTTCTTTCTCGTTATTTTCGTCAGTATATTATTTGCAATTCTTCTGTGGTACAGTAATAACCTTTCGGAAATCCTGGAACCTTACCTTGTCGTATTAAACAGCCTTCCGAAATCTGCACTGGCCCCTCTTCTTATTGTCTGGCTTGGCGCTACAAAAACCACGATCATTGTAACCGGAATGTCCGTCGCTATCTTCGGCAGTATACTCAATCTGTATACCAGTTTCCGCTCTACAGATCCCGGAAAGATTAAGTTAATCTATACCCTCAGAGGGAACCATCTGCATGTACTGACCAAAGTAATCCTTCCTTATTCTATTCCGGCTATTATCAGTAACATGAAAGTTAATATCGGATTATGCCTGGTCGGCGTCATCATCGGTGAATTTCTGGCCGCCAAAGAAGGCCTTGGATATCTTATTATCTACTCAAGCCAGGTCTTCAAAATGGATTGGCTTCTTATGAGCATATGTATTCTCTGCGTCTTCGCGATATTTTTGTACGCTCTGATTGATTTCGGAGAAAAACTTTATTTTAAACATTTTTAAACCTCCGCATCAGATTCCCTGCCAAAACCATAAGATCAGCTGATCTCCTGCAAATAAGGTCATCATAATTCCCAACACCAAAAACGGGCCAAATGCAAATTCATCCTTTCTGGTCAGCTTTCCACATTTCAGCATAATAAGGCAATATCCTCCTGCAAGCATAATCGCACATGCCATCGAACAAATGATTTTCTCTTTTCCAAGCAGAAATCCGGAAACTGCCATGAATTTGATATCGCCTCCTCCAAATGCCCCGGGAATCAGAATGGATAAGACCAGCATCGGTCCTGCCACAGCTGCTGCCCCGGGGATCCGGTTGTATAAATCACTGTTCCCTGTCAGTACCATATCTGCTGCTGCGATCAGCAATATATAAATATGATATCTGCCGGGGATCTTACGGGTACTGTGATCCGTTAATGCCACCTGGCATAAGATTCCGAGATAACATAATAACCGTATCCCGTTCAAAGATATTGCAGTGGCTTTCGTATAGTTAAGAAAGCCATCTGCTATTGTTCTTACTTCTACCATCTCCTGATTCATTTACTGTTATTCTTTTTGGGCCATTTTTTGTATCAATAACATTTCCCGCAAGGTTTAAGGCCCTGTGCCTCTGCTTCTTCCTTTGTCTCTTTCTTTGCCGTATCCGGATTCATATTACCGCAGTGGTTCGTTTTATGGTATTTTGAACCAGTTGCCGATACCCATACTTGGTCTTCGGTTACTTTCTGCGTTGTCTGTTTCGTTACCGTCTGTTCCGTCACAGTCCCCTTATCTGATTCATCTCCCGGTGTATAATCATTACACGGTGCCGCACTCCAATTCAGATTTTTACCGTCACTTGTTACTGTGACCGTTCCCTGTTTGTCGGTTCTGTACACCTGGATTTCCATACTCTGAAGTTTATCCATCGTATCTTTGTCCGGGTGTCCGTATTTATTATCTTTCCCACAGCTGATCACCGCATATTCCGGTACGGTTTTCTGAAGGAAATCCCAGGATGTTGCCGTTGCTGATCCATGGTGTCCGGGTACCAGTACATCACAGTTTAAATCTATACCGGAATTGCACATCGCCTTTTCGCTTTCATGCTCTGCATCTCCCGTAAAGATAAAACTGTTCTCTTTATTTGTAAGTTTTATTGCAACGGAATTATTGTTACTTCCCTCAGCTTCTATCGTCTCCGGTGCCAGTATTTGAAACGAAGCACTTCCAAGCCTGTAAGATTTTCCTACCGGCGGATGCTTCATTTTCAATCCGTCTTCTTTCACAGCTTTAACAAACGACCGGTATAACTTACTGGTATGTACATAGTTACTGGATATAACATTTTTCACCTTAAAGCTCTTCAGGCATCCGATCAGACCCGCCATATGATCTGCATCATAATGGCTGCTGATCAGATAATCAATCTTCGTAACGCCCTGTTCTTTCAAATAAGCTACAACAAATCTTGAAGTCTTTCGATCTCCTCCATCATAGATCAGATTTTTCCCATCCGACTGAACCAGAATAGATAATCCCTGTCCTACATCAAGGAAATGCACTTTCACTGTCCCAGATGGAACAGTTGAGTTATTTTCCGCAGCCTGCGTCCGTACACTCACAGACACCCCTGTCATTGCCAGTACCATAAAGATCGAAAGCAGTGCCGATAACAGTCTTTGCCTCCATATTTTTTTCATTTTTCTTCTCCCCTTTCACACCCACAATTCTATTATACACAAAAAAAAGAATCCTTACATCAAGGATTCTTCTTTATATCTCATTCTGTATATAAGCTGGAAATCGGACTTGAACCGACGACCCCTTCATTACGAGTGAAGTGCTCTACCAACTGAGCTATTCCAGCATGCTCTTATAACAGGCACGAATATAATTATACCGTATTTTCACATATTTGCAAGTACTTTTTTAATTATTATACGTTCTTTTCCGAAAAAGATTTTAACAGATTCTCATATGCAAACCAGAAATTCTGCCACGACCGCTTAGGATTCTCTCTTCCATGCACGTCACGGCAGATCTGCCTGGCCTTACATATTTTCATCCAGCTATTTATCCTCTTTCATGTGCACCGTCACTTGTGGATATGGAATCTCAATTCCATTCTCATCCAGTTCCACTTTAATTTCTTCCAGCAGTCTCCATCTGGTCGCCCAGTACTCTTCGTTCTTCACCCAGGCACGGATACCGAGCACGACTGCACTGTCTGCAAGATCATTTACAAAGACATTCATCTGTTCTTCTTTTAGAATACTTGCATCTTCCGACAACAGCTTTTCGATCACTGATTTTGCCTTTTTGATATCAGCATTATAAGAAATGCCTACCCGCAGATCCAGTTGTCTTTCGTCTTTTGCCGTTGCATTGGTGATACTGTTATTCGTCAGCATTCCATTCGGGATTACGATGGTCTTATTGTCAATCGTACTTAATTTTGTATAAAAGATCTGAATTTCTTTTACTGTTCCTTCTTTTCCATTCGTATCTTCAATAATATAATCCCCTACCACAAATGGCTTTAACAGAAGAATCAGCACGCCTCCCGCAAAATTGGAAAGACTTCCCTGTAACGCAAGACCGATAGCCACACCACTGGATGCCAGTAACGCCGCCACCGATGTAGTATCAAATCCAAGACTGGAGATCAGGCAAAAGATCAGAATCCCGTACAATCCATATTTCAAAAGTGAGTCTACAAACTGTTCAACTCCTTTATCTGCTTCCGAACGTTCAAATGAACGCCTCACAATCTTCCTGATCCACTTTATCACCAGTCTTCCGATAAAGAAAGCAACCAGTGCCGCCAGCACTTCCAGTCCAAATGTAATCAGTCCCGGAATACTGTCCTGCAGATATTGGGTAATCTGATTTACCTGTTTTACCGCCTGCTGGGTAGCTTCGGTCACTTCCTGAGTCGTATCTGTGATCGTTGTTGTATCTGTCATATCGTTTGCTCCTCTTATTTCAGTGCCAGAAATGCACTTAGATTTCCTCTTTTATTTCCCGTTGTGCGATGTGAAAACAGAATATCCGGGTTACAGTGTGTACACACATTTGTCACAGCAATATGCTTCTTCAAAATTCCGGCTTCCTCGAATACCAATTCATTTGCTTTCCACAGGTTCAACTGATATTTACCGTTTTCTTTCTGATAGAATAATTCTGGCCAGTATTTTTCTTCAAAGCTTTTCTGAAATTTTACAATTACATCTTCACTTACCTCGTAACAGTCCTGACATATAGACGGACCAATGGCCGCAAGTATGTCTTTAGGATCCGAACCATATGTTTTTTGCATCAGTTCCACTGTTACTTTTCCGATCTTTCCAACTGTTCCTCTCCAGCCCGAATGCGACAGTCCGATCGCTTTTTTCACAGGATCTACAAAATACAGTGGTACGCAATCCGCATAAAATGTCACCAGACAGATTCCCGGTACATTTGTGATCATTCCGTCCGTTTCCATAAAACGTCTTCCCTTGTTCTCTGCTCTTACTACCGCCACATTTGTTGTATGTGTCTGGTTGGTAAACGTCATATCTTCCGGCTTTACCCCAATGGCTCTTGCAATCCTTCTCTGGTTTTCCTCAACATCTTCCGGATCATCGCCTCTTGTTGTGCTGATGTTCATAGTTGCCCAGCATCCCTTGCTGACACCTCCAAGTTTTGTAGAAAATCCATGATGCACGATTCCCGTTTCTTCTAACATTGGATAACTCAGAAACGGAACCCCATCTACTGTTTTTTCATCAAATATATGTTCCTGATTTTTATACTGTAATCCAAGACTCATTCTCTTCTCCTATATTTCCACATAATCAAATGCATTCTGATATAAAATAATCCTGTCATCTTCTATACTTACTACATCAAACCTGCACGGGATTTCATCTATTCCATTCACCGTCATATAATAAAGTGCACTTTTTGAGATAACTCTCTGTTTGGCATAATCTACCGCCTCTGCCGGAGTTCCTTTCCGGTCATCTGCCCGGTACTTCACCTCGCAAAACACCAGATAATCGCCATCTCTGGCTATTATATCGATTTCTCCGAGTCTGCACCGATAATTATATTCCAGAATTTCATATCCTTTTTCTGTAAGATATATTCCTGCCATTCTTTCATAATAACTTCCGGTTTCACGGTTATTTCGTCTTTGTCCTCTTTTCGACCCTGCCATTCTTTCATTCCTTTACACTGCTGATTCCATGCCTGGATACCGATTTTCCGCACTATCTGCATCTTTATATGTATTTCTTTATAAAAGTCCTTCTGTGTATCGGAGATGGTCCCTGTTCTTTCAGCCCCTCAATATGCTTCTTCGTTCCATACCCTTTATTACTTGCGAAATCATACCCCGGAAGTATTTTATCATACTCCACCATCAGCCGGTCTCTTGTTACTTTTGCAATGATACTTGCCGCCGCAATAGACACGCTCTTGGCATCACCTTTAATGATCGGCACCTGTGGGATCTCTACCTCCGGTATTGTTACTGCATCATTCAACAAAAGATCCGGCTGCACCTTTAGATTGCCGATTGCCATACGCATCGCCTCATAAGTAGCCTGCAAAATATTGATCTCATCAATTCTTGCCGGACTTACAACACCGATTCCCGTTGCAACAGCACGTTCCATAATCTCATCGTACAATGCCTCTCTTTTTTTCTCTGAAAGTTTCTTTGAATCATTCAGATACAAAATCGGGTCATCCTTTGGCAAGATAACCGCACCTGCCACCACAGGACCTGCAAATGGCCCACGGCCTACTTCATCAATACCGCAAATATACTGGCAGTCGCTGTGTTCTTTTTCATAAACACTCATTGCTTCTGTTCTTTCCAGTTCTTTTTTCAGTTTTTCCTGTTGCCTTTTTAGTTTTTCTTCTTCCCGTTTATTCATGACGGATCACTCCTATATTGTCAAATGGATAAATTCTTACCCATGCCCTGCCAATCAGATTTTCTTTTGTCAGTACGCCTACACTTGGATCCCTGCTGTCCATACTATGGTTACGATTATCTCCCATAACAAAATACTCATTTTCTTTTAATGTAATCGGATCTGCGGCAGTCTGTGGATCTTTGATCAATTCATTTCCATAGATATCGCTCAAAAGCCTCTCTCCGTCAATGTATACATATCCGTTTTTTATCTGCACAGTCTCTCCCGGCATTCCGATGATACGTTTGATATAATATGTATTTTCTTCGTATTTGTACGGAAATACAATAATGTCATAACGTTTCGGATCACGGAAGCGGTAACTGATCTTATCCACGATCAGATTATCCCCGTTTTGCAACGTTGTCTCCATGGAAGATCCACTCACTCTTGTTCTCTGCCCCACAAATGTTATGATAAAATACGTTAACCCTATGATCAGCAGAATATAGACAATCCATCCTCCAAGCTCTCTCAAAATGCTTTCTTCTGCATCTTCTCTTGAACGTCTAGCCATGTTCTTTTGTTGTTTCCCTTCTATACTTTCTGCCTCTGTTTTTAATATGCATCCGGGTACTCCAGTGTCAGTTTGCCCAAACGTCCGTTGCGGAAGTCATCCATCAGAAGAACCGAAGCTTTTTCTGTATCCAGTTCATTTCCACGAACCAGACAATGTCTGCTCTCTGCAATTTTTTCCAGCATTCCGTATGGATCCGTGTCTTCTTCTACATTATATTTATTCTCAAGTACTCCCGGATAATTTTCATTCATAAACTTTACAAGTTCTGCCGCAAGTTCTTCTGTCTGAAGGATCTCATCTTTGATTGATCCGATAAATGCCAGTTTCAGGCCTACTGCCTGATCTTCAAATCTTGGCCACAGGATTCCCGGTGTATCCAGAAGCTCCACATTTTTATTCAGTCTGATCCACTGCTTTCCTTTTGTCACTCCCGGTTTGTTACCGGTTTTTGCACATGCCTTTCCCGCAAGTGCATTGATAAATGTTGATTTTCCTACATTCGGAATTCCCACTACCATAGCTCTGACCGGACGATTCAAAATCCCACGCTTTCTGTCTCTTTCAATCTTTTCTTTACATGCTTCCTGGATCACACCATTGATAGATTTGATCCCGCCGCCTTTCTTGGAATTTACCTTCACAACAGAGAATCCTTTTTCACGAAAATATTCTGACCAGGCATCATTCCACTTATCTTCTGCCAAATCTGACTTATTTAAAAGGATCAGTCTTGCTTTATTCTTTCCCAGTTCATCAATATCCGGATTTCTGCTGCTGATCGGAACTCTGGCATCAACCAGTTCAATAACCAGATCTATTAATTTGATATTTTCCTGCATCATGCGTTTTGCTTTCGTCATGTGCCCAGGATACCATTGAAAATGCATATATTATTTCTCCTTATCTTCTATTTCACAAATCCCCAGTCTTTTTTCGGGGATGCCACAAACCATGCCTTTCCATATATATAAGAACGTTTTACTTTTCCTATATCGGCACTACGGCTGTCCTCACTGTTTTTTCTGTTATCTCCCAGAACAAAATATTCATCACCGCCAAGTTTCAACTTCTCACCGGCAATTCCAGCTGTATCTATTTTTGTTGTTTTATAATCTTCTTCCAGTTTTTTACCGTTAATATAGACCTGATTCTCCACAATCTGTACCGTCTCGCCCGGAAGTCCGACAATCCTTTTGGTATAATAATGCGAATTCTCATTGCCTTTCGGTTTGAACACGATAACATCTCCCCTTTTCGGTGAAGAAGCATTGTACACAATCCGGTTTACCAGTACTACATCTGCATTCTTAAGCACCGGACTCATGGAATCTCCTACCGTACTGACCCGTTGTCCCCAGTACCACACAGCAACAAATGCCACCAGACAGGTGACCACGATCTTAAAAATCCAGGTAAATGTAGAAGCGATCATTTCAAGATTAAGATGTATCTTTTTCTTTGCTTTTGGAAGATTTCCGAAGCCTTTTTTCTTTGCTTTGCGTCTGCGATAACCGGTTTTCCGGGATCTTCTTCTTTTTTCAAAATCCAGATTACTTCTGCGTCTCATAAAATCCCCTTATACTGAAAACTTGCCACTGGCAACTTTTCTTACATACTTTGATATATCAGAAAAAGGACAATTACATTATGTAGTTGTCCTTTTTCTCATTTTGTTACATTTTCGATTATTTTACTAATTCTTTAACTTTAGCTTTCTTACCAACGCGGTCTCTTAAGTAGTTCAGTTTTGCTCTTCTTACTTTACCTCTTCTTACTACTTCGATCTTCTCAACGTTTGGTGAGTGTACCGGCCAAGTCTTCTCAACACCGATTCCGTTAGAAAACTTTCTAACTGTAAATGTTTCTCTTGCTCCGCCACCCTGTCTCTTCAGGACTGTTCCTTCGAAAACCTGTACTCTTTCACGGTTTCCTTCTTTGATCTTTCCGTAAACTTTAACAGTATCTCCTACGTGAAATTCTGGTGCTACTTCTTTTAACTGAGCAGCTTCAATGTTCTTAATAATATCGTTCATTATGTGTGACCTCCTTGTTTACTTGGATGTTCTTAATACATTCGTACCAGAGGACCATCTATTTCTTCACAACATGCTACATTTTATCATACCCTGCAACAAATTACAAGGATTTTTTTACTTCTTTTTGCACTTCTTCGGCCAGTTTTTTTTCTTTTTCTGTAAGTTCGGCTTTTTCAAGCAGATCCGGCCGGTTCTTTGCAGTGCGGATCACAGACTGTTCACGTCTCCATTTTTCAATATTGGCATGATGCCCGGACATCAGTATCTCCGGCACTTTTCTGTCATGCCATACTTCCGGTCTGGAATATTGCGGATATTCCAGCAGATTATCCTGAAAGCTCTCGAACTCGGCGGACACATCATTATGAAGTACCCCCGGAACCAGCCGGGATATCGCATCGATCATGATCATTGCCGGAAGCTCACCTCCTGTCAGGACATAATCTCCGATAGATACATAATCTGTAACGATCTCTTCCAACACACGTTCATCAATGCCTTCGTAATGACCGCACAAAAATACCAGATCTTCTTCCTGTGCAAATTCCTCTGCCATGGACTGGTTGAATGTCTTTCCCTGCGGAGACAGATAGATGACTCTGGTACGCTTCTGCTCTCCTGACATCTCTTTCTTCTCACCAGATGCCAGCTTTTCTTCTGTGGCTTTTGCCTTTCTTTCCGTAATCTGCCTTGCCAGTGCATCATAGCACTGATACACCGGTTCTGCCTGCATCAGCATACCTGCACCTCCGCCATACGGATAATCATCCACGCTGTGATGCTTGTTAAATGCATAATCTCTGATATTTAATGCCTCTATAGACAGAAGCCCTTTATTTACCGCACGTCCGATGATGCTGGTATTCAATCCATCCATAACCATCTCCGGAAATAACGTCATAATATAAAAATTCATAGATTATCCTCTTTCTAGATCAGACCATCCATCAGATGGATCTTCATCTTCTGATTTTCTATATCAACATCCAGGATACATTCGCGGATCGCCGGAACCAATACCTCGCCGTGTTCATCTGTATCGATCACATAGACATCATTTGCACCGGTCTCCATAACATCTTTTAATGTTCCGAACGGTTTATCATCCTCTGTTACGACCTCGATTCCGATCATATCGGCGATAAAGTATTCATCCTCTTCCAGTTCCACCGCATCTTTACGTTCTACAAGAAGTGGACATCTTTTATAACGCTCAATATCATTAATATTATCAATTCCCTTGAACTTCAGGATTACAAACTGTTTAAAGAATTTGACACCCTGGACTTCCAGAGATTTTTTCTCTCTTCCGGTGTCTAACAGTACATGTTTTAACGATTTAAAACGATTCGGGTCATCTGTGGTCGGAAATACTTTAACTTCCCCACGCACTCCGTGTGTCGAAGTAATGACACCTACCTGTAATAATTCTTCCATAAATACTCCTTTTTCACTTTCTGCGTTTCCGACGCTCCAGCGGCTTCTTTTGTACATATGATTCTGCCGTATAAGATAAGCGGGACAGACCACAAGCGGGCCTGTCCCGGGACAAAATGGGAATCCCCATTAGTTATTTAGTCCATGATATCTACGATAACTTTCTTATCTTCCTTTGCTGCTGCGGCTTTCACGACTGAACGGATTGCCTTTGCAATGCGGCCCTGTTTTCCGATTACTTTACCCATATCAGATTCAGCAACTCGTACTTCCAGAACTGTCGTCTTCTTCTCTTCGCGTTCATTTACAACAACGCTTTCTGGATCGTCGACTAATGCTTTCGCAATTACTTCAACTAATTCCTTCATAAATGCACACCTCCAGTGGCATAATTATTTTTCGATGCCTGCTGCCTTTAAGATCTTTGCAACTGCTTCTGTAGGCTGAGCTCCGTTAGCAAGCCATTTCTTAGCTGCTTCTTCGTCAACTTTGATTGCACTTGGATCACAGTTCGGATCGTATGTTCCGATCTCGTCGATGAATCTTCCGTCTCTTGGTGATCTAGAATCTGCTACGATGATTCTATAGAAAGGAGCCTTCTTCTGTCCCATTCTTCTTAATCTCATTTTTACTGCCATGTTAGTTTACCTCCGTAAAATTATAATATTTTCATAGTTTATTTTTATCTATATAACGCGGGATTCGCGGTATATCATGTTTAGAACGGAAATCCGAATTTCTTCTTCTTTCCCGGCTTGCCAAATTGTTTCATCAGTTTTTTCATCTCGTTGAACTGCTTGATCATACGGTTCACTTCGCTGATGTCCACCCCTGCACCTTTGGCAATTCTGTGCTTTCTGGATGGAGAAAGGATATCCGGATTGGCTCTTTCCGCCGGTGTCATGGAATGAATGATCGCTTCCATTCTTCCCATCTTCCTCTCGGCTTCTGCCGTCTGCTCGTCGTCTAATCCCTTCATCTTACCGCCCATGCCTCCAAGGCCCGGCAGCATGTTCATAATATTTCCAAGACCACCCATGTTCTTCATCTGCTTGATACTTTCCAGATAATCGTCAAAATCAAACTGGTTCTTCTTAAGCTTCTGGGTCATCTCTCTGGCTTTTTCTTCATCGATCTCGGCTTCCGCCTTTTCGATAAGCGACAGGACATCTCCCATTCCCAGGATTCTCGATGCCATACGATCCGGATAGAACTGTTCCAGATCTGAAAGCTTCTCTCCCATACCTACATACAGGATTGGCTTCCCGGTAACTGCCTTTACGGACAGCGCCGCACCACCTCTTGTATCACCGTCTAATTTCGTAACGATCACACCATCGATGCCAACCTTTTCATTGAACTCTTTTGCCACATTTACGGCATCCTGTCCGGTCATTGCATCAATGACGAGTATGGTCTGATGTACTTCTACTTCTTCTTTGATCTCTTCAAGCTCAGCCATCATATCTTCATCAATATGAAGTCGTCCGGCTGTATCGAGGATCACGAGGTCGTTGCCATTCTTCTGTGCATGTTCGATCGCTGCCTTGGCGATGTTCGCCGGCTTGTGGTTTTCTCCCATGGAGAAGACTTCCACACCCTGCTTCTCACCGTTGACCTGTAACTGCTTGATTGCAGCCGGTCTGTAGACATCACATGCGACCAGCAGCGGTTTCTTGCCCTTTAACTTGAACTTTCCGGCAAGCTTTGCTGTCGTGGTTGTCTTACCTGCTCCCTGAAGACCTGCCATCATGATAACTGTGATGGCTTTTCCAGGCTGAAGCTTAATCTCTGTGGTCTCAGATCCCATCAGATTGATCAGTTCTTCATTTACAATCTTGATCACCATCTGCCCCGGGTTCAGACCGTTCATGACATCCTGACCGATCGCGCGTTCCTGTACGCTCTTAATGAAGTCTTTTACCACTTTAAAGTTAACATCCGCCGCAAGTAATGCACGTTTGATCTCTTTTAAAGCTTCTTTGACATCATCCTCTGTCAGACGTCCTTTGCTTCTCAGGTTTTTAAATACATTTTGAAGTTTTTCTGTCAAACTGTCAAATGCCATGCTATAACTCCTCTATAATTTCATCGGATATCTTCCGGATGTCTGCAACTAACTTTTCCGCATTCTCCTTTTCATATCCGTCCAGCAATTCATCAATCTGCTTTACTTTTTCTCTGATCGACACGAACTTCTCTACCAGATGAAGTTTCTCTTCGTAGCCTTTCAGTGTCTGGGAACATCTCTTTACCAGATCATGTACGCCCTGTCTGCTGATTCCCTCTTCTCTTGCAATCTCGCCAAGTGATAGGTCCTCAAGAACAAACTGTTCATACACTTCTTTCTGATGATCGGTAAGTAGTTCTCCATAAAAATCATATAATAATGCCTGTTCTAATATTTCATTCATGTCTTTCACCTGTGATATCATATAACACTTCCGTGCAGGTGTCAAGTATTTTTTCTTTACACCTTAATTTTTTCAAAATAAAATTGATTTCCCCGCAACTTTGTCGTAATATATCTGATGGAAGATATTGCCGTCTGCAGTATCTTCTAATCAGGTCCATATATTATAAGGGGAGAATATAATGGCAAAAAAGAATTATTACAAGATACTTGGTGTGTCACGAACAGCTTCTCCTGAAGAGATTTCTGCTGCCAAGAACAGACTTGCAAAAAAATATCATCCCGATGCCAACATGAAGGATGGTATCGATACAACTAAGAAAATGCAGCGTATTCTGGAAGCTTACCGCATACTTTCCGACCCAAAGAAGCGTGCTTCCTATGACCGCAAAGTATTCGGAAAGCCATCGTCAGACTCTGACCGGAATTTCGATCTGTTCAACCTGCATAATAATAATATAGAAGAAACAGATCCGGTCATCGGTACACCATTCGTGAATTACTGGCGGGCGGCAGACTCCTTATACGATATCACTTTAGAAAGCGAACAACTTTTCAAAGATAAGAATAAAGAAAATACACGATCGGCCCGCTTGTCAGACCTGGCAGCCCAGGCACTTAGCTATGCCGTAACCCTGCGCGAAGCCGAGATTCCTGAAAAGTACTGGCTGCCCGCGATCATGGACTGGCTGCTTTTCACCTGGTACAAGAACAGAAATCTTCCGGTATCTTATTTATTGAAACTTTACGATGAATATTCAAAAAAAGAACTCAACGGATTCAAACGTGTAAAAATCCAAAAAGAGCAGCTTCATTTCCAGCATTCTTTAAAACGGCTGGTTAATTACGGATAATTTTCATCTCACACATTTACACCATCTGCATATTATGTACTGTAAACATCATTATTGGAGGATTCAATATGAGCGATTTAGGTACAGCAAACTGTGGATGTGGCTGCGAAGGACGCGACAGATTCGGCGGAGACTGTGGATGTGGTGGATGTAACGGCGGATGCGGATGCGGCAACAACGGATGTGGCTTCGGCAATAACAGCTGCCTGTGGATCATCCTTCTTCTCTGTTGCTGCGGCGGTTTCGGCAACGGCTGTGGATGCGGCAACAACGGATGTGGCAACGACAGCTGCCTGTGGATCATCCTTCTTCTCTGCTGCTGTGGTGGTTTCGGCAACGGATGCGGCAATGGCTGTGGATGCGGATGCTAGACAACATAATATTTCCTGCATAGGACTTAAGAGACGGAGTCATTTTTCCGTCTCTTTTTTCATATATATTTATAACGCTGATCCCGGGAGGAGCCACTATGGCCGGAAAACCTTCAAAACCAATGACACCATTTGATAAATCTGTCACACCCTCCTATTTATATAAATTGAAGCTGTTTCTTTCCTTTCTGCCTCCTTCCACTCAGCGCTTCCTTGCCGTCTATATCAAATTTTCCGAATTTCGGTATACGATGGATTATTTCCGCGGACTGCCGTTTCATGCATTTTCTTTTCAATCTATCGGTGAACTCGCACCCTATATGGATGAAAACGAACGGAATATGATGGACCAGATGACTTCTATGCTGCAGATAATGGAAATGATGGTGATGGCACAGACTGATTCTACGTCCGGAGGTTCTGATTCTTGCGGTCCTGCAGGACCTGTTGATCTTATGAAGACAATGATGTCCGGCGAAGATATGGAAATGTTCCAAAATTACATGGACCTGTTCGACCAGGAACTTTCCTCGCCTGGAACCTCTGCCATGAAAGGAGACTCTTCACATGAATGGAACAACGAATCATACAACGAATGAAAACAATTCCTCAAACAGTTGGATGGATCATCCGGCCATGAAGGGAATGGACCCGGTCAAACTGGAGTTAATCCGGCTTGCAGCCAAACAAACCGCCGGCAAAAGCGGGAGATCTCTGGCTCCCGTTATGATGGCGCTCATCACCAGTGCGAACAAGAAAGGGATCCAGTTCACTCCACAGGAAATGTCTCTCATCCTCGACATTCTGAAAGAAGGACGTTCCAGAGAAGAACAAAATCAGATCGACCAGATGGTGCAGATGGTCCGTACACACATGAAAAACAATACTTAATTCCTTTTCGTTCTCAGATATGCGCAAAGAAGAAGGACAGTTTAAAGCCCTTCTTCTTTGCGCATCATACGGAGTTCTCTTCTCTTTTCTCCCTTTTCCCATTCTTCTTTTTCTTCTTCCGTCTCAAGGTCCAGTCTTGGCACCCTGACCGGTTTGTCATTCTTATCCAATGCTACCATTGTAAAATACGCATGATTGATCGGTGTACGCTCCCCACTTAACGCTTCTACATACGTATCCACCTTTACTTCCATGGATGTATTACCGACATAGGTTACCTTTCCTATGATCACAACTGTATCTTTGACATATGCACCGCGCAGGAAACTTAAGCTGTCTACAGATGCCGTAATTACATTTCTTCTTGTGTGACGTTTTGCCACCATACCCGCCACTTCATCGATCCACTGCATAAGTGCTCCTCCGAACAAACGGTCTGACGCATTCAAATGTTGCGGCCTTACCATATGGACTGTCTCCACGATTGAATCCGATACCTTTCTGCTTTCTATTTCCACAAAAAACACCTCTCTTTTTCTTTTTAAGCTCTTTTATTATAGCACCGGATTTGTTATACTTAAACTAATTTCAATGTAAGTATTCTGAAATTCATGTATTTAGTTATATACAACATCAATTATTAGACAGGCTGCATTTCGCAGCAGAATGGAGTTTTCATGAGAAATATAAAATTAACGATCGAATACGACGGAAGCCGTTACCAGGGATGGACCAGACTGGGAAAAGATGAATCCGGCAATACCATCTCTAATAAAATTACTGAAGTTTTAAAAAAAATGACTGAAGAAGATGATCTGGAGCTTTTCTGTGGATGCCGCACAGAAGTCGGTGTACATGCCTATGCACAGATTGCCAATTTCAAGACTTCTTCTTCCACAACGACACAGAACATCAAACATTACCTGAACCGTTACCTTCCGATGGATATCGCAATCATCGATGTAAAAGAGGTTCCAGAACGTTTTCACGCACAGCTGAACGCCACATCCAAGACCTATGTATACCGTATGACGATCGACGATGTACCGAGCGTCTTTGACCGCAAATACACTTACCATTGCTACCGTATCCCGGACAAACGTCTAATGCAGCAGGCCGCCAAGAAACTCACAGGACGTCATGATTTCCGCAACTTCTCCAGTGCAAAGAAAACGAAATCTACGGTCCGTGAGATCTTTGATATTGATATCTATGGTGACATTGAAGAAATGCAGATCATGATCCATGCGGATGATTTTCTTCATAATATGGCACGTATCATTGTCGGAACGCTAATGGATATCGGACTTGGCAACCGATCTGTGCAGGATATTGATGATATCTTTGCGGGAATTCTCGAAGCAAGTGCGCCTTGTGATCCGAAGGGATTGTATTTGCAGGAGATTACGTATTAAATTTAATTACTATTGAATGCATGAAGCGGTCGTTACCCGGACCTCCATAAAACTTAGGAACTCTTTCCTGTTCAGATTCCGTCGGCGGGAAAATCTAAAGGGACAAAATTCTGCTAAAAGCAGGCTTTCAAAATTTGAAACTCGGCATACGCCTCAAACAGTCAAATTTTGAAAACCTAACGCAGAATTTTGTCCCTTAAGATTTTCCAACACCTTCTCCATATTCACTGGAAAGAGTTACTAAGTTTTATTCCGTGGGTATCGCATGCTGTAATGATTCAACAGCGGAGCCGTAACCGTTGTGATACCGGAAGTATACAAAAAGCCGGAAAGTCAAGGTTTTCACCACAACTTTCCGGCTACACACAAAAGTTACAATTCCACTGTTGAATTTTCAGTAGCATGGACCGAGAGGCCACGATACTGAAAATTCAACAGGATTATACAACAATAATCCGTACCCGTCTCGCCTTCAGCACTTCTACTTCCTCCGGCAGAAATTCACGATCCGTAACCACTCCTGTATAGTCTTCTAACTGATTGATCCAGGTCATGGATTGTTTTCCGAATTTTGACTGGTCTACTGCCAGATAGGATCTTGCGCACTGCTTCGGAACCTGGCGTTTCAGCCACATCTTTTCATGTGTCGGTGTTGTTACCTGGAATTCTTCGTTGATGGAAGCTGCTCCAAAGAATCCTACATCAAACCGGAAATCCTTCAGCATCTCTGTCGCATATCTGCCAAACAGACTTCCCGTCTCTTTCTGTACCATACCGCCACATATGTATACTTTCGCATCACTGTTTTTTAATACCTGTGCAATCTCCAGATCATTTGTCACAATGATAATATCTGGGATGTCCCGGATTAATTTTGCAATCTCGCAGGTTGTCGTCCCCGCATCCAGAAATACTGAATCTTGCGGATGTACAAATTCTACACATTTTCTTGCAATTGCTTCTTTACTGTTCTTATTACTGGTCTGCTTTGTCTCATAAGCAACCTCTTGTTTCGCGACCGCACCTCCATGACACCGTTCGATCATATTACCGCTTTCCAACTTCATCAGATCTCTCCGAATTGTCATGGAACTTACATTCAATTCTTTAGCCAGCTCATCTACCTGCACACTTCCATTCTCTTTGATCAATTCAACGATCATTGCCTGTCTTTCTGCCGCAAGCATATTATCTCCTCCCACATTACGCCAGATCTGCGATCTGCAGTCTTTTCATTTTTTACTTTATAAATAAATTTATAGAAATTATACAAATTCTGTCTCTATTGTCAGTGATATCTCATATTCCGGATACTGTTTCTTCATATAGTCTGTAAATGATTTTCGCAGTCCCTCCCAGTCTCTGAGCGCATAGTCCACAATAAAATCACAATAAAGAGTATTGGTTCCTTTGCTCAGATATAACGCATGAAAGCTCTTCACGTGCTCATTTACACGTACAAATTTTCCAATGTATCGACGGATGTCAACAACACTTGAAGTATCCTCATCGACTGCATAGATTCCGAATACCATCGTCACATGATATTCTTCCATGATCCGAAGCTGCAGTCTGTGAATCTCTTCATATACCTCTCCAATGCTTCTTTTATGATCAATTTCGATATTCACCGAGCCCGAATAGCGGTCCGGTCCATAATCGTGCAACATCATATCTATCGCACTGATCACCCCGTCTGTTGCACGGATTTCTTTATATAACTGTCTTGCAAGTTCTTCTTTTCCTGAACGGCCGATCAGATCCGACGCCGTATTCTTAAGCGCATCTACCCCACTCTTTATAACTACAAAGGAAAATACAATACCCGCATATGCATCCAGTGAAAATCCTGTAAATAAAAATATTACAGATGACAAAATCGTAAGTCCCGAGAAAAACGAATCATTCCTTCCGTCTTCTCCCACTGCCAGAAGTACTTCCGATTCCACTGATTTTCCTATCTTTATTGTATACATTCCAAGGCAGAACTTCGTCACAGCTGTTCCCGCCACGATCAGAACCATCAGCATACTGACCTTCATATCCGATGGATGTAAAATTCCATCTATCGACTCTTTCAACATACTGATCCCCGCATACAAAATCAGAATACCAACCACCATGCCGGTCAGATACTCAATCCTTCCATATCCAAATGGGTGCTTTTCATCCGGATGTTTCCCGGAAAGCTTTGTTCCTACATATGTCAGAAACGAAGATCCTGCATCCGTTGCATTATTGATTCCTTCCGACACGATTGCTATTGACGATGCCAGCGTTCCGATCACAATTTTCACTGCCGCGATCAGTAAATTAACTAAGATTCCTATCAAAGACGTTCTTATTATCCGTTCCTGACGGCTTGATTCCTTCATAATACACCTGTTCCTTCTTTCTTTTTCCTGTGTTTATGATAACATGTCGTTATTTCATTTACAAGATATTGCAGGTGCAGGGCACTCTGCCAAAGCTGTCACTTGCCAAAACATACAAAAGAAACGGCTGTAAGAGCCGACACGCATTCATTAACCTCCCAATGAAGCATATCCGTTCTTCCAGCCGTCTCAGACTTTTCTTATTATACGATTCGTCTCAGATTACATAAATATATTAAGTATCAACACTTCAACCACACCGACAGCCCATGCTACCGTTGATGTTACAGACCAGATCGTTAACTGATCTTTCGCCTCGCTGACACCTAAGGTTCTGTTTACTACCCAGAAATAACTGTCGTTGAAGTATCCGAAGAATAAAGATCCTACGCAGCATGCCACTGCTCCAAGGATCGGGCTTACGCCTGATGCTGCGATGATCGGTGCTGTGATACTTGCTGCTGTCGTCATTGCTACAGTTCCTGATCCCTGAATGAATCTCATTGCTGTCGCGATCAGAAGCGGCAGGATAATGATCGGGATTGCTGTCTTTGCAAGCCCTTCTGCCATGAATGTTCCAAGTCCGGAGTCTTTGATGATCTGGCCGAGCGCTCCGCCGCCACCTGTTACTAACATGATGATTCCGGCTGATGCCATTCCTTTTTCCATCTCTGCAAGGGCTTCATGTCTGTCAAGGCTTCTTCCCAGTGTCAGGATTGCCACGATCAGTCCGAGTCCGACTGCTACGATCGGCTGTCCAAGGAATACAAGGATATTCATGAATCCTTCTGTCTTTCCCATTGCTGTTGCTACTGTGTTGATCAGGATCAGGATGATCGGGATGATCAGCGGCATGAAGGATTCCAGTGCTCCCGGAACTCCTGTCATATCCATTGCAAATGCTGCCTCGTAGTTAGGCTCCTGATAAGGCATCTCTACGATCTCGCCTTCGTCGTTCGGGATTCTGTAATATTTCTTAGAAAGGAATAATCTTGAGTATGCGATACATGCAATTGCCATCGGAAGTGCAAGTACCAGTGTCAGTAAGATGAATTTTCCTACGTCTACTCCGAAGATTCCGCAGACACCTAACGGTCCCGGTGTCGGTGGTACTAAGGAGTGAGTGATTACAAGTCCTGCTGCCAGGGCTGTTCCAAGTCCGATCACGGATTTCTTCGTTGCTTTGGAGATTGCCTTTGCGATCGGTGCCAGTACAACGAATCCGGAATCACAGAAGATCGGGATAGATACCAGGAATCCTGTCAGTGCAAGAGCTTCCTCTTCTCTCTTCTTACCGAACAGTTTTAAGAATGTATGTGCCATTCTCTTGGCTGCACCTGTTACTTCAAAGATCTGGCCCATCATAACACCAAATCCGATAATGATTCCGATACTTCCTAAGGTTCCGCCAAACCCGGAAGTGATCGAATTTACAATACCAAATGTCTTCTCAACACCGTCTACTTCGATTGTAATGTTTGTAAGTGGCATGCCGCCAATCACGCCAACTACAACTGTACTGATGATCAAGGCAAGAAATGCCTGGATTTTTGTCTTTAACACAAGGAATATCAGGACTGCGATACCTACCGCCAGACCAATCAACATCCTTTCCCCACTAAGTCCGTTTACCATAATGCAGACCTCCTATGTTCTCTCTTTTTATTACGGCAGTTATTTACCTGCCGCAATTCCTTTTCGTTTTATTTCTTAATTTTATTTTTCATGTTTTCCCGTGAAATTCGGTGCATATTTTGCTGCAAGTCTGATTGCTTCGATCATGCTGACCGCACTTACGATTCCTTTTCCTGCGATGTCAAATGCAGTTCCGTGATCTACCGATGTACGAAGGATCGGCATACCATTTGTGATTGCGATCGTCTTTTCGAAGTCCAGTGTCTTGGTTGCGATATGTCCCTGATCGTGATACAGCGATAATACACTGGTATATTTTCCCTGCGCTGCCTGATGGAATACTGAATCCGCCCCGATCGGACCTGCCACATCATAACCTTCCGCTTTCAGTTCTTCGATTGCCGGCATGATCTCTTCGACTTCTTCCCAGCCAAAGAGTCCATGTTCTCCGCTGTGTGGATTTAACCCTGCAATTGCCATAGTTCCTTCTTTCACACCGAGTCTTTCCAATGCCTTAGTACAGCGTTTTACATAATCAATGATCCTGTCTTTTTTGATCATATCCAGCATCTGCCTTAACGATACATGACGTGTCAGGAAGAATACTCTCATTCCATTCGTCTCGAACATTGTCAACGGATCTTCTGTATGTGTCAGTGCTCCAAAGATCTCTGTATGTCCGATATACGGAACTTCTGCCGCATGAAGGGATTCTTTGTTGATCGGAGTAGTAGCCACTGCATCGACCTTTCCCGCATTTGCCAGTTCAATACTCTTTGCAATGTATTCATACGCTGCTTTTCCGCACATAGCGCTGACTTTTCCATAGGCAAATGTATCCATATCCACGTTGTCAAGATTGATCAGGTTCAGGACTCCTTTTTCATCGACTGCCTCTTCCGGCTCTTTGATCTCATTGATCTTCAAATTCTCTCCTGTGATCTCGATTGCTTTTTCTACGATCTTCCGATCTCCGACGATGACACACACCGCAATCTGGAACACCTCATCGGATGCAATGGATTTTGCTACAATCTCCGGTCCTACTCCCGCAGGATCTCCGATTGGAATTGCAATAACTGGTTTCTTCATTTCTCTCACCCTTTCTTAGATATATAATTTTTCTTTCAAATAAGTAATACACTTATTGATCGCATCTTTATTTCCCTGACTTCCACCCTTGGTAATGATATGTACACCTTCAAACTCTCCTTTTAAGAATTGTCCGTAAGCTGCAAGTGGAAGTACTTCATCCAACAGACTTAAGCCTGCGGTATCGAACTTTTTACAGACAGCAACTGTGATATCCCCGCCACTTGTATACAGTCCTTTGAATGTATCTTCTGCCTTGAAGATACGATACGTGATCTCCGCAAATCCACTATTGATCATTTCTGTCACTTCATCCAGTGAACACTGATATCGCTCCATATACGGTGTAAAATCAATTCTGTTCTCCGGATAGATTCCGTCTCCGGTTACGGTTGATATATTATTCCTGTCGCATTCACCCAGAATGGAATTGACCACCCTTCTGATCTCCAGTTCTCTGCGTTTTTCACCTTCCAGAAGTTCTCTTGTATGAACGAATTCATTATGCGTTCTCTGTGAAAGCCACAATTCTTCCATCTGGGCCGTGGTATTGGCATTCACGCTTCCTACCACTGCAAGGATCTTGGTCTTCTGTTTTTTCTTATTCGGCGTGATCAGCTTTCTGGATAACGTTGCGGTAAATACTCCCGGATCTACGGCAATCACTTTTAATCCGCTGGTGATCACTGCATCGGCGATCAAGTCCAGATCTTCCTGTGTAATACAGTCTAAAGTGATGATCCGGCTTCCTTCCTCCACACATTTTTTCATCAGATCAGCAAGATAATGCTTTCCATGCATCAGATCTTTCATATAGATCGTGGATACCTGATATTTACTCTGCTGCTTAAAAAGTTCTCCTACTTCTGATATCTTCACCGGTGTCTTCGGATCAACTGCAATATTCGTCTTATGTAACGGCAGTCCGTCCACCAGCATATATCCGCCACAGATAATTCTTCCCGAAGCCGGAAAACACGGTGCCACAATTGCTATATAATCCTCTCCCAGGCTGTCCAGCATCGCATCGGTCTCACTTCCGAGATTTCCGCGAAGTGTACTGTCAATCCGGTTGGCATATACTTTGACATCGTCATCCTTAAGCAGATTGCAGACATTGTATACCCGGTTATATGCGATTTTTGCATCTACTCCTCTGCTGTCTGTCGGGTATAATACACAGTCACAGTCCGACAAAGTAGACAGTTCGATCCGTTCTGTGTTCATAACTGTGTATGCTTTATAATTCATCTTTTTCAGTAATACTCCTGTTGCATTGGCCCCTGTCAGGTCATCTGCGATTACAACACACTGCGGCATAATCATTCTCCTTTTTTCACATTTTCAAACGTTTTATACTGTTCGTTTATGTTTATATTTTATCTCTAATGTTTATTTATGTCAATATAATCTATTTTTTATCAATCTTTTTGTTTATTTTCACAATATATCATGTTTATTTTTGTTTATTTTTATTTGGCTAGCCACCAATACATTTTCTTACATACTTTGATATAAAAAAGCCGGTCGGAAATTATGGGGCACTACTCATTCCACACTTTCCGGCCAGCTCATTTTTGTATATCAAAGTATACAAGAATTTCTGATATTCTTTACATAAATATATTAAGTATCAACACTTCAACTACACCGACAGCCCATGCTACCGTTGATGTTACAGACCAGATCGTTAACTGATCTTTCGCCTCGCTGACACCTAAGGTTCTGTTTACTACCCAGAAATAACTGTCGTTGAAGTATCCGAAGAATAAAGATCCTACGCAGCATGCCACTGCTCCAAGGATCGGGCTTACGCCTGATGCTGCGATGATCGGTGCTGTGATACTTGCTGCTGTCGTCATTGCTACAGTTCCTGATCCCTGAATGAATCTCATTGCTGTCGCGATCAGAAGCGGCAGGATAATGATCGGTTGCGTTTTGTCTATTTTGTCTTGTCTGTTTTTGACATGTTTTGTTATTTATTTTGCTGTCAGCACTTCCACAGCTTCTCTTAATGTTGTGACCTCACCTACGTTTCCAGGGAAGATAACGTATGGTGTCAGAGGGAATTTACTTTCTTCTCCTGTCTGCCATACCGGGATTCCAGGCTTGATCTGACCAAGAACATTCGCTTTCTTTACTGCCAGAGCTTTTGTTCCTACATCACTGGATGTAATTCCGCCTTTTGCGATTACAAAGCTTGGTGTTACACTTAAACGTCCAACCAGTGACTGTACTGCATCGGAGATCTTTACAGATAATCTTAACTCATCCTCTTTATCACCTGTATCAGCAGTAATCAGTGCTCTTGTTGTATAACAGCAGACTGTCTTTCCGGCTTTAATGCAAGTCTCTTCCAGATTCAGACATCTCTTTACTTCTTTTTCAAATGCTTCGTCATCTTTTACAAGTGTTGCATCCAGTTCGATGAATTCGATGTCTGTCAGTTTCTTCAGTTCTTCCACCTGTTTTGTAGTCTTATCTGTATGAGAACCTACAACGATGATTCCTCCGTTGTCTGTCTCTTTTACCACCATCTGTTCTCTGCTAAGAAGCGGCTGATCGGTTACTCCGCCCATAACCTTTACGATAGCTGCCGCCGTACGGAACATGAATACTTTTCCCTTTGCCATTGCTCTGTACAATGCCACACAGAATACTTTTACATCTGCATAATCCACAGCATTTACAATGATCTTATTGAAGTCTTTCACTTCCATCAGTGCTTCTTCGATCTTGTCGATGTTCATATCGTGGATATCTTCCAGTGAAATGCAGGTAACATCGGAAGCTTTGTATGCCCCTTTTGTCTTCTCTTCTACATACTCCGGCATTGTCGCTGCACTGTAGCCAAATGTCTTATCTTTGGCAAACTCTGTCTCATTCGCAGGAATCAACTCTTCACCGTATTTTACATAATGTACATTATCAATCGTATATCTTCCGCCTTCTTTGAAGAACGGGCAGAGGATCTCACCGTCGATCGTCTTTCCTGTATTGGCTTCATAGTTCTTCTTCAGAAGCTCTGTCTCCAGTGGATAATGTCCACGAAGAGTAGAATCACTTCTGCTGATGAATATGTATTCTTTTCCGGTCTCTTTTGCGACTTCGTCAACCACTGCAGCGATCTCATTGTGTGCCTTGGTTGTCTGTTCCGCTGTAAATCCTCTGGAGTTGGTCAGGACATAGAATAAGTTATTCTCCTCATCAAATCCCTGACGGATTGTATCTTTTTCCCAGTTTGTGTATACGGAAATGTCATGTACCGTCTGAACTCCTGTCGGGTCATCGTCTAAGACAACGATCTTTTTATTATTCTTTTCAATTTCTTTCTTTAACAGTTCATCGATATAAGCTTCGTCAATCTTCTTATATGAAGTTAATACTTCTGCATTCAATGCCATGTTCATTCTCCTTTACTCTTCCGTCTTTTTTACTTCTACGTCAGCAAGTTTTTCGAAATACTGAACAATTCCGCCATGATCATCATTCATATGTCCGTGGATCTTCAGTGTCTGAAGGATTTCATAAAGCTGTGCTGTATATGGAATCGGTACATCGATCGAATGTGCTGTATTTACTACGTTCTTGATATCTTTATGGTTGATTCTGATCGGTCCGCCTGGTTTGAAGTTACGCTCGATGATCATCGGGATCTTGGCATCAAGTACTGCGCTTCCTGCAAGTCCTCCGCGGATCGCATGATATACTTTTTCCGGATCTGCTCCTGCTTTTGTAGCAAGTACAAATGCTTCAGATACCACTGCAATTGTGTTATTAACGATTACCTGGTTTGCAAGCTTTGTAACACTTCCGCTTCCGCTTCCACCAATCAGTAACGCAGAAGATCCAAGAATGTCAAAATACTCTTTCATTGCATCGAAGTCTTCCTGATCTCCTCCGGCCATGATTGCAAGTGTTCCTGCAACAGCTCCAGGCTCTCCTCCGGATACCGGTGCATCTACGAATCCTACACCTTTATCTTTCAGTCCTTCGTAGCATTCCTTTGATTCTACCGGTGTTACAGAACTCATATCACATACAACGGTTCCTTCTTTGATGGTCGATGCAACACCGTCTTCATCAAATAAGATAGATTTGGAAATTGCTCCGCTTGGAACCATGATGATAATTCTTCCACACTGCTCACCAATCTCTGCGTATGTTGCTTCTTTTGCTCCTGCTGCTACAACATCTGCAACTGCTTCTTTATTTAAATCAGATACCAGCAGCTCTACACCTGCATTCAATAAGTTCTTTGCCATCGGTCTTCCCATGATACCAAGTCCAATAAATCCTACTTTCATTTTCATACATCCTTTCTCTTTTTCACTCCACATGATCGTTTACTTTCACAACATAGTTTACACTTGTTCATTTCCGTTCGGATCAGTGAAATGTGTCGTTCTTTTTTGTTTCTGACTACACTTTACTACATACCGGTATACCGGTCAAGACGTTATTTTTCTTTCTCTTATTTCACCAGTTTTCCGCCTCTATTTTTGTCTATTTTTAACATATACATCGCTTTTCTTTCGTTATTTTCTTAACATTATAGACAACTTTTTTCACCCTTGTTTTCCTTTTCACTTGACCGATTTCAGCCCGTATTGTATGATATTTATAGCGAAAAACGCATGAATTTTGTTAAATAAATAATTATCGTGAAATATAAGGAGTTACTATGACACCACTCAATGAACAAGCTTATAATTATCTCCAGAAATTGATCATGGAGAATCATTTTTCCTATCAGGAAGTCTATTCCGAGACAAAATTATCAAAAGAACTTGGAATTTCGCGCACCCCGCTAAGAGATGCCGTGCACAGACTTGCACAGGAAGGTTATATTGATATTATTCCCAGCAAAGGATTTATGCTGCATCAGATGAACCGGAAGGATGTAAATGAAACATTTCAGGTACGTTCTGCACTGGAAACATACTGCACCGTTCAGATCAGTAAAGCTTCTTCTACCCGCAAAGCGAAAAAGCTTTTTAAAGAGCTAGACTGGATCATGGAGTGCATGAACGATATTATGGAAACTACACATTCTATCAAAGAATTTTCCGAATATGATTTTCAGTTTCACACAAAAATCATAGATTATCTGGAAAATGAACAGTTTTCAAATGTATTCGCCATGTTCATGTACCGCATGAAACGGCTGGCTGAACTCTCCCTTGCACATAAAGGCCGTATGGAACAGACTTACGAAGAACATATGGCAATTTTAGATTGTATGAAGAATGGCGATACTTCCCACATCTATGAGATTACATTGAAACATATGGAAACGCCCCGCGATATTAACCTGGAAGATCTATAGATATCAGAAAATCCTGAATACTTTAGCCTTTTCCTTTTGAACAAAAAACCGTGTAGCTATTTTTAGCCACACGGTTTTTCCATATATATTTCTTCTGTTTTCTTTGTATTTCCTATTTCCCGGAACCCATATCTTTCATAAAATGCTTTTGCAGTTTGTGTATGAAGCATACCATACAGATGCCCGTTTTCCTTCATAATCTGATTCATCATGATTGTTCCAAACCCCTGCCTGCGATACGCTTCTTCTATGACCAGATCCATCAGGTAAAATGTCGTCACACCATCTGTCAGAACTCTCGCAAATCCGATCTGCCTGTCTTTTCCGCCTTCACTGATGCAGTCACTCAGAAATAATCCATACGGACAGGCATTCTCCATACTTTTTCTGATCAGCTCTTCCGTTCTGTCTTTTGCCCAGTCCGTTCTGTGCAGAAGTGCTGCCACTTCTTCCAGATGCATATTCTCCACACCTTTTCTTATATAGTAAGACTGTCCCCTTTCTTCTCCCTCTGAGGCAATCTTATCTGCCGATATCTGTCGGATCACTTCACGCAGCTTCGCAAGATATGGATCCGCCTTACATTCTTTTTCTCCATAAGTCATCTGAAGATCATATTCTAGTGGAAGCCACGTTGCAATATCTGCCTCATTATGTTGGATCAATGCTTCCATCTTATCCAGTGCATGTACGATTTTCGCTTCCATCGTCTCTGCTTTTTCCAGTTCATCAAACAGCGCATCCAGTTCTTTTCGTTCCCTTTCCGGGAGCATCACTGTCACATTACTGATTGCACTTTCTTCTACTTCCCGGTCAGAATCTGTCTTCACAAATGCCGGAATATCTCCGGTCACTGCTTCTCCCAGATCATGGAACAGGCTCATCCTCATCACCTTGTCCATATCACAATCCGGGAATTCTTCTTTTACCAGCCATGCAAACACGCACAGACGGTAGGTATGTTCTGCTACACTTTCCCGTCTGTTCTCTGCCGTTCTGGAATGGCGCATATTACATTTCAGGCGTTCTGCCACGCCCATAAAATCTAGTAATGTTCTTGGTTCCATTCTCTGTCTCATCCTGTTTTTATTTTTCTTACTCTGTTTATTTCCATAAACATTATAATCTGCTTTTATATTTATTCGTTCAGATACTCCAGCAGTCCCTGATATTCTTTCTTCATCAGTCTGTTTCCATGCATATAGAAATGCTGCAGCTTGTCATAATCCTTTTCCATACGGGACACAGTCGGGATCAGCGGACGGATCACGAATATCTTTCCTTCTTCTTCCAGCTTTTCGATCAGTTTCATCTGCTTGTTGTATACAGCATTTCTTGTCATGATCGTACGTACCAGATTCGGATATTTCTTATAAGCTCTTTTATAAAGCTGTTCCGTTGCTTTTACCGCTCTCTTCTTGCGGTAGCCCGGATTTCTCGTCAATACTACAACAATCTTGTCATTTCCTTTTTCCAGTGCATATTCGATTGGAATGGAATCAGCAAGGCCGCCGTCCATATACGGGATTCCGTCTACATTTGCAATCGGTGCCGCAAGCGGCATACTGCTCGATGCACGGCAGATCTTCATCAGACGTTCCGGATCTTTATCTTCCGACAGATATTCTGCATCTCCCGTGATACAGTTCGTAACCACCAGCTCACATTCCATCTCAGATGCAAAATAAGTCTCAAAATCAAATGGATAAATTTCGTTCGGAAATTTATCGAACAGCATATCCATATCCATCAGGGCTTTTTCTTTCAGGGTCTTCTTTAAACCATATACATAATCGTATTCTTTCTCACGATGGATCACACATTCCCGGCTCCGCCCAGCCTGTTTCGACACATAATCAACCGCATTACACGCACCTGCCGATACGCCGATCACATTGGACATATACATGTCCTTTTCCATCAGATAATCAAGAACTCCAGATGTAAATACTCCGCGGTTTGCCCCGCCTTCTAGTACTAATGTTGCTTTTACCATAAGCCTTACCTCTCTTTAGCTTTATAATCTTCGTAAATTTGTCTGCGCATTTTTATCGTTTATCTACAGAACCTGCCACCGACAGCTCTGCGCATGATACTGCTATCATTATATACCCTTTTTCATAGAAGGAAAAGAGGAACTTCCCTTGCTATTTTCCTTTATCTCTGGTACTATATGCTAGTCAGCGTCTGCAAATCCGGGCGCAGTCACTATCAACGAAGATTCAAACGACAAGGAGAATACAAACCAATATGATTAGTACAAGTAATGTAACATTACGGGTTGGTAAAAAAGCCCTGTTCGAAGATGTTAATATTAAATTTACAGAAGGAAACTGCTACGGTCTGATTGGAGCAAACGGTGCGGGTAAATCTACATTTCTTAAGATTCTGTCCGGACAGCTTGAGCCGACGAACGGAGAGGTCATCATCACACCGGGTGAACGTCTTTCTTTCCTGCAGCAGGATCATTTCAAATACGACGAATATCCGGTTCTGGATACCGTTATGATGGGAAATGCAAGACTGTATGAGATCATGAAAGAAAAAGAAGCCATCTATGCAAAAGAAGATTTCACCGATGAAGACGGTATGAAAGCCAGCGAACTGGAAGGCGAATTCGCAGCCATGAACGGATGGGAAGCAGAATCCGATGCCGCAACTTTGTTAAATGGTCTCGGCATTCCGGTTGAGATGCATTATGAAATGATGAAGAACTTAAATGGTCCGGAAAAGGTAAAAGTCCTGCTTGCCCAGGCACTGTTCGGTAATCCGGATATCCTGCTCCTCGACGAGCCTACTAACCACTTAGACCTTGATGCGATCGCATGGCTCGAGGAATTCCTGATCAACTTTGACAATACTGTCATCGTTGTATCCCATGACCGTTACTTCCTGAACAAGGTCTGCACACAGATTGCAGATATCGATTATGGCAAGATCAAGCTCTATGCCGGTAACTATGACTTCTGGTATGAATCCAGCCAGCTTCTGATCCGTCAGATGAAAGAAGCCAATAAGAAAAAGGAAGAAAAGATCAAAGAGTTGCAGGAATTCATCTCTCGTTTCAGTGCCAATGCTTCAAAATCCAAGCAGGCTACTTCCAGAAAACGTGCACTGGAAAAGATCCAGCTTGATGACATCCAGCCATCCAGCCGTAAATATCCTTACATCGACTTTCGTCCAAACCGCGAGATCGGTAATGAAGTCCTTACGGTAGAGGGATTAAGCAAAACAATCGACGGCGAAAAAGTTCTGGATAACATTTCCTTTACTCTGAACCACGATGACAAGGTTGCATTCGTCGGAAGCAATGAGCTTGCCAAGACAACGCTCTTCCAGATCCTTGCAGGAGAGATGGAACCGGACGAAGGTACTTATAAATGGGGAATCACTACAACTCAGGCTTACTTCCCACTCGACAGCGGGAGTGAATTCGACAACGATTACAGCATCGTAGACTGGCTGACACAGTATTCGGAAGAAAAAGATGCCACTTATGTACGTGGATTCCTTGGACGTATGCTGTTCTCCGGTGATGACGGTGTGAAGAAGGTACGTGTTCTTTCCGGAGGAGAGAAGGTACGCTGTCTGTTATCCAAGATGATGATCAGCGGTGCCAATGTACTGATCCTCGACGAGCCTACCAACCACCTGGATATGGAAAGCATCACCGCACTCAACAACGGAATGACAAAATTCCCTGGTGTACTGCTCTTCTCTTCCAGAGACCACCAGATCGTGCAGACCACAGCCAACCGTATCATGGAGATCGTACCGGGCGGTAAACTGATTGATAAGATTACGACTTATGATGAATATCTTGAAAGTGATGAGATGGCTCGTAAGAGACAGACTTATACGGTTCAGGAGGAAGATAATTAGATTGCTGTTAAATGCATAAAGCGGTCGTTACCCTGACCTCCATAAAACTTCCCAGCTACACACAAGGGTTATAATTCCGCTATTGAATTCATTATCATTGGCCTATCACGACATGAGAAAGACTTGGTATTCTGGTTCTAACATCACTCCATATACGCTAGAACCAGAATACCAAGTCTTTCTCATGGACCGGGGTAAGCCACGATGATGAACTAAACAGCAAGCCGATCATGCAATCTATAATACACCTGATCAAACGCTTCCTGTCTTCCATCCCCCTTAGTTGTCGACAAAATGGCATGTCTTTTTCCATTTGGTTCTGTCAGGAACAGGGTTTTCTTCACATTTCCTTGTTTTCCCACTTCTACTTTTTCCATATGATGCAGATCGTATATCCATACATCCGCATCAACTACAATGACATAATCTTTTGCAACCAGAAGCTGTTCTTCTTTCAATTCAAGTACATCTGGTGCCACAATCTGGCGGTAGAATTCATTTTTATCTTCTATTTTATCCAGTTTACTGTTGAATGCTTTTCTTCCCTTTGTATTGACCACTGCATAGACTACCGCTACAATTCCCACAATGATTGCAAGCAGATTATTAGAGAAAGAACAGATCAGTGCCAGACAAAAAAGGCTGATCCAGATTATCATCCCCGTCTGCAACGACTTAATTCTTTTTGCAGTCAAATCTGCATACTTCTGTTGTCCCGCTGTTTCAATTGCCATATTCATTCTCCTTTTGCTCTTATGATATCATGATTTTTATAGCTATTTTTATTTATCAGCCCATGGTCTTACTGCTTCCTCGTAATATGTAACATTTTCAGAAAGAATCGTCGCCTCTCCATTCTTCACTTCTACTTCTGTTACTCCGCAGTTACTGTGTACCCCGATTCCCCAGTACTTCTCTAACGGCTCTTTTCGGATATTATTCAGCATTCCGGCCAGTGCCGCACCATGTGTGGTGATCAGAATATTTTCATATACACCATCAGTCTTTTTATACAGACTCTTCAGAAATTCTCCGGTTCTCTTCTTCACATCAGCAAATGATTCTCCGCCTTTCCCAGGTACGAATCCTGCCGGATCATTAAAAAATTTGTGAAAATCCTCCGGGAGTTCCCAGTTATCTCTTGCACAGCATTTTCCTTCATATTCACCAAATGCCATTTCCTCAATTCTGGCATCTTTGATGATCGGGATATCTTTCCCATACAATATAATTCTCGCCGTCTCATGTGCTCTTGACAACGGACTTGAAATACACAGATCAAACGGGATATCCCGCAGTCCTTCCGCTGTTTCTTCTGCCAAACGCTTGCCAAACTGATTCAGCGGGATATCTACCTGCCCCTGAATCTTTTTTACTTTATTCCAATCAGTTTCTCCATGTCTTACCAGATAAAGCTTCATTCTCCTAATTTTTCCTCCTAAAATACCCTTTTCCATCCATGAATACACTCCACAGACACTGTTAACCGCATTGACCTCTAATGCCAATATAAAACTCAGTATATCACACCTTTTCATCTTTTTATAGTCAAATTCTGCTGAAAATGCTATAATATTTCTGCATAATATTTTGAAAAATTGTGAAAAAAAAGAGGTGTATCAATTATGGAAAAAATTGCAAGTTTTACAGTAGATCACCTGAGACTTGTTCCGGGTGTATATGTTTCCCGTGTCGACCAGGTAGCCGGTAATCCGATCACAACTTTTGATCTGCGCATGACCTGTCCCAACAAAGAACCAGTGATGAACACAGCTGAGGTTCACACCATCGAACATCTTGCCGCAACATTCTTACGCAATCATGCAGAATATGCCGACAAAACGATCTACTTCGGACCAATGGGATGCCGTACCGGATTCTATCTGATCCTCGCCGGAAGTTATGAATCCAAAGATATCGTGCCGTTATTAAAAGAAATGTATACATTTATGGCAGAATTCGAAGGTGAAGTTCCCGGAGCCGCTGCCAAAGACTGTGGCAACTATCTGGATATGAACCTTCCGATGGCGAAATATCTGTCTAAGAAATATCTTACCGAGGTTCTTGAGAATATTACTGATGAACAGTTAAATTACCCGGCATAGTATTCTTTGGTATAAAAAACACGCAGGATTTTCCTGCGTGTTAAAATTCTCTATTAAAATTAAGCTAAAGCAGCTTTTGCAGCTTCTGCAAGTGTTGCAAATCCTTCTGCATCATTTACAGCCATCTCTGCAAGCATCTTTCTGTTCATCTCGATGTTAGCTACTTTTAAGCCGTGCATGAACTTGCTGTATGACAGACCGTTCATTCTTGCTGCAGCGTTGATACGAGCGATCCAGAGCTGACGCATCTGACGTTTGCGCTGTTTTCTTCCTGCGTATGAAGATGTAAGAGCTCTCATTACAGACTGTTTTGCAACTCTGTACTGTTTAGAACGTGCTCCTCTGTATCCTTTTGCTAACTTTAATGTTCTGTTATGTCTTTTTTTAGCGTTTAATCCGCCTTTAATTCTTGCCATGTCTTATTCTTCCTCCTTCACAAATTGAACCTTATCTTAGAGATATGGTAATACTTTCTTCATGTTCTTTACATTAGTAGCATCAGCGATTGTTGCTTTTCTAAGATTTCTTTTTCTCTTTGTAGATTTCTTAGTTAAGATATGGCTCTTGTAAGCTTTATTTCTTTTTAATTTTCCTGTACCTGTCTTTTTGAAGCGCTTTGCAGCTGCTCTATTAGTTTTAATTTTTGGCATGATATGCTCCTCCTTCAACTTGTATTGTATTTTTAACGTTTTTCAGTTAAAACCATGCTCATGCTTCTGCCTTCCATCTTAGCCGGTTTTTCAATGACTGCGATGTCACCAAGCATCTGAGCGAAATCGTCCAGAATATGTTTGCTCTGCTGAACATGTGCCATCTCACGACCTCTGAAACGCAGTGTAACCTTTACCTTGTTACCTTTGCTGATGAACTTCTTAGCATTATTCACTTTGGTATTAAGATCGTTTGTCTCAATATTTGGTGAAAGACGCACTTCTTTTACTTCAACGGTCTTCTGTTTCTTTTTAGCCTCTTTTTCCTTTCTTGCAAGTTCATATCTGTACTTACCGTAATCAATAATCTTACAAACAGGTGGCTGAGCCTTTGGAGCAATCTTCACAAGATCCAGATCTGCTTCCTGAGCAAGCTTCATAGCTTCTCTTGGACTCATGATACCTAACTGATCTCCATTCTCTCCAATCACTCGAATTTCTTTGTCTCTAATCTGCCCGTTAATCATTAAATCGCTAATTGTCGTGCACCTCCATCATAAAATAAAATAAGTGAATAGTTCGAGACTATCCACTTGCATATCTGTATCATCAGATCTATAATCAAATCTGTATTATACTCAATATCAAACCATTAGTCACCTGATTGTGCTAAGGTGAGAGTGGATACTCTACTTTCTTTTTTGCCTTACGCAACATATAATTTACCATATGTATCTGTATCTGTCAATATCTTTTTTCAAGTTTTTTATTATCAAGTTTTTTATTATCTCAGTTTTTATATGCTGCATTCTGAAATTTTATTATCTGTGCACTCCCATGCAGACTACCGCAACCATTCCCGGCCCCGTATGACCGCCGATCACAGTGCCGATATCATTCATCATGATATTCGTTACTCCCATTTTCTTACGCACCAGCTCCGCTACATACTCTGCATCCTTCGGACAATTGCCGTGCGGAATCATCACCATGTCCGGCATCTTTCCTTCGCATGCATCGATTGCCATATCCACGATCTTATTCATTGCTTTCTTTCTGCCACGTTCTTTCTTGATGATCTGAAGTTTTCCTTCATTATCCAGATAAATGATCGGCTTGATCTGCACCATCGTTCCAAGAACTGCTGCCGTCTTCGAGATACGTCCGCCTTTCTGTAAATGATTCAGATCTTCTACCATAAAGAAATGGCAGATTTTTAATTTATTCTCTTCCACCCACTGTGCAACTTCTTCCAGACTCTTTCCTTCTTTCTGAAGTTCCAGTGCTTTATAATCAATCAGTCCTTCTCCCAGACTTGCACAGAGCGTATCGATCACAACGATCTTTCTTTCCGGATATTTTTCCTGCAGTTCCTCTGCTGCTATACACATGCTGTTATATGTACCGCTAAGTCCTGATGAAAAACTAAGATGCAAGATATCTTTTCCTTCTTTCAGGATTGGTTCCAGCATATCGATTGCTGCCTGCGGACTTGGCTGTGATGTCACTGCCATCTCCCCTGCCCTTAACATGCCGTAGAATTCATCTGCGGACAGATCATACATATCACGGTAAGTATTCCCGCCGATCGTACAGTTCAGAGGAACTACCGGGATTTTTCTTTCCCACACCCACTCTTTTGGCAGATCGGATGTACTGTTGATGGTTATTACATATTCACTCATATTGAAAACCTCCTCATCCTCAAGTCTCTTTCATCTTACCACTGTCTTACATATTACGCAAAACTTTTTTCATCGTATAGATAAATACAACACTTGTCGTCACAACAGAGATTACATCTGCGATTGGCTCCGCACGGTAGATTCCCATCACCCCCATGAATTTTGGCAAAATAATTGCAAGCGGGATCAGCAGAATAATCTTTCTGAGAAGCGCAATGAACAGCGACACCTTTGCCTGTCCCAGTGAAATGAACGATGTCTGACACGCACACTGGATTCCAAAAATAGAGATTCCCAGAAAATAAACCGGCATAACCTGGCATGTCAGTTTCAACAGTTCCTGATTATTCGTAAATAATCCGGTATAAATCTGCGGTGCAAGGATTGCAACACCTGCAAGTAAAAGCGTTCCTGCCAGACATACCAGGATCATCCGTTTCATCGTATCCTTCACACGTTCCTTATTTCCTGCGCCGTAATTATAACTGATGATCGGCTGGATTCCCTGTGTAATCCCCTGCACCGGAATTGTGATCAACTGCATGATACTCATCAGGATCGACATCGAACCAACATACAGGTCTCCGCCGTATCTCTGAAGTCCTGTATTCAGCGTGATCGTCACAAGACTTTCCGTACTCTGCATGATGAACGGCGAGATTCCAAGTCCGGCAATCATCTTGATCACATCCGCTCTCAGGCGCATATTCTTTAGCGACAGGTGCATCACAGTCTTTTCTGAAGTCAGGAAATGTACCACCCATGCCGCGCTGACCGCCTGCGACAAAATGGTTGCGATTGCCGCCCCTCGCACACCCAGATGCAGCACGAAGATAAACACCGGATCCAGACAGATATTCAAGACCGCTCCGATCAGTACCGACAACATCGCCGTCTTCGCTTCTCCCTGTCCACTGATGTAGGCATTCAACCCAAGTGCCAGCTGTACAAAGATCGTTCCGATCAGATAGATAGATATGTAATCTCTTGCATAGACAATCGTTGCATCACTTGCTCCGAATGCATAAAGGATTGGTGTCTTACATATCAAAAAGAACGCCGTCAGAATCACAGAAAAAAGGATCAGCAGTCCTGCCGAATTGCCAAGGATCTGCTCCGCTCCCTGTTTATTCTTTTTTCCAAGCTGGATTGACGCAAGCGGTGCGCCTCCCATTCCGGCAAATGCACTGAATGCCGAGATCATCGTAAGGATGGGAAATGTTACCCCAACGCCGGTCAGTGCCACATCTCCATATCCCGGAATATGACCGATGTAAATTCTGTCTACTATATTATAAAGCACATTGATAAGCTGTGCCGCCACAGAAGGAACCGCCAGAGAAAACATCAGTTTCCCCAGCGGTGCACTTCCGAGTCTTTCGTCTCTGTGATTCATTTGTATCGCTACCTTTCTCTTGCATATTCTTTTGTATACTTGTTCTCTTATATACTCACTTTAGTATAAAAATTATTATATCATTTTCTTATTTTTGTGTACACATTCATTGCCTCTTTTCACATTACATTATTTCAGGCTCACATGCAGATAACTTCTTCCGGAAAGCGTCTTATTAAAGCAGATGCTGCACACCACCAGAATACAGCCCAGTGCGAATCCCCACCAATTAAATAATGCGGTCAATACCAGTAATGCCAGACGCATGAATTTTAACGCATAACCAAGTTCAAAATTCGGCTGTGTATAATTGGCTACTGCCACAAAGGCCATGTATAACATGACTTCGCTGTTAAACCACCCCGATGCTACCGAAAATTCTCCCATAACCAGACCTGCGATCACACTGAGCGGAGTGCTTAACATACTTGGCGTATTCAGTGCCGCAAGCCTCAGACCGTCGATCGCTACTTCCAGCATCAAAAGCTGATAGATCAACGGTATATTCACTGTATCCTTCACCGCCACAAAGGCAAATACTTTCGGCAGCCAGTTCAGGTTCTGCATAAAAAGCAGGAAGACCGGCGTCAGAAATATCGTCATCAGATTGATCAGTGTTCTGGATATTTTCAGATAGACACTGGTCAGTGTCGGAAAATAATAATCATTGGCCTCTTCGATCATGTCGAAGATCGATGTCGGAAGTATCATCGCAGATGGTGAATTGTCTACCAGAATTACGACTTTTCCCTCCAGAAGACATGCCGATGCCGTGTCCGGACGCTCGGTGAACTTGAACTTCGGGAATGGATTGTACCATTTCCGTCTGAACAGACATTCCGCCAGACTCTGCTGGTTCATTCGCAGATCATCCGTATCCACACTCCGGATCTTGTCACGTACATTTTTCAACAGTTCCTTGTCTACCCTGTCTCCCATGTAGCAGAGTGCCACATCCGTTCTGGAACTGTCCCCGACTTCCATCATCTCCATGATCAGCGCCGGATGACGGATTCTTCTTCTCATCATTGCCGTATTATATACGAGTGTCTCTACGAAACCGTCTCTGGAACCTCGGAGGGACTTATCTTTATCCGGTTCTTCCACACTTCTTACCGGATATGTCCTGCAGTCGATCACAATACATGCCCGGTATCCATCAATGAACACACACGTTTCACCAGACAGCAGGCTTTTCAGTATCTGATCAAAATCAAACAACACTTCAACCTCAACGTATGGAATGCATGCGTTGGCAAACTCCCACACATCCTCTGGCATCTCTTCTTCCTTCACCTTCAGAAGTGCATCCATAATCTTCAACATCGTCTCTTCGCTCGTAAACCCATTTACAAAATAAAAAGAAGAAACCCTTCCTCCAATCAGCAGATCTCTTTGAATGAGGTCAAAGCTTTCCTGGATTGGAAGTGTTTCATTCATATATGCTACATTTTCTTCTCTTGTCTTAAAAACCGGGATTTCCTGGCGCGTCATGTCCTTCTCACCTCTTATATACATAGACTATACTTTCCAGTATGCCCCGGTTCTTAATATTTCATGCAGAATCCGTCATTTCCGGCTATTTTGTCGTGCTGCCGAATCCACCGTTCCTTATCTCTTCCACTTCATCATCTACCGTAATTCCATATTCCATGAAGATTCCCTGCATAAATCCCGTTCCTGCCGGAATTTCCACTGTTTTCCCTTCATTTGTATCATTGGTGATCTTTGCGAAAATATGCCCCTCATTATCTGAATAATAATAATCGCTGTCGATGATTCCTACTGTATTATTCAACTGCAGGCGGAATTTGAATCCCAGACCGCTTCTTGGATAGCACTGAAGCACCCAGTTATCTTCCATCTTCGCACGGATTCCGGTTGGAATCTTCGCCGTCTCTCCCGGTTTTAAAGTGATGGCTGCCGGCGCATAAAAATCATATCCTGCGGATCCTTTTGTTGCGCGTTTTGGAAGTTTTAAGGAATCATAGACTTCCCTGATCTGCTCATCGGAAGCTTCTCCGATCGCATCTGTGTATCCTCCTTTAAACTGTTCAAAACTTACCTTTTCAAATTTCGCAATTCTTTTTGCCATGTGTATGTCCTCTTTCTTATATTCTTTGTATTTTTATACATTTCTTTTTTATCACCGGATCCTTCTCTTTTGTATCCGGCAGCCACAAAAGAAAGCACAGCCTTTAAAGCTGTGCTTTTTACTGGCATATTCAGTATAACATCTTTTAGTTGCCACACTCAATACTGATTTCATTAAATAACGCCAGGATATCATCTACCGACATCTTGTCTTTTTCTTCTCCTTTTTTATCCAGGATCGCATTTCCCTGATGCATCATCACAAGACGGTTGCCATATTCGATCGCATATCTTAAGTTATGTGTAACCATGATCGTTGTAAGATTCTTTTCTTTTACGATCTTATCGGTCAGCTCCATGATCAGTTCAGCGGTCTTCGGATCCAGTGCCGCCGTATGTTCATCCAGGATCAGGAACTCGATCGGTGTCATGGTAGACATCAGAAGTGCCATTGCCTGACGCTGTCCGCCGGATAATGCACCGACTTTGACGTCCATCTTATCTTCCAGACCGAGTCCGAGCTGGCTTAACTGTTCTCTGTAATACTCAATTCTTGACTTGTTCGTTCCTCTGGAAAGGCCGAATACCTTTCCTTTATTGTCTGCCAGCGACATATTTTCCAGAATGGTCATGCTCGGGCAGGTTCCCATTGCGGGATTCTGATAGACACGGCCGATTCTCTGGTTCCTTTTAAATTCTTTCTGCTTTGTAATATCCGATCCGTTGATCAGGATCTGTCCGCCTTCTACCGGAATACTTCCACAGATAATATTTAACATCGATGTCTTTCCGGAACCGTTACTTCCCACAACAGATACGAACTCCCCGTTGTCGATCGTCAGGTTGAAATTCTGGAACAGACACATCTCATTTACGGTTCCCGGATTGTAATATTTATGAATTCCTTTTAACTCAAGCATTGGTGTTCACCTTCTTCTTTCTCTCCATACTGATGATAAGTACAATCAGAAACAGGACTGCTGTTACCAGTTTCATTGCCTGCGGATCAAAATTACGGAGTGCAATTGCCACACAGGCTTTATAAATGATTGAACCGATCAGTACCGCTGTTGTCGTACGCAGCAGCGTCAGTTTACGGAAAATGCTGGTTCCAATGATCACACTTGCAAGGCCGATGACCATTGCTCCGGTTCCCATTGAAATTTCAAATACTCGCTCCTCCTGTGCAAACACACATCCGGCCAACGCTACCAGGCCGTTTGAGATTGCAAGTCCAAGGATCTTGATATTGCCTTTATCTTTTGCAAGAGACACTACCAGTACGTCATTGTCACCAACGGCTCTTAACAGAAATCCGGACTTTGTATTCAGATAAAGGTCCAGCAATACTTTACAGATCACTGCCAGCACCAGGATAATGATCAATGTTGAATACGGTACAAGTGCATCCGGGATGATCTTATCCATCAGGTCATTTTTGAAAATAGTCTTCTGTGAAAACAACGGCACATTGGCCGTTCCCGCTATGTAAAGATTGATCGTCCACAGTGCTGTCATCATAATGATTCCCGAGAGAAGATCTCTGACCTTACATTTCACATGGATCAGTCCGGTGCAGATTCCTGCGACTGCCCCTGCAAAAAACGAAAGGATCAGTGTGATGTATGGATTCATTCCTCTTGTAAGAAGGGCAGCCGTGATTGCTGCCCCCAGAGGGAAACTTCCATCCACCGTAAGATCCGGAAAGTCCAATATTTTGTATGTGATATAAATCCCCAGTGCCAGGATCCCATAGATCAGACCCTGTTCTAATATCGATGTGATGAAATTCATGAAAAAATGCCTCCCAATTTTTGTCTGTCTCAGACGTTTCTCTTTTTGTACTTTGCCCTTTCCGGCTTATTCTGCTGTAATCTCGTCAAAACTTTCTACTGCATTATTTGCAAGATCATCCGGAACCGTAATTCCAAGATTCTCTGCTACTTTGTTATTTACATAGAATCCAGGCTCTGTGATTGTCTCAAAGTTCTGTTCAGAAGCCTTTGCTTCGCCCTTTAATACTTTTGCTGTCATCTTACCTGTCTGTTTTCCAAGAGCGATATAATCAATTCCTTCTGCTGCAAGACATCCGATCTTTACCTGTTCAATTTCACTTCCAAATACCGGAATTTTCTTTTCATTTGCCTTATCCAGGATAGTCGGAAGAGATGCAACTACGGTGTTGTCTGTCAGGTTGGTGATGCAGTCTACTTTGCTTAACAGATCATCTGCCGCAAGGGATACATCTGCCGTTGTTGTGATTCCTTTTTCTACAAGTTCGAAATCATATTTCTTAACCAGACTCTTATATTCTTCAATTGCTGATACAGAGTTTGCTTCGCTTGTTGTGTACATGATACCAATCTTCTTTGCATCCGGAAGCATCTCGCGGATCATCTTAAGCTGTTCTTCTACCGGAAGTTTGTCAGATGTTCCGGTTACTTCTCCTACCGGCTTTCCATCTTTATCTGCAAGTTCTGCTGCTACAGGATCTGTAACTGCAGTGTAGATAACCGGGATATCTGCTTTCATTGCTGCATTGTATGCACTCTGTGCACTTGGTGTTGCGATCGCACATACCAGATCTACTTTATCAGATACCAGGCTGTCGGAAATCTGTTTTGCAGTTCCCATATCTGCCGCTGCATTTTTATATTTTACTGTCAGGTTGTCGCCTTCTTTGATTCCTTCGTCCTCCAGACCTTTTAAGAAACCTTCTCTGCAGTTATCAAGAGAACCATGCTCTGCAAACTGCTCAATTCCGATGGTATAAGACTCTTTCTTGTCACTTCCGGAATCGGATGATTTGCCACATCCTGCTGCCATTGCTGTTACCATTGCTGCTGTTAATAATACTGTTACCATTTTCTTTTTCATAATCTTTTTTCTCCTTTTCCTGTATGAAATATTGTTGTTGTCTACAGATTGCAATTGCCAGCCCTCTGTAACTGTTAGGAGAGAAAATCTTTCATCGATAACGTCCGTCATACCTTTTTTTGATAAAAAGAAAACCGCCCCAAACCAAAAGGTTTGAGGCGGTAATAAAATCTATTATTATCGCGGTACCACTCAAATTGACGAATCGTCCACTTTCTCATGTACTAACATACACTCCTGATTGATAACGGGTTCGGTTCCCGACAAGCCATACTCTCTTGAATTACATATATTCATAAATTCTTGATTTCAGACTGCCCTCGAAAGGCCATTCACTTATCAACTTCATACAGCAATCACACCACCTGCTGCTCTCTTGGATGTCATTGTATAAGCTACTCCTCTTTCTCAACGGTTTTGCTTTGTTATGGTTATACTTTACTGTATCAAAGTTGTTTTGTCAAGAAGTTTTTTACTTGTTTATCATTTCACTACCGGTACCGGTGTGTCATCTTTTGCATCCAGATTATGAATATATTTCTTCGTATCTTTTTCCACAGACAGTCTGATTCCTTTTGTAATGGTAAAACGCTGGATAAATCCTGTCTTGGCTGTCATATAAATATGTGTACCAAGCAGCAGAATGATCATTGCCCATCCCCAGACGACTCCATTTACGGTTATGACGATTGCGTTCAATAACTCCATACCCTCTTTTCCTCCTTATTCCTTTATATGCAAAAAGACTCCGGGGATATTCCATCCTCGGAGTCTTTTGCCTACAATATTTTTTTGATATTATAACACTCTGTGTAATGAACTTCAAGTTAATCTTGGTTCCTGCCTTGGTATTTTCTGCTTTCTGGCTAATCCTTATTTAATACCGTCTGCTTTTCCTGCTGTCATTTCATTTCTTCAACCTGACTCACAATTCCCTGAAAATGCCCTATTTCCAAGTAAAATCCGGTGTTCCTTCAAGGTCATATGGCGTAGCCTGATATACGTAATAATTTAACCAATTAGTATATAAATTATTAGCTGTTGCTCTCCATGTAAGTAATGGCCCATTCTCCGGATCATCGTCCTGATAATAATTCTTCGGAAGTTCAATCGACAGTCCCTTGCTCTTATCGCGCTTATACTCTCCATCCAGTGTCACACGATCATATTCCGGATGTCCCATCACGAATATCTGGCGTCCATTCTGTGCCATCGCAAGGAAGAGACCCACTTCATCCGATTCTGCCAGAATCGTGATTCTCTTATCTGCGCGCACTTTATCCAGTGGAGTCTCTGTGTGACGGGAATGTGGTGCCAGGAATACATCATCAAACCCACGTACCAATGGAATCTTACGGTTTAGCACTTTGTGCCAGAACAGACCGAACGCCTTCTTATCCAGCTGGACTTTATCGATTCCATAATGATAATACATTCCTGCCTGAGCTCCCCAGCAAAGATGCAATGTTGATACGACATTTGTCTTTGTCCAATCCATAATGCGTGTCAGTTCGTCCCAGTAATCCACTTCTTCGAACGGCATCTGTTCTACCGGTGCCCCGGTGATGATGAATCCATCGAATTTCCGGTCTTTGATTTCATCAAACGTCTGATAGAATTTGTTCAAATGACTCTTTGACGTATTCTTTGACTGATGTGAAGCTACTGCAACAAATGTCACATCTACCTGAAGTGGTGTATTAGACAGTGAACGTAATATCTGCAGTTCTGTCTCTTCTTTTAACGGCATCAGGTTCAAAAGTCCAATTTTGATCGGACGGATATCCTGATGTGTTGCACGGTGTTCATCCATTACAAATATATTTTCACTCTCTAAAATCTCCTTGACCGGGAGATCATTCTGCACTCTGATCGGCATAATCTTATTCCCCTTTTTCTTCTTTATTTTTTTCTATTTTCTGTTCTTCTGTTTCTGCCCCGTCATCTCTTTTTTGAAAATATGTACCGTCATTGTCTACATAACTGTCCCCGTTATAGCAGTCCGAATCTGTCGGCAGTTTCTTTTTCTCCAGCTGGTTATCCAGAAGGAGTTTTATAATATAATAGACAACCGCAAACGTCGGCACTCCAAATAACATACCAAGAATTCCGAACAATCCGCCCCCAAGAAGGATTGATACGATTACCCAGAATGCAGACAGTCCCGTAGAATTGCCAAGGATCTTTGGTCCCAGGATATTTCCGTCAAACTGCTGTAACAACAGTATAAATATCAGGAAATATATCCCTTTCATCGGATCTGCCAGCGCAATCAGGACAGCACTCGGGATTGCTCCAATATACGGTCCGAAGAACGGAATCACATTGGTCACCCCTACAATTACACTGACAAGCATTGCATACGGCATCTTTAAGATCGATGTACCAATAAAGCATAAAATTCCGATAATGATCGAATCTATCATCTTTCCAATGATAAATCCACCGAATATCTCATTCGTCTTTACAGCGATATGAATCAACAGGTTTGCACGTTCTGCAGGAAAAATCGCATAAGCTGCTTTTTTACTCTGATTAATGAACGTCTCTTTTCCAAATAAAATGTACACCGATACGATCACTCCGATCACCGCATGGAACATTTCCATAATCAATGTATACAGACCAACCGTCAGATGCGTCATCACTTCATTCACCTTATCCAACAGATCCGTACGCATCCACTTCTGAAAACTTGCCGAAGCTTCGTTCATTGCATTTTTCAATACTGCTGTCGTGGTCGAATCATCCAACTGTATATTATTGATCTCTTTTACCAGCTGATTGATCTGCGCCGGCAGTGTAAATATCAGATTACGGATACTTGTGATCAGTTCCGGTATCAGCATATTGATCAATGTCGATACAACCGTAATCAATACAACCAGCGCCACGATCACTCCTATACTTCTGGAAACCTTCTTCGCTTTTTCTTTCTTCATGTGCTTTTCCAGCACTGGCACCAGATATGCATCTACGCTCTTCACGATTGGATTCAGAAGATACGCAATCCCGCATCCATACAATACAGGCTTTAAAATCGACAGGATCTTTGACAGTGTATTTGAAATCGCTTCTACCCTCAGCATGGCAAAATAAACCAGAATACAGGCAACAATTACCAGGAAATAGGTCATTCCACGGTTAAATTGCTGTCTTAATTTGGACGGTCCTTTTCTGCCAAACTTGGGACTGTTTTTATAGTATGTATTCTCTTCTTTGTTCATGAAATCCTCTTCTTCCCTGCCAGTTTTGGCATATAAAGCTATTATACCCTCACTGTAAATCTACGTCAACATACTTTGATACGACAAAAACCGGAGTAAAAACTTATTCTTAAGCTTTATTCCGGTTTTTCATACTTTTTTCTTTATCTGTACCTTTTATTCACTGATCGTATACATATGACCTGCGCATCTTTTCTTCCAAAGATTACGCACATCCACATTTGAACGTCGCGCATTCCGTCTCTTGACAGTGACAGGCATTCCCGCCTTCTACACTGATCTTTCCTGCATGACACTGACATTCTTTGTTATACATACAGTCTATTGCCTTACAATCCACGTCACTCTTGGCAGATGCTTCTTTTCCCGCCATGTCCGAGTATGCATTCGAATAGGAGCTTCCACCTTTTCGCTCTTCAAAACTGTCACAGCTTGTCTCATCTGCTTTTTTTGCGGAATTTCCTCCTACTACGATACTGTCAAGATTACAGTAATAATTCTGGTTGTGTGTACAAGTCTGTACGGTACATCTTAAATCTGGCATAATATATCCTCCTTTCAAACTTCAAGATATATTATGCCAGTTCTCTTTATTTTTTATACATTTGTAAAACTAAATTAGTTTTCTTCTTTTACGACTTCACGTCTTGCTCTTGTTGCAATCTCTTCTGTAACAGATGCTACGAACTCATCCAGGCTCTTCTGTCCTTCGTCTCCTGCGAATCTGCTTCTTACAGATACCAGATTTTCTTCCTCTTCTTTTGCTCCTACTACAAGCATATAAGGAATCTTCTGCATCTGAGCCTCACGGATCTTATATCCTATCTTCTCTGCACGTGTATCGATTTCTGCACGGATACCTGCCGCATTCAATGTATCCAGTACTTTCTGTCCATATTCCAGATGTTTATCTGAGATTGGAAGTACCTTAACCTGTACCGGTGCAAGCCATGTAGGGAATGCTCCTGCGAAATGCTCGATCAGGATTCCGATAAATCTCTCGATAGATCCAAATGCTACACGGTGGATCATGATCGGACGGTGTTTCTCACCATCTGCTCCTGTGTATTCCAGTTCGAATCTCTGTGGAAGCTGCATATCCAGCTGGATAGTTCCGCACTGCCATGTTCTTCCGATAGAGTCTGTCAGATGGAAGTCGATCTTCGGTCCGTAGAATGCTCCGTCTCCTTCATTTACCACATAGTCAAGACCAAGGTCATTAAGCGCACCACGAAGACCTTCTGTTGCAAGTTCCCAGTCTTCATCACTTCCCATGCTGTCTTCCGGACGTGTGGAAAGTTCTACGTGATATTTGAATCCGAACAACTGATATACCTCATCGATCAGAGCTACAACACCTTTGATCTCGTCACGGATCTGTTCCGGCATCATGAAGATATGTGCATCATCCTGTGTGAAACAGCGTACACGCATCAGACCATGTAACTGTCCTGATTTTTCATGACGGTGAACCAATCCGAGTTCTCCGACACGAAGCGGAAGATCTTTATATGAACGCGGTTCTGCTTTGTATACAAGCATTCCACCCGGACAGTTCATTGGCTTAATTGCAAAGTCCTCTCCATCAATCTGTGTTGTGTACATATTCTCTTTATAGTGATCCCAGTGTCCGGATGTCTCCCAGAGGTGTCTGCTTAAGATAATTGGTGTAGATACTTCTACATAACCTGCTTTTTTGTGAAGTTCTCTCCAGTAGTCAAGCAGTGTATTCTTAAGAACCATTCCCTTTGGAAGGAAGAACGGGAATCCAGGACCTTCTTCGCACATCATGAAAAGTCCAAGTTCTTTACCAAGTTTTCTGTGGTCACGTCTTTTTGCTTCTTCAAGCATGGTCAGATATTCGTCTAACAGTGCTTTCTTCGGATAAGAGATACCGTAGATTCTTGTAAGCATCTTGTTCTTTTCGCTGCCTCTCCAGTAAGCACCTGCAAGGCTTGTAAGCTTGAATGCTTTTACAGGCTTTGTTGTCATCAAGTGTGGTCCTGCACATAAATCAACAAATTCTCCCTGCTGATAAAAGCTGATCTCTTCTCCTTCCGGGAGATCTTCGATCAACTCTACTTTATATGGTTCGTCTTTTTCTTTGAAATATGCGATTGCTTCTTCTCTTGTCTTTGTAAATCTTTCGATCGGAAGAGCCTCTTTGACGATCTTCTTCATCTCTTTTTCAATCTTTTCCAGATCTTCTGCTACAAATGGTGTCTCGCGGTCTACATCATAGTAGAATCCATTCTCGATTGATGGTCCGATTGCAAGCTTTGTATCTGGATACAGACGTTTGATCGCCTGTGCCATGATGTGAGATGTTGTATGCCAGAATGCACCCTTTCCTTCTTCATTATCAAATGTAAGAATCTCCAGTTCACAATCTTCGCTTACAACGTGTCTGAGATCTACTACTTCACCATTAACTCTTGCAGAAGTCGCCACTCTTGCCAGACCTTCGCTGATATCTTTTGTAATATCCAGTACTGACATACTTCCTTCATACTCTTTGAAAGATCCATCTTTTAATGTAATTTTCATAATTATCATGTCCTCTCTTTTTATTTTTATATCCTATCCTCGGGCATGTATCTTCTTTCCTGCCCGTTCAGCAATCATCCGTAATCTGCTGCTTTTTTCTAAACGCATGGCATCTACAGGACCTGCCACTGGCCACTCCTTACGAACGCGTGGCGAAAAAAAAAGCCCCTTACAGATAATCACTGTAAGGGACGAGTTATCTCGCGGTTCCACCCTGTTTGAACTGACACTTCACAGTCTCTATATTATTCACCAAAGACTTTTATGCCAGAACCTCTTAATTATGACGATAACGGAATCACCGGACTGTTTTGCAGCCACTCAGAGGTAGTTTTCAGAAGGTTCCAAAATAAGAAGCTTTCAGCCCGTGGCTTCTCTCTCTGGCATTTCTTTCCCAGCCTACTCTTCTCTTCAACGTGTTTTCTCATACATTTTCATTATAACACGGCATTTTGCTTTGTCAATATTTTTTCAGCCACAGCTTCCAGACCGCAAAACATTCCCGCACAAAATAATTTGGGAATAATAATGGATGGCAGCTTGCCGGTATCGGAAACGGCTCCTTAAATCCTGCACGTTTTGCATATACACACCCTCGATATACATGGAAATTATTTGAGACAATTCCTACCGGTGTATCTACATCTGCAATAAGGTTTCTGGAAAACTTCAGATTTTCCAGTGTGTTTACCGACACATCCTCCTGCACAATACGCCTGCGGTCAAGCCCTTCACACTCCAGATAACGTGCCATTGCATACGCTTCTGTTACTTCTTCATCTTTTCCCTGTCCTCCGGAGACGATCACATGTACTTCCGGATGCTCTTTCAGATACTCTGACGCGCAGTCCAGTCTTCGTTTCAGTGAATCGGTAATCTTCCGGCCTCTTACCTGCGCTCCCAGTACAATGATCCATCTTGTAGCGGATCCTGTTTTTGTGTCTTCTTCAAAGTGTTCTTTTCTTTTTCCCAAAGGGTTTCTGTGCATTCCTTTTATGATCTTTATCTCTGCGATCAGAAGAAAACATACCGAAATACCAATCATTGCTTCTACGATACACGGCATTCCATATAAACGGATCAGCGCACTCCCTGCAATTCCCACTATTCCGGTCGCCAGCCAGAATCTGGAAAAAGTAGAGTCCCATTTTTTCAGTGCGATACAGACCGCACTGTAATAAATGAGACTCAGGATACCTGTAACCAGAAATATTATCTGCCACAGCATTTTTTATATTTTTTTCCTGATCCGCACGGGCATGGATCATTTCTTCCGATCTTTTTAGGTTTGCGGATTGTTGTAGATTCCTTCTGTTCTTTGTAGAATTTCTTCAGTTCTTCTTCTGAGAAAATCTCTTTCCACTGTGGAAGTTCATACAGCCAGTCAGCTTTTGCCGCTACCATATTCTTATACAGTCTTTCCTTGTCAAATGCAAGACTTACTACTGTATCTTCTTCTACTGTATCAAGATCGATCTCGATCAGAAGACTTTCATTGATACCATCCAGGAAACCGATCATTGTCAGAACTTCCTGTCCGAATTTCTCAGCCAATTCTTTTACTGTTCCTTTTACAACTTCATCCGGATTAGAAAGAAGCTTTTCATAAATTTCTTTCTCAATCTGGAAATAAGTTCCCCAGAATTTTTCTAACTGACTTCTGTCTGCAGTTTCGTCATAAGCGATGTTCTGCCACTGCTGATATAATGTACTCATATTTCTATACTCCTTTGTACGATATTCATTTGCAATTTTTCACTGCTCTCTATATAATATACTAAAGTCTTGATTCATTGTAAAGGATGATTATTATGAAAAATGCAAAACGTATTCTGGCACTTGCTGCCGCCATTTTATTATTTGGTATGTATCTCAGTACATTAATATTTGCCCTGATCGGGAGTCCGCATTCCATCGACCTTCTCTGGGCCTCTATTGCATGTACGATTGTGCTTCCGGTACTTCTCTATGGTTATATGCTGGTATTCAAGCTTACCCGGCATAATACTCCATCTGATGATTCAGCTGACAGCTTTCACAGCCACAGCTCGGATGATATATCTAAGTTGTCACAGTCTCATGACCAGGCAAGCGATGATACCATATAAAACTCAAAGGGCATCAGACTTTCTTCGCGATCGTCTGATCCTTTTTTCTTATGTTTTCTTTCATCTTCTCTGATCTTCTTTCTCTTAGCAAGGTATTCTTCCATTGAAATCACTTCTGCTTCCTCTTTTGTCCAGTCTCTCGTATTCATAGTGCATACCTCCATCTTGATTATTTTTATCCCCTCTTACGTCTCTGGTGTCTGATTACACCGACGTTATTATTATATTTACGATGGTTTCATTATATGCATAGAATGTGTCAACATTATGGAAAAAATCTGAATAAAGCATAAGAAATTTCTTAAGGAAAACATAACAATCTACAGGACCTGCCACTGTCAGCTCCTTACGAACGCATGGCGATGCGGAGAACTTGCCACCGGCAACTTCTCTTTCATACTTTGGTATTAAAAAACAGAGATAGAGCAGCTCTCCTGTCTTCAAAAGACGCATGGCCTGCTTTATCCCTGTTTTTCATCTCATGATTCGAAATATTTTATCTTATTTGGAAAATTTTGACTCTCTGTAAATGATATCATGTCTTTCCGGACCATTCGATACCATTGTAATTGGGTATCCGATCTGCTCTTCTACAAACTCAATGTAGTTTCTGCAGTTTTCCGGAAGGTCTTCGTATTTCTTAATTCCACGGATATCACTCTTCCATCCCGGAAGTTTCTTAAGAACCGGTTTTGCCTTCTCTAACAGATGTGTGGTCGGGAAGTCTGTTGTTACTTCTCCATCGATATCGTATCCTACACATACCGGGATCTCGTCCAGGTATCCAAGTACATCTAATACTGTAAATGCAACATCTGTGGTTCCCTGCATTCTGCATCCATACTTAGAAGCTACACAGTCAAACCATCCCATTCTTCTCGGACGTCCTGTTGTTGCTCCGAATTCTCCACCGTCACCACCACGGCGTCTTAATTCATCTGCTTCATCACCGAAGATCTCGCTTACGAACGCTCCTGCTCCTACTGCGCTTGAGTATGCTTTACATACAGTTACGATTTTCTTGATCTCATATGGAGGGATTCCTGCTCCGATTGCTCCATATCCTGCTAATGTAGAAGATGAAGTAACCATTGGATAGATTCCGTGATCCGGATCTTTCAGTGATCCAAGCTGACCTTCTAATAATACTTCTTTTCCTTCTTTGATTGCATTGTTCAGGAAAAGAGATGTATCACATACGAATGGTTCGATCATCTTTTTATATTCTTGAAGTTCATTATATAAATCATCAGGATTGATCAATGGTTTATGATAAAGGTGCTCCAGTAATACATTCTTCTGTTCTGCCACACGGACAACTTTCTCTTTTAACAGTTCATCATCAAATAATTCACTGACCTGGAATCCAATCTTTGCATATTTGTCTGAATAAAATGGTGCAATACCAGATTTTGTAGAACCGAAAGATTTTCCTCCCAGTCTCTCTTCTTCGTATGCATCAAAATTCTTATGATAAGACATTACCATCTGGGCACGGTCAGATACCAGAATCTTCGGCATCGGAACTCCCTGATCGATAATAGACTGCACTTCCTTGAATAACACCGGTACATCCAGTGCTACACCATTTCCGATAATACTGGTTGTATGACCGTAAAATACTCCTGATGGAAGTGTGTGTAGTGCAAATTTTCCATAATCATTGATAATTGTATGACCTGCATTCGCGCCTCCCTGGAATCTTACGATGATATCTGCCTGCTCAGCCAGCATATCTGTAATCTTACCTTTTCCTTCGTCGCCCCAGTTGGCACCGACTACTGCTTTAACCATATCCATTCCTCCTGCGTTATTAACATGACTTATCAGTCTACTTTAGCGAGTCTAATCAAACCGCCTTAAGCATTATACTATACATTTTATCTTGGTTCAATAATATTTTTACAGAAAATACATATGATTTCCTGTATTCTTTACATTAAAGGCGCAACCAGTCTTAACACCTGCCCGGCTACCTTCATAAGAACTCCTCTGTTTCTCACCTCGGTCACTGTCACTTTGTGACATTTTGCCAGGGTATTCTGGAAGTCTTCTTCTACTTTCTGAACCTCCGGATTATCATAAATAAATACTCCGTTTTCAAAATGCAGATAGAGACTCCGGAAATCCAGATTGATACTGCCTACTGTTGCCGTATCATCATCAGATACAAATACTTTCGCATGTACAAATCCAGGTGTATACTCATAGATCTGCACTCCGCCTTCAATCAATTCTTTATAATATGTCTTTGCTACCGCGAATGCATACCATTTATCCGGAATATGCGGCATGATGATGATCACTTCAATACCACTTTTGGCTGCACGTATAAGTGTTGTCAGCATCTCATTATCCAGTATCAGATACGGAGTCATGATATGCACATACTTCTTCGCATGATTCAGGATATGGAAATACACCTCTTCTCCTACGTTCTCATGGTCAAACGGACTGTCCGCATATGGGATCACGTATCCCAGTCTGTTATTCAGTGATTCCGCTTTTTTTGTAAGATATTTTCCATAAGGCTCAACACCACGCATATCTACATCCCACATCTGCAGGAATATCATTGTCAGGCTCTGGACCGCATCTCCTCTTAACAGAACAGCTGTATCTTTCCAGTGACCGAATCGTTCTTTTTCATTGATATATTCATCAGCCAGATTCACACCACCTACATACCCTGTCTGCCCATCGATCACACAGATTTTTCTATGATCGCGGTTATTCTGGATTGTAGACACAAAAGGCCGGATCTTATTGGACATTTTGCACTTGATCCCGAATTTCTGAAGTTTCTTAGGGTAACTGTACGGCAGCAGATCAAATGCACACATTCCATCATACATGAACCTGACTTCTACACCTTCGTTCACTTTCCGTTTCAGGATCTCCAGGATTGTATCCCACATAATTCCTTCCTCTACAATGAAATATTCCATGAAAATGAACTTCTCTGCTTTTTCCAGCTCTTTAATCATAGAAGCAAATTTATCCTCTCCCACCGGGAAATATTCGACTTCCGTATTGCGGTAGGTCGGAAATCCAAGTTGATGTGACAGATAATAAGACAGCTGTGCATTTGCCGATTTGCTTGCCCAGAGTGCCTCTGTAACCTTCTCATCCTGATCCATATAAGGTTCTGTCTCCATACGAAGTGCCGCAAGTCTGTTCTGTACAAATCTCGTCTCCAGCTGCAGATGTACATAGATATAAAATACCGTTCCTATAACCGGAAGTGCCATCACACACAGCATCCAGGTCATTTTAAATGCCGGGTTCCCTTCTGTATTAATGATATATACAAGAACAACGATTTCCATCACGCTCATCGCACTGTATATAAAGGTTGCATACTCTTTCAGATAGTATGGAATTCCTAAGAATACCAGTAACTGTATCAGAATCAATATGACAAAAATCCCGGCACGGCTGAACACCATTTTAAAAAATTTCTTCTTTGCCACCGTCTTTTTGCTTTGTTCTTTCATACTTTTTCTCTCCTTTATCCAGGACCATACAATTCTCACCGGGTTTTTCCGTCCCAGGCTCCCTTCAGGTACTGATACAGCCAGGATATGATACAGTGTATCATATTTTTATTTTCTTCTCAACTTGCAATAATTTATTTTAATTTAATGGAAAAAAGCATATAATATGTGCTATGATAAGGAAAAGAACGGAAAGGAGTCAGATTATCATGGCAAAATGGAGCAAAAAATTATTAGGTCTTGCAGCAATCGGCAGTGCCGCAGCAGGTCTGGTTTATTATTTAAAGAAGTCAAAGAAAAATGAGGACGATGATTTCAACGATGATTTTGAAGACGAAGACTTCGATCTGGATAATGACCTCCAACCGGTTGACCGTGGATATGTCGATCTGAATGCAGCCAAAACAACTACCGAAGAGGACAATGCAGCAGATGACAGTACAGAAGATACCTCTGCGGACAACACAGAAGATACTTCCGAAGATGCTGATGCTAAGGACACTCCGGATACTTCCGAAGACACTGACGAAGACGACGGAGATGACGAGGATTAATCGGTATTTATTACCTTTACTGCAGAAGACATTTCTGTATCCAATAGTCTTTTTGCATACACAAGTATAAAAGAGCAGTATATGATATCAACAGGGTAATCTTTTTATTCTCCCCGTTTGATATTATATACCGCTCTTTTTTCTTTCTAAAATGTTGGAAACACTTTCTATTTTCTCCAGCATTGATTCAGAATTGCCACAGCTTCTTTGATATCTTCTTCTCTCATATTCGCATATCCCAGAAGGATGGTTGCTTTTTCCTTTTCATCTTTGCGAATCCGGTAATCAGAAAGCCCATATACCCGGATATCTGCTTTTTTCGCCTTCTCGATCAGATTTCTTTCTTTTTGTCCGTTTTTAAATGTTAACAGGATATGAACCCCTGCATGTTCCCCCGATATCTCACAGATATCTCCCAGTGGTTTCAAAGCTTCGATCAACACATCATGCCTGTTTTTATATAACGCCCTGGTCTTATTCAGATGGCGTTCATAATATCCTTCTTCAATAAAGTGCTGCACAATCGTCTGATCCACTTTTGATACCGTAGAATTCACAAAGCTTCCCTTCTTCCGATATGCTTTCAGAATATCTTTTGGCAATACCATATAACTCAGACGTATTGCGGGTGCGATGGATTTGGAGAATGTTCCAAGGTAAATGACTTTATCTTCCGCATCATATCCCTGTAATGCCGGAATCGGTTTCCCTTTATAGCGGAATTCACTGTCATAATCATCCTCTATAATATATCTTCCGTCTTTTTCATATGCCCATTTCAAAAGCTCCATTCTTCTTCCTATCGGCATAACAATCCCGGTCGGATACTGATGGGATGGCGTTACATAAGCAATATCAGCTCCCGTACTTTCAAGATCCTGTATTTTCATACCATGTCTGTCCATCGCCACAGGAACCGTCTCATACCCAAGTGTATGGATCACTCTGTATGCCTGTTTATAAGTCGGATCTTCAAATGCGATCATATGTTCTGTTCCGAGGATCATACCAAGCAACATCAGAATATAATCACTCCCCGCGCCGATCAGAACCTGATCCGGTGTACAGTCCACTCCCCGCGCCTGATACAGATAATTACTGATAGCACTCCGGAAACCATATTCGCCCTGCGGATCCCCTGTACGGAATAATTCTGTCCTGTCATCCATCAGGATATCTTTTGACAGTTTTCGCCACACATTATACGGAAAGCTGTTCAGATCAACTCCATTCGGCGTGAAATCATATTGATACACTTTTTTCTTTTCTATTTTCCGTTCGGACTTCTTTTCTTCTTTTTTCAGTTGATATAATTCATCAATCTGAGCCACGAAAAAACCGCGGTATGGGGCAGATTCAATATATCCTTCTGATAATAATTGTTCATATGCCAGTTCAACCGTGCTGCGGCTGACTTCCAGATGCTTTGCCAAAGCCCTGGTAGACGGGAGTTTTTCCCCGTAAGGAATCCTCCCGTTCTGGATATCAGACTTGATATAATCATAAATCTGCTCATACAGCGGCTTCTTCGAACGACTGTCTAGATTTATCGTTAATTCATTCATTTTATTTTTCCATCTTAATCACAGTATCTTTATTAATGTATTCTACTGTTCATTATTTCTTATTTTTTAGGCAGCTTAAATGAACTCTTCAGCGATACGATACGGTTAAATACCAGATTCTCCGGTGTAGAATCTTTCGAATCGATACAGAAATATCCGTTTCTTACAAACTGGAAGCTGTCGCACGGACCTGCTTCGTTAAAGCTGTCTTCTACATAGCACTCCTTTAAAATCTGCAGTGAATTCGGATTCAGATTCAGGGAACCGTCTTCTTTATTATATACACCCTTCTCTTCATCGATCAGATTCTCATATAATCTTACTTCTGCTTTCTTTGCCTGTGGAGCACTTACCCAGTGGATTGTTCCCTTCACTTTACGTCCGGTAAATCCTGTTCCACATTTTGTCTCCGGATCATAAGTACAGTGAACAACCGTTACATTTCCTTCGGCATCCGTCTCGTAACTTACACATTTTACAAAATATGCATGCATCAGACGTACTTCATTGCCAGGGAAAAGACGGAAATACTTCTTCGGTGGCTCGATCATAAAATCATTACGCTCAATATAAAGCTCACGACCAAATGGCACTTTTCTCATACCAAGTTCCGGATTCTCCAGGTTATTCTCTACATCCAGATACTCAACTTCTCCCTCCGGATAGTTATCAATTACCAGTTTGATCGGATCAAGAACTGCCATCATACGAGGCTTCTTCATCTTCAGATCCTCACGGATACAGTACTCAAGCATTGCATAGTCTACAGAGCTCTGGCTCTTGGATACTCCACACATCTCAACAAACATCTTGATAGATTCCGGTGTGAATCCTCTTCTTCTAAGGGCTGCTATTGATACCAGTCGCGGATCATCCCATCCGTCTACGATACCATCCATAACCAGTTTCTTAATGTATCTCTTACCTGTAACGACATTTGTCAGATACAGCTTTGAAAATTCAATCTGTCTCGGTGCCGGATCAAATTCACATTCTTTCACAACCCAGTCATATAATGGTCTGTGGTCTTCAAATTCCAGCGTACAGATAGAATGTGTGATATGTTCGATCGCATCTTCGATTGGATGAGCAAAATCATACATTGGATAGATGCACCATTTATCTCCGGTGTTATGGTGTGTCATATGAGCCACACGGTAGATGATCGGATCACGCATGTTAATATTCGGCGATGCCATATCGATCTTTGCACGTAAGACTTTCTCTCCGTCCTGATACTTGCCGTCTTTCATCTCTTCGAAAAGTCTTAAGTTCTCTTCTACCGAACGGTCACGGTACGGACTGTTCTTTCCAGGCTCTGTCAGCGTTCCACGATATTCACGCATCTCTTCTGCCGTCAGATCACAGACAAATGCTTTTCCCTTCTTAATCAGTTTTACGGCACACTCATACATCTGATCAAAATAGTTAGATGCAAAATAGAGATGATCTCCCCAGTCAGCGCCTAACCATTTTACATCTTCTTTAATAGACTCTACGAATTCCATATCTTCTTTCATCGGATTCGTATCGTCAAATCTCAGATGAAATGTTCCATTATACTTCTTTGCAAGTCCTGAGTTCAAAAGAATAGACTTTGCATGTCCGATATGCAGATATCCGTTTGGTTCCGGTGGGAATCTTGTACATACTTCACTGTACACTCCTTCTGCAAGATCTTTATCTATTTCCTGTTCAATAAAATTTTTGGAAACTGTTGTTTCTTCTCCCATGGTATCCTCCTTAGGTTTTAACTATACATTATGCTCATTATCTTATCATAAAAAATATGATGAAACAAGGGAAGATACTTTATTTTATCCCAATTACCTTTAGCGCAAATGTACGGATTTTAGAACAGACGGATTTTGCCCGGCCTTACAGATCCATCCATTTTCCTTTCCTTACATACAAAAGCATCAGTAGCATTCCCAGAAGCCAGGACGTCGGATAACACATCATCACATGTCCGAGACTTCTTGTCCATGCCATTGTTCCCGCGATCCATATCACACGGAATCCACACAAAGATACCAGAAATACGACCATTGCCTGCATCGTCTTGCCTGTTCCTCGTATCGTTCCTCCCAGCACATGCAGAATTCCAAGCATCCAGTAAAACGGACAGAAATACCTCATAATATATACACCATACTCCACAACCTTCTGGTTCGTCGTAAAGACACCTATCACCTGTGGAGCAAATATCAGCAACATAATCCCGGTTAACACCGAATAGCCAGCCCCCATCACAGTAGATATATACATTCCTTTTCTGACTCTGTCCGGCTTTCTGGCGCCAATATTCTGTCCCGCAAATGTAGTTGCGGCCATACTGATGCTCAATACCGGAAGGATGTTAAATCCATCAATCTTTATATATGCTGCAAATCCGGCCATAACCGTTGCCCCGAAACTATTCACGCTCGTCTGTACGATCAAATTCGAAAGTGAAATTACAATATTCTGGATTCCCGTCGGGATTCCGATACGGATGATTTTGGAAAGCAGATGGTCATAGCAGCGGATTTCCTTAATCTTCAACTTATATACATCTTCACTTCTGATCAGAAATCCCCATATAAAAATGCATGATATCAACTGACTGATATCCGTAGCCAGTGCCGCGCCAACGATTCCAAGTTTCAGTCCGACAACCATGATCAGATCCAGGAATATATTTGAAATCGCTGCGATCATCAGGTATACCAGGGAACGTCTGGAATTGCCCACGGCATTCAGAACACCCGCCGACATATTGTAAACTACCGAAAATAAACTTCCGCCAAAATATACCTGCAGATAGATTACCGACTGTTCAAATACCTTGTCCGGTGTTCCCATCAGGCGCAGCATCGATGGTGTCACTGTAATTCCGATTACAGTCAGAAGCACTCCTGCTACCAGCGCGATCGCCATCGTAGTATGTACGGCCTTCCTCACGCCTTCTGTATTTTTAGCCCCATAAAACTGCGAGATCACAACACCTGCACCAGTCGATGCTCCTATGCAGAAACCGATCAGCAGGTTAATGATCGCACCGCTGGATCCGACTGCTGCCAGTGCGTTACTTCCCACATAGTTGCCGACAATAATCGAATCCACCGTATTATATAACTGTTGAAACAAATTCCCCAGAATCAGCGGGATTGCAAAAAAAAGTATTTCTTTCCAGATCACGCCCTCTGTCATTGTCTTCATTTTTTTCATGTTTCTCTCCCTCTTCTGTCTACCATGTTCTAAATTACTATTCTATTCCTATTTTCATTTTCCGGCAATATGTTTTCTTTATATTTCTTTTGATTTTCTCCCGGTATCACAAAAAAATGTATTGACAAAATCACCTGATTCATTGTATAGTATCAATGTTGCATATCACTTATGCATGCTGCCTTGGCTCAGTCGGTAGAGCGTCGCCTTGGTAAGGCGGAGGTCGGCGGTTCGATTCCGCTAGGCAGCTTAAAAGAAAAGCTCTGTAAATCATGATTGATTTACAGAGTTTTTTATTTTTTTAGTTCTTCTTTTCTTTTGCTTTCATTCTGTTCCTTCCGCTTTAACGATTGCCTTCGGCGTACTATACCACACTTTCTGATATGATCCTGTATCCTTTTTCAAAATTGCCTGCATCAGCCGGCATATTTCCATTACCTGATCTTCCATCTTATTGTCAATCGTTCCATACATTTCACCCGACATAATCTTCTGGTGCATTTCTTCACTGTTATTAATCCCGATGATCACTGGAAGTTTCAGATTTTTTTCTTTGTAATAATCATATACCCCAAGTGCCATATCATCGTTATTGCAGATAACAGCCTCTACGTTCTGTACTGCCTCGTCATCTAATGCCGCAAACTTTTCATAAGCCAGCTCTCTCTTCCATTCAGCCAGGATATTTCCCTTCTGATTCAACGGAAGTTCTGCACCCGTTTCCAGGAATCCGCTTGTTCTGCGGATTGCATCAAAATGTGATTCTTCTCCTTCTACCAGTACATAATCCAGCATTCCATTTCCATTCCAGTCGAGTATTCTGCTTTGTTTTTTCCAGAGATCTTTCAACAGTTCCCCCTGCATCACACCGGCCGCTCTGGCATCCGTTCCTACATACCAGACATTTTTCGATATTTTCAAGTCCTTTTCATCAATCTCCCTGTTAAATAAGATGACTGGTATGTCTGCATCTTTGGCGTCAGTCAGTACACTTGCCGCCGACGCCGGTTCTACAAGATTTACAAGCATCACATCGTAATCCTGAGCATACATCTCCTGCAGCTGTTTTTCCTGACGGCTGCCGATCCCTTCTGCATCATAGATTTCATAAGATACTTTTTTCCCAAGTATTTTCGTCTGTCCTATCTTATCTTCCAGTTCTCTGATATAACTTTCCATAAATGTATCGCTACGGTCATATACTGCAATTCCGACATGTATATACCGGTCTTCTTTTTGCGGCAGTTTCCATGCGATCACAAGTCCGGTCAGAAGAAGGAGCAAAACGATCAGTATGAGGGTGTATTTATCTATCTTGCATTTTTTACCGTGTTTCATCTTCCGATCACCTTGAAAGCAGCGCATCATATTCACCGCTTTCCATCCTTTCTTTATCCAGTCTTACCGGCTTCAGACAAATATTCTTCATATCTTTTGTCTTTCCTTTCTTTTCTAACATCTGCATGCTTTCATAGCCAAGTCTGTATGTATTTTCTACATAAATGAATGGTTTTTCCCCATTTCTCACCTGCTCCAGCACTGCATCTTCTACCGGCAGACGATATTGTTCTTTCTTACTTTTTAAAGTAGCTGCATAATACTTAAACTCACTCTGCATCGTATCTGTCACTGCCAGAAGATTATTTTTCTTATAACCGCCTTCCTTTTTCTCCAGATACATTTCCGGATATACAAGAAGGATCCCTTCAGAGCCATTCTCCATTTCTTCTTTCACAAGTTCATCAAACGCTTTTTCCGTCAGTCTGCTTTTATACCATACATCCAATTTCACATGGTCATCATAAGCCTGGTCCCGTATTCCATCCAACAGGCCATACAGCTCATTCTGACTGTCTTTCGGTAAGATCACCGTAATCCTCGTCTTTTCCTCTGTGTAATTCTGGCCTGCCATCATCTGCATGGATACAAATGCGATCAAAAGAAGTAAAAGGATCAGCAATATATGTTTTTTTCTACCTTGCATCATCGGTTTCCTCCATCTTTGGAATTGTAATGGTCGCTGTCGTTCCTTCATCCAGTTCGCTCGTGATGGTTACGCCATAATCCTCTCCGTAGATCAGCTGGATCCGTTCGTTTACATTCCGCACACCAATCCCCGATCCGCGTTTGCTCGAAATTACTTTGTTGTGCATGATATGATCTATGGTTTCCTGTGTCATTCCAGGTCCGTTATCTGCTACATCAATTCCAATATCTCCATCCCTATCATAGATCCGGATGGTAATCTCTCCGTCCTCATACATTCCCTCCATGCCATGATAAATCGCATTTTCAAGCAGCGGCTGAATGGATAATTTCGGACACAAGTATTTTAACAATGCCGGATCTGCCTCTATCTGAAATTCAAATTTATCCTTAAATCGGATATTCTGAATTGCGAGATAACTGGATGCATGTTCCAATTCTTTCTCCAACGGAATCATATCTTTTCCCTGACTTAGAGAGATACGGAAAAACTTTGCAAGCAGAGATACCATCTTTCCTGCCCCTTCATATTCCTCACTTCGTATCATCCAGATGATCGAGTCCAATGTGTTATACAGAAAATGTGGATTAATCTGAGACTGCAGCAACTTCTTCTCCATCTGCTGACGCTCGCGTTCGTTCCTTCGGATTTCTTCCATCTGTTCCTGCAGCTTATCTGCCATGATATTAAAATGTGCGCTGAGATTTTTCAGTTCTCCGATTCCCTCTTCTTTTGCCTTAATATCATAATTGCCTTTTCCAAATTCCTGCATCGTCTGAAGCAGACGATAAACCGGATCCGTAAAGCTTCTAAAAAGTAAAATATCCAGGAAAATTAATATCACGCCAACTAGCAGCAGAGTAAACCATGCAACATAGTGCAGATTATAACTTTCAAAATCCAGACTGGACATCGAGTTTACGAGTACCACATTCCATCCGGTATATCCAATCTGCTGGCGCTCAATCAGCCATTTTCCTCCGCTTTGCTCTTCTATTTTATAATTCTTGCAGGCCATTGCCTCTTTCACCGTTTTTTCCTGATACATTTCCGAAGCGATCTCTTTTTCAAATGGATGATACAGTAATCGCCGGTTTGTATCCAGAAGGTAACAGTATGCCGATTTTTGACTCTTATAATGCAGCAATACCTCATCTATCGAATCCGTATAATACTCCAGAAGCAGTACTCCGGACTTCATATTGCCATTTTCCACATATTCTATGTAACGGCTGATTTCATAAACGTATCTTGCCTTGTCCGGTTGTACAAGTTTCTTCTCTCCGTAATGAATCGTCTCTATATTCTTTTGTGCATTTTGAAACCAGGCTTCCTGTTTTACCTCTGCTTTATTCCTGTCCGGTAATTTTTCCGAATGCCACAGACTGCTTCCATCTGCATCGTAAATTGCAGCGCTATAAAGCACCTCTGATTCCCGCACCATACGTTGTTCCATTTCTCTTTGAAACATTTCTGTTGCCGTATCATAGGTCCGGATATCCTGATAATAAATCGAGTTGATCAGTTCATTGATATTCTCTATCTCCGCTTCTAAATCCTGGGCCAGCGTTTTTTTCTGTTTTGATACTTTCTCAATAGTATCTCTTTGAAAATATCCCGAAAAATAATGCGAAAACAAAAACATACAGCTTATAATACAGACCGCAATGGAAACAGACATCACGAACGGGAACACAATGCGGATACTTACTTTTTTATCCTTCATCCGCATCTCCCCCCTGTTTTCTGTATTTTACCGGAGACATTCCACAATTTTTCTTAAATACATAGCTGAAATAATTTGGCTCCGGATATCCCACCATATTTCCGATCACCTGACTCTTATAATCTGTCTGTAAAAGCAGTTTTTTCGCCTCTTCCATCCGACGTCCGGTCAGATAGTTCACAAATGTTCCACCTGTTTCCTGTTTGAAGATTTTCGAAAAATACGATGAACTGACATGAAGCTTTCCACACACGGTCTCTACACTTAAGTCAGGATCCGGAAACCTCTCTTCTACGATCTTGCGCGCATGTTCCGCCAGGATGACATTATTATCAATCTGTTTTTTCTGAATCAGCGACCGGATCAGTTCACAGTAATTGACCAGCCAGTGATCCAGCTCTTCCCCTGTACTTAACGAGAGAATCTTCACTGCCATTTTCTTCGTTCCTGCAAATTCCATATCCGATGTGATCTGATATTTTTTGTAAAATCTAGAGAATGAAAATGAAATTTCCAGGATCAGAACCTGATATTCGTTTAACGAATACTGTCTCCTATGAAGCCATGCAAGCAGACTTTCCACCTGACTTTTTAACTCTTCTTCCGTATAATGTGTGATATTTTTCCCTATATTCTCTACTTTTGTATTCCAGTCTTCTTTGACATCCTGCACCGGCATGATGTCATTATAATACGTATAACTTTCTTCTACCGTTACCAGATTGTAATCCAGTGCCTCAAGTGCCTGTTCATACAATGACGGCATATCCTCAATTTTCTCCCTGCTGACACTGATTCCGCAGGAAATCCTGCTTTGGAAAATACGTTCGATCAAAACAACTGCTTCATCAATCGTCCTTGTGATTCTTCCGACATCATGTTTTTTATTACTGCCCAGAATGAATATCTCATTATCACTCATACCAAATTCGTATACACGTGCGATCTTTTCCAATGCCTCTTTTATGGTCTGCTTCACTGCCAGTTCGCTCAGTACATCCTTTTCATCCCCTCTGCCCACTTTCATGGCAACAACCGAATATACTGCATCTGTAAATTCCAGCTTCAGATTATCAATCTGACTTTGCAACTCATTTTTATTCATTTTTTCTGTTACCAGGCGAGTAAAAAACTGTTGCCGCAAAAGCGGAAGGCTCTCCATATAGGCATGTTCCAACCGGGCACGGTTCATTTTTTCATTGTATTCTTTATCGAGTTCTTCGTGCATCTTCATAAGAAGATTCTGCATCTCCTCATAGTTGATGGGTTTCATAATATATTCCGATACCCCATAACTGATTGCGAGTCTTGCATATTCAAAATCATCCCATCCGGAGAATAAGATTACTTTCGTGTTCATATAATCCTCATGGATATGCTTTGCCAGTTCCAGTCCATCCATAAATGGCATCTTAATATCACTGATCACCAGATCCGGATGCACCTCTTCCATCAGTTCCAATGCTTCTTTCCCATTCTGTGCCACTCCGGCCACACGAAATCCAAGTTTTTCCCATTCAATTCCTTTTTTCATTCCATACAGGATCTGCTGTTCATCGTCTGCCAGAATAATACTAAATATCCTCACGGTTCCTCTCCATTTTCCAACTTATTTTTCATGTCTTTCTTCTGTTTCTTCTCAATCAATGTATTTATTTACTGTTGCTTTTGTAACCTGTTAAGTATTCTTAGATTATATAATGTACCTGCGTATACAGCAATAAGGCAAGCCGATTTTAATTTAAAATCCAGCTTGCCTTATGATTATGTATTTCGCCTTTTATGCTTCCTCTCCGGAGCCATTAATCTTAGCCACTACTTTTTTCATAAATTCATCGCTTAATTTATATTTGTTCTTATATACGATGTATGCCAGAATGACTCCGATTGTCGGTACGATACACATCAGTACACGGATAGAATTCTGTGTTGCCAGCGACTGTACTGCATTCGGTACATATCCGGTAAGTTCCAGTACAAATCCGATTGCCAGTGAAGTAAATGCTGCGGTCAGTTTTACGATCAGTGTCTGTAAAGAGAATACCACTCCTTCATTTCTCGTTCCAAGAACATACTCACCATAATCAACAACATCTGCAAGGAATACAGTCGCACATCCAAGTTCCAGACCAGTTCCTGTCTTAACGATCACACCTGCAACTGCTGTCAGCGCAATGTTATTCGGGCATGCAATACCAACGATCAGTAATAAGATCAACCCGATTGGCGGGAGTACACATGCCATCAGGAACGCTTTCTTTCTGGATAACACCTTTGTTACCTTCGGAAAGATCAGAAGTCCGACTACTTCTGCAACCGATGCACTGATCATAAATGCAGATAACATTCCCGCATTATTACATACATAACTGAAGTAATAAGTTGCAACTCCCATGATTGCCTGAATTGCCACGTTATATAAAAGAATCAGTAATACTGCCCATCTTAACTGATCATTCTTCTTAATGACAGTAAAGAGGTCTTTGAATTTCATCTTGTCCTTTTCCTCAACATCATGCTGGATCTTCGGCAGATTGATCACACATACAGCCATTGTAAAAATAAATGTTGCTGCAATGATCAGTGCAAATCTGTGATATCCTGTGTAATCACCACCAAGTCCTTTAATAATCTGCACACCGAAGCCTGCAATGATCAGTGACTGTCCGATACTTGCAAAAATTCTTGGCAATACCGATACTTTTTCACGTTCCTGTGGATCAGAAGTCAGATTCGGAATCACTGACCAGTATGGAATATCCATGATGGTATAAGTCATTCCCCATAAAATATATACAACCGTCGCAAAGACGCAAAGCTTCACACCTGTCAGATGAAAATCTGTAAATACAGTTACAAATACGAACGCATTGATCAGCGTTCCGATTACAAGCCACGGAACAAACTTTCCAAAACGGCTTCTCGTATTATCCACGATCATTCCCATGAACAGATCATTGAACGCATCCCAGATCTTCGCCACGAAGAACATCGTTCCAATAAACGCCGGTGCAACTTTAATGATATCTGTAAAATAGATCATCGAAAATGTTGCGATCATTCCATAAATCAAATCCTTACCCAATGCCCCAAATGCAAATGTATACTTTACTCTTCCGGGAATCTTTCCCTGGTATACTACACTGCTCTTACTGTTATTTCCCATTCCTCTTTACTCCTTCTTACATTTTTCTGCACAGCTCTTTAGCATGAATAAAGTTTAACATTTGGGAATGCATATGAACATTTGATATTCTATTCAAAAAATATGAATTTCTATTTGGTATCTACCGAACCTGCCACCGGCAACTTCTCTTGCATACTTTGATATCTACAGGACCTGCCACTGGCAGCTCCTTACGAATACATGGCAATAAAAACAGGGCAGCCTGCGAAAAGACTGCCCTGCATATAAATTGTATTTCCAACTTATTTAAAAATTTCTATTTTTCATATCCGTTTGGATTCTGTGACTGCCATCTCCATGTATCGGCACACATCTCA
>OLPP01000086.1_pt1 | contig 107311 bp, 101 predicted proteins | sample 1643151 | NCBI WGS metagenome assembly OLPP01 (sample SAMEA3136679, study PRJEB25190) | human gut metagenome | biome: human gut; feature: human-associated habitat; material: faeces | place: Austria | collected 2013 | reverse complement strand
GACTGATACTAATAGGTCGAGGGCTTGACCGAAAAGGCAAGCGAGCTTGAAAGAAGAAAAACTACTGTCTGGTTTTGAGTGTCCTGAAGACACTTGACAAGAAGAATCTGGTAATGATAGCATGATGGACACACCTGTACCCATTCCGAACACAGAAGTTAAGCATCATCGCGGCGAAGATAGTACATTGTGCGAAAATAGCTCGTTGCCAGTTCCTTCTTTTTTTTATGTTTTTTATTCATCAAAAAAGGTTCTCCTGTATGAGAACCCTTATAACATATTTTCTAATTCTTTTAAATCATGGATAATATAATCAATTTTTATGGATGCTTTATCATGTTGTGGATTATACCAACATGTATCAATTTGTGCATTTATACCGCCTTGCATATCACTTGTAAGAGAATCACCGATAATAAGTGCTGTATCTTTATCAAAGTGTTCAATATGTCTAAAACAGTAATCAAAAAACTCAATTTTAGGTTTTTGGTATCCAATTTCTTCAGATATAAAAATATCTTTAAAATATTTATTTAAATCTAATAACTTTAATCGATTATATTGTGTACTAGCCACGCCATTTGTCACAACATAAAGATCATATTTTTTAGAAAGATATTCTAATATTTCAATGGCATGTTTAATCAAATACGTACCATGCCCTAAATTCCATTGATATTCATCTTCAAATGCAACACCATCTTCATTAATTCCAAGTTTCTTAAATAATTTAACAAAACGCGTATAAACTACTGTTTTTTTATCAATTAATCCTAATTCAAAATCTTTCCATAATTTTGAATTTATTTCTTCATAAATTTCAAATATTTCTGATGTTAATTCTAAATGATGATCACTAAATGTTTTATGCATAGCATAGTCTTCAGCTTTTTTAAAATCAAGTAAAGTACCATCTATATCAAATAAAAGTGTTTTATATTCTTTCATAAATTCCTCCTAGGTCTTTATTATATAGAAAAGTTTAAAAAAATAAATAAAAAAGTGTATACACCATAAATAATCAGTTAAATATTATTTATAAAATAACTTATTACTTTTTTTGAATTTTTGTTATATATTTAGATAAGATATTTTACTATATTTTTATGAAAGAAAGGAGATGCAAAATGGGCATTTTTTTAGCGATAGATCTTAAATCATTTTATGCTTCTGTCGAATGTATTGAAAAAGGTTATGATCCTTTAGATACAAATCTTGTTGTTGCTGATGCTAGCAGGACAGAAAAAACAATTTGTCTAGCTGTTTCTCCTTCTTTAAAGAAATATGGTATTTCAGGTAGAGCAAGATTATTTGAAGTAATCCAAACCATTAACAGAGAAAATAATAAAAGGTTAAAAGAAAGTCATTATTTTAATGGTGAATCATGCTTAGAAAGTAAACTACAAAAAAATAAACATTTAAAAATAGCTTATGAAATAGCAACTCCAAGAATGTCCCATTATATGAAGTGGAGCCAAGAAATATATAAAATTTATCTTAAATATGTTTCTCCTGAAGATATTCATGTTTATTCAATTGATGAAGTTTTTATGGATATAACACATTATACTCACATTTATCAAAAGACACCTAAAGAGTTAGCTTCCCAAATTTTAAGTGATATTTATGAAACAACAGGCCTTATAGCGACAGCAGGAATTGGTACGAATTTATATTTATGTAAAGTCGCAATGGATATAGTTGCTAAGCATATAAACAAAGATGATAATGGGCAACGTATTGCCTTACTTAATGAAGAAAGATATCGAAAGTATTTATGGAATCATCGTCCAATCACTGATTTTTGGCGAGTAGGGAAAGGATATGCTAAAAAATTAGAAAAAGAAGGACTTTATACAATGGGAGATATCGCAAAATGTTCACAAGGTGCAGAGAATGAATATTATAATGAAAAACTTCTTTATGATTTATTTGGTGTTAATGCTGAGTTACTTATTGACCATGCATGGGGTTATGAATCATGTACAATGAAAGATATTAAAAATTATAAACCCGAAAGAAATAGTATTGGAACAGGTCAGGTATTAAGTCGTCCTTATAATTTTGAAAAAACAAAATTGATTGTTAAAGAAATGTTAGATTTGTTAGCACTTGATTTAGTAGAAAAAGGATTAGTAACCAATCAAATTGTTTTAACGATTGGTTATGATAAAGATAATGAATATCATGGAGAAATGATGATTGATCGTTATAATCGAAAGATTCCTAAACATGCACATGGAACAATCAATTTAGAGCGTTATACTTCATCATCAAAATTGATAATTAAAGAAGTAATAAAGAAATTTGATGAAATAGTAAATAGGAATTTATTGGTTAAAAGAATCAATATTTCAGCATCCAATGTTTTATATGAAGATAAAGTAAAAGATATGATTTATCATCAACAATTGAATTTATTTACAAATCATCAAAATATAAATCAAAAATATGAAAAAGAATCTTTAGAAAAAGAAAAGAATTTACAAAAAGCAACTCTTAAAATCAAACAAAAATATGGTAAAAATGCAATTCTTAAAGGAATGAATTTAGAAGAAGGAGCAACAACAAGAGAAAGAAATGAAATTATAGGGGGACATAAAGCGTAGTGGCCACAATCAAAAATATTCATGATTATAGTGATATCATAAATCTTCCTTATAAAAAATCTAAAAAGTATAAACATATGTCTCAAAAAAATCGTGCAGCACAGTTTGCTCCTTTTGCTGCTCTTACAGGACATAAACAACTTATTCAAGAAACCCAAAGGCTAACAGAAGATAAAAAGGAGCTTGATGAAAATAAAAAAAGTATTTTAAATCAAAAATTACTTTATTTTATAGAAACTAAAGAAAAGATAAAAATTACTTACTTCAAAAAAGATCAAAAAAAATCAGGTGGAGATTATTTGACGACCATTCAAAGAATAAAAAAGATAGATTCAATTTATCAAACAATTACTCTTCAAAATGGTCAAATAATTAAAATGGAAGACATTTATGAAATCGAACAATAGGTCATATTCGTTGAATCCCTTATTTATTAGAGATATAATATTTGTAAGAAAGAAGGGGTGAATATGAAGGATATGAACGCATTAAATCATAAGTTACAAACCATGACAAGAAAGGAGTTAGGGGCAATTTGTAAATCACATAATTGTAAAATCAATGATGATAATTTATCGATTGCTTTACATTTGATGAAGAATAATCCTTCATCAATCCTAATCGAAGAATATCAAATTATATTTCTTATTGAATTAAAGAAAGAAACTTCTAAAGAAATATCAGATGAATTCGAAGATATCTTAAAACATGATTTCATTCATGAAATCGAATTACTTCATTAATAGCACATAAGTGCTATTTTTGTTTAATCAAAATGTTATTTATATGCTATAATGATGAATTGAGGAGAAATTTATGAAAAAAATTGAAAATACCGTTATAGGCCTTATTTTGATCATTATTGGAGTTATTATCGGACTAAATGCTTTTCATATTACAAATATAGATTTATTCTTTGATGGATGGTGGACATTATTTATTATTGTTCCTTGTTTTTTTGGTTTATTTAAAGATCAAGATAAAACAGGAAACATCATAGGTTTGATTGTAGGTATCTATTTATTGCTTTATTGTCAAGGATTAATAAATTTTCAATTTGCATGGAAATTAGTGGTTCCTGTTATCTTTGTATTAATAGGATTGAAAATGATTTTTAAAGATACTTTTAATAAAAAGAAACCTCGTCAAAATATTTATGATAATCAGTTATATACAGGTGGAAATTATGATGTTACTTTTAATGGATTGATATTAGATTTATCAAAGGCTTATTTAAATGAGAAAACGAACATTACGATTTCAACTTTGTTTGGTGGGGTTGATTTATATTTGCCAGATGATGTAAATATTCAAATACAATCATCTAATTTTTTAGGTGGTGTCGATCTTCATAAAAGAGAAAATAAAATAGAAAATACAAAAGTTATTTATCTTAATGCACGTTGTATTTTTGGTGGTATAAATATTAAATAAAAGGAGTTAATAGAATGAAAAGAAATTATCCAGAGATTATTATTTCAGATGAAGGTGTTACTTGGCTTGATAAAGGCCAAATGTGGATGTATAAAAATAATTTAGAACAATGTGATCCTCAAATAAAAAATGGTGAACTTGTTGATATTGTTACAAATAAAGGAAGATATTTAGGAACAGGTTTTATTTCTTTAAAAAGTCATATTACGGTACGTATTTTATCTAAAGATAGAAAAGAAATAATTGATCGTGAATTTTTTAAAAAGAGAATTCAACAAGCTTATGATTTTAGAAAAACTGTTGAAGGAGATAATTTATCTAATTGTCGTTTAATTTTTGGAGAAGCTGATTTATTACCTGGACTTGTGATAGATCGTTATAATGATATTTTAGTAAGTCAAATCAGTTCTTATGGTTTAGAACAAATTAAAGATATGATTTATGAAATTGTTTTAGATGTCTTAAAAGCAGATGGAGAAGAAGTTAAAGGTATTTATGAAAGAAATGATATCCAAATTAGAACTAAAGAAGGTTTAGAACAATATAAAGGCTATTATAAAAATAAAGATTTACCTACACAAACAATTATTAATGAAAATGGTTTATTATTACATGTAGATGTTGAAAATGGACAAAAAACAGGATATTTTTTAGATCAAAAATCAAATCGTTATTTACTTAGAAAAATTGCTCATGGAAAACGTGTCATTGACTGTTTTAGTCATACAGGTGGTTTTGCCTTAAATGCTGCTATGGGAAATGCTAGTCATGTTGTTTCTGTTGATGTTTCTAAAACAGCATTAGATCAAGGCTATCAAAATGCTAAACTTAATCATTTAGAAGAAAAAATTGATTTTGTACAAGCAGATGTCTTTGATTATTTAGATGAATTAAAAGAAAATGAATTTGATATAATTGTTTTAGATCCACCAGCATTTACGAAATCAAGAAGAACTGTTCAAAAAGCTTATAATGGTTATAAAAGAATCAATAAACAAGCAATGAAAGTTTTAAAAAATGGAGGATATCTTATTACATGTAGTTGTTCACGTTTTATGGAAACAGCTAATTTTGAAAAAATGTTAAGAGAAGCTGCAAGTGAAGCAGGCGTTGTTTTAAAACAAGTTTCTGTTACTCAACAAAATGCAGATCATCCTATTTTATGGACAATGGAAGAAACATCTTATTTAAAATTCTATATTTTCCAAATTATTTAAGAGTTAGATTTTTTCTGACTCTTTTCTAAATTATTTCCTTGGAAATAATTTATTGCAACAAAATAACAGAAAGAATATAATACATATTGGGTGAAAAAGATGGATAAAAGTACAAATGCGGTTGCTTATGCACCGGGATATTATATTCGAGATATACTTACAACTTTAAATATCTCTTATAACGATTTTGCACAAAAGATGGATATGAATCTAGATGAAGTGACACAACTTATTTTAGGGGAATGTGAACTTAATGAAGAAATTGCTAAAAAATTAGAAGCATTCTTTCATGTGGAGGCATCACGTTGGCTTACTTTAGAAAAGCAATATCGTATGACAAAGAAATGATTTCATTTCTTTTTTCTTTGTCAAAATATGCTTTATAAGCATAATATTATCTACAATAAAAGTATTGGAATAATAAAAATAAAGAAGATAAAATATCACTATACATTTAAGTTATAGTAGATTGCACAATTATTATTGTACATCTTGAATTAAAAGAAATAGAATAGTAAACAGGAGGGATAATATGAAGAAAAAGAAAACATTTGATATGTTAAATGGTTCTATTTGGAACAAGCTCATACTTTTTGCTTTACCATTAGCAGCAAGTAGTATTTTACAACAATTATTTAATGCAGCGGATGTTGCTGTTGTCGGAAGTTTTGCAGGAAGTGGGGCATTAGCTGCCGTTGGAGCAAATGGTCCAATCATTAATTTACTTGTTAACTCATTTGTAGGGTTATCAATAGGTGCTAATGTTGTTATTGCATCATTTATAGGACAAAATGATGAAAAGAGAACATCGCTTGCAGCACATACTTCAATTTTAATGTCGGTGATTATTGGAATTGTTTTATTGTTTGTAGGATTCTTTTTCGCAAGACCTATTTTAGAGTTGATGTCAACACCAGATGATATTATTAATCTTGCAGAAGTATATTTAAAAATTTATTTTATTGGGGTTCCTTTTGTCATGCTCTATAACTTTGCTGCAGCTGTTTTAAGAAGTAAAGGAGATACTCAAAGACCACTTATTGCATTATTTATTGGTGGAGTAATTAACGTTATTTTAAATTTATTCTTTGTTGTTGTTTTACATATGTCTGTAGAAGGAGTAGCTATTGGAACTGTTGTTTCTAATATCTTTAGTTCTATGATGTTACTTTATTGGTTAATGCATGAAACAGATGCTTTAAGAATTGATTTAAAAGAATTAAAAATTAATGGAAGAATTTTAAAAAGAATTGCGAAAATTGGGGTTCCAGCTGGTTTACAAGGTATGGTTTTCTCTATTTCAAATGTTTGCATTCAATCATCATTAAATACTTTAGGATCAGATGCTATTGCAGCCAGTTCAGCAGCTTTAAACTATGAATATTTTGCTTATTATATATTAAGTTCATTTGCTCAAGCTGCGGTTACATTTATTGGACAAAATTATAGTGCTAAAAAATATGACCGTTGTAAAAAGATTACACTTCAATCTTTCTTATTAGGGGGAGCAACAACAATGGTTGCTTGTATGATATTTGTAATCTTTGATCATTTCTTTATTAGTTTCTTTACATCAGATGCTTCAGTAGCTAGTTTAGCTTATACAAGAATGAAAATTATTTTACCATTCCAATTCCTTAACATGTCAATTGAAGTTTTCTCAAGTGTAATGAGAGGTGTTGGTTATTCAAGTGTTCCAGCAGGTATTTGTGTTGCGGGAATTTGTGGAGTAAGACTTGCTTACTTATATACAATTTATCCATCAATTGCCTCATACGATCATTTATTAATCATTTATCCAATTAGTTGGTTTGTTACTGTATTAGCACTAGCACTTGTTTATTTCATTCATGTACGCCCAAAAGTTTATCATCATCAAGCAGCCAATTAAGGCTGTTTTTTTTATCTCTACGATGCGTTTGTTTACATTTTGTATGAATATACATAAAATGCAAGTGAGGTGAAAGTTATGAATCAAGAAAAAATAGGAAGTTTTATTGCTCAAAGAAGAAAAGATAAAAAGCTTACACAAGCTAAACTTGCAAGCTATTTAGGAATTAGTGATCGGACAATTTCTAAATGGGAAAGAGGAAAGGGTCTACCAGATCCTATGTATATGTTAGAACTCTGTCAAATATTAGATATTTCAGTCAATGAGCTGTTAACGGGAGAATTTATCGAAGAAAGAAATTATCAACAAAAAGCAGAAGATAATTTATTAATGATGGCCAATCAAGAAGTAAAACAAACAAAGAAAATGTTCTTTTATGAAAATGTTATTGGCATTGGTTCAACGAGTATCTTTTTGATTTTAATTTTTATGTCTGTTTATTTTGTTGAAAACAGTGTATTAAAAGTCATCTTGTTTATCTTAAGCTTTATCTTTTTGATTATTGGTGTATCAATTGCTTTAAAAATAGAAACAGAAGAAGGCTATTATGAATGTCAAAAGTGTCATCATAAATATATTCCAAGCTATCAACAAGTTTATTTTGCAATGCATTATGGAAGAACAAGATATATGAAATGTCCACATTGTCAAAAAAGAAGTTGGCAAAAAAAGATTTATTCAAAATAAAAATTCGTTATAATAAAGATATAAAAAGAAAAGGAATTTGAAAGATGAATAAACATATAGAAAAAGCAAAAGAATTAAGAAATGCTACACCCATGGTTCATAATTGTGCACAAACAATTATGGAAGTTTATGCCGATGATTTAGGAATCAATAAAGAACTTGCTAATCATTTGGGATGTAACTTTGGTGGTGGTATGAAATGTGGGAGCGTCTGTGGTGCTATTACCAGTGGTTTAATGATTTTAGGAGCAAGAGGAATTGATTCACCAGCAAAAGTGAACCAATTTATCAAAACAATTTCTAATAATCATCATGGACTTATTAATTGTGCAGATTTACTTAAAGAAAATGCAAAGAATGGTGGACAAAAGAAACCTCATTGTGATGGGATGATTCAAGAAGTAATCGAACTTATTGATCAAATGGAGAAAGAAAATGATTGAAGAAATTGAACAAGGCATGATTTTATATACTCAAGGAAATAAAATCAAACATGATGTTGCCCATTTTTTAAAAGTGCATCAATATGCACGTATTATTGGAAAATTAGAGCATTTAGAAAAAAGAGAACAAGAAATACTCGAAGTAGCTGCTATTGTTCATGATATAGCTTGTCCAATGTGTCGTGAAAAATATGGAAATTCTGCAGGATATTTACAAGAACAAGAAGGACCAGTTTTAGTAAAAGATTTCTTAAAAAATTATTCTTTAGATGAAGCTTTTATTGAACGTGTGGCTTATTTAGTAGGACATCATCATACGTATAAAGATGTAGATGGTTTAGATTATCAAATTTTATTAGAAGCTGACTTTTTAGTAAATGGTGATGAATCGAATTTAACTAAAGAAGCTATCGAAAAAATGAAAAAGAATGTTTTTAAAACAAAAACAGGAATAGAACTATTAAATCATATTTTTGAATTATAAAATATGTTATAATGAAAGTCCTTGGCAGGGGCGTGAAAAAGCAATGTGAAAACATTGTTTTTTCTTTTTAAGAAATAATTTTATTTTTTATAAAGGCTTTGTTATAATAGTCGCAAAGGTAGGTAGAAAAATGTATAAATTAATAGCATTAGATTTAGATGGAACATTAACAGATAAAAATAAAAATATTTTAGAAGAAACAAAGCAAGAACTTATTAAATTAGCACAAAAAGGTGTTATTATTGTTTTAGCTTCTGGAAGACCAACAGCTGGTATCTTTAAAGAAGCAAAAGAATTAACTTTAGATCAAGTAGGAGGATATTTATTATCTTTCAATGGAGCAAGAGTTTTAGATTATAAAACAAATGAAGTTGTTTATGAACAAACATTATCAAGTAAAGTTGCTCATGAAATGTATGATCGTGCCAAAGTATTTGGTTTATCACCACTTACATATAACGCTACTGAAATCATTACAGAAGATATTGGAGATCATTGGATTCAATTAGAAAGTTTCACAACAAAAATGAATATTAAACATGTTCAAGATTTTAAAAAAGAAGTGAACTTTGATGTCAATAAAGTATTGATTACTGGAGAACCTGCATATGTGGCTCAAATTTTAGATGAATTCAAAGCTCCATATGAAGGAAAGATGTCTATTTATAGAAGTGATCCTTATTTTATTGAATGTATGGCAAATGGAATTGATAAAGCTGCTTCTTTAGATGTTTTATGTAAGAAATTAGGAATTAAACAAGAAGAAACAATTGCTTTTGGTGATGGTTATAATGATTTATCATTAATTGAATATTGTGGATATGGTGTTGCTATGGAAAATGCTGTAGATGAAGTAAAAGAAAGAGCAAACTACATTACTTTATCTAACAACGATAATGGAATTGCTTATTGTTTAAAACAATTAGAAGAAAAAGGACTTATTTAAACTCTTAAGAAATTAAGAGTTTTTTAAAATGATAAAAAAACAAATCGCTTTTCATAGCACAGAAATAGAAGAAGTATACATCCTTTATCAACAAGCATTTCCAAAAAATGAACAAATGGATTTAACTCAATTATTTGATGAATTACATTTAGGCGCTATTTATGGTTATTATCAAGAAAATCAACTTGTAGGTTTTGCTATTTTATGTATTCAACGTCAAATAGCGCATATTTTATATCTTGCTGTAAAAAAAGAATATCGTGATCAAGGTATAGGAAGCTATATTCTTAATGATCTAGCAAAACAATATGATTCTAAAAAGATTATTGTAGATATTGAAAAAATTAAAGATGCTTCTAATAAAGAACAAAGAATAAAAAGAAAACAATTTTATTTAAAAAATGATTTTAAAGAAACAGATGTCTTTTATGCTTGGCAAGGAGAAGATTATGTTATTTTAAGTAGAAATGGAGTTGTTCAAAAAAAAGAATTTTGGAATTTTTGGGATTCCTTAAAGAAGGAGAAAAAATGAAGTTAGTTGCACCTAAACTATCCTATATAGAAAAAACAAGTTTTGAAGAATGTTTAAAAAAAATGAAATTTCAAGATGTTCATATTGATCAAAATATTCAACAAAGAACAATTATTCAAGATTTAACTTTTGATGGTTGTCTTTTTGAAAATATTGATTTTACTAAAGTTTCATTAAAGCATCTTGATTTAATAGATGTTACTTTTGATAAATGTGATCTATCAAATCAAAATTTTGATCATCAATATTTAAATCGTGTACAATTTAAAAACTGTAAATTAACAGGAACTTCTTTTATTGAAACAAATTTAAAAGATGTTTTATTTGATCATTGTCAGGGACGTTATAGTAATTTATCATCAAGTCAATTGTTAAATGTTATGTTTGATCATTGTGATTTACAAGAAGCATCATTTTATGATGCAAACTTTAAAAAAATACAATTTAATGAAACAAATTTAATACAAAGTGAACTTGCTTCATTACATCATAAAGGATTAGATTTGTCTACATGTCAAATACAAGGGGCAATGTTTGATCTAGCAAGTTTAAAAGGATTGATTATTAATGATTTTCAAGCTGTAGATTTAATAGGGATCCTTGGTGTTAAAGTAAAATAAAAATGTTGTCATTTGGCAACATTTTTATGCTATATAAGCAAGTAATAATTTTAAAGTATTTTCTACAGCTTGAAGATGTGTTCTTTCCATACCATGACTAGCTGCTACACCTGGGCCAATTAAAGCGCCTTTAATATTTTGACCACCACGTAAAGCGGCTGAAACATCACTGCTGTAATAAGGATAAATATCAATAGCGTATTGTAACTGATGCGTACTTGCAAGTTCAATGAGTTTAGAAGTTAAATCATAATCATAAGGTCCACTACCATCTTTAGCACAAATACTGACATCATATTCACTACAAGCTAAATCTTCACCAATACATCCCATATCTACAGCAATCAATTCATCAATATTAGGATGAATATAACTACTTCCGTGTCCTACTTCTTCATAAGTAGAAATAATAACAATGAGATTATGTTTGGGTTTAATATGATTATTAGCTAAATGCTTAAGTATTCCAAATAAAATAGCGACAGACATTTTATCATCTAAAAAACGTGATTTAATAAAACCAGATGCTGTAATTTCAGTTTTAGGATCATAAGCAATATAATCACCATTTTGAATACCTAAAGCTTGTACATCTTCTTTATTTTTAACTACTTCATCAATTCTTACATGCATATTTTCACAATCTCTCGGTGCACTTTTAGCATCTTTATAAACATGAACAGCAGGATAATTAGAAAGAATTGTTCCTGTATAACATTTACCACTTCTTGTATGAATACGACAATATTCACCATCCAATGTAGGAATAATTGGACCACCAACATTTGTAAAAGCTAATGTGCCATCACTTTTAATACTTCTAACCATTAATCCTAAAGTATCCACATGACCACAAAATCCTACTGTATAATCATCTTGACCTTCAACATAAATTTCTAGATTTCCTTTATTTGTTTGATGCGTATGAAATCCTAAATTCTCAGCTTCTTTTTGACAATGGTGAATGACTTCTTTGGTATATCCAGAAGGACTATCAATTGCCATGATTTCTTTTAAAAAGTTTATGATATAATCATTCATTTTACTACCTCCTAAAGGTATTATATCATAATAAATTGTACTTGATTTCATACAATTTGATTGACAAGTATGTTGGACTTTGTTATTCTTGAAAAGACAAAATAGAAGAATTGGTAGAGGTGCATGAATCAAGAGTAATTGTTGATAATGTTTGGTGACAGTCAACAATGAAAGGGAAACGTGCCGAAGAAAATAACAGCACCAAATGTTATTTATCTGGGAAATTATAAAATATATAATTTCTTGTCACTTTTTAGTGGAGAGCTATCTTGTATGTAAAGTACTTTGATATTCTCAAGGTACTTTTTTTATGGAGGAAAAGAATGAATTATGTAAAGACAATATGGGCTTTATTACCGCCTGTAATCGCAATTATTTTTGCTTTAAAAACAAAAGAAGTTTATATTTCATTACTCATTGGAATTGTTTCAGGAACTTTATTACTAACAAATTTTCATCTTGTTGAAAGTTTAAATTTATTGTTTGATACAGTTGTTAATTGTTTAAGTAAACCTTCTAATATTGGAATTTTAATATTTTTAGTAATGTTAGGAATTATTGTGACTTTAATGACTAAAAGTGGAGGAAGTCAAGCTTATGGAAAATGGGCTAAAAAGAAGATGAAATCTTCTAAACAATCTTTGTTTTCTACTTTTATTTTAGGCGTTGTTATCTTTGTTGATGATTACTTTAACTGTTTAACAGTTGGAAGTGTTATGCGTGAAATCACAGATGAATTTAAAGTTTCAAGAGCAATGCTTGCCTATATTATTGATAGTACAGCAGCACCTGTTTGTATTATTGCACCTATTTCATCATGGGCTGCAGCTGTAAGTGGTTATACCTCAGGGGATGGTTTTCAATTGTTTTTAAATACAATTCCTTTTAATCTTTATGCTCTTTTAACAATTGTCATGGTTTGTTATGTTATTGGCAGTGAGTTTCATCTTGGAAAGATGAAAAAACATGAATTAGCTGCTCAAAATGGCGATGTTTGTTTTGGGGATGATTCTTATCAGACAAATGAAGAAATTTCTTATAATCAAAAGGGGAAAGTTCTAGATTTGATTTTACCTGTTATTGTTTTAATTATGAGTTGTATTATTGGGATGATTTATACTGGAGGGTTCTTTGATGGAAAAGATTTAATTACTGCTTTTAGTCAATGTGATGCTTCGAGAGGGCTTGTTTATGGTACATTTGTTACTTTGATCTTTGTCTTTATTTTATATATTCCAAGAAAAATTATTTCTTATAATGAATTTGTAGAATGTATTCCTGAAGGTTTTAAAGCAATGGTTCCATCTATTTTGATTTTGGTTCTTGCATGGTCTTTAGGAGATTTAGTTTCTAATCAGTTACAAGCAGGGGCATTTGTTTATAATACGTTACAATCTGCTTCTATTTCAACAGCTATTTTACCAGCATGTTTATTTATTGTTGGGGCAGGTCTTTCTTTTTCAACAGGGACATCTTGGGGAACTTTTGGTATTTTGATTCCGATGGCAACTTCTTTATTTCCAGAAGGATCAACAATGTTGGTGATTTCCATTGCTTCCATTCTTGCAGGTGCCGTTTGTGGTGATCATATTTCACCTATTTCAGATACGACAATTATGGCTTCTACAGGGGCGCAATGTAATCATCTTTATCATGTAACCACTCAAATTCCATATGCCTTAGTTGTCGCAAGTGCTTGTTTTATAGGATATCTTGTTGCTGGATTTACACAAAATGTATTATTAACATTATTTGTTGCTTTTGTTTCATTAAGCATCATTATTTTTGTAATTCGTCTTTATCAAAAAAAGAGTTCATAAAAACATTTGAACCTCAAAATATATTGTGGTATAGTGTTGCGGGTGATAAAAATGAAAAAGAGTAAGATATCTTTAATAATGAAAATCATTGCAGTAGTCGCATCTCTTTATGGAATGTTACAATCATTAGATCATTGGATGTTTTTTACGTATTTTACGAATTTATCCAATATCTTTATAGATATTATGTTAGTGATTTTCATTATTTATGATCTAAAAAAAGCAAAATATATACCACAAGGGATGTACCTTATTAAATTTATGGCAACGATTTCCATTACATTAACGTTCTTTGTTTATATGTTGTTACTTGCACCAACGAATAGTCAGGGATTTATTGGTGCCTATTTAAATAATGGAGCAGGAAGTTTATGTGTACATTTCATTACACCAGTTCTTGCTATTATTGATTTTCTATTATTTAGTGAACACTATAGACCAGATGAAAAACATGTTTATTATTCAGTAGTACCACCACTTGTTTATGTAGGTTATGTGATTGTTTTAGGAAATGTTTTTCATATAAGATGGTACAAGGATATGTTGGCTCCTTATAATTTTTTAAATTATGGTGCACCAACAGGATGGTTTGGATTTGATTTATCTTTATTAGGTTCAAAAACATTAGGTATTGGAACTTTCTATATGATTGTTGTTTTATTAATTATTTTTATTGGTTTAGGTACTTTATTTTTAAAATTAAAGAGAACAAAGAAAGATTTATATTAATCTTTGTTAGATTAATTAAAAGATTGTAATAATTTGGGATTACCCCTTTTATTACAATTTTTTTGTTATGATACACAGGCAAAAATGATAATATTTTAGTTTTTTGAAAAAAACAAAAGAAAAAATTGAATTGTGATAAGATAGTAAGGATTTATAGAGGGGGGAAATTTATGGATATCATGGTTGTCTTTCAAACAATGTTAAAATTGTTTTTATTACTTATTTTAGGATTTGTTTTATTTAAATGTCATATTTTTGATGAATATACAAATAAAAAATATCAGCTTTAATTGTCAATGTTACTTCACCAATGTTGATTATTAGTTCTATTGCGGGGGTTGAAGGAAGTAATAAAAGTATTGTCTTTTTAATGATAGGTGCAGGTATTTTAATGTATATCGGTTTTATTATTTTAGGGAAAATCATTAATCGAATCTTTCCATTTCCTAAAAAAGATTGGCCTGTTTATGAATGTATGGTCGTTTTTGCAAATACAGGATTTATGGGATATCCTGTTTTATTAGATGTTTTTGGACAAGAAGCTGTTTTCTATGCATCACTTATTCATATGGCTTTTAACTTTTTTGTGTATACATACGCTATTATGTGTCTAACAAAAGGAGACGATAGTGAATTTAAATTAAATTTTAAACAATTATTGACACCAGGAATTATTTTGATTTTTGTAGGAATATTTATTTACTTATTCGATATTCAACTTCCTAGTGTACTTATGGATACGATTAATAGTGTTGGTTCACTTACAGCTCCACTTTCAATGATGATGATTGGTTCATCATTAGCTGTTTATCCTATTAAAGATAGTTTTACAGATTGGCGTAGTTATGTCTTTGCTTTTGTTCGTTTAATGATTGTTCCTTTTGTAACAATGATCATGTGTCGTTTATTACACATTGATGCTTATTACGCTAATATTACAATTATTACAAATGCGATGCCAGTAGGATCAATGGTTTTAATGCTGGCAACACAATATAATGCAAATGTAAAAATCGTTACAAGAAATATTGTTGTTTCAACTTTATTATCAGTGATTACAATTCCAATTGTTGTCGCAACAATGTTATTATAGGAGAAAAATATGAATTATAAAATTTATGATCAATTGCCTCAAGAAGCAAAAGAAATTAGAATTAAAGTTTTTATGGAAGAACAAGGATTTAAAGATGAATTTGATGATTTAGATGATCTTTGTCAACATCTTGTTGTTTTTGGAAATAATCAACCGATAGGAACATGTCGTTTTTATTATGATGAATCTTTAAAGTCAAATGTGCTTGGAAGAATTGCAGTTATTAAAGAATATCGAGGAAAAAAAGTAGGACAATATATTGTTAAAACTGCCTGTTCTTTAATTCAAGGAAATGTTTGTTTACATGCGCAATTACAAGCTAAACCTTTTTATGAAAAATTAGGCTTTAAAGCTTATGGTGAAATAGATTATGATGAATATTGTCCCCATACATGGATGAAAAAATAAAAGAGACATCAACTTTAAGATTATATTCTTAAGTTGATGTTTTTTATTTTGCATATAATTTTTGTGTGTGAAATTGACAAATAAGAGGGAAAGAAGTATATTATAGATAGATGAGACATACAGTCTCAAAAAATGGTGCTTGTACAATTTAAAGTAACGATTATTTATTAGTTTTATATGAGAGTTGCGGTATCAAAATTTAATGGTGAAGGAGGAAAAAATATGAATAAGAAACTCATTACAATGCTTGTAACATTTTGCTTTATGCTACTATTAGCGCCAGTTTCAGTAATGGCGGCAACACCAACGAATGCACCAATCGTCATTGATGTAGGAGGAGCAAATGTTGAAAATGAAAACTATAAAATTACAGATACAGGCATTAATATTCGTAAAAGAGATGTTAATTATGAATTGACAGGTACGACTGATAAACAAATTAATTTTTGGGGAAGTAATAATCCTAATGAAGTTGATCAAGCTTTTTATTTAAAACTTAATAATTTAGTATGTAATGGGGGCTTTATAGTACAAAATAGCCCTGTGAAGATGGTAGTTGAAGTGCCTAAAGATACAAATAATAAACTAAAAAGAATTTCAGCTAATGATTTAACTATATATGGATCAGGAGTATTGAATACAGAAGGTTTTACTGTAACACAAAAAACATCTTATATGGATAGTGCACTTCATGTTACGGATACAACAATCAATGTAAATGTGGCACGAAATTCGGCTGAATGGAATGGAAAATGTGTGATATCAGGAAATGCGGTTCTTACATATACAGGAAATGGAACATACGCGCCTTTACAATTGGGAGTTAAGAGTCGTGATACTACTCATTCGGTTTTATTAGAAGATAACGCGAAACTTATTTGTTTACAAGATGATCCTGAAACGCCATCGGAATATTCTGTTTCAGGACTAGAATCATTTGGTGCATCTATAACTTTAAAAGATAATAGTTATTTAGAAGCGGAAGCAAAATCAACAACAGGAAAATATGCAGGTTTTGGAATTATTTCTCTTTCTCCTATGAAAGTGCTTGGAAATTCTAAAGTGGTGGCTAGAGGCTATGATGCTGCTTTAAGCGTAGATAATAATTTAGAAATTAATGGTGGAACTATTAAGGCAATAAGTAAAGAAAGCAACGGTATTTATGCGAATAATTTAAAAATTGAAAATGCACAAATTGAAGCTGAAGGATACTATCCTGCTTTATTTGGAAATGCTGCTTTATCTATTTCAAATAGTACCATTAATGCAACTAGTACAGGTGATATCGCAATCTTTACAAGAGGTAATCTTTCTATAGAAAACAGTAAAGTAGACGCTAATGCTCCACAAGATATAGAAGGAATAAAAGCTAGACAAACAACAACAATTAATCAATCTTGGATAACAACAACAGGAAATGAATCTTATGATTCTATTAATGATAGTGTTCTTTTCAATGGTAATAATGGTAAAATTATTGGTAATGCCACTGTAATCGGTGAAGAAACGGTTTCATCTGAAAAAACTTTAATAATACCAGAAGGAACAACATTAACAATTCCTGATAAAGCTAAATTTACGAACAATGGTACGGTTGTTGTAAATGGCACAATTATAAATAATGGACAAATTATATGTACAAATCATTCAGGTGGAAAAGCTACTTGCATACAAAAAGCTGTTTGTGAACTTTGTAATCAAGAATATGGTGATTTATTAGAACATAATTATTCTACAAAATGGATGAATAATGAAGAAATTCATTGGCAAGAATGTACAGTATGTCATAATCATAAAGATGAATCGAAACATATATTTGATGATGATAAAGATACTGTTTGTAATGTTTGTGGATATGAAAGAATGGTAAATATTAAAACGCCTAAAATTATAAAAGGTCAAAATAGTAAATGGAAAAAAGATAGCAAAATAGATTTAGTATTTGTTTCAGATGCAGATTATTCTGATTTTGTAAGTGTATCTATTGATGGTAAGATAATTGATTCAAAGAATTATTCATCTAAAGAAGGAAGCACGATTATCACATTAAAAAGTGATTATTTAAATACTTTATCAGTTGGAAAACATACAATAAGTATTAATTCAACAACAGGAAGTGCATCTACTGAATTTATTATTGAATCAAATGTGGTGGAAACACCTGTAAAAGCAGAAAACAAACAAGATGTTAAAAAAGTAAAAACAGGTGATGATGAAAATATTATAGGTATTGCTTTATTATTGGTAGGAAGTTTAGTTGTTTTAACTTATATTAGAAAAAAGAAAATAGATTAAAATAAATATCGTCCCATGAGGGGGCGATATTTTGCAATATGCTTATAAAAAATCTTTGACAAATAAATGATGAAGTGGTTTAATACAAATAAATACAGTGAAAAGAAGTAGTAGATGATTAAAACATAAGTAGAGAGCTTTTGGTTGGTGAAAAAAAGTTATGTTTGATGATTGAATTCCTCTTGGAGTAGAGTATTGAAGCAAGTAGATATCTCCGGTAACACCCGTTAACGTGTATGAGTATGTAGGTACTTAGTAAGGTTATTATTGTGAAATAATAACGAAGTAAGGTGGTAACGCGATGGTCTCTTTCGTCCTTATGGGATGAAGAGACTTTTTTATTAATATATGGGGGAAATAAAAATGGAAAAAAGAATTACAGGACATACAGAATTATTAGGACTTATTGCTACACCAATTAGACATTCTAAATCACCAGTGATGCACAATGCTGCATGTCGTGCTTTAGGCTTAGATTATGCATATTTAGCTTTTGATATTCAACCAGATCAATTAGAAGATGCAGTAAAAGGTTTCAAAGCTTTAAATGTAAGAGGATGGAATGTTTCAATGCCTTATAAAACAACAATTGGTCAATATTTAGATCATATTACACCAATTGCTAAAATGTGTGGCGCTATTAATACTGTTATTAATGATCATGGTGTTTTAACTGGAACTATTACAGATGGAACAGGTTATATGACAGCTTTAAAAGACCAAGGAATTGATATTATTGGTAAAAAGATGACAATTGTTGGTGCAGGTGGAGCAGCTACTGCAATCGTCATGCAAGCTGCATTAGATGGTGTTAAAGAAATCAGTATTTTCAATATTAAAGATGCTTCATGGGATCGTGCTTTAGAAAATGTAGAAAAAATCAATTCACAAACTCAATGTAAAGCACAATTATTTGATTTAAATGATCATGAAACATTAAGAAAAGAAATCAATGAGTCAATTATTTTTACAAATGCAACAAATGTAGGTATGGGTAAATTAGAAGGAAAAATGGTTTTACCAGATACTTCTTATTTAAGAAAAGATTTAATTGTTTCAGATGTTATTTATATGCCAGAAAAAACAAAATTATTAGAAGAAGCTGAAAAAATAGGATGTAAAACAATTAATGGTCTAGGAATGATGCTTTATCAAGGAGCTGCTTCATTTAAATTATGGACAGATCAAGATATGCCAATTGATGTTGTAAAAGAAGCTTTAGACTTTTAAAATGTTATGCAGTGCATAGCATTTTTTTATTTGACAAATAGAATATTTTATTATACTGTTGATGCATCAACTAATGGAGGTATACTATGATTAAAATTGTTGCAGAAAATTATATTAAAGAAGAATATCAAGAAGAATTTTTAAAACTTACAAAAGAACTTATTATTTTAAGTAGAGAAGAAAAAGGAAATATCTCTTATCATCTTTATCAAGATATTAATGATGATAGTCATTTTACTTTTATTGAAGAATGGCAAAATCAAGAAGCAATTGATGAACATAATCAAACAAAACACTTTACAACAATTGTTCCTCAAATCAAAAGCTTTGCTTCAAAACCTTCAAGAGCAATTAAATATAAAGAGGTGCAATAATGAATACATTAGAAACAATTTTTACAAGAAAAAGTGTTCGACAATTTAAAAATCAAAAAGTAGATGAAAAAGACATCAAAACAATCTTAAAAGCAGGAATGTCAGGACCAACATGTGTTAATTCAAAAGATTGGTCATTTATCGTTGTTGACGATCCAGAAGTTCTTCATAAAATGTATCAAGCAAATGGTGTACCAGCGAAACCATTACTTGAATGTGCTTTTGCTATTTTAATTTGTGGAGATTACTCAAAAGCATTTAAATTCTCTAAAGATTATTTTGCTGTAGATGGTTCTATTGCTGGACAAAATATGATTTTAGCAGCTTGGTCTTTAGGTATTGGAAGTGTTTGGCTTGGTACATGGCCACAAATGGATCGTGTTTTTGCCCAAAGTAAATTGTTTGATTTACCAAATGATCAAATTCCTCATTCAATTATTGCTTTTGGTTATCCTCTAGATGAAATTAAAGAGAAAGAAGAATATTATGATGAAGCTGTTGTTCATTATAATAAGTGGTAAAAATGGTTAAAGAAATTATTAAAGATGAATTCTTTTTAAAACAAAAATCAAAGTCATGTACAAAAGAGGATTTATATATCGCCAATGAATTATTAGAAACAATTCAAGCTTACAAAGAACAATGTGTTGGTATGGCAGCGAATATGATTGGATATTTAAAAACAATGATGGTTGTTTTAGATGAAAATAAATATCTTATTTTAATTAATCCTGTTATTTTAAAAACAAGTGGAAAAACGTATCAAACAGAAGAAGGTTGTCTATCATTACAAGGTGTAAGAAAGACACAAAGATATGAAAGTATCAAAGTAAGTTATTTAGATCAAGATTTTAAAAAGAAAATTAAAACGTTTAAAGGGTATACAGCTCAAATCATTCAACATGAACTTGATCATTTTGAAGGAAAAATCATATAAAAAAAATCAGCATTAGCTGATTTTTTTAATGACATATTTCTTCAACAAGTTGATTAATTGCCTCTTGATTTTCATCTTTATAAGTAGATTTAATTGTGACCGTATTTTCACAAATAGTAATATTTTTCATTGGAGTAAGCATATCTTTCATCACTTTATTTGCAAGAGGAGCCCAAGAACCATTTTCAATAAGTCCAACAGTTTTATTTTGATATCCTTTATGTTGTAATCTATGTAAGAAATCTTCCATTGGACTAAAGACACCACCATCATAAGTAGCTCCAGCTAAAATCATTTTAGAATATCTAAAAGCATCTTCAACTGCTTCAGCCATGTCATCTCTTGTAAGATCAGTGAAGGCAACTTTAACACCTTTTTCTTTTAATAAATCAACTACTTTTAAAGCCACTTCTTTGGTATTTCCATGGATAGAAGCACTGGCCACTAAAACACCTTCATCTTCACTTTGATAACTACTCCAAATTTGGTATTTATCAATATAATATCCTAAATTATCTTTTAAAATAGGACCATGTAAAGGACAAATCATTTTAATATCTAAAGTGCTGGCTTTTTTTAATAAAGTTTGTACAGGAGCACCATATTTACCAACAATATTAAAATAATAACGTCTTGCTTCACAAGCCCAATCTTCATCATGTGATAAAGCCCCAAATTTACCAAAGCCGTCTGCTGAGAATAATATTTTTTCAGTTGTTTCATATTCAACCATTACTTCAGGCCAATGCACCATCGGTGCCATGATAAATTTCAAATGATGATTTCCTAAATCTAATTCTTCTCCTTCTTTAACCACAATACATCTTTCATCTAATCCTTCAATATTAAAAAATTGAGGAAGCATCGCTTTTGCTTTGGCACTTAAAACAAGTTTTGCTTCTTTATACTTTTCTGTAAATAATTGAATATTTGCGGAATGATCAGGTTCTAAATGAGAAACAATCAAATAATCAGGAACATGTTCCTTTAATTCCTTATCTAAATTATCAAACCATTCTTTTGTCTTTCTTGCATCAACTGTATCCATAACTGCAATCTTTTCATCTAAAATAAGATAAGAGTTATAACTAACCCCATTAGGTACAATATATTGACTTTCAAAAAGATCGAGTGTTGTATCATCAACCCCAATATATTTAATCGAATCACTAATTATAACATTATTCATAAAAATCCTCCTTTTAGTCATTATAACACTAATTTCTTAATGAAATATTGTTTTCGTGATATGAAAATAATATTTTATAAAAATTTCTTACAAAAATAAAGGAGAGATATATTATTATCGATGAAATCAGAGTATTAAGGAGTATGTTATGAGAAAAATAGCTATTTGTGATGATAGTAAATTGGATCGATAGCTTTTAAAAGTTGTTATACAAATATATTTTGAAAATAATGAAGAAGAATTTAAAATCTTTGAATATGAATTAGGAGATAATTTATTAGCTGATATTGATGAAGGATATATTGAAGTAGAACTCTTATTTCTAGATATCATTATGAATGGAACAAATGGAATGAAGATAGCTAGAAAATTAAGAGATATTCAATTTAAAGCACCAATCATCTTTCTTACAGCTCATGCAGACTATGCTGTAGAAAGTTATGAAGTATATGTAGCGGGATATTTGTTAAAACCTTATGATACAAATAAATTAACATTGCTTTTGGATGAAGTATTACAAAGAAGTGTTCAAAAAAGAATTGCTGTTAAAGTTAAAAAACAACATCGATATCTTGAAATTAATGATATTATGTATGTTGAAAGTGATAAACATGTATTAAATATTCATTTAAAAGATAGTAGAGTGATTCAAACAACAGAAAAGTTGAGTGAATTAAAAAAACGATTAATTCAAAAAGATTAATTCGTTGTCACCAAAGTTATCTTGTTAATATGGAATATATAAAAGATGCAAAAACAGATTTTATTCTTAGTAATGATATAAGAATACCAATTAGAGTAAGAGGACGAAAAGAAATTATTGAAAAATATCATAAGTATTATAGTTCAGAAAGAATGAATGATCATTTATAAGGTACAATTGTTAGTTAATAAAACAATTGTACTTTTTAACATGTGGAAAAGTCTTTTATGAAATAGGGTACATTAAAATAGAAAAGTATTTTAATGTTTTTTAAGTTGGGGGAATTTTGAAATTTATAAAATGATGTAATAAATAGAATTTGATTATAATTGTAGTTATATTGTATCTCAAAATTCAAAGAACAATTTTGTCAATTTATAGATACAAATGCAAAAACTTTGTCAAAGATATTGAAGGATATCAATCAAGCAAAGATGGAAAAAAGTTATCAAAATTGGTATATGTGGTTCAGCAGATACATTTAGAGCTATACAAAAAGTTTTAGATGCTTATAATTTACCTAATGAAGCTTTAAATAATGGTGAAATTGATTTAAATTCATTCCAACATAAAGCTTATTTAGAAAATGAATACAAAAAACAAGGGCATGATTTAACGACTATTGGAGATACATCTTCTGCTCCTTTTACATTATATTCTAAAAACGTAGATTCTTTAAAAGCATTAAAAACATTAGCTGGGGAAAAATAAACGTGTAAAAAAAGCACAATTGTTAAAAAACAAAACAAATGTGCTTTTTTTATTACTTTTTGTGCAAAAATAGAAGATTTTTAAAAACAAATGATACAATGTTTTAAATTAGAAACATTTATTGAAAAGGGGAAAAAATGAAGAAAACACTTTATGTTTTTATTTGAAAAGAATGTATATGCTTTAGAAACAAGTAAAATCTTTTCAGATGAAATAAATAGGATCATTGTAATGGGTCTATTATAGTGTAATATCATTATTATGGTCATTAAAGAAACAAGACGTAGAAAATGACAAAACTCATTTTCTTTTTATTTCTTTTTTTATAGAGAGAATATTTCTTTTTTTGACATGCAATTCCTTGAAAAAAAAGATATTTTTATATCCTTATAATAACGCTTACAATTGAAATTGTATTTTAAAATTATGATGATATAATAAGCTACGAACTTAAACAAATTTCAAAGAGAAAAAAGAACTTCAGGAATAATGAAGATAAATATTTATATGAATGTTAGGAGGGAAAATATGAAAAATATCTTTGAAGTATCTCTTGAAAGCCATTATCAATTTGAATGGGATAAATTAGGAAATATCAAAAAAGGAAGAGAACATTTAGGTGAGGAGATGCCGGTTCTTGTCTATAGATTATTAGAATACAGTATGAATGATGTCTTGTTTAAAAATTTTGGTATTGAAAAAACAGATGAAATTTTTAGACAAGCTGGTTATCTTGCAGGATGTGAATTTGCGAAAAATGCATTGCCTCTTGATGCTGATGAAAGTACATTTGTAAGTACGCTTGCTCAAACTTTAGAAACTTTAAAAGTAGGTATTTTAAGAATGGAAGAAGCGGACTTTGAAAAAGGTGAATTTGTAATTACAATTCATGAAGATCTTGATTGTAGTGGATTGCCACCAACAGGTGAAGTTGTATGTAAATATGATGAAGGTTTTTTTGCGGGAATTTTAGAAGCATATACCAAGAAGCCTTTTAAAGTAAGAGAAGTTGATTGCTGGTCTAGTGGAAGTAGAGTATGTCGTTTTAAAGGGACAGTAGATGATGATCGATAAGGATCAAGAACTTTTCTTAGATTACATTAAACAACTTTTATATAACACAGATGAAGCAACACTTTGTCGTGATGAACTTTCAGATGATGTAACACAGCTTGCAGATGGAATTGAATATTTAGGTGAAGTGATCAAAGATGAAAAGATTGTTTTATCTAAAATGGCCCAAGGAGAAGTAGATGAAGAATTTTCTATATCTCACAATTATTTAGCGGCTCCTGTTAAAAGCATTCAAAGTAATTTAAAGCATTTATCATGGGTTGCTCAAAGAGTTGCGGCAGGTGATTATAAACAACATGTTTCAAGCTTAGGAAGCTTTTCTGATTCATTTAATGAAATGATTGATCAATTAAGCCATTATCGAGAAAAGATGGAACATATCAGTAATACAGATGTCTTAACGGGAACTGCGAATCGACGTGCTTTTAATCAAATGATTAAAAAGCTTTGGGATAAAGATATTCCTTGTGCCATTGTATTTATTGATATTGATGGTTTGAAGTATGTAAATGATAATTATGGTCATTCTGGAGGAAATCGCTATATTAAAGAAGTATGTCAAATCTTGAAAATGAATTTAAAAGAAGATGAATTTATTTTTAGAATTGGTGGGGATGAACTACTTATTTTATCTAAAAAAGAAGATGCACATATATGTGAAGAACGTCTACTAGAAATACGCTTACAATTTAGAGAAGAAATGAAAAAGAAAGTACCGTATCCATGTGATTTTAGTTTTGGTTGTGTGGATATTGATAAAAAAGAAAACAAAACAATTAGTGAATATTTAAGTCTTGCTGATAAAAAAATGTATCATTTTAAAATGCAACATTATATTGATCAAAGACGACCTAAATACAGTAATCATATTGATAAAAGTGGTTTAGATAGTCGTATTTTTGATGCTTTTTCTCAAACATCAATCAACCGCTATGCTTATATATGTAATATGGAAACAAATGTTTCAAGATGGTCCGCACAAGCTGTCAAAGACTTTGATTTACCTTATGAATATATGTATGATGCAGGTAAAATATGGGAAGAACATATTCATCCAGATGATTGTAAAGAATATGAAGAAGATATTGAAGCAGTTTTCTCTGGAAAGAAAGAATGTCATGATTTAACATATCGTGCACGTTTAAAAAATGGTAAATATATAAAATGTCGTTGTGAAGGATATGTCTTAAGAGGAAGAACGGCTAAAGAACCCAATCTTTTTGCAGGAATACTTACACGAGTCGATGAAGCAGTGAATTATGAAGAAAGATAGTTTTAAGTGGGATCAAGGTGATCTCACTTTTTTATTTATCAAAAAAGAAAAGACTAAGAACACCTAAAATAAAACATCCAGAGCAATCACATTGATAATTTGTTCGATTCAATTTGATTTTGATTTAAAAGTAAACAAAATCATACCAATAACAGTTGTTCCAATGAATAAACAAATTGGAAATGTCATGATTTGAGGTAAAAGGCATGCAAAGTGAATACTTTTTCTACCGGTATTAAACCAATAAAAAGGAGAAAGAACACATAACTGTTTATTTAAAAAATGAATGTTTCGTCTCTTTAAAGCAACAAGTATTTTCCAAAGTACTTTCCCACAACCAATATGCAAAGAATGACCTCTATAAAAAGAACAAATTATGAAAATGTGAAGCAATTAAAAGTATGGTTATACAAAAGAAAAGAATATTTGCAGATACTTGAAAAGTACTATATTGTAGATATTGGAATGCGCTATATGTTACTAGGAACACAAAAAATAGATGCTGGACATATTTTAGAAAATGTTGTGTATTTAGAATTATTAAGAAGAGGAAATAAAGTATTTGTAGGGAAAGTTGATCATTTTGAAGTGGATTTTGTTGCGCAAAATTCTAAAGGTATCGAATACTATCAAGTTGCATTAACTGTACGTGATGAAAAAACACTTCAAAGAGAGTTAAGACATCTTCAAGCTATTCAAGAATTACCCTAAAGTTATTCTTACAATGGATGATGATCCTAAAGTGCAATATGAAGGAATACGACGTATTAATGCACGAAATTGGTTATTAGGGCTAATTGAATAGTTTTATTAGTGTTAAATAATATAGAATAGGGGATCTTTTAAAGAGGATTTTTTTAATTTTTTAGCACTTAAGTGTTGACAGTGCTAAAAATATGGATATAATAAAATTAGCACTAGGGATAAAAGAGTGCTAAAGGAGAGTGATAACATGGATATCGAAAAATTTACAGCCAAGATGCAAGAGGCAATTCAAAAAGCAAGTCAATTAGCATTAAGTTATAAGCATCAAGTAATTGACATTGAACATGTATTGTATGTTTTATTGAATGATAGTAGTGGTATTTTTCCAAGGGTGTTATCTAAGCTAAATAAAGATAAAAATCATTTCATTCAAGTATTAGAACAAAGGCTTCAACAAAAAACGACACTTGAAAATATTGATGTCAATAGCATGAGAATAAGCTATAGCTTAAATGATTTACTTGCGAAAGCAAATAGTCAAATGACATCGTTTAAAGATGAATATATGTCTGTAGAACATGTCATTATGGCTTTATTTGAAATAAATGAAAATTGGGTCAAAGATTTATTGAACCAAGAAGGTATGAATAAAAAGGATACAAAAAAGGTAATTTTAGAAATGCGGGGTGATCATATGGTAGACAATCCAAATCCAGAAAATACTTATGAAGTATTAGAAAAATATGGACGTGACTTAACAAAAGATGTGGAAAATGGAAAATTAGATCCAGTTATTGGACGTGATGATGAAATTCGTCGTGTGATTCAAATCTTGTCACGTAAAACAAAAAATAATCCAATTTTAATTGGTGAACCAGGTGTTGGTAAAACAGCCATCGTTGAAGGATTGGCATGGCGTATTTATAAAAATGATGTACCAATTTCTTTACAAAATAAAACTTTATATGAACTTGATTTAGGTTCACTTGTAGCTGGTGCTAAATACCGTGGTGAATTTGAAGAAAGATTGAAAGCAGTTTTAGGTGAAATTAAAAAAGCAAATGGAAATATCATCTTATTTATTGATGAAATCCATCAATTAGTTGGTGCTGGTAAAACAGATGGTGCGATGGATGCTGCTAACTTATTAAAACCAATGTTGGCTCGTGGTGAACTTCATTGTATTGGAGCAACGACTTTAGATGAATATAGACAATATATTGAAAAAGATGCAGCTCTTGAAAGACGTTTCCAAAAGGTACAAGTTGATGAACCAACAATTGATGATAGTATTGCTATCTTACGTGGTTTAAAAGATTCTTTTGAAAGACATCATGGGGTTAAAATCAATGATAGTGCTATTATTGGGGCTGTTAATTTATCACAAAGATATATTACGGATCGTTTCTTACCAGATAAAGCCATCGATTTAATCGATGAAGCGTGCGCTTCAATTCGTATGGAAATTGATTCTTTACCAGAAGAATTAGATGGTATTACACGTGAAAAGAATCGATTAGAAATGGAAAGAATTTCGATTGAAAAAGAAGATAGTAATGAAGATAATGTAAAACGTTTAAATGATATTAAAGAACGTATTGCTTCTTTAACTGAACAAGAAACAGCATTAAAAGCAAAATGGAAAGAAGAAAAGTCTTCATTAGATCATATTAAAGAATTAAAGAATCAAAAAAATAAACTTGTAGCTTTACAAGATAAATATATGCAAGAAGGTAATTTACAAGAAGCTTCTAAACTTCAATATGGTGATATTCCAAAAATCACCAAAGAAATTGCTGATCTTGAAGCAAAAGAATCGGATGATGCTTTACTTCAAGAAAAAGTAACTGTTGATAATGTCTCAGAAGTTATTTCAAGATGGACAGGTATTCCAATGAATAAATTAATGGCTTCTGAAAGAGAAAAACTTTTAGCCTTAGATGATACATTAAAAGTACGTGTTATTGGTCAAGATGATGCAATCACTAAAGTAACAGATGCTATCTTACGTAGCCGTGCTGGTATCAATGATGAAGAAAAACCAATTGGTTCCTTCTTATTCTTAGGTCCAACTGGGGTTGGTAAAACAGAAGTGGCTAAAGCTTTAGCAGAACAATTATTTGATACTGAAAAGAATATTGTGCGTATTGATATGTCTGAATATATGGAAAAATTCAGTGTCTCTCGTTTAGTAGGAGCTCCACCAGGATATGTTGGTTATGAAGAAGGTGGACAATTAACAGAAGCAGTAAGACGTCATCCTTATAGTATTGTATTATTGGATGAAATTGAAAAAGCCCATCCTGATGTTTTCAATATCTTACTTCAAGTCTTAGATGATGGACGTATTACAGATAGTAAAGGTAATACAGTTAGCTTTAAAAATACAATTATTATCATGACAAGCAATATTGGTTCTCAATATTTATTAGAAGGAAATAATGAAGAAAATAGAAAACTTGTCAAAGAAGAATTAAAAGCGCACTTTAAACCAGAATTCTTAAATCGTATTGATGAAATTGTTATGTTTAATTCATTAGATAGTTCAGTAGTAAGAAAAATTATTGATAAATTTATTGGTCAATTAGTTCATCGTTTACAAGATAAAAAGATTACGATTTCTTTAACTGATCAAGCTTATCAAATGATTCAAGAAGAAGGATTTGATCCAATCTATGGAGCAAGACCATTAAAGAGATTTATTCAATCTCAAATTGAAACAAAACTTGCTAAAGAAATTATTAAAGGAACAGTTCATCAAGGACAACATGTAGAAGTTGATTATCAAGATGGATTTGTTTTAAAAGCTCAATAAGGAAGTAGTATAAAAGCTACTTCTTTTTTTATAAAACTATTTTGTATTTAGAAAGAAAATAATAGCTAATTAAGTACGAAAAATCGTACTTTTCTTTTTGAAATTGTAGGAATATAAATAAAAATGTAAAATTGTTTTTTCTTGGGGAAATATTATGCTAGAATATGTTGGGGTGAAAGACGATGCAAAAATATTTTATAAATGAAAATATCGAATTAAATAAATCTTTCAAAATAGAAAGTAGTGATCAACATCATATAGAAAAAGTAATGCGTAATAAAAATGGTGATCAAATTATTTGTGTAGACTTAAAACATATTCAATATTTATGTTTAATTGAAAATGTTCAAGAAGGTACAATTTTACCAATTGAAAAATTAGATATTAATAATGAATTAGATGTAGAAGTTACACTTGTTTATGCTTTACCTAAAGGAGATAAATTTGAATTTGTTTTACAAAAAGCCTGTGAGTTAGGAGTTCATCATATTATTCCATTAAGTTCTAAAAGATGTGTTGTTAAACTTACTAAAGACAAATTCAATAAAAAACTGCCCCGCTATCAAAAAATATTAAAAGAAGCAAGTGAACAATCAGGAAGAAATAGAATACCTTCAATAGAAGAAGTAAAAACAATTAAAGAATTAAAACCCTATTTAAAAGATTATAATTTAGTGGCTTATGAAGAAACTGCTAAACAACATGAACATGGTGAATTATTTCATACTTTACAACAATTAAAAGCAGGGGATCAATTATTGATTATTGTTGGTTGTGAAGGTGGCTTTGATGAAAGTGAAATTCAAGAATTAAACGAGATGGGCGTTAAATGTTGTTCATTAGGTAACCGTATTTTAAGAAGTGAAACAGCACCACTTTATTTAATGAGTGTCATTGGTTATTCAAGGGAGCTTACAAAATGATTAAATTATTAAAGAAATATGGGGTAGAGTTAAAATTAAAAAAATGTGATTTGTTTCGTCTTATTGAAGGACAAAAAGATACTTTTCTTGAAGATGGTTTTGCTTTTAAAATGACAAATGAAGAAGAAATGTTTAAATATGAAGTGATTTTAAATGGTATTTATAATAAGACAAAAATAGAAGGGGAATATAAGAGATTTGCTTATGAGACACAAGATGCTATTCAATATTTAAATTATGAAGAAAAACAAAAAATGTTTAATAGTATTATTAGTGAAACGTTAAAAAATTTAAAACTTATGAAAGCTGATCAACAAATTATTTTAATTCCTTATTTAGAACCTTTTATAAATGAAAGATATTTAAATAATTATATGTTATTAACATTAAAACAACATCAATTGTATGTTAAAAATTATCAAAGAAATATAGAAATTCCTTATCAACTTTATGGTTTAAAAGTATTACGTTCTGCTTTTTCTTCTTTAAAAGGAATAGCTGAAGATGAAAATTATGAATATTATTATTATGATGGTTTAAAGAAAATCTATATTTTTGATAAGAAAGAATATGGTTTAGTAGATAGTTTTCCAATAATTGATAAATATTTCCAAGGAAATACATCTTTAGATGATATAAGAGAAATTATGACTTATTATAAACAACCTCAACAATTTATAAATCAATTACATGAATTAAATTATTTAAGTGATAAAGTACATAAAAAAATTATGAAAAAATTAAAGTAGGTGAAAGAATGAAAGTTGCATTCCATACATTAGGATGTAAAGTTAATTCCTATGAATCTCAAGCAATGCTAAATATGTTTGAAGAATCTGGATATGAAGAAGTTGATTTTAAAGAAGTGGCAGATGTTTATGTTGTTAATACATGTACTGTCACAAATACAGGAGATAGTAAATCTCGTCAAATGATACGCAAAGCAATTCGTAAAAATCCTCAAGCAACCGTTTGTGTTGTTGGATGTTATAGCCAAGTAGCACCTCAAGATATTGAAGCAATTGAAGGTGTAAGTATCATTTTAGGGACACAATTTAGAAATGAAATTGTTGATTTAGTAGAAAAGTATCAACAAACACATGAAAGAATTGTGAAAGTTTCTGAAGTTAAACAATTAAGAAAATTTGAAGATTTAAATATTGATCGTTTTTTACATACGAGAGCTTATTTAAAGATTCAAGATGGATGTAATAATTTCTGTACATATTGTATTATTCCTTATGCTAGAGGAAGAGTGCGATCTAGAAAACCAGAAAGTGTTATTAAACAAGCAAAGGAATTAGTAGCTAAAGGATATGTAGAAATTGTTTTAACAGGGATTCATACAGCAGGATATGGTGAAGATTTAGAAAATTATAGTTTTTATAATTTATTAGTAGATTTAACAAAAATAGAAGGATTAAAGAGACTTCGTATTTCTTCTATTGAAACAAGTCAAATTACTGATGATATTATTGATTTAATTTCAAAATCTAAAATTATTGTGGATCATTTACATGTACCGCTTCAAGCTGGGTGTGATGAAACACTTAAACGTATGAATAGAAAATATAATTGTGAACAATATTATGAAAAATTATCAAAAATTAGAAGATTGATTCCTGATATTGTTTTTACAACAGATGTCATTGTTGGTTTTCCTGGAGAAAGCGAAGAAGAGTTTGAAAAAACTTATGAATTTATTAAAAAAGTGGGATATACACAACTTCATGTTTTCCCTTATTCTATGCGTAAAGGAACACCAGCAGCACGTATGGTACAAGTTGATGAAAAAATTAAACATGAAAGAGTTAATCGATTGATTGCATTATCTCATGAGTTAAATGAAAATTATGCAAAATCTCAAATTGGTAAAACTTTAAGAGTTCTTTTTGAAAAAGAAGATCATGGATATTATGTGGGACATGGAGATAATTATTTACTTATAAAAGTACAAAGTGATGAACAATTGATAGGTCAATTGAAGAATGTTATAATTGATTCATATGATGAAATGTTAATTGGAAGAGTGGTATAATGAAACGATTAAATGAGTTGTTTGATATTGATAATGATATGAAAATATACTCAATTCATAGTGATTCAAGATATGTAAAACCCTATTCTATATTCTTTTGTATTGAAGGATTGAGTGTAGATGGACATCGTTATGTGGATGATGCTATTTTTCAAGGAGCAAAAGTTATTGTTCATAGCAAGGATATAGAAAAACAACCAGGCATTATTTATATTAAGGTAGCAGATGCTTTAGATGAATTAAATAGAGTTTCTAATGTATTCTATGATTATCCAAGTAAGAAAATGCGTGTTGTTGGAGTGACTGGAACAAGTGGTAAAACAGTTGTTGCTTCAATGGTTAAAAGTGTGATGGATCATTATTGTAAAGCAGCTTACATGGGAACAATTTCTTTAGAGTATGATGGGGTAGAAGAACAGTGCCCTTATACGACGCCAGAAACTTTATATGTACAAAAGAAATTGTTTGATATGGCAAGACGTGGTGTTAAGGTTGTTGCCATGGAAGCAAGTAGTCATGGTTTGGCACTTAAAAGAATTGATGCAGTCGATTTTAATATTGCTGTTTTAACAAATATTTCTGATGAACATTTAGATTTTCATGGAACTAGAAGACAATATATTGAAAGTAAGAAAAAATTATTTTCAATGTTATCTACAAATTCGATTGCTGTTTTAAATAAAGATGAAGAAGTTTTTGCTGAATTTAAAGCAGCTACGAAAGCAAGAATTATGACTTATGGTATTAAAAATGAAAGTGAAATTATGGCTAAAAATATAGAACTTTATATTGATCATAGTGAATTTGATCTTTCATTAAAAGGAAATCTATATCATATTGTTTGTCCAACAATTGCTGATTTTAATATTTATAATGTTCTAGCAACGGTAGGAGTACTTGTTGGTTTAGGATTTGATGATCGCATGATCATTGAAGCCATTAGTGATTTAAAACCAGTTAATGGAAGAATGGAGCTTATTCCTAATAAACATAAAATTACGATTATTGTCGATTATTGTTGTCATACAAAAGATTTTGAAAATGTTTTTAAATTTGCAGATCGTGTTTCTAGAGGAAATATTATTGCTGTTTTAGGAGCACCAAGTAAAAGACATATGGCAAGAAGAAAGAAAATAGGAGCATTGGCCAATAGATATTTAGATCATGTGATTTTGACTGAATTAGATGATCGAGGAGAAAATATTGAGGAAATTTGTAAAGAAATTCAAAGTGAAATTACAGATATTCCAAGCATTATTATTCCTAATCGTGCAGTAGCTGTTGAACAAGCCATTGAACAAGCAAGTCCAGGAGATGTTGTTTTATTATTAGGAAAAGGTCATGAAAAATTTATTGCCTTAGAAGTTGGTCAAAGAGAGTATGAAGGAGATAAAGCGATAGCATTAAAAGCTATTAAAAGAGTATACGAAGGAGAAGAAGAAAATGAACTACAACAAAATGATTGATCATACTGTTTTAAAAGCAGATACACCTTTAGAAACAGTTAAAAGAATTTGTGATGAAGCAATGGAATATGGTTTTGCAAGTGTTTGTATTAATCCATGCCATGTTGCTTATTGTGCAGACTATCTAAAAGATAGTGATGTCAATGTATGTACAGTTATTGGTTTTCCATTAGGGGCTAATACAAGTGCAGTGAAAGCATTTGAAACAAAGGATGCGATTGCTAATGGGGCTGATGAAATTGATATGGTAATGAATATCGGAGCTTTAAAAGATAAAAATTATGATTTAGTAAGAGATGATGTTAAAGCGGTAGTTGAAGCTGCTAATGGAACATTAGTAAAAGTTATTTTAGAAACTTGTTTACTTACAGAAGATGAAATTAAAAAAGCATGTGAATTATGCGTAGAAGCAAAAGCTGATTATGTAAAAACAAGTACTGGTTTTTCAACAAGAGGGGCTACAATTGAAGATGTTAGAATCATGAAAGAAGCTGTTCATGGAAAAGCAAAAGTAAAAGCTGCAGGTGGTGTTAGAACACCTGAAGATATGGTGAAAATCGTTGCTGCTGGAGCTGATCGTATTGGAACAAGTGCAGGATGTTCTTTAGTTAAAAAATAAGTTGGATGTAATTTTAATTTTTTAATGTTATTTACAAAATACAGGTATAAAATGAAAAATATGTAAATGGTATTCGAAATGAATATCATTTACTTTTTTATTCCAAAAATAATATATAACTAAAGAAGAAATGAGGGATTATATGGGAAATACACCAGAGAAAATAAAAGTAAGAGGTGCAAAAGTACATAACTTAAAAAATATCAATGTTGATATACCATTAAATCAAATAGTTGCTATTACAGGTGTTTCAGGGTCAGGAAAATCATCACTAGCCATGGGTGTTCTTTATAGTGAGGGGTCAAGAAGATACTTAGAATCTTTATCAACTTATACAAGAAGGCGTATGACGAGTGCTACGAAGGCACAAGTAGATGAAGTTCTTTATGTTCCTGCGGCTTTAGCACTTCACCAACGACCGGCTGTTCCAGGTATTCGTAGTACGTTTGGAACAGGGACAGAACTTTTAAATAGTTTAAGACTCATGTATTCACGTCTTGCTAAGCATTGTTGTAAAAATGGTCATTATATTGAACCAACTTTAAATGTGGCTGCTGAAAAAGAAATCATCTGTCCAATTTGTAAAGAAAAAATACATGCACCAAGTGCTGAAGAGTTAGCTTTTAATAGTCAAGGAGCTTGTCTTAAATGTGGTGGAACAGGAATTGTTAGAATTGTTGATATTGATTCGCTTGTTCCTGATAAAACACTTACCATAGATGAAGGAGCAGTCGCTCCATGGAACTCATTAATGTGGACTTTGATGACAGATGTTTGTCGTGCTATGGGAGTAAGAACAGATGTGCCTTTTAATCAATTAACTGATGAAGAAAAAAATATTGTTTATTATGGACCGGCGGAAAAGAAACATATTTTTTATAAGGCTAAAAATACGGATCATGCAGGAGAAATGGATTTTACTTATTTTAATGCAACTTATACAGTAGAAAATGCTTTATCAAAAGTTAAAGATGATAAAGGAATGAAAAGAGTTGAAAAGTTTTTAAAAGAAGAAATTTGTCCAGAATGTCAGGGAACACGTTTATCAAAAGAAGCAAGAAAACCTTTGATTAGAGGAATTGGTTTAGATAAAGCTTGTCAAATGCCATTAAATGATTTAGTAGAATGGGTAAGAGGTATTCCAGATTCAATGCCTGATGAAATGAAGCCAATGGCTCGTGAAATCTGTGATTCGTTTTTAGATGTTTCTAAAAGGCTGTTAGATTTAGGATTGGGCTATCTTTCTTTAGATAGAGCTGCTTCTACACTTTCAACAGGAGAAAGACAACGTATGCAACTTGCTAGAGCAGTAAGAAATCGTACAACAGGTATTCTCTATGTTTTAGATGAACCTTCTATTGGATTACATCCTTCTAATATTTATGGACTTATAGGAGTCATGAATGATTTAATTCATGATGGAAATTCTATTTTATTAGTAGATCATGATACTGAAATTATTAAAGAAGCGAATTGGCTCATTGAAATGGGACCAGAAGCAGGAAAAAATGGAGGTTATGTTTTTACGGAAGGAACAATAGAACAAATTAAAAATGATAAAAAGTCAATGATTGGGCCATTCCTTACAAATCATTATGATGAAAAAATGCGTCCAATATCTCCAATTGAACAACTATTTGAATTTGGAAAAATTCATCTTTCAACAAATCAAATACATACAGTCCATCCTTTAGAAGTAGATATTCCTAAAGGAAAATTAACGGTTGTTACAGGAGTATCAGGTTCTGGAAAAACAACGATGATTCTAGAAAGTTTGTTACCAGCGATTCAAACTAAAATCAATGACTCATCATTACCTGATCATGTTAAAGATGTTCAAATGGAAGGAATAGAACATATTAAACTGATTGATGCTTCACCTATTGGTATTAATATTCGTTCGACTGTTGCTACTTATATTAATGTTCATGATGAACTTAGAAAAAGATTTGCCAAAACAGAAAGCGCTAAGTCTAAGGGGTACAAAGCAGGAGATTTTTCTTATAATACAGGAAAGCTTAGATGTCCAACTTGTGATGGAACAGGGACATTAAGTTTGGATGTACAATTCTTGCCAGATGTTCATGTGACTTGTCCTGATTGTCATGGTTCTAGATATAATAAAGAAAGTTATTTTATTAAATATAAAACGTCAAAAGAGAAAGAGTATTCTTTACCTGAATTGATGGAAATGGATGTGAGTTTTGCTAAAGAAGCTTGTCAAGGTTTAAAAGGTGTTTATCGAAAACTGGAAGTATTAGAAAACTTAGGTTTAGGATATTTGACATTGGGTGAGGAAACACCAAGTTTATCTGGTGGAGAGGCACAGCGTTTAAAACTTGCAAGTGAAATGAGTAAGTCTCAAAATGATTCAATTTTTATCTTTGATGAACCTACGATTGGATTACATCCTTTAGATGTTCAAATATTAGTTAAAGTTTTTCAATCACTTGTAGATCAAGGTGCGACAGTCGTCGTCATTGAACATGATCGTGATGTGATGAAAAATGCGGATTATATAATTGATATGGGGCCAGGTGGTGGTCAAGATGGTGGAATGATTGTAGCTACTGGTAGTGTTGAAGAAATAAAAAATAATATAAAGAGTATTACAGGTAAATATTTATAAAAAAATAGAAGTTCAATGTGAACTTCTATTTTTGTCTTGCTGAAACAATAAAGTGTAATGCAAAATAAGCCACTTCATCTTCAGTAAATCTTTTATGATAAATAGATTCAATAGCGTCATTTAAGATTTCTGCCATTGCAAATTCTTTAGGATGTCTTTCTTTAATCTTTGCAGTTAAAGGATTTTCAATTTGACTATCATCTAATAATCGATCAAGTGCAGGTGTTAAATGTAATCCTAAAGAAACAAGTAATTTTTCATTATTTCTTAAATCTATACCTTTTTGTTTAAATAAAGAATCTAAAGTGTTTTGTAGAACATCAATAATTTCATCATCTAATAAATTAACACCAGCATTAAATTCAACATCTAATACGTTATTTTTAGATAGGTACATTGAAATAAGTGCTAATTCTGATTCTGGAAATTCAATATCAAATTTTTTACTAAGAATATTACAAATTTCAACTGCTGAATCATAGTTAGTGTTTGCTTTATATGATGTGATTTGTCCTTGACTTAAAGGAATGTAATTGTTTGTTTTGATTCTAAGTATTGCAATTGCAAGATGTACAACGAGATTTTGCGTAAATTGTGGAGATAATGTTAAATGATTTTTCTCGATTACTTCATTTACTGCTTCGCGACATACTTGTTTTGATAATTCTAAATCTTTATCAGCAGCGCTTGATAAAGCTTGGTTTGTTAATGTCATAAAAAAGCCTCCTAAAATGTCTACGTAAACTATATACTAAATCAATTAGAAAAGCTAGGAAAAAATAAATATTCTTTATAAGAGCATATGATTGGATTTTAGGAATGATTCCTGTTATACTAAACTTGTAAAATAATTATGTAAGCGCTCATCATTTTCTTTAAGTTTTTGTTGTCTATGCAAAATGTAAGTGCTATAATTATGAAGGAATTTTGATTTAGGAGGAAATAAACAAAATGGCTTTAACAGATAAATTCAATGAAGAATGGAACGGATTTAAAGGAAGACTTTGGAAAGAAGAAGTAAACACTCGTCAATTCATTCAAGATAACTATAAACCTTATGATGGAGATGAATCATTTTTAGCTGGTCCTACAGAAGCTACTAATAAACTTTGGGGAAAACTTCAAAAGTTACAAAAAGAAGAAAGAGCTAAAGGTGGAGTATTAGAATGTGAAACTAAAGTAGTAAGTGGACTTACTGCTTATGGTCCTGGATATATCGATGAAGAAATGAAAGATTTAGAAAAAGTTGTTGGTTTACAAACTGACAAACCTTTAAAAAGAGCTTTCATGCCTTATGGTGGTATCAAAATGGCAGAACAAGCTGCTGCAACTTATGGATATGAACCAGATGAAAAATTACATGAAATTTTCACAAAATATCATAAAACACATAACCAAGCAGTATTCGATGTTTATACACCAGAAATTAAAAAAGCTCGTCATAATAAAGTAATTACAGGTTTACCTGATACATACGGACGTGGACGTATTGTTGGTGACTATCGTCGTGTTGCTTTATATGGTATTGATTTCTTAATTGAACAAAAAGTAAATGATTTCAATCATTGTGGTAGTGGATCAATGACTGAAGACATCATTCGTAAAAGAGAAGAAATTGCTGAACAAGTAAAAGCATTAAAAGGTATGAAAGAAATGGCTGCTATCTACGGATATGACATTTCTAAACCAGCTAAAAATGCTCATGAAGCATTCCAATGGTTATACTTTGGATACTTAGCTGCAATCAAAACTCAAAATGGTGCTGCAATGTCAGTTGGACGTATTTCTACTTTCTTAGATATCTATGTAGAAAGAGATTTAGCTAACGGAACATTAACAGAAGAAGAAGCACAAGAATTAGTAGACCATTTCGTTATGAAATGTAGAATGGTTAAATTTGCTCGTATTCCTTCTTACAACCAATTATTCTCTGGTGACCCAGTATGGGCTACACTTGAAGTTGCAGGTTTAGGAACTGATGGACGTTCAATGGTTACTAAAAACTGTTTCCGTTTCTTACACACATTAGAAAATATGGGTCCTTCACCAGAACCAAACTTAACAGTTTTATATACAAAAGCATTACCAGAAAACTTCAAACGTTTTGCTGCTAAAATCTCAGTAGATACTAGCTCAATCCAATATGAAAATGATGATGTAATGCGTCCTGTATGGGGAGATGATTACTCAATTTGTTGTTGTGTATCAGCTACTCAAACTGGTAAAGAAATGCAATTCTTTGGTGCACGTGCTAACTTAGCTAAATGTTTAACATATGCTATCAATGGTGGTGTTGATGAAAAAACTAAAGATCAAGTAGCTCCAAAATATCGTCCAATTACTTCTGAATACTTAGACTATGATGAAGTTATGGAACGTTATGACCAAATGATGGAATGGTTAGCAGATCTTTATGTTAATACATTAAACTTAATTCAATATATGCATGATAAATATTATTATGAAGCTGCACAAATGTCATTAATTGATACTGATCTAAAACGTACTTTCGCAACTGGTATTGCTGGATTCTCACATGTAGTAGATTCATTAAGCGCAATCAAATATGCTAAAGTTAAAACAATCAGAGATGAAGATGGTATCGTAGTAGATTATGAAGTTGAAGGTGACTTCCCAAGATATGGTAACGATGATGATCGTGCTGATGATATCGCTGTATGGTTATTAGGTGAATTCTTAGCTAAAATCAAAAAACATCATACTTATAGAGATTCAGAACCAACAACTTCTATCTTAACAATCACTTCAAACGTTGTTTATGGTAAAGCTACAGGTTCATTACCTGATGGACGTAAAGCAGGTGAACCATTATCACCAGGTGCTAACCCATCTTACGGTGCTGAACAAAATGGTTTATTAGCTTCATTAAACTCAGTTGCTAAATTACCATATGAATGGGCATTGGATGGTATTTCTAATACTCAAACAATCAACCCAGATGCTTTAGGACATGATGAAGGTGAAAGAGTTAATAACTTAGTACAAGTTATGGATGGATATTTTGAACAAGGTGCTCATCACTTAAATGTTAACGTATTTGGAACTGAAAAATTAATTGATGCTATGGAACATCCAGAAAAAGAAGAATATGCAAACTTCACAATTCGTGTATCTGGATATGCTGTTAAATTCATTGACTTAACTCGTGAACAACAATTAGATGTTATCGCAAGAACTTGTCATGAACATATGTAATCAATAACTTAATCAAATAATGAAAACAACCTCTTATGAGGTTGTTTTGTTACGGAGGAAAAATGGAAACAATTGGTAGAATTCATTCAATAGAAAGCTTTGGATCAGTCGATGGTCCAGGAGTACGTTATATTTATTTCTTACATGGATGTCCTTTAAGATGTCAGTTTTGTCATAATCCTGATACATGGGGTTCAAAGAAATATGAAGAATATACTCCTGAAAAAGCGCTTCAACAAGCAATGAAATATAAAACCTATTGGGGTAAAAAAGGTGGTATTACTATTAGTGGTGGTGAACCTTTAGCTCAAATAGATTTTGTTTTAGAATTATTTAAACTTGCAAAAAAAGAAGGTATCAATACCTGTATTGATACCAGTGGTGGATGTTTTACTAGAGAAGAACCGTTCTTTTCAAAATTTAAAGAATTGATGGAGTATACAGATTTATTACTTGTTGATATTAAAGAGATCAATAATGAAAGACATATTGCACTTACAGGAAGAAGTAATGAAAATATTTTAGATATGGCAAGATATTTATCTGAAATTGATAAACCAATTTGGATTAGACATGTACTTGTTCCTGAAAGAAGTGATTATGATGAAGATTTAATTGAATTAGATCGTTTTATTTCTACCCTTTCTAATGTTTATCGTGTAGAAATACTTCCTTATCATACTTTAGGTGTCTTTAAGTGGGAAGAATTGAAGATTCCTTATCAATTAGAAGGAATAAAACCTCCAACTAAAGAACGTGTAGATAATGCTAACAGATTATTACATGTAGATCGTTACACAAGATATTTAGATAATTAATGAAAAAAGAGTTCATGAATTTAGAGTTATCATCTAAATCATGTAACTCTTTTTCAATTTATAATTGCATATTTACTTTATAATCAGAGTTGTTTAAAATAAGAGTAAAGGAAAAAAGGAGATATAATAATGAAATTAGGAGCAATTGAAGCAGGTGGAACTAAATTTGTAGTTTGTATTGGAAATGAAAAAGGAGAAGTTTTAGAAAGAGAATCATTTCCTACAGAAGCACCTGAAAAAACAATGGAAAATGTTTTTAAATTCTTTGATGGAAAAGAAATTGAAGCATTAGGTGTAGGAAGTTTTGGACCTATTGATCCAGATCTTACAAGTCCAACTTATGGTTATATTACAACAACACCTAAACCAGGATGGAATAATTATAACATTATGGGTGCTTTAAAAGAAAGATATGACATTCCTATGGCTTTTGATACAGATGTTAATGGGGCTGCTTTAGGTGAAGCAACATTTGGTGCGGCAAAAGGATTAGACAGTGCCCTTTATCTTACAATTGGAACAGGAATTGGTGGAGGAGCCGTTGTTGGTGGTAAACTTGTACACGGGTTACTTCATCCAGAAATGGGACATATGAAAATGATTGTTAGAGAAGATGATAAATATTCAGGAAAATGTCCATATCATGGAACATGTTTTGAAGGTTTAGCAGCTGGTCCTGCCATTGAAGCAAGATGGGGAGTAAAAGGAAGTGAACTTCCAGGAGATCATCCGGCATGGGATTTAGAAGCTTATTATATTGGACAAGCGATGGCAAATTATATTTTAACTCTTTCACCTAAGAAAATTATTCTAGGTGGTGGTGTTATGCATCAAAAACAACTTTTTCCAATGATTCATAAATATACTCAAGAATTCTTAAATGGTTATATTCAAAAAGAAGAAGTGACTACTGATAAAATTAAAGATTATATCGTTTATCCAGAATTAGGGGATAATGCTGGGGTTGTTGGAGCTTTAGCTCTTGCCATGAGTGTAGTAAAATAATGAAGTAGAGAAATCTACTTCTTTTTTTGATAAAAAAGGAGAAAGGGAATATGAAAAAATACTCTCATTATTTTTATGTTGTTTAATGGTTTTAACATTAACGGGATGTGTTGGATCAAATGGAGATGACATAACGACTTATACGTATTCAAGTGAATTGGATATTAAAAATTTAGATTCGTCAGATGCAGATGATGGATGTTCACTCAAGGCAATTCATGCAGTAATCGATGGACTTACAAAAACAGATAAAAAAGGAAATATCGTAAACGCGGTTGCTAAAAGTGAAGAATTGTCTGAAGACGGTTTAACACATACCTACAAACTTCGAAAAGATTTTAAATGGACAAATGGAGATCCTGTAACAGCTCATGATTTCGTTTATGCATGGCAACGTATTTTTAGAAAAAAGGGAAGTTATTATTATATGTTTGCAGATGGAATTGCAAGTATTGAAGGGGCTCAAGAGTTATCAGATAAAATTGATGCAGGTGAAGAACTTACGGATGATGATTTAAATTCTATGGGTGTAAAAGCAATCGATGACTATACTTTAGAAGTAAAAACAACTGTACGTGTTTCTTTCTTTGATGAATTAATGGCATTTCCATGTTTTTTCCTAATTAATGAAAAGTTTTGTGAAAAACAAGGAGATAAATATGGTAAAAGCGCAAAAGCTATTTTAGGAAATGGTGCTTTTATTATGACAAATTGGGAACCAGGATCTATTGCGGAATTTAAAAAGAATGAAGATTACTATGAAGCAAAAACTGTAAAGATTGAAAAACTTGTGATGAAACTTGTTCAAAATCCAAAAGTTGCGGCTCAATCATTTATGGCAGGAGAAACAGACTATGCACCAATCAATTAGGATTTGGTAGATAAATATAAAGATGATGAAGCTTTTAAACAAGTACCAGAAGGCTTCCTTTATTATTTATCTGTGAATTTTCAAAATGCAAATCTTGCTAATGCGAATATCAGGCAAGCAGTTTCACTTTCAATTAATCGAAATGATTTATGCGAAAAAATATTAAAAGACGGTTCTTTTGCAGCAACAGGATTTATTCTTTCTGGTTTAGCAACGAGTCCAGATGGCATTGATTTTAGAAAAGATTCTGGAAACTTTACATCTTATGATAAGAAAAAAGCACAAGAATCTTTAGGTGAAGGATTAAAAGAATTAGGAAAAGATCAAATTACGTTAAGAATTACATATGGTACAGATGAATCTCCAATGGATGTATTTGCAACTTATTTACAAAACGCTTTAAGTAAATTAGATGGTATTAAAGTAGAAATGGTAGCTACTACTAAACAAGATCGTATTTACAACAAACAAAAAAATGGAGATTTTGATTTAGCTACAACTCGTTGGGGACCTGATTATGGTGATCCTACAACTTACTTAACAATGGGTATTTCTACTAATGGTAACAACTATAGAAAATAGTCTAATAGTGAATATGATCAACTTGTAGGTCAAGTAGGGGTTGAATCAAATGTGACTAAACGTTGGCAAAAAATGAAAGATGCAGAAAAAATCTTACTAGATGGTTATGCATATATTCTTGTTTTTGAAAAAGGAGCGGCAACATTATAAAATCCAAAAGTAAAAAATCTAGTTATTAAACCACGTAGAACAATTTCTTTTGAATATGTAGAAAAAACTGAATAAAAAGAGAAAAGGCATAATAAGAAAATATTATGTCTTTTTTAATAAAAACTATCACGGTAATAAATTAATATATTGCATTGTATACAAATATCCAAAATAGTATTGACTTTTAAAGACTAATCCACTATTATGAAGTTAATAAATCGATAGATTGTATACAACATGTCGATTTATTGCACAAAAGATAATTTAAGAAGGGAAGAGAGAATATGAAAAAACTATTATCAATGGTGCTTTGTGCTATGATGGCTCTAACTCTTGCTGGTTGTGGGGGATCAGGAGGAGATTCATCTACTTACACTTTCTCAAGTGAATTAGATATCAAAAACTTAGATTCATCAGATGCCGATGACGGATGCTCATTTACAGCAATGCATGCTGTTATTGATGGGCTTATGAAAACAGATAAGAAAGGTAATATCGTAAATGGTGTTGCTTCATCTTCTGAAGTTTCAGATGACGGGTTAACTCATACTTACAAAATCAGAAAAGATGCTAAATGGGCTAACGGTGATCCTGTTACTGCAAATGATTTCGTTTATGCTTGGCATAGAATCTTCCAAAAGAAAGGTCAATATTACTACATGTTCTGTGATGGTATTGCAAGTATTGTAGGGGCACAAGAAATGTCAGATAAAATTGACAATGAAGAAGATATTACAGATGCTGATTTAGATGCAATGGGTGTTAAAGCAGTCGATGATAAAACATTAGAAGTTACTACAACTACTCGTGTTTCATTCTTTGATGAATTAATGTCATTCCCATGTTTCTATCCAATCAATGAAAAGTTCTGCGAAAAACAAGGTGACAAATATGGTAAGAGTGCTAAAACTATTTTAGGAAATGGTGCTTTCACTATGACAAACTGGGAACCAGGTTCAGTAGCTGAATTTGAAAAAAATGATAAATATTATGATGCTAAAACAGTTAAAATTGACAAATTAGTAATGAAATTAGTTCAAGACCCAAAAGTTGCTGCTCAAGCATTCGAAGCAGGTGAAACTGATTTCGCTCCAATCAACTCAGACTTAGTTGATAAATACAAAAAAGATGATTCATTCAAACAAATTAATGAAGGTTACTTATTCTATATTTCAGTAAACTTCCAAAATAGTGATTTAGCTAACTTAAATGTAAGAAAAGCAATCTCACTAGCAATCAATAGAAAAGATTTATGTGAAAACGTCTTAAAAGATGGTTCACAAGCTGCTTCAGGATTTGTTCCATCAGGATTATCAATTTCTCCAGAAGGAAAAGATTTCCGTGATGAAGCAGATACTTATACTTCATATGATAAAAAAGCTGCTCAAGCTGCATTAGATGAAGGATTAAAAGAATTAGGAAAATCTGAAATTACTTTAAGAGTTACTTATGGTACAGATGAATCTCCAATGGATGTATTTGCAACTTATTTACAAAACGCTTTAAGTAAATTAGATGGTATTAAAGTAGAAATGGTAGCTACTACTAAACAAGATCGTATTTACAACAAACAAAAAAATGGAGATTTTGATTTAGCTACAACTCGTTGGGGACCTGATTATGGTGATCCTACAACTTACTTAACAATGGGTATTTCTACTAATGGTAACAACTATGGAAAATATACAAACAGTGAATTAGATGCATTAATGGATAAAGTTGCTAATGAATCTGATGTTAATACTCGTTGGCAAGAAATGATTGATGCAGAAAAAATTATGATGGATGATTTATGTTACATCCCAGTATTTGAAAAAGGTACTGCAACTTTACAAAATAAAGATGTAAAAGGTTTAGTAATTAGACCTGTAGGGGTTCCATATACATTCCAATATGTATCAAAATAGTCGATAAAATCAACAGAAACACAATATTTCGGTATTGTGTTTCTTCTTAAAAAAGAATAAAAAAATATGTTGTCTTCCAATTAATATAAACGTCAAAAATAAATGTATAAAAAACAATTGTTCTATTTTATTCTTGAATGTAGATTGAAAAATATTTTTTTGTATAAACAATAATACAATTTTGTATACAAAGTTCGTTTTTTTTGTTGACTTCTATAACGCATTGTACTAATATTAAAGCATAAATTTTTATTGTATATGTATTAGTGTATACAAAGGCGATTTATAGAAGGGAAGAGAAAAAATGAAAAAATTATTTTCTATGGTACTTTGTGCTATGATGGCTCTAACTCTTGCTGGTTGTGGAGGATCTGGTGATGATTCTTCTACATACACTTATTCAAGTGAACTAGATATCAAGAACTTAGACTCAGCAGATGCCGAAGACGGATGCTCATTTACTGCATTACATGCAATTATTGATGGGCTTATGAAACCTGCTAAAGATGGTACTACTACATATGGTATTGCTAAATCTTCAGAGGTTTCAGAAGACGGTTTAACACACACTTATAAATTAAGAGATGCTAAATGGTCTAATGGAGATCCTGTTACTGCAAACGATTTCGTTTATGCATGGCACAGAATTTTCAAAAACAAAGGGAACTATTATTACATGTTCTGTGATGGAATTGCTAACATCGCAGGTGCACAAGAATTATCAGACAAAATCGATGCAGAACAAGATTTAACTGATGATGATTTAAATTCTTTAGGTGTAAAAGCTGTTGATGACAAAACATTAGAAGTTACAACAACTACTCGTGTTTCATTCTTTGATGAATTAATGTCATTCCCATGTTTCTACCCAATCAACGAAAAATTCGCTGAAAAACAAGGGGATAAATATGGTAAGAGCGCTGATTCTATTTTAGCTAACGGTGCTTTCACTATGACAAACTGGGAACCAGGTTCAGTAGCTGAATTTGAAAAAAATGATAAATATTATGATGCTAAAACAGTTAAAATTGACAAATTAGTAATGAAATTAGTTCAAGACCCAAAAGTTGCTGCTCAAGCATTCGAAGCAGGTGAAACTGATTTCGCTATCATCAACTCTGACTTAGTTGATAAATATAAAAAAGATGAATCATTCAAGAATATTTCTGAAGGGTTCTTATTCTACATTCAACCAAATTTAGAAAATAGTGATTTAGCTAACTTAAATGTAAGAAAAGCTTTATCATTAGCTATTAACAGAAAAGATTTATGTGAAAACGTCTTAAAAGATGGTTCACAAGCTGCTTCAGGATTTGTTCCATCAGGATTATCAATTTCTCCAGAAGGAAAAGATTTCCGTGATGAAGCAGATACTTATACTTCATATGATAAAAAAGCTGCTCAAGCTGCATTAGATGAAGGATTAAAAGAATTAGGAAAATCTGAAATTACTTTAAGAGTTACTTATGGTACAGATGAATCACCAATGGATGTATTTGCAACTTATTTACAAAATGCTTTCTCTAGCTTAAAAGGATTAAAAATTGAAATGGTTGCTACTACTAAACAAGATCGTATCTACAACAAACAAAAAAATGGAGATTTCGATTTATCAGTAACTCGTTGGGGACCTGATTATGGTGATCCTACAACTTATTTAACATTAGCTTTAACTAACAACAACAACAACTATGGTCATTGGTCAAATACTGAATTTGATTCAATCATGGAAAAAGTTAACAATGAAACTGATGTTAATGCTCGTTGGCAATTAATGATCGATGCAGAAAAAATTATGATGGATGATTTATGTTACATCCCAGTATTCGAAAAAGGAACTGCTACTTTACAAAATACAAAAGTTAAAAACTTAGTTATTAAAGCAGTTGGTGTTCCATATACATTCGAATATGTTTCAAAATAGTTCAAATTAGAAAAAAGAACATAGAGAAGACAACACAATATAGTATTCTGTATTGTGTTTCTTTTTTAAATAAATATAGGAGGAAAAAAGATGAGTAATTCAACCTTAAAATATATCGGAAAACGTTTAGTTATTTCGTTAATTACATTATTCGTTATTTTAATGGTATTATTTTTAATGGTTAAATTTTTACCTGGTTCTCCAATTAACAATGAAAAATTAAGTGCTTCAGCCAGAGCGGCTATTGAAGCTCAATACGGATTGGATAAACCAATACCAGTCCAATTCGTACGTTATATTCAAAATATGTTAACAGGGGATTTCGGTGTTTCATTTAACTTATATAAAGATATGCAAGTATCTTCACTTGTAGGAAGTGCTGCAAAATTATCTATGATTTACGGTTTATGTGCAGTAATTATTGGAACAGTTATTGGTATGTTCTTAGGAGTATTTGCTGCATTACATAAAAATACAATTTGGGATACAATCGCTACAGTTATTTCTGTAATTGGGGTTTCCATCCCATCATTCGTATTTGCAATGTTAATTTTATTATTATTTGCTTCAAAATTAAGATTGTTACCAACTTCATATAGTTCATCGAATGCAATTAAATCATCAATTATGCCAATTTTAGCTTTATCTGTTGGTGTTATTGCAAACGTTGCACGTTTTACACGTACTGAAATGGTTTCAGTTTTAACAAGTGAATATATGACTCTTGCAAAAGCAAAAGGATTAGATCGTAAAACTTTAATTTTCAAACATGCATTAAGAAATGCTTTAATTCCAGTAATCACAATTTTAGGACCTATTTTAGTAAACTTAATGACAGGTACTATGGTTGTTGAAAAGATTTGTTCTGTTCCTGGATTAGGTAAATTATTAATTAATAGTATTTTATCAAATGATTACAACATCATTTTAGCTTGTTCATTCTTATATGCTGCAATGTACATTTTCATGATGTTAATTATTGATATTTCTTATGGAATTATTGATCCAAGAATTAGATTAGGAAAGGATGATTAATAATGGATTTAGAAAAGATTGAATTTTTACCAGACGATTTTGAATTCGTTGGAGACAAACAAGACATTACTAAAGACGTTGTTGCTCCATCACTTCCTGCTTGGAAAGATTCTTTAAATCGTTTTAAAAAGAACAAAGGTGCCGTTATCGGTTTAATTTGTATTTTAGTTATCGCAGTATTTGCTATTTTTGCTCCAATGTTTTCATCATATAAATTTGATGCAATCAATACAAGAATTGCAAGTATTTCACCAGGTGCTGAACATTTCTTTGGTACAGACACTTATGGTCGTGATTTATTTGTACGTGTTTGGACAGGTACAAGATATTCATTATTCATTGCCGTTGTTGCAATCTTCATTGACGTGATTGTAGGTATGACATACGGACTGATCTCTGGTTATTTCGGAGGTAAAGTTGATTCAGTAATGCAAAGAATTCAAGAAATCATAAACTCTATCCCAACTTTAGTAATATTAACATTGTTATTAATGGTGATGAAAGCATCATTATTCACAATTATCATGGCTTTATCATTTACTGAATGGATTGGTATGTCAAGAATTACAAGAGCTCAAGTTTTAAGAGTAAAAGAAGAAGAATTCGTTTTAGCTTCACGTACTTTAGGAGCTAGTAACATGTTTATTATCTTTAAAGAAATTTTACCAAATATTTATAGTCAAATGATTATTATGATTATGATGTCTATTCCAAATGCTATCTTCTATGAAGCATACTTATCATTCGTTGGTTTAGGTTTACCAATTCCAATGGCTTCATTAGGTACATTAATTAATGATGGATTTAACTCAATTACTATTTACCCTTACATGATGGTAATTCCAGTTATTATTTTCTCTATCTTAATGTTAAGTTTCAACTTATTTGGTGATGGACTTCGTGATGCACTTGATCCAACTATGAAGGAGATGTAATTATGGCAGAAAGAGAAAAAATATTAGAAGTCAGAGATTTAAATATCTCTTTTAGAACTGATAGTGGTATTGTTAATGCAATTCGTGGTGTTAACTTAGATTTATATAAAGGTGAAACAATCGCTATCGTTGGTGAATCTGGATCAGGTAAGTCAGTTACTACTAAAGCAATCATGGGTATCATGGCTGGAAATGGTTCAATTGATGGTGGTTCTATTAACTACACTTGGACAGATGAAAATACAGGTGAAAGAATCACAAAAGACATTTGTCAATTAAGTGAAAAAGAAATGCAAAGTGAAATTCGTGGTCGTAAAATTGCCATGGTTTTCCAAGATCCAATGACATCATTAAACCCTACAATGACAATTGGAAATCAAATTATGGAACCAATGATCCATCATTACAATACACCAAAAGAAGAAGCTTATAAAAAAGCAGTTGAATTATTACAATTAGTAGGTATTACTAATGCTGAAAAACGTATGAAAAACTATCCTCACCAATTATCTGGTGGGATGAGACAAAGAATTGTTATCGCAATTGCTTTATCTTGTGATCCTTATGTTTTAATTTGTGATGAACCTACAACTGCATTGGATGTTACTATCCAAGCTAAAATTCTTGAATTAATTCAAGATATTCAAAAGAAAAAAGATTTATCAGTTATTTATATCACACATGACTTAGGTGTTGTTGCTAAAGTAGCTGATTATGTAAATGTTATGTACGCTGGTAAAATCGTAGAGACTGGAACCATTGATGAAATTTTCTATGATCCACGTCATCCATATACTTGGGGATTATTATCATCTATGCCAGATTTAGATACTGATGATGATGAATTATACACAATCCCTGGTACACCACCAAACTTAGCACATGAAGTAAAAGGTGATGCTTTTGCTCCACGTAATAAGTATGCTTTAAATATTGACTTAAGAATTGAACCTCCAATGTTTAAAGTACCTGGTAGTACAACTCATAAAGTTGCTTCATGGTTAATGCATGAAAAAGCTCCAAAAGTTGAAATGCCAGTTGAATTAAAAAACAGATTAGAAAAAATGAAAAAGGAGGGTGTTGAATAATGGAAAATAAAGAACCTATCCTTGTCGTTAAAGATTTAAAACAACATTTTAAAATTAATCGTAACTTTACTGTAAAAGCAGTTGATGGTATTTCATTTGATATTATGCCAGGTGAAACTTATGGTTTAGTAGGTGAATCTGGTTCAGGTAAATCAACTACTGGTAGAAGTATTATTCGTTTATATAAACCAACTTCTGGATCAATTGTTTTCAACGGAAAAGAAATTGGTGGAAAATTAAATAAGGAAACATCTAAAGAATTACATACAAAGATGCAAATGATTTTCCAAGATCCAATGGCTTGTTTAAATCCAAGAAAGAAAGTTATTGATATCATTGGTCAAGGTTTAGATATTCATAAATCTTATTCTTCTATTGAAGAAAGAAATGAAAAAATCTATGAAATGCTTGAACTTGTTGGTTTATCAAGAGAACATGCTTCACGTTATCCACATCAATTCTCAGGTGGACAAAGACAACGTATTGGTATTGCAAGAGCATTAATTATGAATCCAGATTTAATTATTGCTGATGAAGCAATCTCAGCGTTAGATGTATCTATTCAAGCACAAGTTGTTAACTTAATGAAAAAGATTCAAAAAGAAACAGGAATTGCATATTTATTTATTGCACATGACTTATCAATGGTTAAATATATCAGTGATAAAATTGGGGTATTACATTTAGGACATTTAGTAGAAACAGGGACTACTGAAGAAATCTTTGATAATCCAATTCATCCATATACAAAATCATTATTAAGTGCTATTCCTCATCCTAATCCACGTGTAGAAAAAGTACGTAAATCATTTACTTACGATTATAAAGAAAGTGGAGTCGATTATACAAAAGGTACTGAACATTTAGTAGATGGAACTCATTATGTTTTAGCTACTGATGAAGAATTTGAAAAATGGACAAAAAAATAGTTTAGGAGGCACTTAAGAAGGCAACCTAAAATATTGTAAGAAAATCTTCAAAAAAAGAGAACGCATGCGAAATGTTGTTCTCTTTTTATATAAATAAAAATAATACAAAATAAAAAGGTTGTTATGAAATTATTTATTGAATTTCGTAATAACCTTTTTTGATAATTTCTTTCAATTTTTATTGTTAATAATTGTGAAATTGAAAGTTTTTTTCGATTTGATTGTAAATGCTTACAGAAGATTGACTTACAAGTTGTTGTTAATTATGATGAAGATGTCTTCTAGATAAGAAGATAATTAATTTGAATCTTTTAACCGGTGAAAAGAGGAAATATGATGATTATTGACAAAATGAAAACATTAGACCATTTAACAATTCAAGAAAAGTATTTAGTGGATTATATAATAAATAATCAAGAAGATATTTTAAAAAAGAATATTAATGAACTGGCAAAATTAAGTTATACCAGTAGTGCAACGATTTCTAGGTTGTGTAAGAAACTGGGCTTTAATGGATATAAAGAATTTAAATATCAATATGCGGCTGAATATTCTCATTTACTTGAATTGAAAAATGATTTTAAAATTGAACCTTTTTCAAGTGAGAGTTCAATTGATGATGCTTTAAATAAAATCGAACTTTTACATAAAAGAGCGATAGAGTATACAAAAAGTTTACTAGATAGACAAGTTATAGAAAGAATTTATCAACTTATTAAAAATGCTAAATATATTGAAATTTATGGAACTGGTATTAATTTTTCTTTAGCAGAAATTTATAGTTTGAATTTTGAAGAAGAAGGGGTTATTTCTAAAGCATATAACAGTTTAAATCCAATGCATCTTCAATACTTAAAGCAAAGGAAACCAAATGATACAGTTTGCATTTATTTAACACATACAGGTCAAAATATGGAAATGTTAAAAATAGCAAAGGATATTCGCAAATATCATGCTAAATCAATTGTGATTTGTGATCATAAAAAAAGAGAAATTTGTAAATATTGTGATGAAACAATTGTAATTATGACCACTCAAAATACAACTGAACTATCTAATGCTGTTTATATTGCTTCTTTACAGTATGTTTTTAATATATTTACTTCGTTAAAATTAATAAGTAATTATTCTTATTTAGAAGAAACAACAAAAGCAGTTGATAAATTTAAAATGGGAGAATGATTATGAATAAAAGTTTTCTATGGGGTGGTGCTGTTGCTGCTAATCAATACGAAGGTGGCTATCAAGAAGGACATAAAGGATTAAGTGTAACCGATGTTATGTCAGCTGGTGACGTTGATCACCCTCGAGAAATTTCTTATGAAATATTAGATGATAAATATTATCCTAACCATTATGGAATTGATTTTTATCATCATTATAAAGAAGATATTAAATTATTTGCTGAAATGGGCTTTAAATGTTTCCGTTTAAGTATTTCATGGCCACGGATCTATCCTCAAGGTGACGAATTAGAGCCTAATGAAGAAGGGCTAGAGTATTATGATCATGTTTTTGATGAATGTTTAAAATATGGAATAGAGCCTATTGTTACTTTATCTCATTTTGAAATGCCTCTTTATTTAGCAAAAAAATATGGTGGTTGGAGAAATAGACAATTAATTACATTCTTTGAAAGATATGCGATTACATGTTTTAAAAGATATAGCAAAAAGGTCAAATATTGGATGACATTTAATGAAATTAATAATCTTATAGATACCGATAATCCTTTTAATGCTTGGACTGGAGCAGGTGTTTTATATGAAGATAATGAAAATATTGAACAAACAATGTATCAAATATCTCATTATCAGTTTGTTGCAAGTGCTAGAGCAGTTCAAAGAGCCAAAGAAATTAATGCCTCTATGCAAGTAGGTTGCATGTTGCATTTTGGCCCAATTTATCCTTCTTCTTGTAATCCACAAGATATTCTTGCAGGAATTAAAGCAATGGATAAGAGGTATTTCTTTAGTGATGTTCATGTAAGGGGATATTATCCAACCTATACTTTAAAAAAGTGGGAAAGGAGTAATATTCAATTAGATATAACTGATGAAGATTTAAAAGAGTTAAAACGAGGTACTGTGGATTATATAGGGTTTAGTTATTATAAATCAACGATTGCAGAATATGATAAAATACATGACTTTATTGAAGTACAAAATCCATTGTTAAAGAAAAGTGATTGGGGTTGGGCTATTGATCCTACAGGATTAAGGATTATTTTAAATGAAGTTTATGAAAGATATCAAAAACCAATGTTTATTGTTGAAAATGGTTTTGGAGCTTATGATAAATTAGAAAATGGAATCATTAATGATGATTATCGTATTGATTACTTAAGAAACCATATTTCAGAAATGAAAAAAGCAATTGAGTTAGATGGTGTAGAAGTCATGGGATATACTCCTTGGTCAGCAATCGATATTGTAAGTGCTTCTACTGGTGAATTGGCAAAAAGATATGGATTTATCTATGTTGATTTAGATGATCAAGCTAAAGGTAGTGGAAGAAGATATCGAAAAGCTTCTTTTGAATGGTATAAAAGAGTTATTTCATCAAATGGTGAAATTTTATAGGAGATAAATAATATGAACAAATTTATAAATGAAACATTAGTTATTTATATATCGAAGTTTACAAATACAAAAGTTATAAAGGCTTTAAAGGATGGAATGATGTTTTCTTTACCTTTTTTAATGATAGGATCATTGTTCCTGTTGATTGCCAACTTACCAATTGAATCAGTAAGTAAAGTAATTAGTGAAAGTGGAATAGGAGATGTATGTTCTCAAGTATATTCTTCTACGTTTTCATTAATGGCCTTCTTTACAGTAATAGGAATTACTTATTCTTATTTGAAGAATGATCAAGTAATAACAGCTATAAATGGCGCTTTAACTGGTTTAGCAGCTTTTATTTTATTAACTCCATCTTCTAAGGTATTAGACAGTGGGGAATCAGTTACAGGAATTATTTCTAAAGATTGGACTGCTGGTCAAGGAATGATTTGTGCTATTTTAATTGGTTTTTTAGTTGGATATATTTATTCTTTATGTGTAAAAAAAGATATTAGCATTAAAATGCCAGATGGTGTGCCTAGTGGTGTTGCAGATTCATTTTCGTCACTATTACCAACTGGAATTATTATTACTATTTGTGCAATTATTTATGCTATATGTCACTTTATATTTAATACAACATTTGCAGAACTTATTTATTCGGTAATTCAAATTCCTTTACAAGGAATTACAGATTCGTTCTTTGGGGTTATTATTATGACGGTTGTTATGTCTTTATTATGGTGGACAGGCGTCCATGGTGGTTCTATATGTGGAGGAATTCTTTCACCAATTTTACAAGCAAATATGGCAGCTAATCAAAAAATTATAGATTCAGGATTGCCTCTTACAATTCAAAATGGTGGACATATTTTTACACAACAATTTTGGGACAATTTCTTATGTATGTCTGGTGCTGGAATTGTGATTGGGTTAGTGATTTATATTACATTTTTTGCCAAATCAAAGTCATTACGTAGCTTAGGTAAATTATCCATTGTACCTAATATCTTTAACATTAATGAACCAATTATTTTTGGGACACCAATTGTACTTAATATATATCTATTAATTCCATTTGTTCTTGTTCCTTTAATTATAGGTATAAGTAGTTACTTATTAATGTATATGGGAATTTTACCATTATTTAGCGGGGTTATGGTTCCTTGGACAACACCACCAATTATATCAGGACTTTTGATTGGTGGATGGCGTGTTGCATTATGGCAATTTGTGATGATTGTTGTATCTTTTGTTATTTATTTACCATTTATTAAAAAAATAGATACTTTGGAATTAAATAAAGAAAATCAAAAGTAAATTATAAGAAATACAAATATTTAATTTTAATATCAAAAAGTCGTGAAAAATCACGGCTTTTTTTGTAATGCTACTAAGTTAAGAAATTAAGTTAATACTTTTGCTTTATTTATTGTCTAAGAAATCTACACGATTTTTTTGTTAATGCTTATTTAGAAGCAGTGTTTTTTAAAATATGAAGTAAGATTTGAACTTGTTTTTCCATCATAGTAAGTGAACAATATTCATAGGGTCCATGATAGTTAAAACCACCTGTACCAAGATTAGGACAAGGAAGTCCTTTGAATGTTAAACGTGCACCATCTGTACCACCACGAATTGGTGAACAATAAGCATCTAAACCATTTTCTTTAATGGCAGCTAAAGCTTGTTCAACAATGAACATATGATCTTTTAGAGCTTCTTTCATGTTTAAATAACTTTCTGTAATCGTTACTTCAACAATTTGATAACCATATTTTTTATTTAAGAACTCTGCAATGTCTTTAAAGTCTTGGCATTGTTTATTTGCTTGTTGTAAGTCATGGTTACGAATAATATATTCAGCAACTGTTTCTTCACAAGTTCCTTGAATCGAGTGAAGGTGATTAAATCCTTCATAACCTTCTGTTGATTCAGGGCGCATATGCACAGGTAAAAGTGAATCAAATTCATAGGCAACACGCGTTGAATTGATCATTTTATTTTTAGCACTTCCTGGATGAATACTTCTTCCATGGACTTTCACTTCGGCACTAAATGCGTTAAAGTTTTCATATTCAACAATGTGAATATCTCCACCATCAATGGTATAAGCATATTGTGCATTGAAGTAATCAACATTAAAGTGATCACTACCATGTCCAATTTCTTCATCAGGTGTAAAAGCAATTTGAATATCATTATGTTTAAATTCTGGATGATTATAAATATATTCCACCATTTGCATAATGATTGCAATACCAGCTTTATCATCAGCTCCTAATAAAGTTGTTCCATCTGTAGTAATTAAATCATGATGAATAAGTTGTAAGAGTTGAGGATATTGTTCAGGGTCTAGATAAAGTTCTTTATCTTCATTTAAAGTAATTTTTTGACCTTGATAATCTTTGATAATTTGTGGATGAATATCTTTACCACTTGCATCAGGAGAAGTATCCATGTGGGCAATAAAACCTATAACATCTCCTTGATGATTATTATTACTAGGAATTGTTCCATAAACTACACCAAATTCATCTATTTTTGCGTTTTCAATTCCTAATGATTTTAATTCTTCAACTAAATAATTTCCTAATTTTAATTGTTTTGAAGTTGAAGGAACAGTATGTGAATAACTATCTGATTGTGTGTCAAAACTCACATAATTTAAAAACCTTTCTTTAATTTCCATTTGTCTTCCTCACTTTCTTTTCTATTATACAACGACTTATAAAGAACTTCTATGAAAAAAGTTTACAAATTTTAAATTGTATGTTACCATACAATTCGTAACCGAACAATATAGGAGGAATGATATGTATAGAGATCCCATTGGACATCGTATTAAGACCATAAATAACCTAATGAGAAAAACAATGGATAAGAAAACAGGTCAGAGGCCTGATCGTGCAACTTTAATGCATTGTTGGATCATTGGGTTTGTTCAAGATAGAGAAGATAGTGGGCTTGATACATTTCCTAAAGATATAGAAAAAGAATTTTCAATCAATCGTTCTACGACATCAGAAATGTTGAAATTGATGTGTAAAAAGGGAATGATTGAACGAGAAGAAGTAGAATATGATGCAAGATTAAAGAAAATCGTTTTAACAGAATCTTCAAGAAATCATAATCGACAAATTGAAGATAAGATGAAAGAAATGCATCAAAAACTTATTAAAGATTTATCTGAAGAAGAAATAAATATGTTTATTAAAATATCCGATAAATTAATTAATAATATCAAAGAAGATTTATAAATATTCATGAAGTTCGGTAAATGAATAGGAAAGGACGTCAATTATGGTAAAAACTTTAATGAAACAAATCAAAGAATATAAAAAAGATTCATTACTTACAATGTTATTTGCGGCATTAGAAGTTATCTTAGAAATCATTATTCCTTTATTAATGGCAAGTCTTATTGATAAAGGGATTGAGGCAGGTAATATGTCTAATGTTACAAAATATGGAACATTCATGTTTGTTATTGCAATTGGAACATTATCACTTGGTTTTTTAGCTGGTAACCATGCAGCTAAAGCTTCAACGGGTTTTGCAGCCAATTTAAGAGATGCCATGTATACAAACATTCAAACATTCTCTTTTTCAAACATTGATAAATATAGTACTGCAGGACTTGTAACACGTTTAACGACAGATGTGACAAATGTGCAAATGGCTTATCAAATGATTATTCGTATGTGCATTCGTGCGCCAATGTCACTTATTTGTGCCCTTACCATGGCAATGATGATCAACTTTAGATTAAGTATGATTTTTGTTGTTGCCATTGTTTTCTTAGTAGCGGTCCTTACAATAATTATGTATCATGCCACAAAATATTTTAATGATGTTTTTCCTAAATATGATACTTTAAATGAAAGTGTTCAAGAAAACGTTGTTGGTATTCGAGTTGTTAAATCATTTGTTAGAGAAAAATATGAAAATGAAAAATTTAAAAAAGCAGCACAAAACATTTATAAACTTTTTGTCAAAGCGGAATCTGTTTTATCTTATAATAACCCAGCTATGTTAATAGCTGTTTATGGTTCAATTTTAATGCTTTCATGGTTAGGTGCTAAAGCAATTGTAGGTGGGACTCTTACTACAGGTGAACTTACAAGTTTATTTAGCTATGTTATGAATATTATGATGTCTCTTATGATGCTTTCTATGGCATTTGTTATGATTACGATGTCACTTGCTTCAGGAAGACGTATTGCAGAAGTTATTAATGAGCAATCTGATTTAGTCTCTCCTCAAGAAGCTTTAACTGAAGTAAAAGATGGTTCAATTGATTTCAATCATGTTGTTTTTTCTTATAAACATGGTAGTGGAGAAGCGGTCTTAAAAGATGTTGATCTTCATATTAAAAGTGGTGAAACAATTGGAATTATTGGTGGTACCGGAAGTGCTAAAAGTAGTTTGGTCAACCTTATTTCTCGTTTATATGATGTTGACGAAGGTAGCGTTGTTGTTGGTGGACAAGATGTTCGTAATTATGATCTTGAAGTTTTAAGAGATGAAGTTTCTGTTGTCTTACAAAAGAATGTTTTATTTAGTGGAACAATCTTACAAAATTTACGTTGGGGTAATGAAAATGCAACAGAAGAAGAATGTAAAGAAGCTTGTCGTTTAGCGTGCGCTGATGAGTTTATTGATCGTTTTGAAGATGGTTATAATACGTATATTGAACAAGGTGGTTCAAACGTTTCAGGTGGACAAAAACAACGTTTATGTATTGCTAGAGCGTTACTTAAAAATCCTAAGATTTTAATTTTAGATGATTCAACAAGTGCTGTTGATACAGCTACAGATGCAAGTATTCAAGAATCATTCAATGAACGTATTCCCGATACAACAAAAATTATTATTTCACAACGTATATCATCTGTTCAAAATGCAAGCCGTATTATTGTTTTAAATGATGGTGTCGTGGATGGTTTTGACACACATGATAAATTATTAGAAACAAATGAAATTTATCGTACAATTTATGAAACACAAATGAAAGGGAAGGAGGAAGAATAATGAAAGAAGGAACAATGAAACGTTTACTTAAAATGTTATGGAGTAAATATAAAATCCATTTAATTGTTGTTTTTCTATGTATTGTAGGAAATGCTTTATTTAATGTTCAAGGAACAATGTTTATGCAAACATTAATTGATGATTATATTGTTCCCCTTTTAAAGAGTTCTTCACCTGACTTTAGTGGACTATTCCATGCTTTGATTCGTGTGGGTGCACTTTATGCTTGTGGTGTTGTTTGTGCCTTTACCTTTAACCGTATTATGGTTTATGTAACACAAGGGTTCTTAAGAGATTTAAGAATTGAAATGTTTGAACATATGGAATCTTTACCAATTCGTTATTTTGACAGAACTCCTCATGGAGATACAATGTCAGTCTATACAAATGATATTGATACATTAAGACAATTGATTTCACAATCTATTCCACAACTTATTTCAAGTTGTATGACTATTGTGACAACATTTGTATCAATGATCATTTTAAATATTCCTTTAACTGTGTTAAGTGTATGTATGCTTATGATCATGCTTGTTGTATCAAGAAAACTTGGATCGTTATCAGGTAAATTCTTCGTTCAACAACAAGGGGATTTAGGTAAAGTGAATGGTTATATTGAAGAAATGATTTCTGGTCAAAAAGTTGTTAAAGTCTTCAACCATGAAGATCAAGCAATTGCTGATTTTAGAAAATTAAACGATGAATTAAGAGAAAGTGCTTATCAAGCTCATAAATTTGCGAATATCTTAATGCCAGTTACAGTACAACTTGGAAATATCTCTTATATCATTTGTGCAATTGTTGGCGCAATCCTTGCTTTAAATGGACATTTTGCTTTAACAATTGGAACCCTTGTAGCTTTCTTAACATTGAATAAAAGTTTCAACCAACCTATTGGACAAATTTCTCAACAAATCAATGCTGTTGCCATGGCACAAGCAGGAGCTGGTCGTATCTTTGATTTATTAGATCAAGAAAGTGAAGATGATCAAGGTGTGGTTACTTTATGTCGTGTAGAAACTGTTGATGGAAAAATGGTTGAAACAGATAAAAGAACAGGACATTGGGCTTGGAAACATCCAAGAAGCGATGGTCATGTTGAACTTGTAGAAATGAAGGGTGATATTCGTTTAGAAGGTGTTGACTTTGGTTATTTTGATGACCGTATGGTTTTACACAATGTAGATGTTTATGCTAATCCTGGTGAAAAGATTGCCTTTGTTGGGGCTACTGGTGCAGGTAAAACAACAATTACAAACTTAATTAATCGTTTCTATGATATTCAAAAAGGTTCGATTACTTATGATGGAATTGATATTAAATTGATTAAAAAAGATGATTTAAGAAGATCATTAGGTGTGGTTTTACAAGATACACATTTATTTACTGGAACAGTTATGGATAATATTCGCTATGGACGCCTTGATGCTACGGATGAAGAATGTATTGAAGCAGCAAAACTTGCCAATGCCGATCTCTTTGTTAAACATTTGCCAGATGGTTATCAAACAATGCTTACAGGAGATGGGGCGAACTTATCGCAAGGACAAAGACAGTTATTAGCGATTGCGCGTGCTGCTGTTGCTAATCCTCCTGCACTTATTTTGGATGAAGCAACTTCTTCTATTGATTCTCGAACAGAAAAGCTTGTACAAGATGGAATGGATAAATTAATGCATGGTAGAACAACACTTGTTATTGCCCATCGTTTATCAACAATTAAAAATAGTGATTGTATTATGGTCTTAGAACAAGGACATATTATTGAAAGAGGAAATCATCAATCACTTATTAAAGAAAAAGGTAAATACTATCAATTATATACTGGAGCTATTGAAATGGATTAATCCATCAATAGCTTTTTATATTTTTTGGACTATCCGTCCATTGAAAGAAGGAAAAGAGAAAGATAAAATGATCTGTTGACCTTGATAGGAAATGTAGATGATCCAACAGAAATCAAAAGATATCGGGGTGTGATAAGAAAAGCGGACATCCATGGAGATTATGTGATTATCGGAGTTGAACACCAAAGCACTTTTGATAAAAATATGATTTTTCGCATATTCAACTATGATGCGACGACTTATATCAATCAAGTTGAAAGTAAAAAAGAAGTCTATCCAGTAGGAAGTTTTGTGTTCTATACGGGAGATGAAGAATGGAAGTTGCTAGAAACATTGAAAAGTATACCATCAGAGATGGAACCTTATATCAATGATTGGAGACTACCTGTTGTCGACCTTAAAACAATGGATGCAAGAAAGCTTATGAATCGAAGATTAAGAGATGTCGTAGAAATTAGTCAAAGTATGTTTGCAGGAAGTTATGATGGATTAAGAGAAAATCGTAAAATTGAAACAGAAAGCTTCATGATGGCGGCAACATTTACGTGTACAAATATTAGAAGAGAAGACTTACCAGAAGGAAATGAAATCAATATGTGTAAGGCAATGGATCAATTATTTCAAAGAATGAGAGATGAAGGAAAACTCAATACTTTAAAAGAACTACTTAAAGTAAAATTAGGAACTTTATCAAATCCTTTAGAAGAAAGACTTACAAATACGTCGTTAGAAAAATTAAATGTTCTTACATTAAATATCTTTAACATCAATAGTGAAGAAGATGTTTTAAGAATTATTAACTAGAACTAAAAAAGATTTCAACTGTTATCAAATATAATAGTGAAACCTTTTTTATATAATTAATTATTTTAAAGGAACTAATAATTGAATTGATTTTTGTAAAGTATGTACGTCAATTGGAAGATGTGTGCCTTCTTCACCATCTATATCCATTGTAAGAACTTGATCACAAGTAATGTGAATATGATGTCCTTGAACATAGTGAATAAAAGGACTTTTATCATGTTTACCAAAACGATAATCTTTAATGAGTGCAATTAAATCTGTGATTGAACATCTTTTTACAATAACAAGATCGAGTTTTCCATCATTAATATCCGCAAAAGGAATGATACCATCAAAGCCACCGACACGATTGGTATTTGTGATGGCAAATATGTAAGCATCTTCTTCAAAAGATTCATTATCTACAGTTACATTTAAATGAAGATTTGTTGATAACTGTTGAGGAAGTTGGGTCATGCCTTTAAAATAATAAGCTAATGGACCAAACTTTTTCTTTTCTTCTTTTGATACCACAAAAGAAATATCTGAAAACATTCCTGCAGCAGCAACATTAATGAAATATTGATTATTAATTTTTCCTACATCACTCGAAATAACATTAAAGTTTTTAATCATTTCTACAATACCATTTACTGAATTTGGAATATTTAAATAATTAGCAAAGTCATTTACTGTGCCTGCCGCTAATATGCATAATGGTATTTTTTTATGACTATCTACCATTCCTGAAATAACCTCGTTTAAAGTACCATCACCACCAACAGACATGATAAAATCATATTGATTCTCATCACAATCTCTTGTTTTATAATAGGCATCATCTTTTTTTTCTGTATAAAATATTTCAAAATGTTCTACAATGTTTTGTAATGTTAATTGACCAATAATACGATCTAGTTTATTTTGAATAATATGTTTTCCAGATGATGGATTAATAATAATAAGACAACGTTTCATGTTACTACCTCACTTAAATATCCTATATACATTTTAAAACAATTAAAAAAGATATACAATCATTGTTTCAATGATTATAATAAAATAGAATAAGCAAAGGAGTTTATTATGGCAAAATTTTATGCAGTAAAAGAAGGAAAAAAGCCAGGAATTTATCATACTTGGGATGAATGTAAAGAACAAGTTAATGGTTATTCAGGAGCTGTTTATAAATCTTTTACAAATGAAGAAGAGGCAAAAGCATTTATAAAAAAAGAAGAAAGAAAAGTGAGTGATGATTTAACTTTACTTGCTTATGTTGATGGTAGTTATAATATTAAAACAAAAGAATATGGCTATGGTTGTGTTTTAATTGAAGGGCAACAAGTCATTAAACAGTTACTTGGAAAAGGAAATCAACCAGATTATGCATCTATGAGAAATGTTTCAGGAGAAATTCTTGGGTGTATGAAAGCTATTGCTTATGCAATTGATCATCATTATGAGTCTATTTGCATTTATTATGATTATGAAGGTATTGAAAAGTGGGCTACGGGTCTATGGAAAGCAAATAAAGAACAAACACAAAATTATGTAAAAACAATACAAGAAATGAAAAAAGAGATAGATATTTATTTTCAAAAGGTTTTAGCACACAGTGGGGATTATTATAACGAAGTGGCTGATGGGTTGGCTAAAAAAGCAGTGGGTATAAAAAAATAAAGCTTGAAAATTAAGCTTTATTTTTTTTAGCAATAATATTAATAATAATATAAACAACTAGAACAATAGCAAAAATCCATAAGAAATCGCTTTTGATATATTGAGCATCACCAGACCAACATCCAAACCATTCTCCACATTTTTTAACAAGAATAGCAAGTGCATAAGATAATGTACCACATCCAATAACACTTAATAAGACTTTCACAATTTTATTAAGAATCTCTTTAAATAAGATAAGAGAGATAAAACATACAGCTGTAACAAATACATTAATAACAAAATGCATATAATTTCCTCCTTTAGATACCTTAATAAAATAGCATAAAATCAAGGTAAATGCAATAAAACGTGAACTAATAGATAAATTATGATAAAATATTTTTGGAGGATTAAATTATGAAATTATTAACAGTATGTATACCTTGTTATAACTCAATCATGGAAATGCATAAAGCCATTAATTCATGTCTTTTAATGAAAGATGAAGTAGAAGTATTAATTGTCGATCGTCATTCACATGACGAAACATTACAAGTAGCTAAAGAATATGAAGAAGCTTATCCTGAAACTGTAAAAGTTATTACAACAAGGGAAGATGTTCCTTTTTTAAAAATAGCTCTAGAACATAGTGAGGGCCTTTATTTCAAAATACTTCAATGCTTTGATTATTTAGATCAACCTTCACTCGTAAGTGTTATTGAAACGATTCGTGACTTTATTCGAATTCAAGCTAATTTGGATTTGCTTGTTACTGATTATAAATATGTTATTCCCCAAGAAAAAGAAAAACGTGTCTCTTATAAAAATGTTTTTCCAATGGAAACAATTTTTGAATGGCATAATATTAAAGCGTTTCATAAACATTTTCAAATTGATTTAGGTTCAGTCATTATTAAAACAAGTACTTTAAAAAAGATAAATACAGATGAAGAAAATATTTTTTATAATGAATTAACAGTTTATGGAACAATTCCTTATATTAAATCAATGTATTATTTAAATGTTCCTTTCCATTGTTATGGAACACGTCGAAAAATTCATATTTCTAAATCAAATAGTTATGTTGATTTAATGAAAAGCTTATGGGATTTATATGATGTTTATTCTTTAAAGAGCCGAAGACAAAGAAGTTATGTTATTGAATATTTATCTAAGGTATATGTTATTACTGTTTATTTGTTATTAAAATCAAATCAAAAGGAACAAATTGAACTTTTAAATGTACATTTAGGATTTAATGATCCTAAATTATATAAAGCACTCACAAAGCGTGTTTATGGTTTTTTAATTAGTAGTAGTAATGAAAAGCTTTATGGTATGCTTATTAAAGTCTTTGAAAAAGTTTATCAATTAGAAATAGAAGAATAAGATGAAAAAGAAATTTTTATTTATGATTCCTCTTTGTTTATTTATCATTGATTACTTTTTGATTAAATATCAAGTCATTCAATCAATAGATTGGTTCATTTATCATTTGGTTCAAAATTTAAAATGTGATTTTATGACATCCTTTTTTAAACTTTGTTCAACCCTTGGAAGTACTTGGTTTTATGTAATTCTTGTTTTAACTTTAGTGATTCTAAAAAATAAAAAAGATATTTGGGTAGGAATTCACTTGTTAATTATTCAAGGAATGAATCGTATAATTAAAGCTTTGGTTAAAAGACCAAGACCACCTCAAATATATCATTTAGTTAAAGAAACAAACTATAGTTTCCCAAGTGGTCATAGTATGTCAGCAATGATTGGTTATGGATTATTAGTTCTTGAAGTTCAAAAAAGCTCTCTAAAATATAAAAAAGTAATAGAAATATTTTTAATGATGATGATTTTTTTAATAGGATTAAGTCGTATCTATTTAGGTGTACATTATTTTTCTGATGTTATAGGTGGCTTTTTGTTGTCTTTAAGCTATTTATTATTTATTTATTATAATACCTCACTTTATACATAGAATGTGTAAAGGAGGTTTTTTATTGGATATTGATATCATTAGTGGTTTATATCATTATGGTTTGACCATTATAAAATATGAACAAGATTATTGTTTAGTAGATTTAAAGACTCAAGAAGTTTATGAAAAAATGAGTATTTATTATATAAGAAGATTATTAAGAAGTTGGAATAAGCATCGTAAAAATATAGAGAGTGTGATATAATGGAAAAAAGTTTGAGGTGGTTTAAAATGAGGACAGTAAAGAATTATGTAGGAATTATTTTGTGTGCGTGTGTTATTATTTTTATTTATAAAACATTTGATATTTCATTATTTTCCAATATTTTATCAGCTTTTATTCCTTTGATTGTAGGAGCAATACTTGCTTATTTTTTACAACCATTGGTTTATAAATTTGAAATGTTTTTAGACTCTTTTCAAAATAAAAAGCTTATTAAATATAGTCATACAATTTCTTCTATTTTTGTTTTTGTTGTCTTTGTTTTAATTATTGTTGTTTTAATGATTGCAATCATTCCAGCACTTGTCAATTATGTTGTCAATATTGCGGATAATTTAACCTTGTATATTAAAAACTTTGAACAAACATTGGAAACTTATTTAGGAAGTAATCTTGCCAGTGAAGTTATCATTAAGATAGATGAAATGGTTGTTAAATATGTTAATTCAATTGAAGCTATAGATCCTATTGCAACACTTGGAACAATCTTTAAAGCAGGTAGTACGATTATTACTGCTGTTTTAGGTTTAATATTTACACCTTATGTTTTAATTGAAGCAAAAAAATTAGTAAGTATCTTTGATCGTTTATGTTCACTTTTTATGTCAAAAGAAAAAATAGAACTTATTCATGATTATGCAGTTAGATCACATCAAATCTTTGGACAATTTATTTATGGAAAATTCTTAGATTCATTAATTATTGGAATTATCGCATTTATTGGACTCGCTATTTTAAAAGTAAAATTCTTCCCAATTCTTGCTGTCTTTATTTTGATTACGAATATGATTCCTTACTTTGGACCATTTATCGGTGGGTTTCCTGCTGTTCTTGTAGCCTTGATGACAGGAGATTTATTCCATGCTTTAGCAGTCTTAGTTTTTGTCTTTGCTTTACAACAATTTGATGGTTTATTCTTAGGACCAAAGATTCTAGGAGATGTTGTTGGTATTTCACCATTTTGGGTTTTACTTTCTATTACCGTCTTTGGACATTTCTTTGGCTTTATTGGAATGTTCCTAGGAGTACCAATGATTTGTGTCATTCGTATGCTTTTTAATGATATCATTGACTTTCGTAATAAAATGAAAGAATTAGATACATAGATTGTATTTTAAATAAATATTTGTTAGGATAATAGAGGCTTTGTCCTCGTAGCATAGCTGGATAATGCAATCGCCTCCTAAGCGTAGAGCAGTATCTAGCCTAAATGAGCTATAACGGGCAGAAAAAAGATGTGGCGCTTTAGCTCAGCTGGATAGAGCATACGCCTCCTAAGCGTAAGGTCATGGGTTCAAATCCCATAAGTGCCGCCATTTTTATTGGTTTTTCTATTAAAAATAGGATGTTTGATAGGTATTATTGCTTATTGAATATCCTTTTTTCTTTCTAACAAAGTGTGGAACTTTTCTTGACTTTTTATCTAACAAAAATAGGGCTTTTCTAACAAACTAGATAACATATTAGAAATTAAAAGGGACTAAGTAAACAATTTAATAAGCAAAGGAGATTCAAAATGGATCTCCTTTTTTCATATAAAGGAGGTGATGAATTTATGAATAATGTATTGCTTTATTTTGCTTTGAAGCATGATGGTGACTTTGAAAAAATATATAATGATATAAAAGCAAAAGTTCCTGTAGATGAAAATGAATTTATTAAATTAAAAAGAGGATTGAAAACAAAGTATGTAACAATTTTAGATAACAACTATCCTACAGTTTTGAAACAAATTGCATGTCCACCCTTCGTTTTATTCTATGAGGGTAATATAAGACTTGCTAAAGATTTAGAGGTTGGAGATGCTTTTATATATTCTTCTTTTAATAGTAAAAGGTATTTAAGCACAGTTGAACCATCAGCTGACAGAGGAAAATTCTGTTTTGACTATATCATTGCTTCTGAAAGTCATGATAATTTTTTTAAACTTAGAGAGCATGTAATGGATAAGAAAGTTCCATTAAAAGACTACAGTAAAAATACAAAACATAAACAACAAGAAAGATAGCATATAAAAGTCATCATAGCAGATGGCTTTTTTTACATAGCCAATCAATGATTGGCAAAAAAGAAAGGAGGTCAATTTAATGCTATATATAAAGATAGGAGTGATTACAAATGAGCGAAGTAATAGCAATTGCAAATCAAAAGGGTGGGGTAGGTAAAACAATGACATCTGTTAGTTTAAGTGCATGTCTTGCATTAAATAACAAAAAGGTATTGTTGTTAGATTTAGATCCACAAGGACATTCAACAAAAGCATTTGGATTTTATGACAGTACACAATATCCTTTATCTATGAAGGATGTTATTGTATCAGTTATTGAAGATATACCACTTGATAGAGAACAGCTAATACTTCACAGTAATGAAAATGTTGATATTGTTCCATCAAATATTTCTCTTGCAGGAATAAATTCTAAATTAGAAAGTGCTATGTGTAGAGAAACGGTATTGAAAAGATTTATTGATACCGTAAGAGATGACTATGATTATGTCATTATAGATACAAATCCATCACTGGATAATCTACCTATTAATGCTCTTACTGCTTCTGATAAAGTTGTTATAACTGTACAGGCAGAGCCTTATGCAGTTGAAGGTATGGCTGACTTATTAAGATCAATTAATATGGTTAGAAGAAACCTTAACCATGATTTAAAAATTGAAGGTGTGTTGATTACAATGACAAATGAAAGAACCAATCTATCAAAGAAAATCACACACGAAGTTAGAGAAAATTTTGGAGGTCATATCAAGGTATTTGATACAACAATTCCAAGATGTACAAAGGCAGCAGAAAGTACAGGAATAGGAGAAAGTATATTTCAATATGATCCAAAAGGTGCAGCAACTAAAGCTTATGAAGCTTTTACAAAGGAGGTCATCTTAAATGCCGAAAAAGAGCATAAACGACATAAGAGTTCCTACGTACGATGATTTATTTACCAACGAAGAACAAAGACAGGAGGCAAAACTAGAAAAGATAATGGAAGTTCCTGTTGAAGATATTCAGGAGTTTAAAAATCATCCGTTTAGAGTTAGAAATGATGAACAAATGTCTGAACTTGTAAAAAGTGTTTCAGAAAATGGTATTTTAGTTCCTGTTCTTGTAAGACCACATCCAAATGGTCACGGATATGAAATGATTTCAGGTCACAGAAGAATGAATGCAGCAATGGTAAATGGTCAAGAAAAGATACAGGCTATTGTAAGAGAACTTACTGATGACCAAGCAACAATTATTATGGTTGATTCAAATATACAAAGGGAAAACATCTTACCAACTGAAAGAGGATTTGCTTACAAATTGAAATTAGATGCAATGAAACATCAAGGAAAACAGATATCATCAACTTCTACGCAAGTTGCACAGAAGTCCCAAAATAAGTGGTCAGTAGATATATTAAGTGAAGAAGTAAAACAATCAAGAGATCAAATTAGAAGATTTATACGTTTAACAGAATTAATTGAGCCATTACGTGATATGGTCGATGGTATAAGAAGTGATGGAAAAAAGATTGCATTTAATCCTGCTGTAGAACTTTCATATCTTTCAAAAGAAAATCAACAACTTGTGGTAAAAAATATTGAAGGACTTGATTTAACACCGTCACATGCTCAAACAATAAGAATGAAGGAGTTGTCAAGAGAAAATCGTCTAGATGAAAATGTTATTTATTCAATAATGACGGAAGAAAAAGCGAATCAGAAAGAAAAATTGTCGTTTAAAATGGAGGATATTAATGAATACTTTCCAAAAAACTATACGCCTAGAGAAAAAAGTGAAGTTATATTGAAACTTTTAAAAGGATGGGCAAAAAGAAGAAATAAAGAGCAAGAAAGATGACAGTTACATATATAACTGTATTTTTTGTACATTTTATTTCAGCAGACTTAGTGAAGGGGGAGTCTGTTTTTTGTGGGGAAATGTGACTCGGTTTTCCCCTAAGAACCCCTTTCCTGTTATCTTACTGGGAAAAGTAATATTAGTATAGAAGAAAAAAAGATGTTTTATGTATGTGAATTATTATATAAATTGACAATGAAAAAGCTTACATAGTAAAATTTAATAAAGATAAAATGGAGGTGAATTTCTTGGCGAAATATGCAAATCCAACATTAGTAGGAATGCTATATGAGAGAGTAGGAGATAAATTATTTTTAATTATCTATCCTTTTTCAATCTATTTTATTATTACTGAAAAATACCTTAATATATTAGTTTTTGATGCTTTGATTTTTTTTACATTGGTTTTGTTAAGGCATAAATTAGTTTTTTTGGATTTTTATTTTAAAAGAATAGTTATTATTTTTTGGGTTTTAACGCTAACGTTTTCTACAATAAGCTTTATGTTATTTAATCAAATAAATTACTTATATATGACGAAAGCATATGTAGAATGTAATGTTTTAGATATAAAAGAATATTCACTTGTTTATCGATATAAGGGATATGCAACTTTTATGATGAAAAGTCATGAAAGCATCAAAGATGATTTTACAGTAATTGAAAATCTAGTTGGGAAAATAGATTCATATGAAATTGGTGAAGAAAATAAATACAGAGTTATATTAAAAAATAATCAAGAAGTAGATATCAAGTTTAATAATTATAATCAGTTTACATTATTTGGTTTAGATGTTGATTAAGTGAAAAGGAAGGAGAAAGTTTTTGATTAAAAAAGTATTTATTGGAATTATTGCAGCTGGTATGATATTAACAACTATTCCAACAGTAAATGCAGAAGATGAAATTACATTAGATGAAGTGACTGATCAAATAATTGATATTTCAGATAAATATAATTCAGCTGGTGTTACATCAGGACAATTATTGAATTTAATTACGCTAACTCAAACGGATGATGAATTATTAGACGCTATATCTTTAGATAAAAATGATTTATTTGATACATCTATACCAAAAAAAGTTAATATACAATCATCACGAAGTGGAGATCCATATGATGGAAATCCACCTGCATCTAAAGAGGAACAAAAAGAAAGAATGAAGTATATTCGATCAGTCTATAATAAAGAATATAATGATGGAAACCATGATGAATCTATATATACGATATATTTATATACTTCACATTATATTGAAAATATAAACTATGATAAGAGTTTTTCAGATGAAAAAAATTTTGGACATCCTGTATATGCAAATATTATTTCACAAAATGATATAGATGCTTATGAACAATTTTATAAAGCTCAAACAGGTGTCGCTATTTATAAAGCATTTAGGACTTGTACAAATGGAATAAAAAATTATAAAGAAAAAGGTGGAAAATATGCAGTTGCTTATGAATTCTTTGGATCAATGTCAAATATTTTAGATTCAAAATATTCGGATTATTTAACAGCATTAGATACCGTTGGAATAACAAATACTACTGATATTTTAGCAACAAGTGCCAAAATGTATAATGCATTTACTGGTGCTTTAGATAATGGAAAAACAAAAGAAGAAGAAATAATAGATTATATGAACAGCCAATTGGAACCGGGATTACAAGGGGCTGTTTCTAGTACGTATTTTGGATTTGTAGAATATTTAATAGATAAATTTAAAAATCCACAATCACCAGTTACTTTATTTTCTGGGGTTTTAGCTGGAGTTTCATATTATTTTGATACACTTGCTAAAGTAATACCTACTTTATCGCTAGCTAGCTTGTATTATTCTTATCAAATGAGAAAAGTAGAAAGGTTAGGTATCTACTATGGTTTAAAACCAAGACCATAAAATTCAAATGATTTAAAACTTAGCATCAAAACTAAATATGTAGAAAGACCTATAGCAATGACTATAGGTCTTTTTTTGAAGGAAGGTGGATATTATGAAGGAAGTAATAATTATTATTGTTTCAATGCAAATTGGTGCATTAATAGGTGTTTTCACAATGTGCTTTTTACAAATTAATAAAGGAAATAGTAAATTTGATAATAAGTAAACAGAAGTCTAAACTGTATATGAAATAAATAATGATGAATAAAAGGAGATGAAGAAAGTATGAAAAAAAGCAGTATTATAGCTATTGGATTATCTACACTGTTGGTTGTTTGTAATGCACTACCAATGAATAACCATGTAGAAAGTAAAAAAGCAGCAGTTATTTCACAAAAAGAGGTATCAAAAAAGAAAACAAAGAAAAAGGATGTATCTAAAGATGAAACCAATGAAAGTGATGAAACTGTAAATGATACTTCCAAACAAACAGTAGAAGAAAATACGATTCAGGAAGAACAAGAATCTGTAAAAAGTGATGTGCACACTCAAGAGAAAACGAGTAATCAAAATACTAATGAAAACGAAATACAAAAGAAAGTTGAAACAAAACAAACACCGGCACAACCTGTTGGAATCAATCAGCCTTCTTCTGTAACACCAAGTCAACCAACATCAAATGGAAATACTACTAATGCACAACAACCTCAAAAGGAAGAACAAACAAAGATTTTAAGAGTAACATATTGGGTTAAATGTGATTGTGGAAAAGAATTGACACATTCAATAGATTATAAAGATTATGAGTCTTACTATAATAGCAACGATTACTCAGTAAAGATTTTAATTAACCAATTATTAGATGAAGGGCATTGTGCTGGAAATGAAGAAGTATGTGGTGCTTCTCATTATCGATATGGTACAAATGAAAATTGGATAAAAAGTTGAGTGAAATTTTACGAAGTATATTACGTTGAATATGACGTAAAATAATAGTATAATGACTTTAATAAAAGGAGGAGAGAATATGCCAAATATAAAACCTATCTCTGATTTAAGAAATTACAGTGCAGTACTTGAAGATGTTACTGTTGGTTCTCCTGTTTATTTAACAAAAAATGGACATGGTTGTTATACTATTATGGATATAAATGAACAAGAAGAAATGTCAAGAAAAGCGAGGAAGTATGACAAGATGGTAGCAGAACTAGAAGTAATGAAAATGTTAAATGAAGGCTTAGCTTCAGCAAATGAGGAAGGCTGGATTGATGAAGATTCAATGAGATTACATTTTAAGGAAAGATTTGAAAATGAATAAGATACACTATTCACCAAAGTCACAACGAGATCTTGATGAAATTTATGATTATATTAAATATAAATTATGTAGTCCAATAGCTGCAAAGAATACAGTGTCAGGAATTTTAGATAAGATAGAAAATCTAAAGAATCATTCAGATATTGGAAATATATGGTATCTTGAAAATGATGTAAACAGTGGGTACAGATATGTTCATTATAAAAACTATATTGTCTTTTACATGATAAAGAATGATGATGTTTATATCGTAAGAATACTTCATAGACTTCAAAACTATGTAAGTCAATTATTTTCGTAGAAATTAGATTTATAAGTAAATCATTATCAAATTATGTAGAAACATGATAGAATTAAATGTGGATAAAGAATAAGTAAATAGTTTATCATAGATAATTACTGAAAATTCAAAATATTACCAACAAGTTTTTATAAAAATCTCTCATTCTTTATCCATTTGACATTATAAGCAGGCAGGTCGATATGATCTGTCTTTTTTTGTTGGAGGAATATATGTATTTAAACAAATGGGTATTCAAGCCATAGGACAATCGAAAGATTGTCCTTTTTGCATTTAATAAACAAAAGAAGTAGGGCAATGTTTGAAACTTGCATTGCAAACAATAAATAACAGGAGAAAAAGTAAAATGAAAAATAAACTTTCTAAACTATATAAGATTTTTTTAGCAGTAGGAATGGTATTTTCAATGTGTTTCAATACGCTTGGAATGAGTGTAGTAAATGCTTATGATCCATCCGTTCCTAAAGAATTTACAAGAGTGAAAAATATCAAGTATCCAGAATGGTGGGGCAGAAAGATTCCATCCATTGCTTCATGGTCAACGTATTCATGTAAATACGATGGTAAATGGGCTTTCTGTTTGGAAGCAGAAAAGAAGACACCTGCAAGTGGTAAATATCCTGCACAGGTCATTGAAAATAATGAAAACGTAAGAAAGCTACTTTACTATGGCTTTGGAGGTCCTGCAGCCTATGGTGAATTTGCTGCGGATGCTGATCTAAAGACAGCTATCTGTCCAGATGACCCTCTTACAAATGATGATATCAAATATCTTTTGACACATATCTTTTTAAGTGGTGCTTATTCAGGACAATGGAAAGGATTTGATGAAAACTTGTTCAACCAAACATTCGGCAGTAATTATGGTACAAATATCATGAACATTTATCGTCGAATCATTTCATTGCCAGATCCAGGTAATGGTGTTTCTTGGGAAGGCAACAAGTCAGGAAACAGAGCATTATTTAAAGCAAGCTATGATAAGACAAATAAGCAACAAGTTACAAATACCGTGAAGTTAAATGGTGCTTCATCTGCTGAAGTGAATATCCCATTGGCTTCAAATGTGACAATTCACATTGCTGGAACTTCTGCAAGACAAACAGGTGGTACTGCAAAAGTCTATGGCGGACAAAGCTTTTATTTTACAGCGCCATGTCAAAATTCACCATCAAATTTTGTGAGTGACAATGTATGCGGAAGCGGATGTGAACGATTCACAGCATTAGCTATTCATGATGGAGGTGCAGGAACTCAGGCACAAGGAACTTGGAATATGGATCCTGATGATGCTCGTCTTTATTTAAATATGGAATGGCTTGATTTTGGTTCTTTGGAATTAACTAAAAAGAATACAAATCAAGATCTTATTGATGGTGCAAAATTCAATATCAAATCTGTTTCATATGATGGTTATAACGAAAATACTGTAGTAAAAAATGGAAAAATCAAAGTGAACGATTTATTGGTTGGAACTTATGAAGTCAAGGAAACGGAAGCACCACATGGTTATCTTTTAAATACAGATACTTTTACAGTCAAAGTAGAAAAAGATAAGACAACAGTATTGAGTGTTACAGATGATGAACCTAAAGGAAACATTGATTTTCAAAAAGAAATCGATACTTCTAAAACAAATGGTCTAAAAGGTGATGCTACTGCTGAAGGTGTAACTTTTGAATTACATGCAAGTGAAAAGATTACAAATCAGGCTGGAACAAAAACTTACTATGAAAAAGGTGCACTGGTATCAAGTAAAAAAACAGATGCCAATGGAAAGATTGCTTGGAGTGAATTGCCATTAGGAAAATATTACATTCAAGAATCAAAGACAAATGATTCATTGGTCTTCAATAATGCAAAGATCAGTGTATCAATTGATTATGAAGGACAAACAGTTTCAAAAGTATCAAGAAGTGCAAAAGGTACTAACAGAGTGAATATGCAAAAGATCCAAGTTTTCAAGTCAGGAGAAAAAGACAGTATTTCAGGTCTTGTAAAAGGATTACAAGGAGCAGAGTTCACGTTCAAATTGTACAGTGAAGTTAACCATGTTGGATGGGACAATGCTACAACTTATGCAGTCATCACAACTGATTCAAATGGTAAAGCAAATACACCATATCTGCCTTATGGAAAATATATCGTCAAAGAAACAAAGACACCTAAGGATTATATTACAGCACCAGATTTCACAATTTCAGTAACAGATGATTACAGTGAATATAAAGATGTTGAACAGGTAAAACGTGTCAATGTGAATAACCGACCATTTACGTCACAACTTAAAATTATTAAATTAGATGCCGAATCAGGAAAGAAAGTCACATTAAATGGTGCATCATTTAAAATCAAAGATTCAAAAGGGAACTATGTTGTGCAAAAAGTTGGCGGAAAGAAATATGACACATTTACAACTAATTCTAAAAACGTTGTCACAGTAAAAGACAGCGAAGAAGGAACAGTAACACTTCCTTTACAGTTAGATGCAGGAGATTATTCTATCGAAGAAGTAGAAACACCTAAAGGCTTCTTGCAACTAGAACAACCTGTGAAATTCACAATTACAAATACAAGAGATTATGACAAGGATGAGGATGAAGATCCAATTCTAACTGTGAAAGTTAAAAATGCACAGCCAAAAGGAAAAATCATTTTAACAAAGACAGACAAGGCTACAAATGAAGCACTAGCTGATGTTGAATATGAATTAACTGCCAAAGAAAATATCTACAGTGCAGTAGATGGTAGTTTACGCTATGCAAAAGGAGCTACTGTTGCTAAAGGAAAAACAGATGCCAATGGAAAACTTGTCATTGATTCGTTATTCATGGGCAAATATGAATTAAAGGAAACTTTAACAAATGAAGGATATGTGCTTTCAGAAAAAGTACATCAGATCAATCTTGAACAAAAAGATATAACAACTAAAGAATATGTCATTACAAAGAATGTAACGAACATTGCACCTCATGGTGAAATCCATGTACAAAAAAGAGACAGAGATACATTAGAAGATCTTTCAGGTGTTACTTTCCAATTGACAGCAAAAGAAGACATCTATTCACTTGATGGAAGAAATACACTTCTTTATAAAAAAGGTGAAGCTGTTTCAATGGATATTTCAGAAAACGGATATTATGTGACTAATGAATTAGGTGAAATTCATATTTCAGGACTATCACTTGGAAAATATGAATTGAAAGAAGTTCAAGAATTAGAAGGATATGTTAAAAACAATAAGGTCTATGACATTGACTTAAGCTATGATCACACAGATAAGATCATCTATTCAAAAGAACTTGATGTTCTTAATAAAAAGACAGCAACTGAAATTTCAAAAGTTGATGCAACTAATGAAAATGAACTTGAAGGTGCAAAGCTTTCATTAAGAGATGAAGATGGAAATCTTGTAGAAGAATGGACATCAACAAAAGATGTTCATATTATCAGAGGTCTTGTATCAGGTAAAAAATATATGTTGCATGAAGATCTTGTACCATTAGGATATGCAACAGCAAGTGATGTAACATTTACAGTAAATGAAGATGGAAGTGTGACTAAAGTTAAAATGAAAGATGAAATCACAAAGGTAGATATTTCAAAAGTAGATGCAACAACTGGAAAAGAAATCGAAGGGGCTAAACTTACATTAAAAGACAAGGAAACAGGTGAAGTAGTTGAATCATGGATTTCTGGAAAAGAACCACATCGAATCGAAGGATTAACTGTTTCAAAAACTTATGTGCTTCATGAAGATTTAGCACCAGCAGGTTACAATGTTGCAAGTGATGTTGAATTTACAATCTCTGATACAGGAGAAGTTCAAAAAGTAGTTATGAAAGATGAAGCAAAACTTGTTGTAAAAACAGGTGATGATAGTAATATCAGTTTCTATGTTGCAATGGGAATGTTTGCTTTAGGTTTGATCGTATGTTTCTATGCAAAAAGAAAATATGGAGAAAAGAATGACAAATAATGTCTGTTCGGTTTTAGCTTCACTTCTTATTCTTTTTGGAGTTGCTGGTTTAAAAATATATATTCAAATCAGACATCTGAAACAGATTAGACAGAAAATGAAGGGGAGAAATTTCTCCCTTTTTTCATTTGATAGAAAGGAAGATAAAAAGTGAAAGAATTACAAATAAAAGAGATTTGCCAAGAAATAATCAATGAACAGACCAAATGTAATTATTCAGTTGAGTATATCCTTAAAAATAAGGATGATATCGTTCGTGCAGTTGCTGTGAATAAACATACAAAAAGCACTATCCAACTTGATATTGTTGATAGTCGAAATCATACACAAAATCTAGATCATTTTAATTTCAATCCAGATTTATTTTTGTTTAATGATTTAGAAAGAGGATATGAATTGGTTTATGCACCGTTGAATGTCCATTACGCTATTTGGCGCTATGCTAAAGAAAATCATGAAACTCTTATTCACAAAAAAGGAATGAATCTTTATTTTGATTTTTGTAAGCGAAAAGATATTACAGAAAATACAATGTTCTTGTTGAGTCTTAATAAAATAGATATTTCAAAATTCTATCACGAAAAAAATGGTTCCTATGAAATCATTAAGGAAATACACATCAATGATGATTCGATTGTTATTGGATACAGTCCTACATCTCCATCCAAATTTGTTACTTGGGAAACAAATGGAAATAGAAAATATGGATTTTATACAGGTCATTATTTTAATGAATATGAAGAAGCATATAAAAATATGGAAAAACGTGCAAAAGATTTACTTGTGCAGAATTTGTGTAGAAATAAGAACTTTTTAAGAAAAAATAAAACAAATCAAGAAAGGTAGGTGAGATGAATTGAATAAATTAGATACATTATATGAACTTCTTGAAAAATCATGTCATGATATTATTCAAAGTGAGGAAGCGTGGCTCTCATTTTTAAGAACATCTGGTTATCTTTATAATTTCAATTTTACCAACCAACTATTGATCTATCAGCAAAGACCTGATGCAAAAGCATGTACAGACTTTGAAACATGGAACAACAGGATGAACAGGTGGATCAAAAAAGGTTCAAAAGGTATAGCTCTTATATATGATGATGGTCGATATACAAAAATAAGATATGTTTTTGATATTGCTGATACAAGGAGCCCACGTAATAGAGAACTTCATTTATGGAGTGTAAAAGAGTCGTTTCATAAACAATTGATAGATAAAATTGCAAAACAATTTGATATGACTTCAAATAACGAGGATTTAGGAAGTTTCATCAAAGAAATTGCAAAGGAACAGACAGGCTATTATGTTGATGATTATTTTAAAAGGTTGATGAAATTAAAAGACGGTTCTTTGCTAGAAAGCTATGAGGAAAATGAACTAAAGAATCTTTATAGAAATCTTTTAGAAAATTCAGTTGCCTACAGTTTAATGAGCAGATGTGATATTGAAACAAAATTTTATTTCGAAGCGGATGATTTTATATCAATAGAACTTTTTAATACACCTGAAATGTTGGGAGTGATAGGTAATTCCTTTCAAGAAGAAAGCAATTCACTTTTAAATGTGATTTCTCGTATTACAAAAGAATTGATAATTCAAAATCGCACATTTGAAAATAACAATCGTTTAGTAGATGATAAAATTGAGAAAAATGAAGGGAGTGTTATCAATGAAACAAATCACATACTCAACAGTGGGAGATTATCAAATGCCCAATTTGACAGTAGACAAGGAAATACCTTTAGGAAAATACGCAATGATGAAGAAAAAGTATCTGAAGGAACAGCAGCCAGAAATTCTCTTTTCACTTCGAGTAAGGAATCAACTGAACTCTTACTTAATGGAAACAGAGAAGAAAGCAAACGAAATGATGGAAATGTTGATGAAGGAATTGCTAACGAAAAATCCAGCACCAAACAAAGAGATACATCAGATGGAATGGGTACAGCATATGAACAACCTTCAAAAAACAGCGGAAGAAATCATTCTGAAGGAAATAATCTACAATTAGATTTAGGAATTGAAGAAGTCGATAAGGAAAAGGGTGGCGATAATGTATTGCCACCCTTTGATTTAAGTGATTTACCTCAACTCTTAAGAGAAGATGTTTCATTGCAACATAGCAAAGAAGAAATTATTCAGTATTTTCATGAGCATACAGATGAAATTGAAAGGGCAAATTATTTAAAAGAATGTTATGATGATACGCTTGTTCAAACATTCAAGTGTCCAGAACACTATGACTATAGTTATCTTGGCTATAAAAAAAGAAATGATGGACTGGACGTATGGAGTGGTAACTACTTGAATCGGAAAAGCGAATCGTACTTGTCTTTTTTTCAACTTCAAAGTTATCTTGCAAAAATTATTGAAAAAGATGAATATCTTACATCGCCTTATGAAAATGAATCAGGATTAAAAAGGTCATATGAAAACAAAATCATCAATGCGAATGTCTTTTATCATGTTTTTCAGTATAACGATGAACTTTTAGAATCTGCAGGAAAAATCATTGAGTTTTTTCAAATACATGACAATGATGAAGAACGTTGTGAATATGTTCAGCGTATATATCCTGACAGTATAAGAGAATGGAAAGTTGATGATGTCATTCTTGGATATGACAGATTAGGTGATGGGTTGCATATTTATTTAGGAACTTTTGATAATCAAGTTGTTTCTTATGATTATTCATGGAATTTTGTTGCTAAAGAAATTGATGGCATGATATTATCTCGATATTTTGCACCAGATATACAGATTCCATCACTGGAGGAACAAAAAAATGTAGTATATGAGAATATTCAAAATTTTGAAAATGGAATCTATTTTTCACAACAGGAAATAGATAGAGTATTGACTCGTGGAAGTGGATTTGAAGAAGGCAAATACCGAATCAATCAAATGTTTTCAAAAAATACTACATTGAAAGAAAAGGTTCAGTTTCTAAAAAAAGAATATGGAGAGGGTGGAAGTTCTCCTGCAGTAGGTTTTATAAATGTCAATTATGATGCTAAGGGAATGAGTTTAAGTCGTTATCGTGAGATTGGAAAAGATGAAATCAAAATCACTTTAAAATGGGATAAGGTTGCTAAAAGGATAGATGAACTTATTCAGCTTGACAGATATCTTAATAAAAAAGAAAAAGAATATTATCCAACATTCTTGCAAAATCAACTTCAACATCAACTCGAATATGAAAGGAAAAGTATTAATCAAAGTCTTATCCCTGAATCTTCTGATGATTTACAGAATGAAAATATTCCAAAAGAGTATCAATGTAACTTGGGAGACAGCGTATATGTTGGAGCAACGGAATACAAAATTATTGAAAATGGTAATGAAATAACTTTACAGGATGAAAGCTTTCCATTGCTTTTAGAATATTATTCTAAAGATGATTTTCTCAAATTGTTAAAAGAAAATCCATTAAATGACCATTTGTTAAAACCAATAACACAACCAACTCAAGATATTAATATTAATAGTTCAAACCATACAATCATTAAAAAGTACCTTTCTGACCTTGAAAATCAAATCAAGCGTTCTATGATTTATCCCGCATTACGTGATAGTGATACAACAGATGAAGAGGCAGAAGATTATATTCGAGAAGAATTGATTTCTATTATGCCTTCTTATGAAACGAAGGATCCCGATTTTTATAACAGATATCTTAATGATGATGATTTTAGAAAATCGCTTGTTGATTATTTGATTGATAGAACTTATGAAGATTATTCAATATCTAATGATATTTTCAATAAAGAAAATGAAGAAAATAGACAGTTGTTTGAAAAAATGAAAAAAATAGTACCACGTATTATGAATGAAGTTTCTGGTTTTTGTAACATGATAACTACAAGTGACAATGATGATCCTTTAATGATTTTATATGATCATGATGAAAAAACAATAGACATGTTCCACTATTATGAGGTAAATGGTATAGAAGTAAGTGAGCCTTATATGACTTTTAAAGTTGATTTTTCAAAAGAAGTGTTAGAGCCAATTTCATATAAAAATGACGCAATTGATATTGAAATTTCTTCTGATACTCAAAATAAAGACGCTTTATCAACCAAAGTTGATTTAGAAAATTATGCAAATCAATGGCTTGATAGACTTTTAGAAAAAAAGTATATAGTTGAATCCGAGCAGGTATTTAAGGATAGCATTAACAAAAGAGAGATTTATCATATAGATTATGATGGCTCTTTTATTGTTTATACTGACATGACTTATTCTTTAGTAAAGGAGTTCGCAGATAATTATAATTATATTGTTTCAGATAAGATTCAAAAAGAAGATATTTTAATTAATCCTGTTCAATCTGAAAAAATAAATTATCAAATCATGGATAAAGATTTAGGTAAAAGAACTCCAAAAGAGAGATATAACGATAACGTAGCAGCAATCAGACTGCTTTTTTCTTTAGAAAAACAAGGAAGAAATGCAACAAAAGATGAACAGAATATTCTATCTCGTTATGTTGGCTGGGGAGGATTAGCAGATGCTTTTGATGAAAGTAAATCGAACTGGGCAAATGAACATCTTGAACTCAAATCATTGTTGAGTGAGGAAGAATATAAAAGTGCAAGAGAGTCAACATTGACTTCTTTTTATACTTCACCTGTTGTTATTGAAAGTATCTATAAGGCATTGAACAATTTAGGATTTAGACATGGTAATATTTTAGAACCATCATGTGGTATTGGTAATTTCTTTGGTATGCTTCCAGATGAAATGAAGGGTTCAAAGATGTATGGTGTGGAGTTGGATTCGATCAGTGGTCGTATTGCAAAACAGCTTTATCAAAATTCAAATATTGCAATAGAAGGTTATGAGGAAACTAAGTTACCAGATAGTTTTTTCGATGTAGCTGTTGGAAATGTGCCATTTGGAAACTTTAAGGTCGTAGATAAAAAATATGATAGGCTGAATTTCAATATTCACGATTACTTTTTTGCAAAAACAATCGACAAGGTAAGACCAAATGGAATCATTGCTTTTGTAACTTCACGCTATACAATGGATAAAAGAAACAGCAATGTAAGAAGATATATCAATGAAAGATGTGAACTTTTAGGTGCTATCCGTTTGCCTAATGATGCTTTTGGTGATACAAAAGCGGTCAGTGATATTCTATTTCTTCAAAAAAGAGAGCGTCCTGTTTTAAAAGATGATGATTGGGTTTCAACAGGGATAACAGAAGAAGGATATGTCATCAATCAATATTATATTGATCACCCTGAAATGATCTTAGGAACAATTGAAAAAACACATGCAATGTATGGCAGAGAGGATATAACGGTCGTAGGATATGATGAACCTCTCAATGAATCATTAGGAAAAGCCATCTATAATATCAAAGGTCATATAGATGAATTTGATATTGTGGAAGAAAATGAATATGAGATTGAAAGTATACCTGCTGATCCGCAGATAAGAAATTATTCCTATACTGTTATAGGCGATAAGGTCTATTATAGAGAAAATTCTTTAATGAATAAAGTTGATGTTGGTGATACAACATTTAAAAGAATAAAAGGCATGATTAGAATACGTGATACTGTCAGAGATTTGATTACCTATCAAAGTGAAGATTATCCAGAGGAAATGATTGCTAAAAAGCAAAGAGAATTGAATGATTACTATGATGTTTTTACTCAAGCATATGGTTTGCTCAACAGTCGAGGTAATACCATTGCATTTAGAGAAGACAGTTCGTTCTATCTTTTATGTTCTTTAGAAAATTTAAATGAAGATGGAACTTTAAAATCTAAAGCAGCCATGTTTACTCAAAGAACGATTCGTAAAAAGAAAGAGTTTAACAATGTTGCTACAGCTAATGAGGCATTGATGGTGTCTTTAAGTGAAAAAGCAAAAGTCGACATTAATTATATGAGTGAATTGACGGGCATAAGTAATGAAAAAATCAAAGAAGATTTAGATGGTATCATATTTAAAGTCCCTAGTGTTTTAAATGAAGAACAGGAAGAATATGTAACAGCAGATGAATACCTTAGTGGAAATATCAGAGAAAAATTAGAAGTAGCCAAAATGTCAGCAACAATTGATCCAAAGTATCAAAAGAATGTGGAGGCTTTAGAAAAGGCAATGCCTAAAGAACTTACAGCTAGTGAAATTGAGGTCAGACTTGGGGCAACTTGGATTCCAGTAGAAATCTATCAGCAGTTTCTTTATGAATTACTTGATACACCTAGCTGGGTAAGAAACTATACGAAGCTTTCTTATTCTTCTTATAATGCTAATTGGAATATCAGTGCAAAGAATATGGATAAAGAAAGCGTAAAAGCTGATAAGACTTATGGAACTTCAAGAGCAAACGCATATAGATTGATGGAAGATTGTCTTAATTTGAAACAGACAAAAATATTTGATTATGAATATGATGATGACGGTAATAAACAAGCAATTCTTAATAAAAAGGAAACGATGATTGCCCAACAAAAACAGGATACAATCAAAGAAAGTTTTAATAATTGGATTTGGAAAGATCCTCAAAGACGTGAAGAATTAACACAGATTTACAATCGATTATTCAACAGCATAAGACCCCGTGAATATAATGGTGATCATTTAGAGTTTCCGGGAATGAATCCTGAAATTACTTTACGAAAACATCAGAAAGACGCCATAGCACATATTCTTTATGGTCAAAATGTTCTTCTTGCTCACGTAGTGGGGGCAGGGAAAACTTTTGAAATGACGGCAGCATGTATGGAATTAAAAAGATTAGGTTTAGCACAAAAGCCAATGTTTGTTGTTCCCAACCATTTAGTTGAGCAATGGGGAGCAGAATTTTTGCAACTCTATCCAAGTGCCAACATTCTAGTTGCAACAAAAAGAGATTTTGAAAAGAAAAATAGAAAAAAGCTGTTTTCTAAAATGGCAACTGGTGAATATGATGCTATCATCATAGGACATTCACAATTTGAAAAAATACCCATGTCAATTGAAAGGCAGAAGATGAATATTGAAAATGAAATTGAAGAAATTACAAATGGAATAAGTTCTTTAAAAGCAAACAATGGAGAAAGATTTACAATCAAACAGTTAGAAAGAACCAAGAAAGGCTTAAAAGCAAAACTCGAAAAACTGAATAAGAATGATAGAAAAGACGATCTAATTACTTTTGAAGAAATAGGAGTGGATCGTCTTTTTGTTGATGAAGCACATTTTTATAAAAATCTTTTTCTATTTACAAAGATGAATAATGTATCAGGACTTTCTACAACAGATGCACAAAAATCTTCAGATCTTTATTTGAAGTGTAGGTATTTGGATGAAATTACAGGAGGAAAAGGGGTTGTTTTCGCAACTGGAACACCTATTTCCAACTCGATGACTGAAATGTATACGATGCAGCGTTATTTACAGTATTCTACTCTAGTTAAGCATAATCTTCAGCATTTTGATTGTTGGGCTTCTACTTTTGGAGAAACAAGCACGAGTATCGAACTTGCCCCTGAAGGTTCTGGATACAGGATGAAGACTCGTTTTTCTAAATTCTTCAATCTTCCTGAATTGATTAATATGTTCAAGGAAGTAGCAGATATTAAGACGGCTGATATGTTGAATCTTCCTGTTCCTAATGCTCATTACCAAAATGTAGCAGTTAAACCTTCTGACATTCAAAAAGAACTTGTTGAAAGTTTAGGTGAACGTGCTCAAAAAATTAGAGATGGAACAGTTGATCCTCATGAGGATAATATGCTTAAAATTACGAACGATGGAAGAAAATTGGCACTTGATCAAAGGCTTATCAATGAACTTTTACCAGAAAATAAAAATAGCAAGGTCAATGCCTGTATTAAAAATATATTGAAGATATATCATGAAACAGTGGAAGAAAAAAGTACACAGCTTGTCTTTTGTGATATGTCTACTCCTCGTAATGATGCATTCAATGTCTACGATGAAATTAAAAATAAACTATTAGAAGAAGGAATTCCTGAAAGTGAAATTGCATATATCCATAACGCAAAAACAGATGCTAAAAAGAAAGAACTCTTTTCTAAGGTACGAGAAGGTAAAGTAAGAATTCTGATAGGTTCAACAGGTAAAATGGGAGCTGGAACAAATGTACAAGAACGCTTGATAGCAATACATGATCTGGATTGCCCTTGGCGACCTTCGGACTTGGAGCAACGTGCAGGAAGAATCGTAAGACAAGGAAATAGAAATAAGGATGTTTATATTTATCGTTATGTGACGGAAGGCACATTTGATGCTTATCTATATCAGTTGGTTGAAAATAAACAAAAATTCATAGGGCAAATTATGACAAGTAAATCTCCTGTAAGAAGTGCAGAAGATATAGATGAAGCTTCACTTTCTTATGCAGAGATAAAGGCACTAGCGAGTGGAAATCCTAAAGTGAAAGAAAAGATGGAGCTTGATACAAAAGTATCCAAATTAAAGCTTGCCAAAGCAAACTATCTGTCTCAAAAATATGATTTAGAAGATAGAATTATTAAATATTATCCACAAAAGATAAAGTCTATTAGGACAAGGATTGAAGGATTAGAAAATGATATAAAAGATTTGAAACCTCAAAAAGAGTTTCAGAAAATAAAAATCAAGGATATGTTGATAGTAGATAAAAAACAAGCAGGAAATGCAATACTTCTTGCCTGTAAGGAATATGATGGTCAGGATAAAAAATACATTGGGGAGTATAGAGGATTTGATTTGTACATTCAGTTCAACAGTTTAAGTCAATATTACATCATGTCTTTAAAGAAAGAACTTTATTATCCTGTTGAATTAGGAAATGATGTTTATGGGAATCTTACAAGAATTGATAATGCTATTGAAAATATTCCAAAAAGTTTAAAAGTGGAAAAGGAACTTCTTCAAAATACATTGCAACAGTTGCATAATGCTGAACTTGAAGTAGAAAAGCCATTTGAAAAAGAAGATGAATTGAATAATGCCTTAAAGAAACTGTCCAAAATCAATAAAGAACTTGATTTAGATAAGAAAGAAAATATTCCAGATACTTCTGTTCAAAAAAACGATACAGGTGTTGGTCATAAATCAAAAGTAAATAGGATGCGATAAGTATGTCAAATAAGTTTTACACAGATGAGGAGGCACAAGAACTACAAAAGTTGGATGTGTTTACTTATCTGTATAATTATGAACCAAGTGAGCTTGTTAAATCTGGAAAAAAAGAATACCGAACGGCAACGCATTCCTCTTTGGTTATCTCTAATGGTAAGTGGATATGGTTTTCTCAAGGAAAAGGTGGAGTAAGTGCAATCAGTTATTTAATGGATGTTAAAGGTATGAACTATTATGAGGCTGTAAAATATGTTGATAAATGTATAAGAGATAGTCCTCCTGTTTATCATGTAAACAAATGTTCAAAAACGAACGATGGTATTTTCAAATTGCCACCCGTTTCAAAAGATAATAAAAAAATGATGTACTATCTAAAAAATAAAAGAAAAATTGATAAAGAAGTTATTCAATTTTATTATCAAAAGGGAATGATCTACGAGTGCAGCTATGATCACTCTGTTGTCTTTGTAGGCTATGATGAAAAAGGAATAGAACGTTATGCTTCAAAAAGAGCAACAGATGGTGATTGGAAGATGGACGTATTTAACAGTAATAAGGAATATAGTTTTCAATTGGTAAATAAAGAAAGTGATGTTTTAAATATCTTTGAAAGTGCAATTGACCTTATGTCTTTTCAAACTTTAGAGAAGTTGCATAAAAGGAATTGGAAAAAGAACAATTATCTTTCTTTATCAGGAGTAACAGCAATAGGTAATTCTATTGAGGAAAGTGAATTACCTATTGCCTTAGGTAAATTTTTAGAAATAAATCCTCAAATTAAAGTTTTAAATCTATATTTGGATAATGATAAGGCAGGAAAAAACAGTATTGCAAAGATCAATTATCTTTTAGGTAAAAGTTATCAAATCTATGATAAAGGACCTAAAAAAATGAAAGATGTCAATGAAGTTCTGATAAGAAAATTTAAGAAAAAAGAAGAATATAGTAGATAGGAAGGTCATGAATCAAATTCGTGACCTTTTATTATACAAGGAGAAAATGATGAAAGAATATGTTGTTGAAATTACAGAAGTATTACAGCATCAAGAAACAGTAAAAGCTCATTCTAAAAATGAGGCAATAAATGCTGTAAGAGAAAAGTATAAAAATGAAGATGTAATACTTAATGATGAAAATATAACGGATTTAAGATTTGATGTTCTTGAGGTCAAGAAAAAACTTTTTGACAGGGAAAGATAGTTTTCCAGCAGGATAATAAATTCATTAAATAGAAGTATTATCCTGTTGATGACTTTTGTAGCAAGCAAGGACTTTTGTACCCAAAGTCAGCTTGTTAGGGACAATCCCTAAGACCCTGCAGGAAATGGAGTAGATAAAATTGAACAAGATCAAAAGAAATAAAGAGATAAAAGTAAGATTGTCTTTGATTGAATTAGAAAATTTAAATAAATGTGTTAAGAAAACAGGACTGTCAAGAGAAGAATATATTCGTACATTGATAAGTGGATATGTTCCAGCACCAAGAATCAGTGATGATGTTAAAGAAATTATTAAGCAGTTAAGAATGATAGGTAATAACTTAAATCAGATTGCAGTTATTGGTTATAAAACTGGAACAATTGATATTTTAAAATATAAGAGAAACTGTTCAGAACTTGAAAAAAATGTTCAATTAATATTAAGCAATGTTACTGAACCTACAAGGATGGAAAAGTAAAATGGCTACAACAAGTATATGGGCAGTTAAGGATAATTTGGACAGGGTTTTAAATTATGCTTCTAATCCTCTTAAGACAAAAGAAACGGATAGTGTTTATGAATATGAAGGACTTGGGAATGTTATTGATTATGCTGTCAATGATGATAAAACTGAAAGACGACTTTATGTCAGTGGTTTAAATTGTCATCCCTCAACTGTTCTTCAGCAAATGGAACAGACAAAAAGGAATGCACACAAGGAGGATGGTGTTTTGGCATTTCATGCGTATCAGTCTTTTTTACCAGGGGAGGTTACAGCTGAAACAGCACATCAAATTGGATTAGAACTTGCCCATCAGATGTGGGGAGATGATTTTGAGGTATTGGTTTGCACACATACAGATAAGAAACATTTTCATAATCACTTTGTTATAAATTCTGTTTCATGGACAACGTACAAAAGATTTTTAAACAAACACGCTGACTATGACAAAATGAGAAGATTGTCGGATGCACTTTGTGAAAAGTATAGACTTAATGTAATCACAGATCCTAAAAAGGGAGTGCACTATTCTGAATGGCAGGCTAAAAAACAGAAAAAGCCTACACGAAGAACGCTTATAGAAGATGATCTTGAACGTGCTATTGCATCATCAAGAACATTCACACAGTTTTTACAATATCTCAAGTCTATTGGATATGATGTGAAAACAAATGTAAAACATATTGCAGTCAAACCACCCGGAGCACCTCGTTTTTTTAGACTTTATAAAGTAAGAGATGATGGAACATACAGCGAAGAAAATATCAAGAAAAGAATCATTGAACAGGATCTATATTTTGAAAAAAGAACACGAATCAAAAGTAAATATCAATATCATGGAAATATCAAAAAGGCAAAAAAGATAACAGGAATTAAGGCATTGTATTTCCATTATATGTATCGAATGGGAATTATCCCTAAAAATGTACCTTCTAGAAGTAAGGTACATTTTATTTTTAAGGAGGATCTTAGATATATGGACAGGATTACTGAAGAAACAACTTTTCTGTGCAAAAAGAAAATCAATACGATCGAGGATTTGGAAAATTATGAAAGTGAAATAAGCAACAAAATTGAAAAGTTAGTCAAGGAAAGAAGATGTCTTTATAACAAGGTCAAAAGATGTCGAAATCTTGAAAGAAAAGAAATGATTCAAAAAGATATCGAAACAATTTCAAAAGAAATAAAGGATTATCGAAAGGAGGTGAAATTATGTGAAGGTATCAAACAACGTTCCTTAAAGATTAAAGATAAATTGCAAATAGTTAAGGAACAAGAAAATAAAGTACCAGAAAGAAGTTCAAAAGAACGAAAAAGAAATTATTAAGGAAGGAGGAACTTTATGAATGCTGGCGGAGAAACAGCCGATCAAGCAGTGAGGATGACACTTCAGGGAATAGAAATGGCAGCTAATGTAGCTTTAAAGGCAGGTGGAATAGCTTCTAAATCTTTAGCAGTAACGCTTTATGCAATTTTAACAGATAAGAAAAAGGTTAAAGGAAAAACAAGACTTGCTAATATGTTGAAATCTGGAAAGGAACTTAAAGTGTTTGCTGTACATCATTCAGATTTGAAAAAGTTTTGTGAAGAAGCAAAACGTTATGGTGTTCTTTATTCTGTATTAAAAGAAAGAAATAATACGGATGGAATATGCGACATTATGGTACGAGCTGAAGATGCTGCAAAAATCAGCAGGATCGTAGATAAATATGAACTTGCAACTATTGATACTGAAGCAATGAGAAAAGCAGCACTTGCAAAACAGCCTGATGAATTCAAAGATGTCAAACCGTTAACTGAAAAAGAACATGATGAGTTGGTATCTTCTTTATTGGATTCAATGAAAGAAGAGCAAAACCCGTCTATGGCTCGAACGAAAACGAGAGGCGAAAATCAGTTCGAGCATATCTCAATGGAGGAAGGTATCAATAAAAGACCATCAGTAAAAAAAGAACTAGATGAGATAAAAAATAGAAATAAAAAGGCTAAACCTAAACAAACAGTTAGACAAAGAAATAGGGTACGTCATAAACAGCCTCAACGTAAGAAAAAGATAAAAAGAAAGGTAAGATAAAATATGAGTGATATATATAATTTATTAAACAATGCAGCTAATGAGAAAGTTGAAGAAAAACCTAGAATTCCTCCAGAGGAATATGCCAAACAAAAACAACAAAAAAGACAGAATCTTTATGATATGGCTGAGAAGCAAACACATGAAGTTGTTTCTTCTCCACAAAATTATCTGAACTATTTAGAAATGCAATCAAAATTTGGTTATACTGTTACTAATACACTCTTGGTCATGGCACAATGTCCACAAGCAACACTGTTAAAAGATAACAATCGTTGGGTAGAAGAAAAAAAGTATGTAAAAAAAGGAGTAAAAGGAATTGGAATATTAGAACCTAAAGGTGAATATCAAGGAAATGATGGCGTGATAAGAACCAACTATGATGTTAAATATGTTTTTGATATTTCTCAATTAAACAGACCATACAGAATGAAAAAACAAAATTTGTCTGTTAGAGAAATCATCAGCGGTTTAGTTTATCAATCACCTGTTAAAATGCAAATGGTTGACAATACTGAAAATGGTTCACTAGTACAATACTCTCCAGATAATCAAATGATCTACTATGCAGACGGGATGAGTCCGACAGATTTAATGGAGGGTTTAGCAAGGGAATATTGCTATGTAGAATTTGAAAGCCAATATGGAAATGTTGACAGAACAGAGGATGCCTTTATGGTAAAAAGTGCTGCCTATATTCTTTGTAAAAAATTGAACATTCCAGTTTCAAACGTTGATTTCGCAAATGAAGTAAAAAATTATTTTGAAGGAATGGATTCTCGAGATACCAAAGAAGAATTAAGCAATATTAAAAGTATTGCAGATGAAGTGAGCAATCGAGCAGAAAGAGGAATCTATAGATTGCAACAGGAAAGAGATAGTGTAAGCAGAGGAGAAGAACGTTAATGGGGTTATTTAAGAATAAAGAGTCAACGGTTTTGATTAGAGTAACGGACTTTGAAAGAAGAATAATTATTACTGCTTTAAGAAATTTAAGAGACAAGCAAATAAAAGAAAATAAGGATTATGATTATATTGAATCGATTATGGACAAGGCAGCAATAGCTGACATATCCAAATCGAAAAAATCATATGAGGAAAGATAAACAGGTTGAACTTGTTTTTTATTTTGTAGGAGCAGTATTTATAGCGTGGCTTTCAGTTCTTGTTGCTCCTTGCATCCATGAGGGACTATTTGATGCAATCATTTACTTAAATGAAGCAATGAATAGCCCTTTTTCTTTTGAATTATGTCAGGATACTCTTAAATGTATCTTGATATTTGAGTCAATCTATTCTTTTTCATACTTGGCTTATTACTATAACAGGAAGAATTACAGAAGAAATGAGGAGTATGGTTCAGCAAAATGGGCGAATAATAAAGCTGTCAATAAAAAATATACTGAAAAGGATTACTATTCTAATAAGATACTTTCGCAGAATGTTCGTATTGGTTTAGATGGCAGACGACATAGAAGAAACCTAAATACTTTAGTTATTGGTGGAAGTGGAGCAGGGAAAACTCGCTTTTTTGGTAAGCCTAATTTGATGCAATGCAATACATCTTTTGTGGTTCTTGATCCAAAAGGTGAACAGCTTAGAGATGTAGGAAATCTTTTAGAAAAAGAAGGATATGTTATCAAAGTTGTTGATCTTATCAATATGAACAGATCACATTGTTATAATCCATTTCGCTATATTAAGGATGATAAGGATGTTTTAAAGCTTATAACCAATCTTATAAGAAATACTACACCTAAAGGTAGTCAGACAAATGATCCCTTTTGGGAAAAATCGGAAACGGCTTTATTAGAAGCTCTTTGTCTTTACCTTTTACATGAAGCACCAGAAGAAGAACAAAATTTCACGATGGTGATGGAAATGATTGCAGCTGCTGAAGTAAAAGAAGATGATGAAGAATATCAAAGTCCGCTAGATGAATTGTTTGAAAGATTGGAAATAAGAAATCCAAATTCATTAGCTCTCAAGCAATATAAGATTTATAAACAGGCGGCAGGGAAAACTGCTAAATCGATTCTTATTTCTGTAGGTGTGCGTTTATCAGCTTTTAACTTGGAAAGTATTGCTAGTTTAACTGCAACAGATGAGTTGGAACTTGATTTGGTGGGAGAAAGAAAAACAGCAATCTTTGCGGTTATTCCAGATAATGATTCAACATTCAATTTTCTTATCGGTATGCTGTATACGCAGCTTTTTCAAATGTTGTATTATCAAGCGGATATTGTTCACGGTGGTGCGTTACCAGTACCAGTACATTTTCTTATGGACGAATTTGCGAATGTTGCTTTACCAGATGAATTTGATAAATTACTTTCTACAATGAGATCACGACTTATTTTTGTTTCAATCATTATACAGAATCTTGCTCAAATCAAAGGACTTTATAAAGACAGTTGGGAAAGTATCGTAGGGAATTGTGATACATTATACTATCTTGGTGGAAATGAACAGAGTACACACAAATTCATGTCCGAATATTTGGGAAAAGAGACACTTGATACAAATACTTACGGTAAATCAAGTGGAAGGTCAGGAAATTATTCAACAAACTATCAACAGGCTGGAAGAGAATTACTTACACCAGATGAGGTTAGATTGTTAGATAATGATTACGGATTGCTTTTTATTAGAGGAGAAAGACCTGTATTTGATAAGAAGTATGATATTTTGAAACATCCAAGAATAAATGAAACTACGGATGGAAATGCAAAACCATATCTACATGGTAAAATCAAATATTCAATTGATGACTGGCAAAATATTTTATTGAGCGATAGAGAGTATGAATTATTAAGTGATGAAGATATGGACAACTATTTTAAACAACTAAATAGTAAATAGGAAAGTAGCTTTAGAAATAGAGCTGTTTTTATTTTGAAGGGAGAAAAACAAATGAGAAAATATTTAAAAAAATACAAAAGAACAATGAAGATATTTTTTGTTTATGCACTCAATATCTTTTTAATGAATTTCAAGGTAATTCAAGTCTATGCAGATGGAGATCCATTAACAGTTGTTAATAATCTTTCAACTTTTGTTTTTAGTTTAATTAGAGCTATTGGAATGATCATTTTAGGTTTTGGAATTGTACAGTTAGGATTGAGTTTAAAAAGTCATGATCCATCACAAAGAGCAAATGGATTTTTAACTGTAGCAGGAGGCATCGTCATTACCTTCGCAAAAGAAATTTTAAATACGATTACAGGATAGGAATTTTAAATGGGCAAGGCAGGTGATAGATATTGGGTAGTATTATTGATAACTTAACAAATGCAATCAATACATGGAATGAGAAACTCGCAGAAATATGGTTGTTACTAACACAGACACCTCAAAACTTTAAAGGCGGAAATATTTGGAATGTGATTGTGAAGATACATGGAGGTTTGCAAGCCATTGGACTTGCTCTTCTTGTTCTTTTCTTTGCAGTAGGAATGGTAAAGACATGCAGTAATCTAAACGAAATAAAGCGACCCGAGCAGGCAATTCGTTTGTTTTTAAGGTTTGCAATTGCAAGAGGTTTGGTTGTTTATGGAATGGAATTGATGACAAAATTATTTGAAATCGTGCAAGGTATAACTTCTCAAATTATGACAACAGTAGGTGTTGGAACAGCAACATCTACTACTATTCCTCAAGAAATCATAGATGCAGTAGAGGATTGTGGTTTTTTGGAAAGCATACCTGTTTGGGCGGTAACACTTTTAGGTGGTATTTTCATTACGATTTTGTCCTTTGTTCTCATACTTACTGTTTATGGTCGCTTCTTTAAATTGTATATGTATACGGCCATTTCTCCTGTACCACTTTCTACTGCTGCAGGAGAAAGTACACAGTCAGTAGCGATAACGTTTATTAAGTCTTATGTGGGTGTATGTCTAGAAGGAGCAATTATAGTTCTAGCCTGTATTATTTTTTCACAATTTGCGGGGTCACCACCAGTTGTAGACAGTGAAGTGAGTGCAATTTCTATGTTGTGGAGTTATATTGGAGAACTTATTTTCAATATGCTGATTTTAGTTGGTACGGTAAAAATGTCAGATCGAATAGTTAAAGAAATGATGGGATTGTAATACTTTCATCTAAAATATTGAATATATAGTATTATAAGGGTATAATATTACTAGAATATTACTATATTGGAGGTGCTTATTATGAATATTCGTCCATCTGCAGCAATTAGACAAAATTATAATGAAATTGCAGACCTTTGTAGGACAAGTCAAGAACCTGTATATCTCACAAGAAACGGTGAAGGTGATTTAGTTGTTATGGATATGGAGACATTTAGTCGTAGGGAAAAAATGTTAGATTTACGTGAACAACTTCTTTCTGTAGAAGAAGATAGAATGGCAGGAAATAAAGGGTATACAATTGATGAATTAGATAAATACCTTGATGATATTATTTCAGGAGTATAGAAAATGGAATATGAGAAATATAAAGTAATTATTTCAGAAAAGGCAAAAAATATGCTTGCATCAAATATTGCTTTTATTGCTAAGGCAAGTGCTGATGCAGCAACAAAACAAAAAAAAGCGGTTATTGATGGTATACGATCATTAGAGCAAATGCCCAAACGCTATCCTTTTTTTAACGAAGAATATATACCACCAAACAAATATAGAAAAATGTTTATAAAAAAATGGTATTTGATTTTATATCAAATTCAAGAAGATGTTGTATACGTTGATTATATACTTGATTATAGAAAAGATTATCAATGGTTAGATAAGTAAAGAGTTAATGGCAAGAGAAATTTCCTCTTGCTTTTTATTTGTGAAAAAAGAGGAAGGAGTAATATGGAAGTAAAAATTAATAAAGAGATAAGAGAATATACAGAAGGCATTTTTTTAGGATTATCCCTAAGACAATGCTTTTTTTCTTTTTTAGCGTGTGTAATGGCAGTTATATTTTATTTCTTATTCATTGATCATTTAGGAATGGAGATAACAAGTTGGTTGTGTATGATTTCAGCTGCACCATTTGCAGCACTTGGATTTATTAGATTTCAAGGAATGAATGCGGAACAGATTGTTGTATGTGCGATACGCTCACTATTGATTAAACAACATAATTTGATGTTTAAACCACAAAATTTATATTACGAATATTTAAAAGAATTTTTAGAAATTAAAAGAAAGGAGTCTATTGATCCAAATGATAAAAAGCTACGAAAGATTGAAAAAACAAAACAAAGAAAAAATAAGTGTTCCCAAAAGCGCACAGGATCTAATTGATATTGATACTCTCTATAAAGATGGTATTTTTTGTTCTAAGAACAAATATTCTAAAACATATAGATTTAAGGATATTAATTATTCAATTGCTTCAAAGGATGAAAAGGTTGGATTGTTTTTAAATTATAGTGAATTGCTTAATTCATTAGACAGTTCAACAATGACAAAGATTACAATCAATAATAGAAAAATTAATATAAAAGAATTTAAAGAAAAGATTTTAATTCCATTAAGAAATGATCATCTTGATAAATATCGAAAAGAATACAATGATATGTTATTAGAGAAAGTATCTGGAGCAGATGGAATTATTCAAGAAAAGTATATAACAATAACTGCCTTTAAAAAGAATGTAGAAGAAGCAAGAAATTTCTTTTCAAGGGTAACTGTAGAATTATCATCTCATTTTTCTAAATTGGGTTCTCAATTAGAAGAACTTGATGCTATTGAAAGATTAAAAATTCTTCATGATTTTTATAGAAACGGACATGAAGAACAGTTTTCATTTGATATGGATGATTCAATGAGAAAGGGACATCATTTTAAAGATGCTATCTGTCCACAAATGCCAAAATTTCATGATAAATATTTTCAATTAGGAGATAAGTATGGAAGAGTTATGTATTTAAGTGAGTATGCAAGATATGTAAAGGATAGTTTTATATCAGAACTTTGTTCATTAAATAAAAATCTTATGTATTCAATGGATATTATTACAGTTCCAACAGACGAAGCAGTAAAAGAAGTCGAAAGGAAATGGCTCGGTGTTGAAACTAATATCACAAATTGGCAAAGAAGACAGAACGCTAATAACAATTTTAGTGCCGTAATTCCTTATGATATGGAACTTCAAAGAAAAGAGAGCAAAGAATTTTTAGATGATTTAACAGTAAGGGATCAACGTATGATGTTGGGCTGTATGACAATTGTTCATTTAGCTGATAGTCTAGAAGAACTTGATAACGATACAGAAGCACTTATGGCAGTTGCTAGAAAGTATATGTGTGAATTGGATATATTGTTTTTTGCAAGTAGACAGCTAGATGGTCTATCAAGTGTTTTACCAATCGGAACAAATAAACTAAATATTGTAAGAACATTGCTTACAGAAAGCATGGCTGTCTTTATCCCGTTTAGAGCACAGGAAGTTGTTGATGATGGTGGTATTTGGTTTGGACAAAATGCTATTACAAATAATTTAATTATGTGCAATAAAGAAAAATTGATGAATCCTAATGCCTTTCAGTTAGGAGTACCCGGCTCTGGAAAATCCTTTTTAACAAAGGAACAAATCGTATTTTTAGCTTTGGCAACTCAAGATGACATTATAATTTGTGATCCAGAAGCAGAATATTCTCTTTTAGTTAAAGAGTTGGGAGGAGAAGTTATAACGATTGCAGCAGGAAGTGAAAATCATATTAATGCAATGGATATGCTGGAAGGTTATGGTGATAGTGGCAATCCAGTTGGAGATAAGTCACAATTTATCATGTCTTTATTTGAGCAGTTGGATAGAGATGGCATTAAACCAGTAGACAGGTCAATTATTGATAGATGTGTAACTTTGGTATTTCAGGATTATTATCGAACAAGAAAAATGCCTACACTTGTTACGTTGAGAGAGAAACTGTTAGAACAGCCTGAAATGGAAGCAAGAAGTTTGGCTTTGAAACTTGAATTGTTTACAGATGGATCATTGGATGCATTTGCACACCAAACAAATGTAAATACTTCAAGCAGAATTGTATCGTATGATATTTTTAAACTTGGAAAACAGTTAAAGACAATGGGACTATTAGTAATCACGGATGCGATGATTAACCGTATTAATGAAAATTGGCGAAAAGGTAAAAGAACCCATATCATTCTTGATGAATTTCATGTGGTTTTTGAAAATGAAGAGAGTGCTTCTTTCTTTAACTCAGCATGGAGACAATTTAGAAAAAGAGATGGCTATCCTATTGGAATTACACAGAATGTTGAATATTTGTTAGATAGTGTTCAGGCAAGTACGATGCTTTCTAACAGTGAGTTTGTTGTTATGTTAAATCAGTCATATCAAGATAGAGAAAAGCTTGCGAAATTACTGAATATTTCTGATGAACAGTTAAGTTATATAACTAATGCGCAATCAGGATGTGGATTAATTAAGTATGGTGGAAACATTGTACCTTTTATAAATAGATTTCCAAAAAATACATTGTTATATAAATTGATGTCAACAAAGCCATCAGAAAAAAATAAATAATATTAAATATAAGCGAAATGATATAGATACATATCTTTTCGCTTTTCATGAAAGGAGAAACCATTATGGATAAACAATTACCAGCAATATACAATGATCCTTATATTAGTGAATATTTTAAGATGCTTTATAAGGAACATAAAGAGGATAAAATAAATGAAACTAAAGAATTACTCGATTATATTTCAAATATGGAAAAGAAAATAGATTATATGACAAGTGAAGTCTTAGAATTAAAGAATACAATAGAACAATTACAAAATCCAACTATTCGAGAAACTATGAAAAGTATAACTGAAGATATAAAAAAGACAGTAGATAATGGAAAGAAACAATTAAGTGAAATAAAATTAAATGTTCTATCTTCAGTAAAAGAATGTGTGAATCAATTTAAACAACATGGTAAACAGGTAGTTATCAAAACAATTAAAATTTCACATTTTAAAGTGGCTCTTGGAAAATTCCATAGGTCACTTTTTAAATGTGTTAATAAAACACAGCTACTTATAAATAAATGTGATGCTGTTACTAACGAATTAAGAAATACAAAGATGAATTTTAAAAATATCGGAGCAATTATTATGGGAAAACCACCAGTTAATAAAAGACCAGAAGTGAATAAAATGAATTTTATTCAAAGAACATCACGTTCAATGCTATCTAATTTAGAAAAAATGATTGTAAAAACTTCAAAGATGATTCATCGAGTGGATAATATAGATAAAAAGTCTGTAAAAAGTGAAATAAAATATTTAGAAAGCAAGACGACAGAAAAATCAATAAAAAATAAAATGAAAGAAAAAATAAGATAGTGAGGGGAATATAATGAAGTATTTTAACAATGAACATAAAAAAGCATATCATTTAGCTATAGAAAAAAGTGGAATTAATGATGTTTACCATCAATCGCTATTTTATACATTAACCATTGATAAAGATTGCAGAGAGCATATTAATGATCTTTATGATTTTAATAGAAACAGTATTAAACTGTCAGGACTAGATAAATCATGGCATACTTCAGGATCAATTAATACAGCGCTGATGGGTTTCAATTTGTTCAATGGTTATGTAGATGAAAAAAATGCAAAAGTTTCAACACCTTATGAACTGTTTTCATGCGAATACAGTTCTTTTTTTATGGAGTCAATAAAATTAAGATATCCTGAATATTATAAATCTAGAAAAGATAAGATTTTTGATAACTGTTTATGATAAAGAATATTAAGACAAAAGAAACAATTAAGGATATTAAGACTCTTGATAAGAAAAAGACGCTAGATTCTTTTAATAAAAAGCAAAGTATCAATACAAAAAATAATGTACAGGATGAAAAGGAAAATAAAGAGTCAAATTATGCAATAAATAAAATCAAAGGTGCAAGTGAAAAAACACTTGTTAGTGCTAGAATAAAAATAAAGAAATATCGAAACCAAAAAAGAAAAAATGAAAAGCTTATAAAGGGAAACAGTCCAAAAAAGAGTAATATTAAATTAAAAAACATAAAATTATCAACAGCTAAAAATAAAATTAATCCCAGAACAAGTGGTAATTTATCGAACACAATTAATCAAACTTTGTCGAATCAGACAATAAGTCAATCAAGAATGTTGAACAAATATAGAAAATCATTAAATAAGTTCAATGGAACAACCACGATGAAATATTCAGGTAATAAAATTATAGATTTTATAAAAAAACTGATAAGTTTTGTAAAAAAGCCAATAGCAATCATGAATCATTTGATTTCTTATGGAACAGGAATGATTATTCTAATAGTGATTGTTTTATTTATTGGAGTATTTTCTGCTTTGTCAGATGATTCCAATGTAAATACGTCTATAGAAGGACTTAGTTCAGAAGTAATAGCTTATACATCAGTGATTGAAAAATATGCGTTGGAAAGTGGGATTGGTGACTATGTTTCTTTGATACAGGCAGTAATGATGCAAGAAAGCGGAGGAAAGGGAAATGACCCTATGCAATCATCAGAATGTGGATTTAATGAAAAATATCCAAGAGTGCATAATGGAATAACAGATGCTGATTATTCCATTAAGGTAGGAATACAACATTTAGCTGGTTGCTTAAATGATGCAAAAGTAGCTTCAAGTGGAGATACCGAGCATATATCATTAGCCCTTCAAGGGTATAATTATGGAAACGGATATATAAGTTGGGCAAATGAACATTTTGGAGGATATACTAGAGCAAATGCAAAGGTGTTTTCTGATGAAATGAAGGCAAAATTAAAAACAAATGTTTATGGTGATCCTGATTACGTTGTACATGTTTTAAGGTATTATCATATTGGAAATAACAATATAGTAGAAGTTGCAAAGTCACAAGTCGGAACAACAAGTGGAAGTAAATATTGGATATGGTATGGATTTAATAAAAAAGTAAATTGGTGTGCCATTTTTGTATCATGGTGTGCAAATGAAAGTGGAATGTTAGATGATAGCTCAGTACCAAAGTTTTCTCTATGTACAGATGGAGAAAATTGGTATAAGAAAAATAACAGATGGAAAGATAAATCTTATGTACCAATGACAGGAAATATCATATTTTTTGATTGGCAACGGGATGGGCATACAGATCATGTAGGTATTGTTGAAAAAGTTGAAAATGGAAAAGTATTCACTATAGAAGGTAATAGCAAAGATGAGGTAAAAGAAAAAAATTATAATTTAAATAGTAAATCTATTTATGGGTATGGAGTTTAAGAAATAAGAGCCTGTTATAAATTTATTATTGTCATATTTTATCGTATTATGGCTTTTATTATGATATAATCTTTAAGCACTTATGTGCCTATGGAGGATCTAGCATGTTTAAACATCATACTAGGAGACTAGCATTGATGTGACTTTAAGAGAGGATTAAATGGAATATTTAATTATTCTTTATTTAATTCTAGTTATTACCGCTTTTATATTGAAGTAGTTTTAACTGCTTAAGTCTATTGATGCTAGTATCCAAAATAGTGAAAAAGGAAGAATTGCCGTTCTTCCTTTTTCTTTAGTCTATTAATGCTAGTCCTATGACTACGTCTATAGTATATCACATTTTTTACAAAATTAAAGTTGCATTTTATTTTTTATAGATTTATTTCAAAATACGATAAATTATAAATGAACCAACAAATCCTAAAAGAATGCTTGAAATATCAAAATATCCTGTTAATGTAAGTAATTTTACTAATTTTAATATAATTATAATTATGAATGATGATATGATAAAGTTCTTGTTTGAGTTTAATTTAGAGAAAACTCTTGGAAGAAGATATCCTAATGGCATAAATTGAACAAAAGAAATAATACATTGTTTTATTGAAATGCTATGTAGTGGTACTAAATTTGTTGAATGACAAATAGCTTCAAAATACGAAAGTCCACCTATATTGTTGATACCTTGATTTATATATGAAATGAATATCATTAATATGAGATATATTGTTAAAAGATATTTATATGTTGATTTCTTCATTTGTTTTAGCTCCTGTTTTTAAAATTATATATTTAGAGTAGAGTGTTTTTTCATAATTGTCGTATGCTTCACCGTTATATTTCATTACAATATCATTGACGATTTTTAAACCTAATCCATGATTTTCACCCTTGGAAGATTTAAAGTGTGATTTGATGGGATTTTTTATTGAATGATTACAAACTTTAATGATTATGTCATGATTATATACAATATCAACATTTATTGTATTGTTAGATGTATTTTCTAAAGCATTATCTATTAAATTCATTAGAATAATTAAAATATCAAAGCCCATATTGCTTAGTTGTGATAAGTCCGTTGAATGAATATCAAAGTTGATATTATTATTAGATTCTATGATTGAGTTAAGATAGCTATCAATATAAGAAATATTGCAGAAGCGATTCATTTTTGATGTAACGTTTGTATTTATTAATTGATCTATATATTGTAAAGAATCTTCTGTATTTTGATATGCGATAAGTTGCTTAAGATTAAGTAAATGATTTTTATAATCATGTTTTAATTTTCTTAAATCTTCATTTTCTATTTCAAGTCCTTGATAATAAGCTTTATCAAGTTGTTGAGCTTTATACATAGACATATTTATATCTTCTTTTCTTTTGAGAATATAACAGTAATTAAGAGAAACTACTATAATTATTGATAAAAGAAGAAATCCTAAAATGAGTAAACCCAAATAATAATTTAAGTTATTAATAAAGAAATTATAGGATAAAATGAACATGAATACAAAAAGTATGATATTAATCAGTATTATAAGAACAAGATCATAAATATTGAATTGCACTGAATTATTTAAGAATGATAATTCATTTAAATAATAGAAAGCCATTAAACTCATAAAAATTGCAATGCAGTCAATATTTGCTGAATAAAAAATTGAAAATTGTGTAGAATTTTCAAGCATAAAAATAAGAAAAACATAGCTTAGTAGATAAAATAATACAATAATTAAAGAATTATAATATGACTGAAAAAAATTCAATTTTCTAATCAGCATAAAACATATAGTAAAATAGATAAGTTTTAGAAGAGAGCTTAAAAGAAAATAATCATTAATAAAGCTCATAGAAACAGCATAAATAACAGTTGTTATTAAGCAGTTTTTTATAATAATTATTTTTGATTCATTATGATTGCTGAAAGAAAATAAGATTCCTATAAGAATACCAATAACATAATTATATATTTCTAGCATTATAAATACTCCTTTCTAAAATTTTAATTTTTAAATCTTTTTGATTTCTTCTACTTACTTGAAATTCATTGTGGTTTATTTTAACAGTTCCTTTGTTATAAATAGGTTCCATATCTAAATTAATAATAATATTACGATTGATTTGATAGAAACGTTCATCTAATTCTTTTGATAAAAGAGATAAGGATTTTTCAGAAAGTTTTATTTTAGAATTGTGATTAAGATAAATAGTAGTATCACGTAAACTATATTCAATATAAGCAATCTGATTAAAATATATATTAAATTCTTTACCATCTTTTATAATTGTTAGATGTTCTTTTTTTATTATTTTACAAACGATATCGTCAATTTCTTCTAAATGGCTTTTTTCAACGAAACCAACAACATTTCTATTAAAACATTTTCTGATCATTTCATCATGACTTGAGATAAAAATGATATCAAGGTGTTTATATGATAAAGATTGAGCAATATCAATACCACTCATATTCGGCATTTCTATGTCTAAAAATAAAAGATCAAAGGAATCTATATGATTTTTTAAATCGTTATAATTTGTGTATATTGAAATATCAAAATGATATTTAGACAAGTAATTTTTTAGACTTTCACAAAATAGAATATCATCATCTAATATTGCAACCTTCATACCATCACCTCACAAATTAATTATATATGATTTAAATAAATGAAAAAATACCATTCATGAGCATTTTAAACCATCCATTCCTTAAATATTTATTTTTCAATGTTTTATACATAAAATGTAAGTAGCTGGCCAGGTAATATGAAAAAAGGAGAAAAAATTATGAAAAAAATAATAGTAATGCTTTTGAGCTTAATGGTTATGACAAGTGTAGGAACTATGAATGTTTCAGCACTAGAAAGTGTAAATAATAATATTTACTATGATGAAAAAGGAAATTATGATAATCCAGAGACGGGAGAATATTTTCATTGGGACAATTCTAATGCAAGATCGACAGCTAAGTCATTTTCATTTAAAATTAGATATTCATTAAAATCAGGAAGTTTTAAATTAAAAGGTACAAATTCAAAAATTAGAATTAGTAATGCAACTTTTGTTTATGCGAGTGGAAGTAAAGCAAGTTGTTGTTCTAAACATAGATTTACGGTTAATTTAAGAAGAGACGGTTTATCTAATAATGAAGCAACTTTCTATGCACCATTTACAAGTGCAAAAACTGTTAGTTTAGGTGGAGGTTTTTCAACATCTTCAAGCTATCTTGTAGAAATTTCAAATAATGATAATTTGCCATCTGGAATTTATCTTTCAGGTAGTGGAACGGTAGAAAATTAATATGAAAAACAAAAAAATAACACGTATCATTATATTGCTATATATAGTGTTATTATTTGCATATCCTTATATTCTAGGAAGAAATGTAAGTGATATAAATGGTTCTTTACCATTCTTTGACAAGATAGTTCAAAATACTAACTTAATTCCATTTAATTTTAATTATGATATTAATTTAGATATTATTGTAAAAAATATTGCTTTGAAATTACTTCTATTTGTACCTTTTGGAATGATAATGAAAAAAGAAGTTACTTTTAAACAAGGTATATGTGTTTTATTATTACTTAGTATATGCAAAGAAATATTGCATTTAGTTACATTTGCAGGTTATTTTGATATAAATGATATTTTATTATATATTGTAGGATATTTAATTGGATGGTATTTAAAAATTGGAAATTCACAAAAAAAGTTATCTCATAACAAGTAGAAAAATAAAATTTTGATGAATTTTTGCGTATCTGTATGTCTAACGTGGTATTTTAATTGAGCAGTTTCTTTCGCTCTAATAGTCTAACAGGGTTGTTCAACGAGCACGAAAGTGCTCTTTTTTTAATGATTTATTTAAAGACCAATTTGTTCCTTTTTTTATAAAATTTTTCAGTATATGTTATTTTGTTCTTGTAGGAGGAAACAAACCATGAAAAATATAGATGAAATTACAGATATAACAGAACTGTTAAAAAAGGGAATAAAGAACCAATTGGAATCTGCAACAGTTACATTGCAATTGGTGCATCAAAGTGATGACTGTCCAGAAAACATATCGAAGATTTTATATAATCAAATAGGAGCATTAGTTTTTTGTAACGAAGAATTGGATAAACTTTATGAATGTTTGAATCTTATAGATAGTTTGATTGAATTTCTAAAATAATTGCTTAGTATAAAAAAAGTGACTGCATTTTATTTTATAGTCACTTTTTCATTTGGTAAAAATCAAGTTGATTTTTCTTCCAATAAGATTGAATTTTAGAAAGTTCTTCAGAATTAATACGCAAGATATGATCTTTCATATTATTGATAAACTCATCTCTTAAACGTGGACTACTGAAATAGTGTGGTCTTCCATTAATGTGTTCGGTGTCTAAAACTTCAATAAGCATTCTAGAATATTCTACCTTGTAAATTTTGGAAGGGTAGTCATTTTGATCTTTACTACGGATATCTTTGAAATATAATGTGGTTTCCATGTTAAAGTTTTCACCTCATATATTGCATTATATCAAGATTAAAATATAAAACTAGACTTGACATATATTTGATGATTAAAATTTAAAGTAAAAATATATAAATTTTAAATAATATACATAGATAGCAAAGAATAAATATTGATGTAGAAATTAGTTTCAAAATGAAAACTTTTAGATTAAGAAACTTATGTAACTAAAATAATATAAAAAATTTATTAAGAACTGTTCAAATTATAAGAGAATGATTTTTTATAAAAGCCATTTTAATTGATCAAGGTCAATGTAATTTTGAAATGGTTTTGACAAAATGAATGCAACTGTTTTTTATTATAATTTTATATGTTAATATATGAAATATCAAGGAGATAAAATTATGAAAAAAAATTGTAATAAGCCCTATAATGTTAATCATCGATTATACATATGTTTAACAATACTATTTACTATTACTTTATTTATTTCATTATGTATGCCTGACGATAATTGGTATCAGAATATACATGACATTTTAAATAATTTATCATATGGATGTATTGCATCGGTAGTTGTTGCTTGGCTGATTGACTGTGCAAATGTAAATAATCAAAATAAAAAATCAGCCGCTATTTATAATCTTGTATTCGAGGATTTAAAAGGTAATCTTGTTTGTTTTATAGGTACTTGGGCAAATATTTGTTATCAATCTTTTAATAAATTTGATTACCATAGAGAAAAACATACATGGATAGAATGGTATGATATCTTCAAAGAAAATTATGAAAAAATGGAAGATAACGAAGAAAAATGTAAAATTATCGAAGATGTATCTAATAAATTACAACTGTCTATAAAATCTTTTAAAGCTTCTTATCATGAATTAATGTCTGAACAATTTTTATTAGCAACTAATGAATTAATAAATTTAGATTTAAGATACACATTACGAAGCATGGAACAAGAGTTTGCTTTTTTGGATTATCAATTGCATGTGGAAGATAGTGATAAAATAAAATTATTAAATATTGTATGTAAAAATATTGAATTTTATATTAATCAATGGGACGATATCAAACATTTTAATAGTGTATCGTTTTCTCCACAAAAATTTTATCTTGCCGAAAAAGGAATAGGATAGTTACCTATTCTAAATAATTATTTAAATTATATTTGGAGGAAATTATGGAAAATAATGAAGAAAAAAAACAAATTCAATTAACTAAAAATGATTTAATAATTAATCGACGTTTAAGCAAACTATTCTCATTAATTAATAATAATTTCATCCCAGAAAAAAATTGTTTGTCCCAATAGAATAGATAATAGAGTGTTTTTATACTATATTATAGATAGAGAAAGGGGATATTTATATGAAACAAAAATTTGAAATAAAAAAAGAAAACAGATCTATTATATGGAAAGTACTCTTGGTTTTAATTTATTTTTCTTTTTACGCAGTCAGTATAAGACTAGTTGTAAATTATTTACCATTTATAAACGAATGGTTAATAACAATGATAGGACTATTTATTTATTTTATCATTATCTTACCGTTGGTATTCACTCCAAAATGGTATATAAGTAATGACTCAATTCTAATAATACAGCCAAAAGGAATAATAGAAACATGGGAATACTTTGTTTTAAAAAAAGGAGTACATGAAATAAAATATTCGACAATTGATAATATTACAATAACATATGAAAAAGTATCAGCACAATTTATTTATAATGAAGCATATAATATTCTTTTTAAGGTTTGTTTAAAATCAGGTGATGAAATAGTATTTGATTCATTGTTAGGTGTCGATAAATATAATTATCTTCGTGGAATTGATTTAATGAAGAGTAAGGGAATTGTTTTTAAAGATAAATATCACATACTATCAGTTTTAAAGGACGATAAGATTAATTTATGGAAGCATTTAAGAAATGTGGAAGAAGGTATTTTAAATGATTAAGATCCTATGGCTATTAAAAGATAAAATAAATTTAGATTTTGAAAACAAAATTTCTAATGAGCTAGGAATGAAAATAAAAGTAGCATCTTCATTTGAAGATGGAATAGTTTATGATATTATTATTTTTGAAGATATATCAATCATGTCTCGTTTAAGTACAATCCAAAAAGAAGCAATTCTCGTTTATGTTTTAAATAATAGTTGTAATATATTTGATAATCAAAATATGTACATTAATTATTATATACGCGAGCAATTATTATATGAAGATTTACATCAAGTATTTTATAAAAGTAAAGATATATTATTAAAAAAAATAAATACTATATTCTTAAAAAGTGGAAAAATTAATTATCACATAATAAAAGATAACATTATTTATATAGAATCGTATAGAAATTATATTGTTATTCATACAGTTATATCAGATTATACGTTACGATATACTTTAAAAAAAATACAAAAAAAATTAGGAAATGAATTTGTTCAATGCCATAAATCATATTTAATAAATATATCTAATATTTCATGTGTAAGAAAAAATTTTATAGAAGTGAAGAACGGAAAAATAATTCCTATTGGAAATAAGTATAAAAAATTATTTTATGATTTATACAATGTAAGCTATAAATAAAGTAAAGAAATGAGTAAATTCATAATTAAGTACATGACTAAAAAACTGTATAACTTGAATATAAAAATATTGAAAAGAAAGTAAATAATCGGACTCTTAATCGAGAATCATTCTAAAATGATTTACTGCTTTTTGAGAGGAAAATTAGGTTAATGTCCAATCCTAGTAATGTGGACCCTGTGTCAAGGACAATAAATAAAAAAGTACTTAAATTTGAATAAAAATAAATATATCCTCAAGGTACAAAAAAACCAGGAGGATATATTTTTATGTCTAAATATTGTAAATATATAATTATAA
>OLPP01000077.1_pt1 | contig 111379 bp, 91 predicted proteins | sample 1643151 | NCBI WGS metagenome assembly OLPP01 (sample SAMEA3136679, study PRJEB25190) | human gut metagenome | biome: human gut; feature: human-associated habitat; material: faeces | place: Austria | collected 2013 | reverse complement strand
TAGCGACCGCGACATTGCTTTCATATCCAAATCTTCTATGCATACGCAATCATAGGCATTGGTTATCTGTCTTGACTGCTTATGTAAAAAGTCTTTTCGTTGATTGGAAACCTTTTCGTGAAGTCTTGCTACCTTAAGCCTCTGCTTATTGCGATTGTTTGAACCTTTCTGCATTTCAATTTTTTATTATCCGACTAAAGATACTATACTATAATTAGGATGCTCTATCAAGTAGGTAGCAGACGCAATTCATCTCCCACCTTAGATGTCGGAGTCTTCTTGCTGTAAGAGGATAAAACTCAATACCTTTACTCTTATTTTCTTCACTCAATAAGTCTCTTATCCTGAAATCAAAAAAGAAATCTATTACACGTGTCATATCATTTGTGAAAGCTATATTTAGGCATAATACTTTCCTTAAGACATCGTGTAATAGATTTCTTTTTTGATTTCTTATATTATTTAATTATTATCTAGTTCCTATATTATCAATATACTATCTAACTTAACACGGTGACAGCTGCTTCCATTTACTGATCAAATGACCAGCTTCCATCATCGTTCTGTGTTCCGCCAATAACATCCTGTCCATCTACAGATACTAATACATCTGTGCTGCTGACATTATCACCACTTACGGAAAAATCATAATATTCTTTATCTCCCACTGTAACTTGCTTCTTGTAAGAATATTCTGCATCTTCTCCATAATAATCTTTTGCCTGGCTTAATGCGTCATCCTGTGAGATTCCTTCTGTACTGTCGGTAGAATCTGTAGCATCCGTGCTGTCTGTAGATGAATCAGCATCTGTGCTGTCTCCATTCTCGGATGTACTGTCTGTACTCGCTTCTTCACTTTCAGAAGATGTACTCTGATTCTCAGAATCTGACTCTCCAATCTGTCTGATTGCTGTAGCAGAATAGGCAAAGCAGTTATCATCACCATCAAAAGAAGATGCGGTGATCGTCACTTCATATGTTCCTTTTACTTCATCTGTATCTTTATCTCGAAGCTGTGATGTGATGATATAATCGCTTCCATCTTTCACACAGTTTGTAATATATGGAACAAGACTGCTTACCTCTCCTTTTAAGAAGCCATACATCTGCTTGCCATCATCATATGTCGCATATTTATCACCATCAGGAATTTCCGGGAATTCCATGTTGCCCATTCCATATGCATTATAAAGAGCAGATGCATACATATTTGATGTGTTCTCTTTAAGATAATAGTAGGAATCCATCTCAATTCCATCTCCGTAAGCAGATTCATTCTCCATTAAGGAAGTGAGTGCTGCCATAGAAAACCAGAAAGAATCCGACTTTTCTTCACTGGCACCATTTGCATAGTATGGATAACCTTTCGAATAATTCTGTAACATCAGAGCCTCAATTGGATAAATCATATTTTCAAAATTATCTGGAAGCTCTACACCAGAAGCAACGTAATCCGCTGTCGTATCATCCTTTGCGGCCTCTGTTGTTGCCTCTGGTGCCTGTTCTGTCTTAGAAACGCTGTTTTTCTCTGCACTTTTGCTTGTAGAACATGCACTTACACTCACAACCATCATTCCAGCAAGAGTTACTGCACATAATCTTTTCAGTTTATTCTTAAACATAATTCCTTCCTTTCTGTTTCGCCGGTGTATGTTCTCATCTATGCCACTTTTTATTGACTATATCTGCATCCACCGCAAAACATGAACTTCTCTTAAACTTTTTCCAAAGTATTTTCATCAAAATAATAGCCCATTTGAAAATAATTGTAAAGAAATTTCTTTTTGCTTTCTTTCCTGGCTTTTGCAGGTTATTTTTTATATTATTGGAAATTTACCTTCTTTTCAAAGAAGATTTCTATTTGTTTTCGCGTTGCTTTCAGAGAACCCTGTGCAAAAAATGGTTTTCCACCTCCTCGTCCGTTCAGTTCTTTATTCACCTGCTTTACAAGTTCCCGGACATCTCCTTCTCTCTGTCCAATGGCATATTTATATCCGTCTTTATCATTTCCCGCAAAGAAAGCTGCAACACCGCTGCATGTATCTAAAATCGCATCGGTACATTTTCTTACTTCTACTGGTTCCATATCTCCTTCAATCAACAGCACATTTTCTTTTCCCACACAGGAAGCAGCTATCTGTTCAAAATGTTTTTGCTTTTCTGCTGCAAGTTCACCTTTTAAGTTATAAACTTCATCAAGAAGTCTCTGTACTGCATCTTTTGTCTCTTTTTCTTTTACCGAAAGTCTGACTGCAACCTGGCTGTTTTGCTCCGCACTTTTTGACAGATATTCTAATGCCCGTTTTCCTGAAAGCATTTCCATACGAACCCCGTCACGAAACTTCTTACTGGAAAGGATTTTGACCAGACCAATCTGGCTGGCATGTGTCACATGAAGACCACAGCAGGCACAAAGGTCTGCTCCCGGAAATTCTACCAGGCGAATCTCTCCTGTAAGTTCTTTTTTACTTCGATATGGAATGAGTTTTCGTTGTCTCTCATCTGGATAAAAAATATTTACCTCCTGATTCATCCAAATATAATCATTTACTTTTTGTTCAATTTCAGCCACTTGTTCTTCTGTCAGCATTCCGCTTAAATCAATTGTAATGACTTCTTCTCCCATATGAAATCCAACATTTTCATAACCATATTTTTCATGAATCATTCCACTGACAATATGTTCGCCAGAATGTTGCTGCATAAGGTCAAAACGCCATTCCCAGTTGATTCGTCCTACAACTTGTTCCCCTGCTTTCAATGGTTTTTTCATGATATGACAGATTTCTCCATCCACATACTGCACATCAAGAACTTCTTCTCCCTCAATCGTTCCTTTATCTGCTGGCTGTCCTCCGCCTTCAGGATAAAAGGCTGTTTCATTTAAAATGATATAATATCCTTCCTGTCTTTCCTCACAGGAAAGTACAATGGCCTCAAACTCTCTAATGTATACATCTTCATAAAATAATCTTCTCGTTTTCATAATCAAATCCTCTTTTATTCTTGAATTATTTTTCAAACACAATCAGCGAGTGTCTTAAAAATATCCCTGCAACCTGCATGCCCCAAATTACGGCATATTTTTCAGAAAGCATTTTTCAAAAAATACAATCTATAAAAAAAGACTACCGCATCAGAATATGATCGCGGCAGCCTCCCCTTTTCGTCAAGTAACACCTGACTAGATGCTCTTTATTTTGATGATTCTGCTTTTATATAGAGGGATAGATCAGAATCTGGATTCTGCACTTCCATCTGATAATGTGTAAACTCCTTCGTTCCATCCTCATCTTCATATACCTTATATCCATCATGATCAAGTACAGTAAAGTATAAATCAATTGGAAGATTAAATGTATATTCCTGATTCTTTTCTCCATCATAATCAGAGTAAACAGTACATACTCTCTTTTCTTTTTCCTTCTTTAAATCCTTATAGAACTGTGGAATCTTTTCTTCACCGTCAAACTCTACTGTATAACCATAGAAAACTTCATCCCCACATTTCTCCTCTACAGAAGTAATAAGCTGTGTCTTTTTATCAATAATAATCGTTTTCTCAATCGTATCTCCAGCAGAGAATCCGTATTCCGTATCATAATCATCTCCGCTTTGAACCTTAGTCGTAAGCTGTAAAGTGATTGTACTATCACGTTCTTTTTCGTTCTGAATCTGATCTTTCATATCTCCCTGGAAAATGCTGTCCTCAATCGCTTTTACGCATTCTTCCTCGTAATCATTTCCAACCAGTCCGAAATACTGTGTATACTTCCCATTATAACGATATAATTCTTTATTACTGATTACTTCTTTGTAATCATCATCGGAACCTTCTTTCTTAAAGTAAGAGAAATAGTTCCCCTTTTTATCTTTCTTAATCTGGCGGGTTGTCGTATAATCAGAACCTTCTGCCAAATGAGAGTAAGAAGCTGTAATTGTAACAAGCTTGTGCTCCTTAAGTAATGCCTCGACTGTATTTGCAGAATTAATCTCTTCCATGTGTTTTGCGTTCTTATGCGTTCTATGCAAAAGTCCAAAAACAACACCTGCAAGAATCAGCACCGTAAGTAATAAGCTAATACCCAATACCTTCCAGAACCACGGCCGATTCTGATTGCGGCGATGGGAAGTTGTCTGATCTAACTCATAGCCTTTATATTTTCTTGTATTTGTAGTATCCGACATAAAATTAAAAGTTCTCCTTTCTAGTTTGCCAAAAGTCATATTCGCCTTATTATAATCCAACCCCTATCTATATTTCAAGTTTTTTCACCCTTTTTGTACATTTTTCATCAGCATGTAGCTGATGCCGTTTGTCTGATTCTCCTTTTTCTCTGCATCAGTAAGCGGGCGGATTACCTTTGCCGGAGAGCCAAATGCCAGCATTCCGTCTGGAATTACCGTTCCCTGTGTAACAAGGCTTCCTGCTCCAATAATACAGTCGGAGCCAACCTGCGCGCCATTCATAATAATCGCACCCATTCCAATGACGGTATTATTCCCGATTGTGCATCCATGAATAATCGCATTATGACCAATAGATGTTCCATTCCCGATTTTACATGGGAAGCCATTATCTGCGTGAACAACGGTGCCATCCTGGACGTTAGAACCACACCCTACAACAATCGGTGCCATATCTCCGCGAAGTACCGCATTATACCATACAGAACTTTCATCTCCTAATGTGACATTTCCTACTACACAGGCTCCCGGTGCTACCCATGCATTTCCCTGAATATCTGCGTTTTTAATATAACTCATGCTTTTCTCCTTTTCTCTGTCTCTCATTATACCTGGCTCTGCGCCATAAAGAAATCAAATGTAAGCTGGTCAGTTTCCGGAAGTCCTGTAAGTATTCCAAGTTCCACCATCTTATCTACGTTCGTCTTACTGACTTTCGCCTGATTTCTAAAGTTTTCAAGTGAGGTAAACGGACCATGTTTCGCTGCCTCTTCTACCTGCTCACAGGCCTTATCTCCAAGACCCTCCACACTGGAAAGCGGCGGCATGATCTTACCATCAATAATCTGACATTCTCTTGCTTTTGCCTTATAAATATCAATCGGCATAAACTCAAATCCTCTTGCGTACATTTCCTGTGCAATTCTTCCATCACGAATCGTATCCTGATCCTTTTTCGTCTGCTGGTCCTTCGGTGTTTTTAAAAGTTCCGTAAGTGCAATGTCAAGACGTTCTTTTCCCCGGCACATAATCTCATAGGAAAACGCTGAGGCACGGATACCAAAGTAGGCTGCATAATAAGCTAATGGCTTATGTACTTTAAACCATGCCACACGCCAGCCCATCATAACATATGCCGCTGCATGCGCTTTCGGGAACATGTATTTAATCTTCTTACAAGACCAGATGTACCAGTCTGGCACGCCGTGGGATGTCATCTCTTCTTCCCACTCTGGTTTTAATCCCTTTCCTTTACGAACAGATTCCATGATGGTAAAAGACTGTTCTTTATCAAGTCCCATATTGATAAGATAGGTCATAATATCGTCTCGACAACAAATTGCCGTGGAAATCTCTGCTTTTCCCTCTTCAATCAATGTCTGTGCATTTCCAAGCCATACGTCTGTACCGTGGGACAGGCCAGAAATACGAACAAGGTCAGAGAAACACTTTGGATTTGTATCTTTTAACATCTGCATAACAAACTCGGTACCAAACTCCGGTACGCCAAGAGAACCCATCTCAATTCCGCCAATATCTTCTGGTGTGATACCAAGAATATCGGTACTGTGGAAAAGAGACATAACTTCTGGATCATCAAGAGGAATCGTTGTCGCATCCATTCCTGTTAAGTCCTCTAATCGCCGAATCATAGTGGGATCATCATGGCCGAGAATATCAAGTTTTAACAAGTTGTGGTCAATAGAATGGTACTCAAAATGTGTTGTAATAATATCTGTATTCACATCATTTGCCGGATGCTGGATTGCGGTAAATTCATAAATCTCATGTTCATGAGGTACTACGATAATTCCACCCGGATGCTGGCCTGTGGTTCGCTTTACACCCGTACAGCCTTCCGCCAAACGCTCCATCTCACATCTTCTTTTATGAATATCTCTTTCTTCAAAATATTTGTACACATAACCATATGCCGTCTTTTCTGCAAGGGTACCGATGGTTCCTGCCCGGAATGCCTTTCCCTCTCCGAAAATAACTTCTACATATTTATGCGCTTTTGACTGATATTCTCCAGAGAAATTCAAGTCAATATCCGGCTCTTTATTTCCCTTAAATCCAAGGAATGTCTCAAATGGAATATCATGTCCTTCCTTTTGTAACGGTGTACCGCAGACCGGACAGTCCCTATCCGGCATATCACAGCCAGACATACCTTTTTTCGAATATGGTCTTACTGCATCAGAGTCAAAATCTACATAATGACATTTGGGACAAATATAATGCGCTGACAAAGGGTTAACTTCCGTAATACCTGCCATTGTCGCTACAAAAGAAGATCCTACGGAACCTCGCGAACCTACCAGATATCCATGGTCATTCGAATCCCACACCAGCTTCTGTGCGATAATGTACATTACGGCAAATCCATTGGATATAATAGAATTCAATTCTCTTTGTAGTCTCTCCTCTACAATATCCGGCAGATCCGGCCCATAAATCTCATGGGCTTTATCGTAACAGATTTTTGTTAATGTCTCATCAGACTTTGGAATAACCGGAGGACATTTATCAGGATGTACCGGTGAAATCTTTTCGATCATATCAGCAATCTTATTTGTGTTGGTGATAACAACTTCCTTTGCCTTTGCTTCTCCGAGATAGGCAAACTCCTCAAGCATTTCCTCCGTCGTTCTAAAATACAGCGGTGCCTGATTATCCGCATCTGAAAATCCCTTTCCTGCCATGAGAATTCGACGATACTGTTCATCTTCTGGATTTAAGAAATGAACATCACAGGTCGCAACAACCGGTTTGTGATATCTTTCGCCAAGTTCCACAATCTTACGGTTATAATTCTGTAAATCTTCAACTGTTTTCGCTTCATACCTGTCACTTTCAAGCATGAACATATTGTTACCGATTGGCTGAATTTCGAGGTAGTCATAAAAACGGACCAGTTCTGCTAATTCCTCTTCACTTTTCCCCCTGATGACTGCCTGAAACAGCTCTCCCGCCTCACAGGCAGACCCTAAAATAAGTCCTTCCCTGTACTTTTGAATCAAGCTTTCCGGCATTCTCGGACGGCGGTTAAAATAGTCCAGATGTGAGGCCGATACCAGTCTGTTTAAATTAATACGGCCTGTCTCATTCTTTACAAGAATAATGCCGTGATAGGACGGCGCTTTCTTAATCAGATCCGGTGACATCGCTCCCATATCATTTAATTTGGCAAGTGTGTGTACGTCTTGCTCTTCAAGCATTTCCACAAAACGAAGAAACACCTCTGCCGTTACTCTTGCATCATCGACTGCCCTGTGATGATGTTCCTGCTTGATATTCAATCGTTTACATACTGTATTTAACTTAAACTTATTCAAATCCGTAAGAAGCAGCCTTGCCATCTGTACCGTATCAAGTACCGTAAAATCTGTTTCAAATCCCTGTCTTTTTGCATTCTCTTCGATAAAGCTCACATCAAACTCTGCATTATGTGCAACCAGACTGCACCCCTCACAAAAAGAGAGGAATTCCGGCAGGATTTCTTCTATTGACTTTGCATCTGCAACCATTGAGTCATCAATGCTTGTAAGTTCTGTAATCCGAAGTGGAATCGGACGCTGCGGATTGACAAACACACTGTAATGGTCACTTATTTTCCCCTTGCTTACCTTAACGGCACCAATTTCGATAATCGCATCATGAATCGGACTAAAACCTGTTGTTTCCAAATCAAATACAACATAATCATCTAATAATGTCTGTCCTTTATCATTCGTGACAAGCTTCTTTAAATCATTTACAAAATAACCTTCCACTCCGTAAATGATCTTAAACGGTTCATCCATCGTAATACAATGATTCGCAATCGGGAATGCCTGCAAAACTCCATGATCTGTGATTGCCATTGCCGGATGCCCCCAGGCTTTTGCCTGATTGATAACCTTTTTAATGTCAACCACGCTGTCTAAATCACTCATTACGGTATGAAGATGCAGCTCTACACGCTTTTCCAAGCTCTTATCCATTCGCTTTTCTGTAAAGTCAGGAATCGGTTTAATTCCAGAAATTGAGGAAAGGGTCAGGTCGTGTTCAAATGTATCCATACGAGGCATTCCCTTTACTTTATAGAACTTTCCCTTTTCAAATAAATCCAAAAATTCCGGCAGCTGGTCATTGGCAATAAAAATCTTACCAACAATCGTATCGGTAAAGTCTGTAATATGAAAACTTACAATCGTACGCTCTCTTCGGATTTCTCGAAGTTCCATTTTAAGAATCTGCCCGCGGACAACAACCTGTCCGATCTCATCGACAATTTCTTCTAATGGCACAACTTCTCCATCACAATCCTTACCGTAAATAACATCTGGGTCCTTTGAGCGGCGTCTCTGACTAAATTCCTGTCTTCTTGCCCGCTCCTCAAAGAAATTCCCAGAATAGCTTCGTTGCGGTTTTTTCTCTTCTTTTGAACCTTCTCCATCTTCCGCATCAGAATCTTTTTTCTCACTTTCCACCTTTTTGATCTGACTCATGACCATATCTACTTCCAGATTCAGCTTATGGTTTCTCGCCTTATAAAATGCCTGTTTTGCATCATCGGTAAAGTCAAATCCTACCTGAATTTCCTTTCCAAAGCGATGAGAAAAAAGATGTTCAAGATATTCTTTTAAAACACGGGATTTATCCCTTGCAAGGAAAGAATCTTCTAAAAGGATCGTCATGATGTTGCCTTCAAATCCCCACTCTCCATTCGAAAGAAGACTATACTCCACCCGGCCCATTTTTTTCACTTCATGAAGAATACTATTCCAGTAATCATTCGTTATGCTCTCTAACGTATAGGCTGAAGACAGTTCATACGTATCATCAAAAGAAATAAACACAGAAGTCTTTCCAAACAGCTCTTTTTTCATATCGTAGGCAACTTTATTCAATACTTTTCTTGGAATAATATGTTCACTTCTCAAATGAACAACCAGCTGTCTTGTCTGCTGTTTCATGACAACCTTCGAAACAATCGCATTGGACAAAACATACTTTAAATTATCTGGAACGGTATAGTCTGGAAATACTTCTATAAAAGTCTGTCCTTCAAGCATCTTCTTCTCCTTTCTTCCTCAATCGATTCAATATTGTGCAGGCTATAAATTTAAATATGCTCAGAGCGTATTTAAAAAATACCCTAAAGTGTGTTTCAAACACACTCTAATGTATCATATATTTTTATTTTCAGAATACACTTTAATAAATATGAATCGGAAGGACTGTTTTTTTTGAGTGCAAAAACAAAAATCGTTGTCGTAAAAGCAAAAGAACTTATTTATACTGCTCTTTTCGTCTGTTTAGGTATCATACTGATTCTTCTTCTAATCTTTATGTTTGCTCCAGAAGAAAAAAGCACCAAAACCAGCGCAGGTGTCTACACGCCCGGAGTCTATACTTCTACGATCACTCTTGGCGATAATACATTAGATGTGGCAGTTTCCGTTGATGCAGACCACATTACCTCCGTCAGTTTGAACCATCTTTCTGACAGTGTAAGTGCTATGTATCCGCTCCTCGAGCCATCTCTTGAAGAAATCAATGCGCAGCTTGAGCAGATTTCTTCAATTGATGACCTAAAACTAAATACAGAAAATAAATATACTGGCCTGATCTTACAGCAGGCTATCAAAAATGCACTTTCCAAAGCCAAATCTTAGAGCGTGTTTGAAAAATGCTTTCTGCAAGATGTGCGTCGCAATTTACGGTATATTTTCTATTACATAAAATACTGATATCACTCTTTTTAAAGCCCCAGTTTCTCTTTTAACTCATCTAATTCACTCATCCACACAGCAGAACTTGCATCACTTGGCATTCGCAAATCCCCTCTCGGTGAAACCGCAATAGAACCAACCTTGGGTCCATCCGGGAGGCAGGATCTCTTAAAATGCTGTGCAAAGAAACGCCAGCAGAACGTACGAAGCCATTTATAACAGGTTGCAACATCATATTCTTCTCCAAATGCCTGTCTGGTCAGACGGAAGATTTTCTCTGGATGGAATCCAAAACGAAGCATATAATATAAGAAGAAATCATGCAGTTCATAAGGGCCCACCAAATCTTCTGTTTTCTGGGAAATAACACCGTCTACCGGTGGAAGTAATTCAGGGCTTACTGGTGTATCTAAAATGTCAAGCAGTACCTCTTTTAATTCCTGTTCCTCGCTCGTATCCGCATAATAACGTACCAGATGTCTTACCAAAGTTTTTGGTACAGAACAGTTCACAGCATACATGGACATATGATCTCCATTATAGGTTGCCCAGCCAAGCGCCAGTTCTGACATATCTCCCGTTCCAATAACCATTCCATTTGTCTGATTGGCAATATCCATCAATATCTGTGTTCTCTCACGCGCCTGAGAATTCTCATATGTTACATTATGAATTTCCGGGTCATGTCCAATATCTGAAAAATGCTGCTCTACCGCTTTATTAATACGGATTTCACGCAAGCTTGCGCCAAGCTTCTTTGTGAGCGTTACTGCATTGGAATACGTTCTGTCTGTTGTTCCAAAACAAGGCATTGTCACACAGACAAGATTCTCTCTTGGAATCTTCAACATATCAAATGCTCTTGCCGTTACTAATACTGCAAGAGTGGAATCAAGACCTCCACTGATTCCGACAACTGCCGACTGACAGTGGGTATGTGCCAGACGCTTTTTCAGACCCATTGCCTGAATGGTAAGAATCTCGTCACAACGCTTTTCTCTGTCAATCTTATTAGAAGGAATGAACGGTGTACGCTCAAAATAACGGCTGAGTTCTGTTCGTTCTTCTTTCAGCCGAAAATAAACTCTCTCATAATTTTTATCTGCGCCTTCTGTCACAAAAGTTGTCATTCTTCGTCGGTCTGCCTCTAATCTTTGCAAGTCAATCTCTGTCTCGATATAGCTATTCTGGAATCTTCTTGATTCTTTCAAAATAGAACCATACTCTGCAATCATGTTATGTCCACTATACACTAAATCCTGTGTAGACTCTCCCTCACCGGCACAGGAATAAAGATAAGCGCATACCAGACGAGCAGACTGCTGGGATACAAGATTACGGCGGTAAGTATCTTTTGTCGTTGTCTCATCACTTGCTGACGGATTACAGATTACAGTTGCCCCTGCTAATGCATGATGGGTAGATGGTGGCAGTGGACACCATAAATCCTCACAGATTTCACATCCAATCACCAATTCTTCCATGTTCTCACAGCAAAATAAAAGATTCATCCCAAAAGGTACATCCTTACCACCAAGACGAATCTTTCTTACTTCCTCTTCTCCCGGAGCAAAATGTCTTGCCTCATAAAATTCTGAATAGTTTGGCAGATAATGTTTTGGCACAACGCCTAATATTTTACCGCCCTGTGCAAATACCGCACAGTTATAAAGCTTATGATTCACTGTTAATGGAAGACCTAAGACGATTACCATATCCTGTCCTTTTGTCTCCTCTAAAATAGCAAAAAGCTTATTCTTTGCCTCATCAAGTAACGTCTTTTGTAAAAAAAGATCATTACAAGTGTACGCAGTAAGAACAAGTTCCGGAAAAACTAAAAGCTTTACGCCATTCTTATCTGCCTTCTTTATTACTTCCATTACCTTTTCTTTATTGTGAATCGGATTGGCAACCTCTACATCAACAGATGCCACACCAACTTTTAAAAAGCCATCTTTCATAAAAACCTCCATAAAGCAAAATGGGAATCCTAAGTTCCTTAGTCTTCCCATTATTGTAATCAATTATTTATCTTTTGGCAACAAGCAGTACAAGGAAATTTTTGATTGCCCGCCACATGGGAAATCAAACGTTCTCTTATGACCTTCTTATTCCTAGAGCGTGTTTGAAAATGCTCTAATATACAGTTATTCTTTTGTAGAAATCCGTAATAAATTACTCAAGGAAATCCTTAAGCTTTCTGCTTCTGCTTGGATGACGAAGTTTACGAAGTGCCTTCGCCTCAATCTGTCTGATACGCTCTCTTGTTACGTTAAATTCCTTACCAACTTCCTCAAGAGTTCTTGTCTTACCATCATCAAGTCCAAAACGAAGTTTAATAACGTTGCGCTCTCTTTCTGTAAGAGAAGCCATTGCCTCTTCAAGCTCTTCTTTAAGCATGGAAAAAGATGCAGAATCTACTGGAGAAAGAAGAGATTCATCCTCAATGAAATCACCTAACTGGCTGTCCTCTTCCTCACCGATTGGTGTATCTAAAGATACGGGATCTCTGGATGTCTTTAAAATCTCATCAATCTTGGCAACCGGCATATTCATCTTCTTTGCAATCTCTTCGTTGGTAGGTTCTCTTCCGAGTTCCTGAAGTAACATTCTTGAAGTACGAAGTGTCTTGTTGATTGTCTCTACCATATGTACTGGTACACGGATTGTCTTCGCTGTATCGGCGATACCTCTTGTGATTGCCTGACGAATCCACCAGGTAGAGTAGGTACTGAACTTATTACCCTTCTTATAATCAAACTTCTCAACGGCCTTCATCAGACCCATGTTACCTTCCTGAATAAGATCAAGGAAAGACATTCCTCTTCCAACATACTTCTTGGCAATACTTACTACAAGTCGGAGGTTTGCCTCAATAAGCTGCTTTCTCGCCTGCTCATCTCCCTTTTCGATACGCTGTGCAAGAAATACTTCCTCTTCTGCTGTAAGCAGAGGAATATTACCAATCTCTTTTAAATACATACGAACTGGATCTTCTAAGCTGACACCTTCAAGAATATCAGCATCATCAATGATCTCAACTTCTTCTGTATCATCATCTATAAAATTATCATCACCGTCATCTTCTTCGTTGGTATTTAAAACATCAACGCCCTGTTTTTCAAAATAATCAAGAATCCACTCAAACTTCTCCGGAGTTAACTCAATATTCTTAAATGCATCGTTAATCTCCTTATACTCTAACACATTTTTATTCTTATGTGCCTGTTTGAGAAGCTTCTCCATGATGTTCGAAAAGACTATTCTTATATCTTCCATTCTGTTCTCCCAACTCTAATTATAACTAAACTTTCTGACTGTTTCCTGATTCTCTCCAAATACTTTCAATATAAAAAAATAAAATCAAAAGCTAACGAAGAAAAAGAATCCTGCCCGGCAGAATTCTCCGACTGCGGACGGCTATTATCTACTGCCATCCTGCTTATATATCCGTCAAATCAGTCTGACTGCTGTGCCATATACTAAAACCTCAGCAGCTCCCTGCATTACTTCGCTGGAGGAATAACGCACACATACTACTGCATCTGCACCCATCTGCTCTGCGTTCCTTACCATCTTATCTGTTGCAAGCGTTCTGGCTTTCTCCATCATCTCCGTGTATGAAGTAAGCTCTCCACCCACTAACGTTTTTAAACTGTTCATGATATCCTTACCTGCATGAACTGTTTGGACAGAAGAACCTTCTACAATACCTAACGGCTCGATTTCTCTTCCTGCAATTCTTTCTGTAGTAACTAATAGCATAGCTCCACCTCCATTGCGAGTAGCGCACTCAACCTATTATAATCTCATGTTATCAATAGAATACTCCAAAAAGAAAGCTTTGTCAACAAAAAGTGAGGGGAACAGACGAAAATCTTTGAAAACTACAATTTTCAGATTTCAAAAAGAAGAATTTCTTCCAATAGTTCATCGCCTTGTAGTTTTCAAACCTTTTCTGACTTCTGCAATGCCCTTTTTGTGGCAAAGCAGATGGGGAAGTTCGGGGTTGCAATCTATAGTTAGTACTACTTTTCTGTATACTTTTTTGAGCAATCCGACAGTCACTTTCTCTATAGCGGCATCTTCCCAGCCAAAGCACAACCCTCAGTAAGATAAACAGACCATATTTATGGCCTCGGAGCAAAGGTTGGATGCGAGCGCATAAGCGAACATTCAACCTGCAGCGACTAAAGTCACAAATATGGTCTGTTTATCTTACTGAGGGTGTCTCCCTTTGCCTGCGGCAAATTACTATTTAATGTTCAGAATCTTTTTCACTTCTTTGCACATATCTTCCGTTTCGCATACAGTATCATGAAGAACTGCTGCACTTCTGATATCTTCGATTGCCTGTGGTACTTTGACACCAGACAGTTTCTCTAATTCATCAATGAGTTCAAAATCTGTCTTACTGTCATAAGAAGAATCAATCGCATTCATGACGCTTCTTGTAAATTTATATGGGCTTGCTGTAGATGCGATAACCGTTTTTGTGGTATCGCCTGTTTCTTTTTCATATTTTTTGTAAACAGATGCTGCTACCGCTGTGTGGGTATCAATGATGTAATCTGCTTTATTGTAAACTTCTTTGATGGTCTGTGCTGTCTCTTCTTCTGTTGCATAGTTCCCGTAGAAGTCTTTCATCTGTTCTTTCATGTCATCGGTAATTGTATAAACACCGTTTGTATTCAGTTCTTTCATGAACTCATTGTTCTTCTCGGCATCTCTTCCCGCAGTCTGATAAATGAGACGCTCTAAGTTACTGGAGATTAGGATGTCCATTGATGGAGATGTTGTGAGGATAAAGTCTCTGTTTCTGTCGTAGCATCCTGTTGTGAAGAAGTCAAAGAGTACTTTATTCTCGTTAGATGCACAGATTAACTTTGCGATTGGTACTCCCATCTGTTTTGCGTAGGATGCTGCTAAGATGTTACCAAAGTTTCCTGTTGGAACAACTACGTTAATCTGCTCTCCGTCAGAGATTTCTCCGCGGGCTAATAATGTAGCATAGCTGTATACATAGTAAACAACCTGTGGAACAAGACGTCCGATGTTGATAGAGTTTGCGGAGGAGAACTGGTATCCTGCTTCGTTCATTTCTTCTGCGAGTGCTGCGTCAGAGAACATCTTCTTTACTCCTGTCTGTGCATCATCGAAGTTACCTTCGATTCCGATAACGTATGTATTCTCTCCACGCTGTGTTACCATCTGTTTTTCCTGAATAGGGCTTACACCATGCTTTGGATAAAATACGATAATCTTTGTTCCTGGTACATCAGCAAATCCTGCTAATGCCGCCTTTCCGGTATCTCCGGATGTTGCTGTAAGAATGACGATTTCATTCTTTACCTGATTCTTCTTTGCGCTTGTTGTCATTAAATAAGGCAAGATAGAAAGTGCCATATCCTTAAATGCGATAGTTGCTCCGTGGAACAGCTCCAGATAATATGCATCATCTTTCTTCACTAATTCTGCAATATTCTCTGTGTCAAACTTTTTATCGTAAGCACTGTTAATACAATGTTTTAACTCTTCTTCTGTAAAATCAGTCATGAAAAGCTTCATAACTTCATAAGCAACTTCCTGATAACTCATCTTGGAAAGTTCTTCTAAAGATTTATCAAGCTTTGGAATATAGGAAGGAACAAAAAGTCCTCCTTCTCCGGCTAAACCTTTTAAAATAGCTTCGGAAGCTGTTGCTGTCTCCTGATTATTTCTTGTACTTTTATAAATTAAGTCCATGTCTACCTCCCGTGTGCGGTTGTGCGCCTGGCGCACGTCATTTCGGTTTTTAAATCAAATAAACGCCATCATTATAGCATACGAAAATCTTTTTGTATACGCATAATTTGCAGGTTTTCACTCTCATTTATTCTTTTTTCTGTTTTTTACAAAAAAATTCGGACTATTTTTCTTTATTTTTCACAATAATTTAAAAATAATTATTGGCTGGCGGCTACTCTTATACCTGCATTTTTATCTGTCTGACTACTCTCTTGCCTGCTTTTCCATCTGCCAGACTGCCAGAGCCAAAAAGGCAATTCCCATAAGGATGCACATAATACTCGCTGCCTTATAAAAAAGGAAGGAGAAAGCCTGGGTTGAACTGTCAATGCCGATTCGCCCGCAATAAAGATTCATCAGTCCGCTATCTCCCGTAATATTCCCGTAATATCCCATATATGCTGCCAGCGGATTTATCAGGCTTAAGAGCAGGCACAGACTTGTCGTGATTGGTGCCAGATTATCCATTCCTGATACAGAGATAGATATCGTTCGCATAATTTCTGTTCCTAAAATCGTTCCCAGAATGAACACTGCCTCAATGACTGTATTTTGTGCAAATGCCCAGATTCCTTTTTTACAATAACTAAAGGAAAAAATGGAAACGGAAGCACTCCAGAATGTACAGATAAACAGCATAATCCCAAGACGGATAATCTTTCTCCACGGCAGGCCGCTGTATATACAAGACAGGGAAATGATAGGCAGGCTAGATATAAATAACATCATATATACGGCAATAATCACCGAAACTCTGGCAATAATAAATTGCTTAGAAGAACCTGGAATCATTACAAATTCTTCTAACATATGTTTTTCTCTATCTGTTGAATAAAATCCCCATACCGAAAAAGGCATGAGTACAAATATCATTCCAATCTGAATCGTGCTTATAATTAAAAACTGATACAGATATGCAGAAGTATCGTAGGAATAGCCTTCCTGAAAGGACTCTGCATTAAAAAACATAAATAAAATTGTGATAAATGCCAGTATCGCATTATAAAAAATGAGCATCATGGGAAGCCGTATATTTCTTCCTTCTTTCAGCCATTCTACTTTTAAAAAGGGATTCCACATAACTACTACCTCCGGAAAATTTCTTCTATGTCCGCCTGGTCCCGCATATAATTATGAATCAGTGCACCAGATGCAACTAAATCGGTAAGAAGTTCTGCTTCTTCCTTTTCTCCTCCGTTAAATCGGAAAATCACATCATCCCCATCTACCGTAACCCGGTCAACAAGAGGATTCTCTTTCAAAACTTCCAGTGCCTTCTCCATCTGAGCTAAGATATGCATTCGTACAGGACTTTTACATAATGCCTCTGCGTACACTTCTTCTACCGGACCAAAGGTCAGATTCTTTCCAGACTCCATAACAAGAACATCCGTAATGAATCCCATCATTTCTGGATACATCGGAGTATTTAAAATGATGGAAGTCCCTTTTTCATGGAGGGTGAGCAAAATTCCTATCATCTTTCTCCTTGCTGTCACACTCATATTATCAAACGGTTCGTCCATCAACAGCCATTCTGGTTCCTGTAAAATGGCCTTTCCCAAATATAAAAACGGTAAGGTTTCTGCCGGCAGTTCACCGATGAATGCTCCCTCATATTCTTTCATATCAAGAAGTTCCAGAACTTCCTCAATCCTCCGGCTCCGATATCGTCCTCCTACCTTATACAGTGCCAGGAACAATTCGTAATATTCTTCTACCTTTAACAGACTGTAAAAGCCATATTCTTTAGACATATAGCCAAAATTACAGTACGCATTTCCGCCTTTTTCATAAATAGAGATACCATCTATATAAATGTCTCCTGTTTCTGGCTTTTCCCCACCAGAAGCAGCCTTAAGCAGCGTGGACTTTCCCTCTTTATCCTCACCCAGTAAGGCGAGTATCACTCCATCCGGGGCTTTCAGACTGAAATCATCTAATACTTTTTTCCCTTTTCTCTGAATAGAAATATTTTGAAAATCCAGCATTCTTCTCCCCCTTTACTGCTTCTTATAAATCAGTGACAGCACCGGTGCCGGTCCATACTCATCCGACGCATCCATCTTATAAGTAATCCGCATTTCTCCATCTCCTGACAAGTAACTGTTCAGGCTTTCTCCTGTTATATAAGATTCTGTCGATGATAAAATCCTGTCTCTTTGTCCGGTACTGTAATTATACGCATATATCTTTCCTGTGAAATTATCCTTGTTTCTTGCCAGTGCTTCTATTTCTTCTTTGTCAAAGACATAACTGACTTCTGTCTTATTCTCCTCTAACGTATCTTCCTCTATAGCCAGTCCTTCTCCTTCCTGTTTCAGACAGGACATATTGATATTTAAAATATGCTCTCCGGTTTCTTCTTCTAACGTAAAATGATTAATCATCACCGTCACATGATTTTTCAAAACATTATCATCAGAAAACAACTTAAAGTCATTCTCACTTGTAATACCGACAACTAAAAGTTCTTCTTTTGACTTTTGCGTATTCATGTAAGTCTGTTGGAGATATTCCATAATATTTCCTGTAACTGTATTTTCATTTTCTGTACCAAAAGCAGAATTCTCTTCATCAAAATGATTCCAGCACTTCACCATATCTTTAGAAACAGACGCCTTTTCCCCTGCTTTTACACTTTTAAGAATCGCATACTGATTCCCCCGAATTAAAATAACTCTGGAAAAATTATTCGAAGAGGTATTCGTGATATTGCCATAAAAACTTGTATACGTTGTAAAAATATCCTGCGTAAATACTTCCTTTTCCGAGGCGCTTTTTGTATTGCCTGACAATTTCAAAATTCTTGAAGTTCCTGGCACACTCTCTTCAAAGGCAACATCAAAGCCTTTTTGTGTATTATTAATCGTAATATCTTCTCCGGAAGTTTTTATATTTTTTCCTACAATCGTCCGGTAATTATAATCCATCGGTATGACGGAAGTAATTGTCGAAAGAAAATTCACATTGCCCTCTACTCCCTCATCATTTTGATAGAGAAAATAAATATTTTCCTGCTCCTTCTCACTGTCCGTCACACGCAGCGCGGAAAAATAGCTATCGCCAGAGCTTTTCATTCCCCTGGAACGGATAAATAATCCAACGGTAAAAACCAATGCAAGTACAGGAACTATAATCCAGATGTATTCCCTTTTTTTGATTTTACACAAATAATAATATGCAATGGTTACCATCAGCAAAATATAGAAAATAAAAAATACCCCATAAAAAAACGTATTCGGAAGCTGTGACTTCATAAATGCATATAATGCCTTTTTTACATACCAAAGACTCGTATCGCTGCTTTCGGTATCTTCATCTTTTCCCATAAAATGAGAAAAAATCTCTACTGCTGCTTTATCTCTCACACTCCATTGTAAAAATGCAGAATTTGTCAGGCTAAAACGAAGGATTGAAATCTTTCCGCTCCCTACTGCTGCAGTATAACCTATTTCCGGTTCGAAATCCCCGTAAGCTTCCCATTCATATTTTTGTGAAAGCTGAAGATTACTCATAAGAATCGGCAATTTCTGTACTGTATTATCCGCATCTGCCAAATAAAGTTCAGAAACGACGACATCTTCCTGTATAATTCCAAATGTCTTTTCCAGCCCCTCAAAAGAATCTATCTGCTGGCCGCCCCCGGCAATCAGTAGTTTCCCGCCTGACTTCAACCAGCTTTTTAAAGCACTTTTTTGTTTTCCAGACAAACTTTTCGTATCAAAAGAATCAATGATCATTCCATCTAACCCCTGAAACTCTTCTTCTGTCTGTGGAAAACTATTTTTTGAATAGCAGACCACCTTCACTGACTCTTCGTCCGATTCTTCTCCTATTTTAAGACTGTTTAAATAAGACAACTCCTTTGACTGTCCACTCAAAACACCAATGAGATTCTCCGCCTGTTCTGAAAATGCTCCGTTCCGATTCTTCGCATCAGAAAAAGAGACATCTTCTGACAATTCCGTAACACCAAAAGAATCCATAATTTCAAAACAAATTGCAGAAGGATCACCAAGTTGCGGAACATTTAAAACAATCTTTTCCTTCTCTCCTGCCTTACATTTCACTGCAGACTGGTAGGCAATTCCCTTGCCATTTTCTCCCGGAAGAGTGACTTTCATTACCCCGGTAAAATCTTTCTCTGCAGCAAAGATATCTAAAGTAACCGGCATCTCCTTATCTTTGGCAACATAACCTGCCGCCCCAAAAGTTACTGTTCCCGTACAATTACTCGTCTTAAACTTATAACAATAGCCATTCGTCCCTTTTATTGTCTTTTTATTCCACTCTACTACTTCACTCTGACTACGCTGTTGGTGCCGACAGCCATAGAACCAGAAAACAACCGAACAAAGCAGTACAAGAAGCAGTAATATAATTTTTTTGTAAGTACGGAACAAATCATTAATCATTTTGTATTCCTCGTATCTTTGCTATTATTTTCCGGTATTTGGCATATGAGCCTGCACAACCGGAAGTTCTATCTGGAATCTGGTTCCTGACTCATCGCTGGTCGCCCAGATATTTCCCTCATGAAGGTTGATAATGTTCTTTGCTATTGCCAGCCCAAGTCCTGTACCTCCAGTCTTTAATGATCTTGAGTTTTCCACCCTGTAAAACTTATCAAAAATCTTGTCCAGGTCTTTTGCCGGAATAATCTTTCCGTAATTGACAATTGCCACAAATGCCTTCTTATCTTTTAAACCGGTATGCACTTCTACCAGCTTTCCATCGGCCCCATATTTAATCGCATTCGAAATCAGATTGCCAATCGCTCTTGCAAGCAGCTCGCCATTTCCCTCAATATTCAATGCCCCCTCATAAAAATCAGTACGGCATTCCAATTGATGGTCCATGAAGCTTGGATAAAATTCATCAACTAACTGAGGCACAAAAAGATTCAAATCAAGAATCTCCTTCTTTATTTTGACCTTATTCCTGTCATATCTTGTATAATCAAATAAATCCTTAACCAAAGTTTCTAACTGCTTTGCCTTTGAAGATACAATGCCGAGATACTTCTGTTTTTGTTCTTCCGTAAGAAAATCTCCCTGTGTCAGCAGATCCAGATAACCAAGTATTGAAGTAAGCGGCGTACGAAGATCATGTGCTACATTCGTAATCAATTCGTCCTTCGTCTTTTCCACTGTCTTTTGTGCTTCCATCGTCTCATAAAGATTATGACGCATCTCGTTAATAGACGCTGCGATTTCTGAAAATTCATCCTCTCCACGGACAGGAATCTCCTCCATCAAATCACCAGACTTCATACGTTCCACACCGCTGATAATTTCTCTTACATACGTTACAAACTTATTTGATATGAGAATAAAATAAATAATCAGAAGCAATATCGTAAATATAGCGATAACCCAGGCATCCAGTGCTATCGACTGTGACATCGTAAATGTGCCAAAGGACATTTTTCCCTGCCCGGATGCTCCCCACACCTTCTTATATTCACCGGCTATAATCTCCGTCTCATATAAATAGATTCCCATAAATATAAGACCTTCCGTTATAAAGGTAGCAATCAGGCTGAAAAACATGTACATGACCATCTTAAAACGGAAGCTTTTAAATCGTTTAACCTTCAATTTTGTAACCTACCCCCCATACAGTTTTTAAAATCTTCGGGCTTCGGGAGTTATCTTCTATCTTCTCACGCAGTCTTCGTATATGAACCATAACAGTATTATTTACTTCGTATACCTTCTCGTTCCAAACCTTTTCAAAAATTTCATCAGTGCTGAATACTCTGTCTCTGTTTGAGGCTAATAAATATAAAATATCAAATTCAATCGGAGTCAGTGCAACTTCCTTGCCGTTCTTCTTCACTACATGGGCCGCCTTGTTAATCGTAAGATCCTGAATCTCAATCTCATCCTTGCTGGCTGGCTGCTGTTCTTCCCCTAACTGAATTGTTGTGTAACGCTTCATCTGAGACTTCACTCTCGCAAGAAGTTCTAATGGATGGAACGGTTTCGTAAGATAATCATCCGCTCCCGTTCCAAATCCGACAATCTTATCCATATCTTCTGCCTTCGCTGACAAAATAAGAATCGGGATATTGCTTGTCTTTCTTATCTCACGGCAGACTTCTAATCCATCAATTCCCGGCATCATAATATCGAGAATAAGCATACGGACTTCCGGATGTTCCTTCAATGTCTGTAAACACTGCTCCCCATCCGAAGCTTTCAATACCTGATATCCATCATTCACCAGATAAATCTCCACAAGATCCGCAATCTCTTTATCATCATCTACTACGAGAATACTAGCATTCTTTTCCATATCTTTACCCTTCCTTCACGTCTTTTTTTGTTTTATATTCTATCATAAAATGAATATAAAAGTCCTTACAAACTTCTTACCTTGACATTTTTCACCTTATTTGCTAGAATGATGAGCGATGCTTTTTGCATCTTATATTGTTTTTAAGAGTCGGATAAATGATCGCTTCCCTTAGTTACCGAAAGGTCTGGGAAGAGGAAAGTCCGGGCTTCACAGGGCAGGGTGCCGGATAACGTCCGGTGGAGGTGACTCCAAAGATAGTGCAACAGAGATATACCGCTGGCTTATGCCAGTAAGGGTGGAAAGGCGGGGTAAGAGCCCACCGATTCTCTGGTAACAGAGAATGCCATGTAAACCTCACCCGAAGCAAGACCGAATGTAAAACGATAATCTGGCCCGGATTGTTTTCAGGTGGGTCGCTAGAAGCTGCTGGCAACAGCAGAATTAGACAGATGATCATTCATGACATAACCCGGCTTATCGTCCGGCTCTTTTTTAATGAATTCAACGGGACGCTCCCGAAAAGATAAATAAGCCATATCTGTGACTTTAGTCGCGGCAGGTTGAATGTTCGCTTGAACGCTCGCATCCAACCTTTGCTCCGAGGCCACAGATATGGCTTATTTATCTTTTCGGGAGCTGACTTTGGATAGATTTTGTATATAAAAAAAGAGTCGGTGGGGTTGGAAATGAAGTAGATGGCTTTTAATTTTTCAAACTAAATAGACACTTTCTAGAAAATGAAAAAGAGTCAGGGGGAGAGAGATGAAATAGGTTATTTTTTATTTTTCTATTGTTTTCAAGTTTTGATTAGCTGAATTTGTATTCTACTGTGCTTCGATATTTAAAAGGCTCTATATTCCACTATGTCTCTATTAATCCAATCTTTTCCCAAAATTCATCTACTCTAAACCTTTTTCTATCGCCAATACCTCCAGCTTTCTTCCCCTTCTTCTTCAAGAACCTAAAATAATTTATCAAAAAATAAATTCTACTTTTGCTCTAGCAGCCAAGAAACAGCTCCCCAAGAGAGAAGATACCCTATATTTGTGGCCTTAGAACGAGGATTGAATGCGAGCGCGTATAAGCGAGCATTCAACCCGCAAGTGATAGAGTCACAAATATAGGGTATCTTCTCTCTTGGGGAGCGTCCCCTTTACCTACGCAAACCAGAATCAATTATTTGAGGTTCTGAATCTCCATTGGGTCATAGGTAGTCATCTGATATACATAGTAATTCAGCCAGTTGGTATACAACGTATTCGCATGGCATCTCCACGACTTCACCGGTCCGAGTTCTGGTTTATCGTCTTTGTAGTAGCGATTTGGAAATGGAACATTGTCCATTCCTTTAGCAAGATCACGTTTGTATTCGCCATCAAGGGTCAGTACATCATATTCTGGATGTCCTGTGACAAAGATTTGACGTCCTTCTTTTGCTATGATGATGAATGGACCTGCTTCTTCGGAGTCTGCAAGAATTGTAAGTTCCGGATTCTTTTCTACGTCCTCTCTTACAATCTGTGAATGTCTGGAGTGAGGTGCATTGAACACATCATCAAATCCACGAATCAGCGGGGTCTTTCTATGTATAGTGTGATGCTGGAAGATTCCGAAAATCTTTTCGTCTAACAGTTCTTTTCTCACACCGTAATGATAGTAAAGGCCTGCCTGTGCTGCCCAACAGATATGAAAGGTCGATGTTACATGTGTTTTTGACCATTCCATGATTTCTACGAGTTCCGGCCAGTAGTCTACTTCCTCAAAATCGAGAGTTTCTACTGGTGCGCCGGTAATGATAAGTCCATCAAAGTACTGCTGCCTGATTTCCGGGAAAATGGTATAGAATGTTTCCATATGGGTCTGGGATTCATTCTGTGCATCGTGTGTTTCTGTTTTTAAGAAAGTGATGTCTACCTGTAACGGCGTGTTAGAAAGACTCCTTAAAAGCTGAAGCTCCGTTGCCTGTTTGGTAGGCATCAGGTTCATGATAATGATTTTCAATGGACGAATATCCTGTTTTAAGGAACGCTCGTAGTCCATTACGAAAATATTTTCATGTTCCAGTATTTTTTTTGCTGGCAAATCAGCATTTATTCTGATTGGCATGTATTTTCATCTCTTTTCTAAATAATATATAAGCATTTTATTCAATCATTGAAAGAAATTCTTCTTCTGTAATCACAGGGATTCCGAGTTCTTTTGCCTTTTTGTTTTTGCTTGAAGAAGACATGTTGTCATTATTGATAAGATAATCTGTCTTTTTAGAAACAGAACCTGTTACTTTACCACCGAGGCTTTCGATTTTTTCTTTCAGTTCTTTTCGGTTTGCGAAATGCTCTACTGTTCCGGTAATAACAAATGTCTTGTCTAAAAGGCTCTGTTCCTGCTCGCCTCCTGCCGATACATTTTCCTCTTCAAAATGTAAATATGGCAGAAGTTTTTCAAGAAGCTTCTGATTGTGTTCGTTCTCAAAATAGTCGTGTACGCTTGTTGCGATCACTTCACCGATTCCGTCAATCTGTGTCATTTCTTCTACGGATGCTCCGCGGAGATTTTCTAAAGAGTTTCCAAAATGACGGCATAAAAGCCTGGCATTTGAACTTCCGACATTTAAGATTCCGATTCCATAAACGAAACGGAACAACTGTGTATCCCTTGATTTTTCAATAGACTGCATCAGATTATTATACGACTTCTCGCCGAATCCGTCCATAGCAATGATTTGTTCTTTATACTGTTCTAAGTTGTACAAATCATTTAATTCGGATAAAAATCCCTGATCAATCATTTTCATCAATGTTGCTTCAGATAACCCGTCGATATTCATCGCATCACGGCTTACATAATGAGAAAAGAGCTTCACTTTTTTTGCACTGCAATATGGATTTACACAGTAAAGTGTCTTGACATTATTCTCTATGCGAACTTCTGTCGCACCACCACAGGCCGGGCAATGCTCTATCGGCTGGCAGGTGCCGCTTTTTGTAAGATTCTCTGCAATCTGTGGAATAATCATATTGGCTTTATAAACCTTGATATGGTCATTTTCACCAAGTTCTAATCCTTCCATAATACTGATATTATGGAGGCTTGCACGGCTTACCGTTGTTCCCTCAAGCTCTACTGGCTCAAACACGGCAATCGGATTAATAAGACCGGTTCTTGACGGACTCCATTCAATGTGTAAAAGCCTGGTCTCTGCTTCTTCGTCTGCCCATTTAAAGGCAATCGAATTTCGCGGGAACTTCGCTGTTCTTCCAAGAGAAATTCCATAAGCGATATCATCATAAATAAGAACAAGTCCGTCAGATGGAAAATCATTTTCCACAATCTTTTCGGAAAAGTTCTGAATCTCCCCCATAATATTCTCTCTGTCTACCCTCTTATATGGTACAATCTCAAATCCAAGATTCTGTACCCAGAGCATATTGCTTTCCACAGAATTCTCCAGTTCTCTTCCTTCTGCTTTTACAAGGGCAAATGCAAAGAAAAAGACATTTCTCTTTGCGGTCACTTCGTTGTTAAGCTGGCGGACGGAACCGCTGCATAAATTACGAGGGTTCTTATAGCGGGCATCCACGTCCTCGATGCCTTCATTAATCTTTTTAAAATCCGAATATTTAATAACCGCCTCACCACGCAGAACAACCTCACCTGCAAATGGAATCTTTGCCGGAAGATTTTTAAATACTCTGGCATTATTGGTGATAACCTCGCCTACAACACCATTTCCTCGTGTAACTGCCTTTTGCAAAACGCCATCACGATAAGTCAGCACCACCGTAAGTCCATCCATTTTCCAGGAAAGAAGGCCTTCTTTTTCACCAAGCCAGTCTCTTAATGCTTCTGGACTCTTTGTCTTATCAAGAGAGAGCATCGGGCTTTCGTGTGTCTCTTTTTCCAGCTCACTGAGTACTTCATAACCGACATTTTGTGTAGGACTCTGGCTCATCACGATACCAGTCTCTGCCTCTAATGCCTGCAATTCATCATATAATTCGTCGTATTCTTTATTGGAAAATAATTCCCGGTCTTCCTGATAGTATGCCTTAGAAGCCTGATTCAGCACTTCTACAAGTTCCTTCATTCTCGCCTGCTTATCCATGATAAACTCCTCCCGGTTTTCTTCCAGCAAGTTTTTCAAGCTTAGAAAGCTCCTCCCCGGTAATCTCCCGATACTTTCCTGTCGGCAGACTTCCCAGATGAATATTCATAATACGAAGACGCTTTAACTCTCTTACACGGTAACCACATGCCTCACACATACGGCGAATCTGGCGATTTAAGCCCTGTGTGAGAATAATGCGAAATGTATACACGCCCGTTCTTTTTACTTTGCATGGACGTGTCACCGTATCGAGAATCTCCACACCCTCACTCATTTGCTTTAAGAACACATTTGTTACTGGACGATTAATTGTCACCTCATATTCCTTTTCGTGATAATTTCTCGCCTTCAAAATCTCATTCATCAACTCTCCGTCATTGGTCATCAAAATAAGACCCTCGGAATCTTTATCCAGTCGTCCCACCGGATAAATCCTCTCAGGATAGCCAATAAAATCAACGATATTATCTTTCTCTCGCTTCTCTGTCGTACAGACAATGCCTTTTGGCTTATTCACCGCAAGAACAATCTGTTTACGACTCACACTGACACGCTTACCATCCACACGGATATCCTGTCCCGCATGCACTTTCTGACCCATCTGCGCCGGCTCTCCGTCAATCAAAATACGTCCCTGTTCCACATAGCGGTCTGCTTGTCTTCTTGAACACACACCTGCATCACTAAGGAACTTATTTAGACGCATTGGCTCACCGTTCGATATCTTTTCCTTAAAATCCGTGGCATTCTTTTTCAGATTATTCCTTTTTGAGTCATTTTTTCCCTGATTATTCTTTCCTGTCGCCGCCATTATTTATCAAACTTTCCATTCGCTTTATTCTGGAACTTCTCTGCATCCACAATGAATCTCTCGTGTGTTCCTTTACCAATCACTCCTGCTGGATCTTTCACTTCAACAGCAAAAACAAGCTTCTTTCTGTCAATTTCTGTAAGTGTCACTTCACAGCTTACTTCACAGCCAATTGGGCTTGCAGAAACGTGATCTACATTTAAATTCGTTCCAACAGTTGTCATTCCCTCATCGAGATGTCCGTCTAAGAGCGCAACGGCTGTCTTTTCTACTAATAAAAGCATTGCTGGAGTTCCATATACTAAGAGACTGCCGCTGCCTAAAGTCTTGGCTGCATTCTCCACTGTTACTGTCTCCGTTTTTATCATTTTCATTCCTGTATTTAAGTTCATGATTAAACCTCCCAAAATAAATTTTTACTTTATCAACATTGTATTAGTATATCAGAAATGAGGGAACTTTTCCATTGAATTCTGATTTGCGCAGCAAAGAAGACGCCCACAGGGAATATAATATCCTATATTCCCTGTGGTCTATGTTTTGGCTATCTAAGCAAATTCAGAAATTATCTTTCCCTATCGATTATCTTCTGGAATGCTTTCACATCTTTCGCTATTTCTCCGCTTAACAATATCATGCAGATCAAATTCGGTATCGCCATCAACGCATTCGCAATATCCGAAAAGTTCCATACAAGTTCCAAAGTCTGTGTTGCACCAACATAAGCAACCAGTGAGAAAATAATTCGATAAACCATATTCAGTTTATGGGTTCCTACCAGATATTCAAAAGCTTTTTCTCCATGATATTCCCATCCAAGAATTGTGGAGAAAGCAAATAATGTAATACCTATTGTTACGAGATATCCACCAACTTTTCCGAGTACTGTGGAAAATGCAGCGATGGTCAATGCGGAGCCAACATAAAGCTGTCCTGTTGCCGGGTCAATCTGTCCAAGCACACCAGAACTTGCGATGGCGAGACCCGTGATCGTGCAGACAACAATCGTATCCCAAAAAGTTCCAGTCATATTAATATAAGCCTGCCTTACCGGATTATCCGTTGTTGCGGCTGCGGCTGTGATTGCAGCAGAACCCATTCCAGCTTCATTGGAAAAACACCCACGGGCTACACCGTAACGTGCTGCATTCATCATGGATGCTACGATATTTCCACACAAAGCACCACCTACTGCTTTCACACTAAATGCCATTTTAAATATCATGATAATTCCAGCTGGAAGGTTATGTATATTTCCAAGAATAACAATAATTCCGGCAATAACATAAAATATCGCCATCACAGGAACTACCACAGAGGAAACTTTTGAAATTGTTTTAATTCCTCCAATGATAATTAACAGGGCAAGTACTGTAATTACAACTCCAACAGTAGTTACTGATATTCCAAATGTTGCATGAACAGACGTTGCAATGGAGTTTCCCTGTGTCATATTTCCGATACCGAAAGAGGCAATAACTGCAAAAAGAGCAAAGAGCCACCCGAGGACTGCTCCTAACTTCTTATTTTTCAGTCCTTTTTTCATTGTATACATCGGGCCGCCAGACATTTCTCCTTTTTCGTTGACCTCTCTATATTTAATCGCCAGCATACATTCTGAAAATTTTGAAGAAAGTCCAAAATAGGCAGAAATCCACATCCATACTAAGGCACCTGCGCCTCCGGAAACCATTGCTGTTGCAACACCTACAATATTTCCGGTTCCTATAGTTGCGGCAAGTGCTGTCGTAAGTGCGGAAAATGGTGAGACATCTCCTGTTCCTCGACTTTTTGTTCGTGCTTCTTTACTCAACGTCTTTTTCAATGCCCAGGGAAGATTTCTCCAGGTCAGGAAATTACACCGAACTGTTAGAAGTACTCCTGTTCCTACCAAAAGAACCAGCATCACTGGTCCCCATACAAAAGAGTCTATCTGTGATACAATGTTACTTATTTTTAGCATACTTTTTGCTCCTCTCTTTTTTAGATTTTCGTCTACAAAAGACTTTTTCTGTTATTTCATATAAGAGTCTGCAAAAATTTCTCTGCCCTATTTTGCAACATTCCAGAGCATATTTGAAACACGCTCTAAATCTATCTCTTAAAAGTATACGAAACAACAAAAAGGAGCAACGAAAATCGTTGCTCCTTCAACTTATGAATTAAGTATATCATATATGTCAATTATGTCAATATGCATTTTCAATTCTTAATTCCTGCATTTTTCAGTTTTATAGCTTTGAATTTCTATAATCATCAAAGCTTCTACTTGTTCCATATCATAATGGTTTTACCCATCATCTTATTAATATCCATCTCAAATGCCTTTGTCATATCTGCAATAGAGTTCACTTCAACCTGCGCTCCTACGATATTGCTGAGGTAACCGAGAATTTCTGGATATTCCTGATATAATTCAACTGTTTTCTCAAAATCGGCTCTTCCACTTCGGCTGCTTCCATAAAGATGAAGCCCCTTCTCTAATACCATACGGGTATTGATTGGAACCGCATATTCTGATACCCCAAGAAGGGCAATTGTTCCTTCTGGCTGGATAATATCAATCATCTGATCAATTGCTTTCTGAGAAGCGTCACCACCTACACACTCAATCGCATGGTCAACCTTAAGGTCTTCCGGAATCTCCCATACAAGATGGGTCTCATCGGCAAAAGTAAAACCACTCAGCTTATCTTCATTCGTTCCAAAGATAACCAGCTTGGTATCTGGATGCATATAGTGGAAAAATACTGCGGTAATGTAACCTAAGTTACCATCTCCCCAGATACCTACAACATTCTTTCTCGCGTGAGTAAAACGTTCAAAACGACGAAGGGCATGTACACTAACACTGACAATCTCTGTGAATGCAGCTACAGTTCGATCAATATCCTGCGGTAAACGCACCAGTCTGTCTCTGTCTAAAGCGACATTATCCTGCATAAATCCATCAAAACCGCTTGCACGGAACTTGGAACTTCTCAGATAATTTTCAGCGATAACATCGTCCTTCTCCACTGGTGTATTCGGAATCATAACAACAAGTTCACCCGGCTTGAATTCTCCTGTCGCATCATACACCACATCACCAATCGCCTCATGAATCAGAGCCATCGGCAGCTTCTTTGCCATAACATCCGCCGGACGTGTTCCCTGATAATAACGCTGGTCTGCATGACAGATAGATAAATGCGTTGGACGCACAACTACCTTATCACTATTTAAATCAATATCGTTAAATGCTACTTCAAATCTCCTGGGTGCTACCAGACGATACACTGTATTTAACATTATTTTTCTTCTCCTTTAATCAAAGTTTCAGCAACTCGCAAGTCATATGGATAAGTGATCTTGATATTAAAAACTTCTCCCTCTACTAAATGTACGTCCTGCCCCTTGATAACGAAAATCTTGCAGGCATCTGTAAGAATCTCTTTTTCTTCTTCTGTCAGTCCCTCGTAAAGCTCTTTTAACTTCTTTGCCTTAAAAGACTGTGGTGTCTGTCCCTGATACATAATAGAACGGTCAGGAATGTTACTGATAATCTCATGTCCTGCACTTTCTACAATAGTATCGGAGGCTGGGATAACGGTATCACAGGCACCGTATTCCTGCGCATAACGAATGTTATCTTCAATAATACGATAGGTAAGGAATGGACGAACAGAATCGTGTGTTACGATAATCGTATCATCATCCAGACCATATTCTTTTTCAATGTAACGAATAGAATTCATGATTGTCTCATTACGGGTAGAACCACCCTCAATCACTACAATCTTACTAGAATCATTAAAGTTCTTCTTAACCAGATTCTTCGTATGATTAATCCACTGAGAAGGGCAAAGTACGATTAACTTCTCAAACTTACTGTTCACATAAAACTTCTCTAATGTATGAAGAATGATCGGCTTGCCACCAACGCTAAGATACTGCTTTGGTTTCTCAACATTTCCCATTCTACTGCCGATTCCTCCGGCTAAAATTACTCCAAAAACCATGTTTCCTCCTTTATCGGGCATCTGCCCTTTAGCAAGTAAAATAATGTAAGTTTATCATATACCAAAGAGGGAAAACTGTCAATTGTATTACTATTTAATTAAGGAATAAGTCAGAAAGATATTTCATTCCGGTGTTGGTTTTAAAAATATTTTTCTGTACTTTTTGGGCTGCTTCCCTGCTGCTTCCGTCTTCAAAGAGATTTACTAAGAAATCAGCTTCCACAAGGATTTGGTAGTCTAGTCCTTCTATCTCGTTATATGTATGGTGGTGGGCAATAAGGAAAAGTACCCGGTCGATGACCGCTTCATCATATCCCAGTGCAAGTAACATCGGTTCTGCTACTGCAGGGCCTTCTTTTTCCTGATATTTTCCATTAGAACTTCCGTATTTTTCTTCGCTTATTTTTATTCCGATGTCATGAACGATTGCTGCGGTTCGGAGGATATGCATTGTTTCCGTATCAAGGGATTCTGACTCACCAATTAATTTTGCAAATTCGTAGACTTTGAGAAAATGCTGTACTCTTTTGGGGTCTCCGGCGTAATATTCCATCATTTTTTCTATTAGTTTTCTGTCTTGTTCATCCATGATATTCTCTTCTCCTTTTGTTACCTTTTCCTGTATCGCTATATTTTTCTGTATAGTTTTCTCTTCCTGTACAGTTTCATTTTCCAGATTAAACTCTCGTAAAAGTGCTTCTTTCATCATATCTTTCGGTGCCATATTTTCTGTCCAGAGACAATAATTTAATGCTGCCTGGTTTACTAACATACCAAGTCCGTTGACGGTAGCTGCTCCGCGAGCTTTCGCCTCTTTTAAGAACTTTGTTTCTGGTGGATTAAATACAACATCGCATACCGTCATGTTCTTCCTGATATCTTCATATGTTATATCTGGTTTATTTTCATCAGGATAAAGCCCCACATTAGTACAGTTCACGAGAACTTCTGTGCCTTCTGGAATAGGTACGCTTCCTTTCCATGTAAAATAAACTCCCTGCGCTTCTGTTTTTTCAGAAATTAAATCGGCAAGTTCTTTACCGCTTTCTTCATTGCGAGCAACAATATTAACTGTTTCCGCTCCTGAAATCGCACATTCTACAGCTACTGCTCTTGCTGCGCCGCCGCTTCCAAGTACAGTTATTATCCGTCCATTTAGTTCTACCCCTGTCTCCATTAATGATGTGACAAAGCCTTTTCCATCAGTATTTTCCCCAATGAGTTGCCCATCCTGTACACGAATGGAGTTTACTGCTCCAATAATCTTTGCTGCTGGAGAAAGTTCATCCAGAAATGGAATGACTGCAATCTTGTGTGGAATCGTAAGATTCAATCCTCTCATGCCAATGGCACGTATTCCTGCAATTGCATCTTTTAAGTTTTCCTTTTCTACCTTCATGGTAATGTATCTGTAATTTAATCCTTGTGCTGCAAAACCTGCCTCCATCATGGGGCCGGTAGGATTTTCATCTACTGGGTTACCAAAAAGACCAACGAGTTCTGCTCTGTAATTTTTGCTCAAAATATTTCTCCTTTCCAAATGTGTCTAAATCATTAAGACTGTTTTTTCAGTACCAATAGGTAATTACGAATCGTTGCCATCCGAAGGCTTTGGCTTCGCTATGTTGTGGCAATATGTGCAAATATTCGTAATTACCTATTGGCTCTGAAACTCCTCCTCTCAATATTTTTATAACATTAATAAAGTAATCGCGAATCATTGCCATTCTAAGATTTTGGCTCCACTATGTTGTGGCAATATGTGCAAATATTCGTAATTACCTATTTGTTCTGAAACTTCTCCTCTAAACACTTTTACACTATTAGTAATAGCCTTTTTTAGCTGTTTACAATATCAACAACACAACTTATGTTTATGTCAAAATTTTTTTCGCTATTTGTAGTTATGTTTTGAAGATAGTGGCATCTTATTTCCGATAAACATTTTACCACGAAAATTTTCTACCGTAAAATGTATATTTTTTACCTCAATTTCACATCTTAATTAGAACTTAAGTAGTACTCAAATTCGCTGTTGCATTTCACACAACTAGAATTTCTGCTTTGCAACATGCCAAAGTCAGAACTTTTTGGCATACTATATGGCATTTACGGTTTCGGAGCAAGTGCAAGATGCCCTAAAGGCATTTTGCGCTCAGCGACTACAGAGTAAATACCATATAGTATACTGGAAGGTTCGTCTCTTTAGCCAGCCCCAAAGCACAAATTCTCCAAGGAGGTTTTATGGATATTTTATATGTTATTTTTCTGTCTGTTTTTTCTCTAGTTGTCCTTTTTCTTCTGACAAAATTAATCGGTTATCGACAAATGTCAGAGATGAGCATGTTTGACTATATTAGTGGTATCACAATTGGTTCGATTGCTGCTGAAATGGCTACAGCTCCTGATTCGAGTTTTTTAGAACCGCTTACAGCTATGATTGTTTATGGGCTACTAACGGCTTTTCTTGCTTTTATTACGGAAAAAAATATGAAGATACGGCGTTTTATTTCTGGTTCGCCTTATATTTTGTTTAATGATGGGCATTTATATGAAGGAAATTTTAAGAAAGGACATATTGATCTGTCCGAATTTCTTGTGCAATGCCGTTTAAATGGATTTTTTGATTTGAAGGAATTACAGACGGCGATTCTTGAAGAGAATGGTCGCATCAGTTTTCTTGCAAAATCGGAGCATCGTCCTGTCTCACCGTCGGATTTGAATTTATCGCCGCACAAAGAATGGCTGCTTCCAACCTATATCATGGATGGGAAAATCCTTTATGAGAATCTCTTACATTCCGGAAAAGATGAGGAATGGCTCAGGAAACAGCTTTCTGCACATGGCTGTAAACGCCTGTCTGACATATTTCTTGCAACAGGGAATCAACAGAATACTTTAAATGTTTATTTTAAAAATAACCGCAGGGGAAGTAGTGTTATCAAAGAGTGACATCCTTCCCTTCTGTGGAACTTTTCAGTGGTATCCTTAAAGGCATGCATCTTCTTGCCGGAAGGCTGGTAACTTAATTTTTAAATTTTTTTCTCTTTTAGATTTCACAAATGAAAGTTTGTCTGTTATAATTGATTCGTTTCTATCATAAATCGACATTTTTCTCAACTTTTATTTCATTTTCTTTTTGTCGGATTTATGGTAGTACATAGGCTTAACAAAATTCATATATAAGGCTATTTTAAACAATGATTTTTTATACGATTACCATTGTTTATATTTTTTACGTCTTTTTCCGTGTAACACGGACATGAGTTTTTTTATAGGAACACATTTCTTTTTACTTAGGAAGAAATGTACTCTCAGAATTTCTACTATCTGAACGTATTTGAAAATGCTTTTTTATTTTTCAAACACAATCTAAAACGGATATATAACTGCGATTACTTAACATTTTGAGAGTACACAGAATACAAATTGGAGGATAACATGAAAGATTTAATTGAAATCCACTAGCATGGTCGCGGCGGTCAGGGTGCGAAAACTGCGGCACTTCTGCTTGCTGATGTAGCTTTCAGTACTGGAATGTATGTGCAAGGATTCCCTGAATATGATCCAGAGCGAATGGGTGCGCCGATTACTGCATACAATCGTCTGAGCAATAAGCAGATTCGCGTCCATTCTAATATTTATGACCCTGATTATGTGGTTGTTGTGGATGAAACGCTTTTAGATTCTGTCGATGTAACAGAAGGCCTGAAAGAAGAAGGGGCAATCATCATTAATACAAAACATGCAAAAGAAGAACTTTTACCAAAATTAAATGGCTATAAAGGCCGCGTATACACAATTGATGCCAGAAAGATTTCCTTAGAAGCACTTGGAAAGTATTTTCCAAATTCACCGATGCTTGCTGCTATCGTAAAAGTATCCGGTGTTATGGATGACGAAGCTTTCCTTGCAGAGATGCAGAAGTCGTACGCACATAAATTTGCTTCAAAACCAGAGGTGATCGAGGGTAATATGAAGGCTCTCTCCCTTGCTTTACAGGAGGTACAATAATGGTATCAGATATCAACAAACTCGAACTTGATGTAAAATGGCAGAATCTTACTCCGGGATGCACCATCGTCGGAAGCTGTACTGCAGAAGTGTTTCGCACAGAAGAACGTTTATCCCCGAGCCATAGAATGTGTGCCGGATGTGGTGCAACTATCGCTGTAAGAAATGTACTGCGTGGACTTCACGAAGAAGACGAAGCGGTTATCACCTGTGCAACCGGGTGCCTTGAAGTATCCTCCTTCATGTATCCATACACTGCATGGAAAGATTCTTTTATTCATAATGCTTTCGAAAATGCCGGAGCAACCTGCAGTGGAGTAGAAGCTGCCTATCGTGCTTTAAAGAAAAAAGGAAAAGTAAAAAAGCACTCATAAATTCATCACTTTCGGTGGTGATGGCGGTACATACGATATCGGATTCCAGTCTTTATCCGGTGCAATGGAACGAAATCATGATATGGTTTACGTCTGTTACAATAATGGCGCTTACATGAACACCGGTATCCAGCGTTCCTCCGCAACTCCAATGTATGCTGACACAACAACTACTCCTGTCGGTTCCGAATCTGACGGAAAAGCACAGAATCGAAAAGACTTAACACAGGTAATCGCTGCACATAATATTCCTTATGTTGCACAGACTACCTTTGTGCAGAACTTCAAAGACCTGCACACAAAAGCAGAAAAAGCAATCTACACAGAAGGGGCTGCTTTCTTAAATGTCATGGCTCCATGCCCAAGAGGATGGCGTTACAACACACCAGACATTTTAGAAATCTGTCAGCTTGCAGTAGATACCTGCTTCTGGCCATTATTTGAGGTCATTGACGGCGAATGGATCGTAAACTATGTTCCTAAGAAAAAACTGCCAATCGAAGACTTCTTACGCCCACAGAGAAGATTCAAACATTTATTCAAACCCGGAAAAGAAGAATTAATCGCAAGAATCCAGGCAGAGGTTGATAGAAAATGGGAAGAATTACTGGCAAAAGCTAAATAGGACTTTGCTGCAGGCAAAGAGACGCCCCCGAAGAGAGTCTAACTCCTATATTTGTGACTTTAGTCGCGGCGGTTTGAATGCTCGCTTTAAACGCTCGCATCCAAACCTTGCTCCGAGGCCACAAATATAGAGGTTAGATTCTCTTCGGGGGCGTCTCTTTTGCCTGCGGCAATTACTTCAACATCGAGGCAACCATCTGGTTTACGAGCTTACCATCAGCCTTACCTTTTACCTTTGGCATAAGGTCCTTCATGATTTTACCTCTGTCCTTACCTGTTGGTTCTGTAATTCCAAGTTCGTCAAGTACGGACTGAATTGTTGCTTTGATTTCATCTTCACTCATCTGCTTTGGTGCAAATTCTTCATAAACAGCGATTCTCAGTTTGCACTGGTCGATAATATCTGTACGGTCAGCAGGTGACATCTCAATCGTATCTTTGCACTGTTTGATTTCTTTTGCAATGATACTGTTCTCCTCTGCCTCTGTTAAATCTTCTCTCTTATCGATTGCCTTCGCCTTTAAAGCACCAAGAAGCATGGATAATGCATCTTTTCTTTCTTTATCTTTTGCTTTCATTGCTGCGTACATTGCAGTACGGACTTCTTCGATTTTACTCAACTTAAACCCTTCTTTCAAATAGTATAATCGTTATTCAAGTAAAACTTTACTACTATTTCCAACCAAAATCAAGGGGGAATTCTGTGACATGCTCCCACCACTTAAATCATAGATTTTGAAGTGGGGGCTTCTTGCTCAATGGCTCTACTGAGCCAAGTATCTACAAGCTATCCTCGCGTGCCCCGCGATTCTTTTGCCCGGACACGGGCATGTTTTCTTATTATCCAATTGTCCGGATACGGACAGTTTATGCTGTCAACATCCTTCTTGCCTCTTCACGGATGTTGATCGCTGCATTATGATCTCTGTCCATCTTATTTCCACACGCACAGTGATAGACTCTTTCGGATAATTTCAGCTCTTTCTTTATCCTTCCACATTTACAGCATTTTTTACTAGAAGGAAAGAAACGGTCTACCTTTATCATTTTCTTTCCTTTCCATGCCAGCTTATAGTCTAACATTTCCCTAAACATTCCATATCCATTATCCTGTACGCTTTTTCCGAAATGCAGGCACTGACCCATTGCTTTCATATCGATATCTTCCACTGCAACTGCATCATAACCGTCTGCAATCTTTCGGCTAAGTTTGTGCAGATGATCCCTTCGCTGATTTCGTATCTTTTCATGACATCTGGCAACTTTCTTTTTCTGCAGTTCATAATTATGACTTCCTCGTACGCATCTTGATAACTTTCGCTGCTCCCTTGCCAGTCTTTTTTCATTTTTTCTGAAAAATCCTGCTTCTTCTGTCTCAACCTTTTCTGAAAACACTGCCATCCCCTGCATTGCATAATCAATCCCAAGTATCTTTGCAGTACTGTAATCCGGTTCAGCAGCTTGGTTTTCACAGCTGTATCCTTCATAAAATAAGCTTGCAAAGTATTTTCCGGATGGTTCCATACTGACCGTCACTGATTTCAGGCGAAGGCCTTCTGCTGGCTCCCTGTGTTTTTTCATGGCGATCCATTTTAATTTAGGAAGCCGAATCCGCTTACTTTCCACCAAGATATTTCCATTGACCACATTCGTTGTATAGCTGTTTTTGGAATGATGTTTTGACTTAAACCTTGGAAATCCAATCTTGGGATTCCGAAAAAAATTCTTATAGGCCTTTTCCAAATGAAGCTGGACATTTGCCAGCGCCAGCGAATCTATTTCCTTCAGAAATGGATATTCCTTTTTATACATGGCCGGTGTGTTTTTTAACATTTTCTTCGTCTTTTCATACTCCCGGATCTTATCATTGAGCATCTGATTATACAGAAAACGACAACAGCCAAATGTTTTGCCAAGAAGTATCTTCTGTTCTTCTGTCGGATAAATTCGGAAACGACATGCTATGTTCAATACTTTTTCCCTCCTTGGGTTTCAATGTCTTGATGGATTACTTATACCCGAACCCCTCCTTCTGTCAGCAGGGCAGAAACTCTGACTCCAAAAGGCTTCTTTCCAAAGCTTTTCCCTGATTTCCGGATACTCCTTTTTCAATAGTCTGCTACTGGCACTTTTTCAGGCATTGATAAATTTACTAAGTTCCATTCTCGACTGTGCATGGAACATTACATACACATGATCAATGTCATGATTCCATTCTTCCAGAACAATCCCATACCTTGGAGCAATATGTTCCCATATCCCTTTTGCTCTTTCTGAAATTGGATTATCAATGACTTTTCTTCGATATCTCACTACCATGATCAGATGATAGTACATCATATATACTGAATGCGCATTATGATTTATTTTTCCTTTTCTACTGACTCTATTATACTATGGATTGCATTATTGAACAAGTGTTCTCTTTTTATTTTTACGCAATTCATCTCCCACCTGCAGAGGAAGGAGAATTCTTGCTATATTATGTTAAATAAGAATTTGCCGCAGGCAAAATAGATGCCCTCAAAGAAAAAAGCTCCAGTGGAGGTTTTGAGAGCAAGTTTCTGCTTTATTGGGCAAAATGGAGCGTTTAGCACAACGGAACAAAATCAATAAATTTTCTAGGGGTTCTTCTTAATAATCCTTCTGGCGATTTCCCAAAGCACCCCAACATTAAATAGTAATTTCCGTCCAACAAAAAACAGCTCCCACAAGGAGACGATATCCTATATTTGTGGCCTTAGAACGAGGATTGAATGTGAGCCGTTTAGCGAACATTCAACCCGCAGTGATAGAGTCACAAATATAGGATATCGTCTCCCTGTAGGAGCGTCTATCTTGCCTACAGCAAATTACTATTTAACAACCAAGTTTACGATTCTTCCCGGTACATAGATTTCTTTACGGATTGTTCCATTGACTTTATCCCCAAGTGCCTCTTTCGCCTTTGCAAGAATCTCGTCCTTATCTCCATCTGGATTGATGGCGATTGTGCATTTGGTCTTTCCGTTAATCTGTACTGGAATCTCGATTTCATCGTCTTTCATAGCTTCCTCATCGTATTCTGGCCATGTTGCGTGGAATACAGAATCGGTATGTCCAAACTGTTCCCAAAGTTCTTCGGAAACATGTGGAGCAAATGGAGCTAATAAGATGATATATGTTTCCAATGTTTCTTTATCTACGCCGCCTTTTTTAGACAGTTCCATCAGTTTATTGTTGTATTCCATGAATCCACTGATTACTGTATTTAAGCTGAAGCTGTTCAGACGGTTTGTGATGTCATGAACCAGTTTATGACGTACTTTGATTAATTCTGGTGTTGCCTTTACATCGTTATCCTTATTGTCAAGAGCAAGCTTCCAGAAACGTTTGAGGAAACGGTTTACACCTTCGATTCCCTTATCATCCCATTCAGAATCAAGTTCTGGTGGTCCTACAAAGAGTTCGTAAATTCTTAAGGAGTCACATCCGTAGTCCCTTACAAGATCATCTGGAGATACGACATTTCCTTTGGATTTACTCATCTTGATACCGTTCTTACCAGTAATCATACCCTGGTTAAAGAGCTTCTTGAATGGCTCATCAAAGTCGATTACCCCAATATCGTTGAGGAACTTTGTATAGAATCTGGAGTATAACAGATGTAATACGGCATGTTCCACACCACCAATGTACATATCTACTGGAAGGTACTTATCTGCTTTTTCTCTGTTTACTAATTCTTTATCGTTCTTGTTATCAACGTAACGTAAGAAGTACCAGGAAGAACCTGCCCACTGAGGCATTGTGTTTGTCTCTCTCTTTGCTGGAGCGCCACAGCATGGACATGTTGTGTTCACCCATTCTGTAATGTCAGCAAGTGGAGATTCTCCTGTTCCTGTTGGCTGGTATTTTTCTACCTCTGGTAACAGTAATGGAAGCTCTTCTTCTGGAACTGGTACTGCACCACATTTTGGACAGTGTACGATAGGAATCGGCTCACCCCAGTAACGCTGACGGCTGAATACCCAGTCACGAAGCTTGTAGTTTACAGTTTTTCTTCCGATGCCCATCTTTTCGATCATGAGAGGCGCTTCTTTTTTCAGTACAGAAGATTCCATACCATTCCACTCACCAGAGTTAATCATTGTTCCGGCAGCTTCTGTGTACGCTTCTGTCATGTTCTCGATTTCTTTTCCATCTTTAGCAATTACCTGAATGATTGGGATGTTGAACTTTGTAGCGAACTCAAAGTCACGGTCATCATGCGCAGGTACACACATGATCGCACCTGTACCATAGTCAGCAAGTACATAGTCAGATAACCAGATTGGAACTTTTGCTCCATTTAATGGGTTGATTGCATAAGAACCTGTGAATACACCAGTCTTTTCTTTGTCCTGAAGACGATCTACGTTAGACTTCATGGAAGCGTTGAAGATATACTTTTCTACAGCTTCTCTTGTTTCATCTGTAGCAAGTTCTTTTGCCATTGCGTGTTCCGGAGCTAATACCATAAATGTTGCTCCGTGGAGTGTATCTGGTCTTGTTGTATATACAGTGATTTTCTCGTCTTTTCCTTCTACAGGGAAGTCAACTTCTGCACCGTAACTCTTACCGATCCAGTCTGTCTGCATCTTTTTAACCTTTTCAGGCCAGTCAAGCTTATCAAGGTCATTTAACAGACGGTCTGCATATTTTGTGATACGAAGCATCCACTGTTTTAAGTTCTTCTTTGTTACAGGAGAACCACAACGCTCGCAGCATCCGTCTACTACTTCCTCATTAGCAAGACCTGTCTTACAGGAAGGGCACCAGTTGATTGGCATTTCTTTTTCGTAAGCAAGACCTGCTTTAAACATTTTTACGAAAATCCACTGTGTCCACTTGTAGAAGTTTGGATCTGTTGTATTTACTTCCATATCCCAGTCATAGATAGCTGCGATTTCATTAATCTGTCTCTTAATATTCTTAATATTAGAAGCTGTAGTAATTTTAGGGTGTGTTCCCATCTTAATCGCATAGTTCTCTGCTGGAAGGCCAAATGCATCCCATCCCATTGGATGAATCAGGTAATATCCCTGAAGCATCTTGTAACGGCTCCATACATCACTGATTACATACCCTCTCCAGTGTCCTACATGAAGTCCGCTTCCTGATGGATACGGGAACATATCAAGACAATAATATTTTGGTTTCTTTCCATCGTTTACGTTGATTGGGGTTGCTTCCCATTTGTCACGCCATTTCTGCTCAATGGCTCTATGGTTATAAGGTTCTGCCATAGGTTTTTCCTCCTGTATCATAAAATATAATATAATTATATCCAATTCCTTCAGTTCTTAACTGACGGGTGGATGATAGTTAGCATAAATTATTCTGCTGTTTTTTCTTCTGTAGTTAACTCTGTTGGAGCTTTCTTTTCTGTTGTCGTCTGCTTTGGCTTCTTTCCAACTTTAAAGGTAAATGTTTTTGTTACGCTTACTGCTGTATATGGATCAGTAATGGTACACTGTACTTTATAAGTACCTGCCTTCTTTGTGTTTACCTTTCCCTTTACCTTCATCGACTTTAACAATGCATCGGATGAAGCATAGGAAGAACTGACATTTACCATATTTTTTATATTAAATGTACTTCCATAAACAATCGTCTTTGTTGCCTTTTTCTTTAAAGTAAGTTTTGGACGGTACGGATTACGGGAATCTGGATCTGTAGGATCCCATCCAGCTCTCTTTTTAGTAGATACCCTTACTTTTGGGCGAGTCGGCTTCTTTAATGTACGTCCTTCTCCAATTACTACCTTTGTTCCAAGACGGCAATGATCATAAATCCACTTGGCATCTGTCACAGCCAGACGGATACAGCCTGCAGAAGCCTGCTGTCCTAACTTATTATATTCCTTTGTGGATACCTGACTTTTATTGATACTATAATAAGGTACAGAATGGAACAGGTATGCTCCGTGGATTCTTGTACTATACTGTCCGTAAACCCCGTGAATCAATGGTCTCCATTTATACTTTGCTGTTGTATTATATGTACCTCTTATTGTTCTATAATTTCTTCCAGTAGAACAATACATTGCTTTTACAAGCTTGCCGGTTTTTGAATTGATTACGTTAACAAGATTTGTTCTGCGGTTCACATAAATCGTATACTTGCTGGCAGCCTGTACATCCACTGTATTAAAACGGATAAAGGCAAATGTAAAAACAAACATTGCAGCTAGTAGTAGCATTCTCTTTTTCTTCATCTTTCCTCTCCTTTCTCTCTTCTGAAATATTGCATCTTGAAGCATTCTTGAAAAATCATTCTGACACTCTCCTGCAAATGTAACATACATCTTGCTGTAAGCATTTTTCAAACACTTTCTGGTAATTACGCAAAACTCCATTTTTATTATATAATTTTTCTCGTTTTTGTAAAGCAGAAGTTTGTAAATTTGCAAATTTGCCCTGCCCGTGCTTCTATGTTATAATACAAATCATAGCAATCGTAACTATAGTGACTCCATTCACAAACAGTATATATATTCGGAAGGTCTTTTTGTGAATCATTTTCCAATAGTTACAGGCAAATTTATAGTTGACATGTACAAAGGAGGTTTACCATGATTGAATTTAACCATTTTAACTTTAATGTTCTTAATTTAGAAAAGAGTATCGCTTTTTATAAAGAAGCAATTGGTCTTTCTGTTGTCCGCGAAAAGGATTCCAGTGACGGAAGCTTCAAGATTGTATATCTTGGAGACGGACGTACCGGCTTTACTCTTGAATTGACCTGGATGCGCGACAGAAAAGAGCCTTATAACCTTGGAGATGAAGAATTCCATCTTGCATTCAAGACAGATGAGTATGATGCTTTTCATAAGAAACATGAAGAGATGGGATGCATTTGCTACGAAAATCCTTCTATGGGAATCTATTTTATCAATGATCCAGACGGATATTGGATTGAAATCGTTCCGGTAAGATAACTTTTTCATCCATATGACAGGATATACTTATGAATTATAATGAACCATCTATAAAAAAGAAACGAGAAGAACTTTCATCCCCAAAGAAAAGAAGACGAACAACCGCTTCGGCAGTTGCTTTTCGTGTTATTTTATTTCTTATTTGTGCGATATGTGTCAGTGGAGCCGGATTAGCTTACGGCTCCTTTAAAGGTATTATCGCCAGTGCACCTAAAAATGTCTCTCTTTCACCAAAATATTCTTCTACGATTATCTATGACGATAATAATAAAGCAGTGCAGCCTCTTCATGATTATTCCTCTAATCGGATTAAGGTAAAGTCTGAGGAGCTTCCGGATAATCTGAAAAATGCTTTTATTGCTATTGAAGATGAACGTTTTTATGAACATGACGGTGTTGATTTTAAGGGGATTTTGCGTGCTTTGTGGACAGATCTGCGCAATGGTTCCACCTCACAGGGAGCCAGCACACTGACACAGCAGCTTATTAAGAATAATGTATTTGAAGCTGGCGGTGAAAGTAATATCATTGCAAAGATTAAACGAAAGATTCAGGAACAGTATCTTGCAATTAATGCAGAAAAAACAAAGCCAAAAGAAGAGATTCTTACCGACTACCTAAATACCATTAATTTAGGTAAAGGTAATCTTGGGGTGGAAACCGCTTCCAAATATTATTTTGGCAAGTCAGCAAAGAACCTCACCTTATCGGAATGTGCCGTTTTAGCTGGAATCACAAAAAATCCGACTTACTTAAATCCGGTAGATTATCCTGAGGCGAATGATGCACGTCGTAAACTAATTCTAAAAAAGATGTATCAATTAAATTATATTTCTGCGAAAGAATACCAGCAGGCTTCTGAGGATAACGTTTACGCAAAGATTAAGAGCCATACCGCCAAGGGAAACAAAAATTCTGTATATTCCTATTTTACAGATGCGCTTATCACCCAGATTGTCGCTGATCTTCAGGAACAAAAGGGATATACGCAATCGCAGGCTTACCAGCTTGTTTATCGCGGTGGCCTGAAAATTTATTCTACACAAAACACAAAGCTACAAAAGATTGCAGATTCTGTTATTAATAATCCAGATAATTATCCGGTAGCTACCAAGTTTTCCTTAGAATATAAACTTCAGGTAACGCATGCTGACTCTTCATCCAGTACTTATACAGAAATAAATGTTGCTTCCTATTTCCGCAAAAAGAAAAAAGATCCAACTTATAAAACGATTTATAATTCAAAAAAGGAAATGAAAGCCGCTGTAAAAGCATTTCGAAAGTCTGTAATGAAAAAGGGAGACAAAAAGAAGGCCGAATCCATACATTATTCTATGGAACCCCAGCTATCTTACTCTCTCATTGATCAAAAAACAGGCCAGGTTAAAGTTCTAGTAGGCGGACGCGGACAAAAGCAGGACGATCTCGCCTTAAACCGCGCAACATCTGTAAAGCGGCAGCCGGGTTCAACATTTAAGATTTTATCTACTTATGCTCCCGCTATTGATACAGGAAGTATGACACTGGCAACGGTATTTGATGACGCCCCATATCAGTATGAGAATGGACAAAAAGTTACAAACTATGTTTCAACAAGTTATAAGGGACTTACAACTGTCCGTGATGCCATCATAGATTCTAACAATATTGTTGCAGTAAAAGCCCTCACAGACCTGACTCCTCAGGTCGGTTTTGACTTTCTGCAAAAACTTGGTTTTACAACTTTAGTAAATAATCGGGTAAGTACAAATGGTACTTATGAAAGTGATGTAAACCAGTCTCTGGCTCTTGGTGGAATTACAGATGGTGTAACCAATGTGGAATTGACCGCCGCCTATGCGGCCATTGCCAATCAGGGAACTTATAACACCCCTGTTCTTTATACGACTGTAAAAGACAGTAATGGCAATGTTCTGTTAAGTAACAAAAAGAAATCTCGCAAAGTAATAAAGAAATCAACCGCCTGGCTTCTTACAAATGCGATGGAGGATGTTGTTAAAAAAGGAACTGGCCGGGCTGCGCAGCTTGATTCAAATATGGCTGTTGCCGCCAAAACAGGTACTACTTCTAACAACTATGACTACTGGTTTTGCGGATATACGCCATACTACACGGCATCTGTCTGGACAGGTTATGACTATAACACTTCTTTTGATAATGATGAAGATTACCATAAAGTAATCTGGAAAAAGATTATGGATCGCATTATCAGCGAAAAGAAACAAAAAGTGAAAAGTTTTCCTTCCAATAAAAATATTAAAAAAGCGGAGATTTGTATCAAATCCGGCAAGAAAGCTCTTCCTAATGTTTGTTCAAAAGATCCTGAAAAGTCAATGGTCCGCACAGAATATTTTGCATCGGGAACCGTTCCGAAAGATAGTTGTGACGCGCATATCGCAGTTACTTTCTGTTCAAAATCTCATTTAGTTGCACAGAAGTTCTGCCCAGATAAGTTCCGCTACACAAAGATTTTCCGTGTTCGTCCAAAACACTCTTCTCATAAGACGGATGATGAACCTTACTTCCTGAATATTGATATCAACAATAAGTGCAATATTCACACGGAAGAATGGCATCAGAAAAAATTAGAGAAGAAAAAGAAAAAACAGGAAGAGAAATTAAAAAAACAACAGAAACAACAGCAGTCAGGGAATGATACTACAGACACTTCTATCAATAACATTGAAAAGCAAATCAAAAAACTGCTAAACTAAAAGGAACTTACCAAAGTTAAACCTACAAGAATATCCCATGTTAGATATATTTTTTCCTCTAACATGGGATATTTTCATTTTCTTTTCTCTTTCACTTTCATATTTTCCAATAAAATATACTTTTTATTACTACTCTGTTTTTCCTGCAAAAAGTTAAACTTAAATTAGTTTTGAAAATCCTTTTTTTGGTTTGTTCCTTATTGGTATTTTCCTTCTGTTAAAAATATAATTATATTATGTATTTCGTGCGACGGATACATAGATACCGGAAAACCATGAGAACAAAGTTTAAAGGAGGATGAATTTTATGTTAGCAAAAGGTTTTTCAAAACCAACTGATCGAGTTGAACGTCTTAGAAGTATGATTGTTGATGCAGTTCCATGTATCGAGGCTGAACGTGCCGTACTTATTACCGAGTCCTATCAGGCAACGGAAGGACTTCCAATGATTATGCGTCGTGCTAAAGCTCTCGAGAACATTTTAAACAATCTTACTGTTACAATCCGAGACGATGAGCTTGTAGTTGGTACCCTTACAAAAGCTGTTCGTTCCTGTCAGCTTTTCCCTGAAAACTCTTACAAATGGGTTATGGACGAGTTCGATACCATCGAAACCAGAATGGCTGACCCATTTAAGATTTCTGAAGAAGATAAGGCTACTTTAAGAAAAGTTCTTCCTTACTGGGAAGATAAGACAATCAGTGACCTTGCTTCTAGCTATATGTCCGAAAAAACAAAAGAATGTATCGCTAACGGTGTATTTACTGTAGGTAACTACTTCTTTGGTGGTGTTGGACATATTATCATTGATTATGATAAAGCTATCCGTCGTGGTTACAAGGCAATTATTCAGGATGCTGTAGAAGCACTCGAAAGCTTCGACTGCAATGACCCTGACTTCATTCAGAAAACACAGTTCTGCAAGGCTATTATCACCGTATTGTCTGCTGCTATCAACTTTGCAAAACGTTACTCTGACAAAGCAAAAGAGATGGCTGCTGTTGAGACAAACCCAACAAGAAAGGCTGAATTACTTCAGATTGCCGCAAACTGTGAAAAGGTTCCTGCAAATGGTGCTACAAACTTCTATGAAGCTTGTCAGTCTTTCATCATCACACAGATGATTCTTCAGGTAGAGTCCAGCGGACATTCTGAATCTCCAGGACGTTTCGACCAGTATATGTACCCATATCTTGAAAAAGATTTAGCAAGCGGTGCTATCACAAAAGATTTCGCTCAGGAATTATTAGACTGTGTATTTGTAAAATTAAATGACCTTAACAAAGTTCGTGATCAGATTTCTGCTCAGGCATTCGCAGGATTCCAGGTATTCCAGAACATCGGTGCCGGCGGACAGACAGAAGATGGTATGGACGCAACAAATGAATTATCTTATATGATGATGGAAACCGTTGCTCACCTTCGTCTTAGCGCACCTTCCTTCTCCATCCGTGTATGGCAGGGAACACCTGATGAATTCCTTTATCGTGCATGTGAGCTTGCAAGACTTGGTTATGGTCTTCCTGCTATGTACAACGATGAAGTTATTATCCCAGCTCTTACAAACCGTGGAATTTCTCTTCATGATGCCCGTGGTTACGGTCTTATCGGCTGTGTAGAACCATCTGTACCAGGAAAAGAACAGGGCTGGCATGATGCTGCTTTCGTAAACGTTGCTAAGATTCTTGAAATCACTATCAACAATGGTAGAATCGGCGACCTTCAGATCGGACCTAAGACTGGAGAAGTTGATACATTTAAGACTTTAGAAGACTTTATGCAGGCATTCCAGAAACAGATTGAATACTTTGTATACTATGTAGCAGAAGCAGATAACTGTGTAGATTACGCTCATATGGAACGTGGAGAACTTCCATTCCTGTCAAGCTTTGTTGCTGACTGTATCTCCGATGCGAAGGGAATCTGTGCTGGTGGTGCTAAATACAACTTTACTGGTCCTCAGGCATTCGGTGTTGCCGACAGTGGTGACTCTGTATACGCAATCAAGAAACATGTCTTTGATGACAAAGATATCACTTTTGCTGAGTTAAAAGAAGCTATGGATGCAAACTTCGGTTACCCTGTTGATGGTGAAGTTGCTCCTTGTGCTGCATCTGCAGAAACAGAAATCGAAAAAGATTTATATGACCAGATCTGCAAGATTCTTGGTAAAGAAGGCATTAATATCAATAAGAGCGCTGCTACTGCCGCTCCTGCTTGTGGAAGCAACAATGAAAAATATGAGCGTATTCGTGCTATGATGGATGCTACAGACTGCTTCGGTAATGATATTGACGAAGTTGATATGATTGCAAGACGTTGTGCGCAGATGTATTGCTACGAAGTTGAAAAATACAGAAACCCTCGTGGTGGACAGTTCCAGGCTGGTATTTATCCTGTATCTGCTAACGTATTATTCGGTAAAGATGTTGGAGCACTTCCTGATGGACGTCTTGCTAAGAAACCTCTTGCTGATGGATGTTCCCCAAGAGCTGGTAAGGACGTAAAAGGCCCTACAGCCGCAGCCGCTTCTGTTGCCAAACTTGACCATGAAGTTGCTTCTAACGGTACTCTTTACAACCAGAAATTCCTTCCTTCCGCAGTCGCCGGAGATCAGGGTCTTATGAACTTTGCCGCTGTTATCCGAAGCTACTTTGAGAAGAAAGGTATGCATGTGCAGTTTAACGTTGTTGATAAAGAAACACTTCTTGACGCACAGGCACATCCAGAAAATTATAAAGATTTAGTTGTTCGTGTTGCTGGATACAGTGCAATGTTTACTGAACTTGCAAAAGAAGTTCAGGATGACATCATCAGCAGAACAGAGCAGCATTTCTAAATTTTAATTGGCACTAACTGAGTAAATAAACGAGAATAGAAATTTATTTCAAAAATTATTTTAGAAACTTATTGATTTTTAATATTTATAATCCTTTTGCATCATAAAATTTCCGGGGCTGCCACAGGAGGACCTTATCCTACCCTCTTACTGTGGCAACCCCTTTGAGGGTTTTACAGCAATTCTATAAAATACTACAAAAACTAAGCACTCTATAACGTAAATTACTGCGCTACGCCATATCATCTTTTTACAGTATTTTATGAAATTACTATAGAAGGGAGAGCACATTGTACACTGAAAAAGATTTATTTTCTAATAATGACGAACAAAATAGAGGAAATTTCGATACAGATGTCGGTATCCTTGAATTATTTGGTAAAGAAACTTTAGAAAATCTGCAGTCTATCATTTCAAAAGTTACCGGACTCGGTTTTGTTACTGCCGATTTTCGCGGGGAACCACTTACTTGCATGACCGGATTTACCCCTTTTTGCAAATTTACCAGAAAGCGTGGAAATAATGGAAAATTGTGCAATCTCTCTGATGCATTTGGTATTGTCCGTTCTGCTATCACCCGTAAATACTGCATCTATTTTTGTCCTTGTGGATTGATGGAAGTTGCTATTCCAATCATCGTTCATGGAAAGTTCTTAGGCGGCTTTCTTTCCGGCCAGGTCAGATGTAACGATGCCCCAGATGATATTCCACGCTTCTCTGGTCTTATTCAGCCAGAATATCTTGAGGAAGATCAGGCTCAGGTTGATGAATACTTTGCGCAATTACCAACTTATGAATACCAAAAATTTTCAGATATTGCTGAACTTATCTACCTGATGGTAAACCAGCTTGCCGAAAATGAAATGCTTCGCCAGCAGCAATATGATTCCCACAAAATACAGGAACAAAAGCTGACTTCTAAAATTAATGAACTAGAATATGAAAATTCTTCCCTGACGAAAGAATTAAATTATATGCAGGCAAAATTGACCCCTCATTTTATTTTGTCCCTGCTCACTGACATTGCAAATCTTTCTGTCTTAGAAAATGCACCAAAAACAAACCAGATGGCTGTCGCTCTGGCTCAGTATTTGAAATACAGTTTGTGCACTACAGGAGATAATATCTTACTTTCCGATGAGTTAAAGCAGATTGAATCCTATTTTAACATGCTAAAAATCAAATATGAAGATGCCTTTACCTACTCTATTACTGCGAAAAAAGAAATAGATATGCTTAGAATACCTTCGCATATTCTTTTTCCATTTTTAGACCGGGCAGCCTCACTGATCACAGTAAATACTGGACACCTTGATATTGCCATTTCTATTTCCTGTGAAAATGGATATACCACGATCGATATAGTATCGGATTATAACCCGGATAATGAAGAAAGTAATCCTGCTTCTTCTTTCAAAAACTTTCCGGATAATGATACGTTTCGCTCTCTTATCAGCAATATCCGACAGAGACTCTACAGCATTTTTGGCAATAATTATGAAATCAAAGAGAGTTACCAGAACAATTCTAAAATCCATGATATAATCAAGTTACCAATCTCTCATGAGGAAAGGATTATGTAATGTACAATGTATTAATTGTAGACGATGACACATTAATGCGAAATGCACTGCGTGCCATGATTTCACGCTTTAAAAACTTTCAGATTATCGGGGAAGCAGCAAATGGCGCTGAAGCGATTGCCATCTGCCGCCTCTATCCTGTACATCTTATTTTTATGGATATCATTATGCCTGGCATGACCGGCATTGAAGCTGGCAAAAAGATAAAAGAAGACTCCCCTCAGACAGAAATATGCATCCTCTCTGCCTACTCCGACTTTCATTTTGCCAAAGAAGCAATGGAATTACATATCAAAAAATACTTTTCCAAGCCAGTATCTTTTCTTGATATAAGCACCTATCTGGAGAATTTTTCTCCTTCTACTTATAAAAGTGTCTGCCCTCAGCTTTCTCAGGCTTTGGAATTAGCTAATTCTCAGAGTTTTTCAGAAACCTATGCTGGCCTTTCTTCTATCATTAATGAGATTTTCTCCAGCCAGAATGCAAGTATTGAATCTTTAAAAAAGACTTTTATCGAGATTGGACATGGCCTTTTAGATTCTCTTGAGTATGCGGATCAGCGTAACGAAATCACGGATTTATTTCCTTTACCTGATACCTGGCTTGTTAATGGCGAAATCATGAAAATTTGGCTTTTTAAAATAATGGATTATATCTACCAACAAAAAAGCATACGGCGTTATAGTATTTTAGAGGGCGTTTTCCTCTTTATCGAGCAGCATATCAAAGAAAAAATTTCTTTAGGCCAGATTACAGAAGGCAGCATGATTAGCCAGGGATATTTAAGTCGTATTTTTCGTGACCAGTTCGGCATCAGCACAATGGAATATATCCGTCTTCGCAAAATTCAAATGGTCAAGATTAACTTTATCTTTACCACACACAACACTTCTGACGTTGCCTTTATGCTAGGCTTTAACGAGAGCAGTTATCTTCAGAAAGTATTTCAGAAAATAGAAGGAATCTCTATTCAAGAATTTAAAAAACGGCTAAAATGAAGCAAAGCATTATCTTTTCATTTTTGGCTGGAAAATAAGTGAGGCTATATAAGAAAAGATAAGTGCAGAACTTGTTCCGGCAGCAGCAGCTTTTAACCCGCCTTTAAATAAACCGATTGCCCCTTCTTCCTTTACTGCTTCTATCACTCCTTTTGACAGGTTATATCCAAATCCAGACAGCGGGACACTTGCACCACAGCCTGCCCATTTTATAAGAGGTTCATATAATCCTGCAGCTCCAAGAAGTACTCCTGCTATTACTAATAACACCATCACTCTTCCGGGCATTAACTTCGTATTATCAAGAAAAATCTGTACTAAAGTACAAATAAGGCCACCTACAACAAATGCTTTTAAATATATCATCCTTCTCCCCTACTCCCTTCCAGATTCTAACCAGACTGCATGTGCAATTGCCGGAATCGTTCTTCCCTCATTTGCTGACACTTGCGATAATAATGCCCCTGTCGGTACAAACAACACTCTTTTCCATTCTCCACTGGCAAGTTTCGGCAATATCACTGCTGAAAGCATTAATGCAGAACAGGCACACCCACTTCCTCCTGCATGGGTATCCTGACTTTCTTCATCAAATATCTGCATTCCGCAATCCATATGATTTTTCTTGATATCCTTATGATTCTCATCGAGAAGTTCAAAAAGCAATTTCTGTCCTACTGCCCCTAAATCCCCAGTAATAATTCTATCAAAATCTTTTGGTTCTCTCTCAAAGTCCACAAGACTTTGATAAATCGTATCGGCGGCTGCCGGAGCCATACACGCTCCCATGTTAAACGGGTCCTGCACACCATAATCCTTTATTTTCCCCGTTGTAATTCCCCTAATCTGCACATCGCCTTTATCCTCATTTAATAAAAAGGCTCCCGCTCCAGTTACCGTCCACGTCGCACTGTATGGACGCTGACTTCCATAGCCAAGAGGAAAACGAAACTCCTTTTCTGCACTCGCAAAATGACTCGAACACCCTGATAACACCAAATCCGCAAACCCTCCATTCACTGCCATCGCCCCTATAGACAAAGCAGCCCCTATACTAGAACAGGCTCCATATACACCGTAATAAGGAATTTCAAGTTCTGCAATTCCAAAAGAAGAAGCAATAAGCTGCCCTAACAAATCACCACAAAAAGCCATTCTCACATCTTTCTTCTTCTTTTTTCCCTTTCGCAGCGCAATCTCTCCAGCAGTTTTCAAAAAACAACTTTCACTCTCTTCCCAGTTTTCTTTACCAAACATCGGGTCTTCTACAATCAAATCCAGATGTTTCCCTATCGGTCCCTCACCCTCTTTTTTACCACCCACACAGGCATGGCTTAGTATCTTTACTGGATTTTGAAATAAAATACTCTGCTTTCCCTGCATTTGCTTCATAAAATACCACCTTTCTTTCACTTTGATTCATCATCTTACTGAAAGATAGTATTTTCTAAATCAGAAGAATTTATGTATTCTGATTTCATTCATTCGATGAATAAACAGACGAAAACAGGGAAAACAGACGAAGGAAGGGAAATAATCCCTATCTGTGGCCTCGGAGCAAGCGTTGAATGTTCGCTTATGCGCTCGCATTCAACGCTTGCTCCGAGGCCACAGATAGGGATTATTTTTCTTCCAGTATTCGTCTATTTAGCCAACACCTATTTGTCTAATCCCCGAAATCAATAATCCACTTTAATAAGACACAACCCCTGTGCCGGTGCTGTTGGTCCTGCCATCTGGCGGTTCTTTGCTTCAAGAATTTCTGGGATCTGTTCTGGTTTTATCTTCCCTTTACCAACTTCCAGAAGTGTTCCCACAAGTATTCGCACCATATTCTGAAGGAAGCCTGTTCCATGGAAATCAAAATAAATAAAACTTCCCTTTCTCGTAATTTCAATCTTGTCTACAACACGTACTGTAGACTTTTTCATACGAGGATTTCCACAAAAACTTTTATAATCATGCTTGCCTTCCAGATATGCGGCTGCCTGCTGCATTTTTTCCACATCTGGACGTTTTTCTAATACAGTCACATATTTTCTCTGAAATACAGGCTTAACTGATCCATCATAACAGGTATAACGATACAGTTTCCCTACAGCTTTATATCTGGCATGAAAACGTTCAGAAGCTTCTCTCACTTCTTTTACTGCAATGTCATCAGGAAGATATCGATTCATATAATCCCGAATCTCATCAGGAGTCCTCTCTCTCCCGCCTCTTTCTTTATCTGTAGCATCAAAAACTGCATTTGCAACCATCCCTCTGGCATGTACCCCGGCATCTGTCCTGCCTGCACCAAGAACATCAATAAATTCTCCACACATTCTTGTAAGAACATTCTCAAGCTTTCCCTGTATCGTATCTCTGTCTGGCTGATGCTCCCACCCATAATATCGGCTTCCATCATAACAAATCGTCATTTTATAATTTTTCTTCATTGTATATTCTCTCTTTCTCTTAGCACTATACTCCCATATGTATTGCTGAAAGAATTAATCCTACTTCCTGTTCCATACCTACAAGCATATTGCTTCCATTCAAGCTCACTTCTTCCTCTTGTGTATAATCTACTACTGTAACATTCTTCTCCCCAGTAAGCATCCTATAACTTGTCTTGCCAAGTTTTCTTGCTTTTTCCTGCTCTTTTCTCTGTAATTGCTTGATATAAGTACATACTTGTTCACAAAAAGTATCTTGCATATAGTTTTTATCTTTTTGTTCATTCTCATATCTTCCTATACTCTCATTGGTTCTATTCATTAATTCTCTACCGACCATCACAGGGGAAGAAGAAATTACTGCCAAAAGTCCAATCACCCTTGCCATCTGGCGTTTCTTCACATCAAATCCATTCTTGACGAAAAACATATACCACTGTATCGCCTTGGCAACTTCGGCAGGTCCTCCATCTGCAATCATTATACTTCCAGTAAGAGCTTCTATATCTTTTGGGTCTGCATACAAAATCCTGACTCCCTCTTCTAAAACAGGAATACGCATAGAAAGTTCCTCCATACCATAATAAGAAGCTGCCAGCATTCCTCCACTAATTAAATCTTCTCTCTCTTTCATAACCATCTGAAGTCTTCTTAAAAGTGGAGTTATCGTCTTATCTGGCTTACCTGCAAAATAAGCCGCTATCAAAAAAAGGCTATCTCCTCCTTTAAAACCAGCTTCCTTCAGCTCAGCATATCCCCTCCAGACTTTCTCCTTCCACAATTCCTGTGCCTTATAATTCTTCTCTTCTATATCTTCCTCGGCAACCGTCTTCCCCATATTCTTCTGTTCGTCGATATAAGAAAATATTCTATCTAACTGATTTCTGTCTTCCATTATTTTGTACTCCCAATCAATTACCTTTTTTTAGATTTCTCTTTTACATTTCTTTTGTATTATATATTACTGTGAATGACTTTGTAAAATATTTTTATTCTTTTTTAAACAAACAGTATAGGATAACTTAATTATTTATTTGCACTATCTGCTTCTATTACGGACTTAATCTGCTTCATAAGCGTATCATAATTCTCCTGATTATCAATTCCGCCAACCATTGGCTCTCCTACAATATTACCTTTTCTGTCTACAAGAATTGTTGTCGGAAATGCCATGATCTCAGAGGCATATTTTCCTGCATCTGAATTAGCATCCAATGCGAAATTTCGGTATTTTGCTCCCTGACTTTCAAGTATTTTCTTTGCTTCCTTAATTGTAGCTTCTTTTCCATCGAATGTATCGGTATTAACCCCTACAACTTCTCCTCCCATCGACTTTATCGCATCATTTAATTCATTAAGCTTTGATAATTCGGCAACGCAAGGCTTGCAGCCTGTAAACCAGAAATTCATAACCGTTACTGCATTTTTAGAAAAAAGATTTTCCTCAACGTCATTTCCATCAAAATCTTTTCCTGAAACATTATTAAAAGCAATGGTATCATCATCTTTGGAATCAGAAGCACCTGATGTATCTAATTTGTTGTCGACTTCTGTTATCTGCTCTTCAATTCCACGGATTGTCTCAATATCTTCTTTTAATGTTTTTAATTCATCATCCGTAAAAGAGTTTTTGTTTGATTCCACTGTGGAAGCAAGGTATTCGGCATAATTATCCGAGCCGGCATCTGCTTTGGACATCTTACTAAATACTTTTTCCCAGACATCTTTATGTTTTTCAAAAATCTCATTTTCCTGCTGGTATAAATCATCCAGTTTCGCCTGCAAATCTTCTGTCTTTTCCGTTCCCTCTGATACAGATGAAGAGTCTGCTTTTCCAACATCTCCCTTTCCTGTACATGCAGTAAATGATAACGCTACGCAAAGTGTAAGAATCATGATAATAGTTCTTCTTGTTTTCATAATAAAAAACCTCCTTTTATTTGTCATTAAATTTTATAAACTGATAGTGGATTGCATCTTTTGGACAAGCTTTCATACAGGCACCGCATCGTATACATTCCGGATGATTTGGACTCTTTATAACATCAACATCCATTTTACATACTTTTGTGCACTGATGACATCCAACGCATTTATCATCTTCAACCTTTATGCTGAGAAATGAAATCTTATTAAATAGTGAATAAATCGCTCCAAGTGGACAGATCCATTTGCAAAATGGTCTGTAAAACAGGATACTTAAAAGAATTACCATAATTAAAATGATAAGTTTAAAAGAAAACAGCTTACCAAGTGCCGACCGAATAGCCGTATTGCCAAGTGATAACGGTATTGCCCCTTCCAAAACTCCCTGAGGACAAATATATTTACAGAAGAACGGATCTCCCATTCCAATCGAATTTGTTATAAATATTGGAAGAAATATAACAAAAACGAAAAGAATCATATATTTAAGATACCTTAATAATCTTAATTTTTCTGTGGAAAACTTTTTCCCCGGGATTTTATGAAGTAAATCCTGAAACCATCCAAACGGACACAAAAAGCCACATATAAATCTTCCTAACATTACACCAAGTAAAATAAAAAATCCGGTTATATAATATGTAAATTTAAACTGCGATGAACCAACTACTGCCTGAAAAGCTCCGATCGGACAGGCTCCTGTCGCTGCAGGGCAGGAATAACAATTCAATCCCGGCACACATACTGTTTTTGCATTTCCCTGATATATTTTTCCCTTAAACAAATTAGGAAGATGTATATTGGTAATCAATGTGGCAGCCGCCTGTATCCCGCCACGCAGGCTGGCTATTTTTTTTGATATTAAACTTGTTTTTTTATCCAATTCCTACACACTCCAAACATAATTTTATTGCTTTACCAAGCACAACAGCAGCTTCGCCTCTAACAGCGCCATAGCTCATCATGCTCACACCGGCGATAAGTAAAATAAACTGTGATATTTTCCTGCATTTCAAAATATTTATTACCCCCTTACTCATTAGATACTTAAAATTGTTTCTATACAAACTTTTAAGTATACTGTTATTATTGTCTTTGTTGACCTTGTGACTCTCGTATTATACAATAAGTGGTGTAAAATTTCTGTTAAGCGAATGGAGAGATTATTTTGAGATTATTAATTGTTGAAGATGAAAAAGAATTATGTGATACCATTTCAAAAAGCTTGTACGAATCAGGCTATGAAGTAGATACCTGTTATGATGGATATGAGGCTCTTGATTATATTTTGACGGAAGACTATGATCTAATTGTGCTTGATCTTAATCTTCCCGGCATGGACGGAATGGATATTCTAAGAGAACTAAGAAAAGAAAACGAAGAAACGAAGGTTCTTATCTTATCCGCACGAAGTCAGATTATAGATAAGGTGGAAGGATTAGATGCCGGAGCTAATGATTACATGGAAAAACCTTTTCATATACAAGAACTAGAAGCCCGTATCCGAAGTCTTACAAGACGTAAATTTGTACAAAAAGATATATGCTTGCATTGCAAAGACATAAAGTTTGATACGAAAAAGCGGGAAGCATATGCCAAAGGAATACTCGTACCTTTAACCAGAAAGGAAAATGGTATTTTAGAATATTTACTTCTTAATCAAGGCAGGCCTGTAAGTCAGGAAGAACTGATTGAACATGTTTGGGATGCTTCCATAGACAGTTTTAGCGGCTCTATCCGGGTACACATGTCATCTCTCAGGAAAAAATTTAAATCAGTGCTCGGTTATGATCCCATCGTAAACAAGATTGGCGAAGGTTATAAGCTTGTGGAGGGTGTGTCATGAAAAAAATGTCGCTTCAGTGGAGACTCACTATTATAACTACTTTACTAATCGCAATGATATGCGGAAGCCTTACTATATTTATCTACAAAAACGGAGTCTACTATATCGATTCTCTGCAAAATACTGTAGATGCTAAAAGCGAAGATAATAATGAGAAGAATCCAGATGAAATCTATATCAGTATTCCAGATGAAGAGTGGAACAATTTTGCAAAGAATTTTTCCATTCAGGTATATAATAATAAAGCTGACTACAAAAAAAGCAGTCTGCTATTTTCAACACTGTTATCTCTTCTTGGAGGTGTGATTACATTTTTTATAAGTGGCCATGCACTAAAACCACTATGTGATTTCTCAAAAAAAATTGAAGAAGTGCAGGCACAAAACCTGTCGGATTCCCGAATAGAAGAAAATAAATTCTCTGAACTGAACCAGCTTAGTGTTTCATACAATAAAATGCTTGAACGACTGTCAGAAGCATTTAAGCTGCAAAGGCAATTTACCGCTAATGCTGCCCATGAGCTTCGTACACCACTTGCTGTGATGCAGCTTCAGATAGATTTGTACAATTCCTCAAAGCATCCAGATAATGATACATCTGCACAACAAACTATAAGCATGATTACCGAACAAACAGAACGGCTCAGCAAAATGGTAAGAACGCTTCTTGATATGAGCGAGCTTCAAACAATAGCACGAGATGAAGAAATCGCAATAGCTGCTCTTGTTGAAGAGGTTCTTGCTGATTTAGAACCTCTTGCACAGGAAAAAGGAATCAACCTTATCGAAAAATGCGACAATGTACTCTTAATGGGAAGTGATATTCTCATCTATCGACTTGTATATAATCTTGTCGAAAATGCCATAAAATATAACTTTTCCGATGGAACAGTCACAGTAACCGCCACACAGCAAAACAGTCAGCTTCATCTTACAGTTGAAGATACTGGAAACGGTATCCCCGAAGAACTTAAAGAACGGATATTTGAACCGTTTTTCCGTCTGGACAAATCCAGAAGCCGGGAACTTGGCGGCGTGGGACTCGGTCTTGCACTTGTCCGTGAGATTGTAAGGGTGCATAACGGCAGCATTTTAGTTAAAAATAATGCGAACTCCGGCACAACTTTTGAAGTGATTTTTCCATAACAATAATTTATAACCATCTACTATATGCAACATACTAAAAAAAAAATATCCAATAAACACATCCAATTACCCAGCTTGTAAATACTCCATATAAAATAACCGGACCTGCTATCGTAAAAATTTTCACTCCAATTCCAAAAACCTGTCCCTCTTTTTGATATTCAATTGCTGGTGATGCAACAGAATTTGCAAAACCAGTAATTGGAACGAGGGTTCCCGCACCACACCACTTTGCCAAAGGTTCATAAAGCTGAAAACCCGTCAACACAACACTGATCAATACAAGGCAAACGCTTACTACAATGTATGAATTTTCCTCACTCACACCAACTCTATTATACGCGATCTGACGGATCAACTCTCCCAAAACACATATCGCTCCTCCAGATACAAACGCATGCCAGCAGTTTGAAAATGAGCTGAATTTAGGGGTCAGCTTTTTTACCTTCTCTGCGTATTCCTGATTACTAAATTCTTTTTTCATACATTTCACTCTCCTTCAAAATTTTCATATAGTATACTAAGTATGTACTAATACACTGAAAATATTCTCCCACCCCAGAAAATTAATTTCTGATTTGCCGCAGGCAAAGGAGACGCTCCCAAAGAGAACCTATTTCTTCTGTCCCCATCCCAAATTTTTTTCAACTGATTTGTAGGACTGAAATACACAGAACCCTCCTCCCCTGTAATCTATAAAAATGCGCCTTAGAGCAAGTTCAAGTTGCGGATGAGCAGCTTGGACGCAGTGAAACGAAGCATTTTATAGATTACAGGGGAGGAGGGTTCGTCTGTTTATTTTTCAAACTCTACAAATCAGAAGTTATTTCGCGCAGGTCGTTTCTGCATTTTTCCCATCATAATCAAAAAGCCCATCATTCTTCTCCTCCAATGCCTTTATCATATGATATGTATATTCATTATATGGTGTTGGAACGCCAAGTTCTTTTCCCATTCGCACTAACGCTCCGGAAAACATATCTATCTCCGTATGACGTCCGGCATCAATATCCTGCAATGTAGAATAACGTGCTGTTGGAGGAACCGCACTTCCCCGGGCGGACTTTATATCTACCTTGCTCATATCAATTCCTTTTGCCGCTGCAACAGCCTCGACTTCCTTCTTAAGTCCGTCACTGATTGCCTTCATATGTGTACTGTCGCTATAACAGCCAACTCCCGCTCCAAGAATCGCCTGCGGAAGATTATTACAGATATTTAAGCGATATTTACTCCACATCTCCTCACGAATATATTCTGTCGCACGAAAATGTAAGCCTGTATCTGCAAAAAGCTCCTTAATCTCCTCTACTCTCTCACTCTCAAATGGCGTAGAAATCTCTCCGAAGATTATTCCAATCGTAGTCTCCGGATCAAAACAATAACCTGTTCCTTCTTTATGAGAAGCTACCTTAATAAGCGAGTGCAAAATATGAGATGCATCTACTTTCTCAGATATAATCTCTTCACTGTCTACTCCGTTCATAAGGCTCATGATAATTGTATTATCTCCAACTGCTTCTTTAATACTGTCAACAGCCCCCGGTAAAGCTCCATACTTCAGAGAAACAATCAAAAGGTCAACTCCATTAGCTTCGCTTGGAGTCCACACTTCTGGATGATACACTTTTTCATTAATCAAACATCCATTTTTCTCAAGACGTTCTTTTCTCTCTCCCTCCGCAATTACGCCAAGCTTAATATCCTTACGATTTGAAAGTCCCCAGATAATATATGAGCCTACTGCTCCGGCTCCGAGAACTGCTACTGATTTTATCCGCATGTTTATCACCTCATAAATTTTTGTAAAAAACCGCTTCTATTATATCAATTAATCAGGGTTTTGAAAATACCGAGTTGCCGCAGGCAGTGACAACTCGGACAAAACCATACCATAGTATAGAACCCATCTATGTCTTCGTCAACTAAAACAGACAAACTTTATCCAGCCACAGATATAGGTTCTATTCTCTCTTGGGGTTCGTCCGTTTGTTTATTCTTCAGCTAACGCATATTCCTCGATCAATTCCCAGATTTCATCTCTTCCTGCTTTTGTGACAGCAGAAAATGGTACGATTGGAACACCTTCGATTACTTTTAAAGTATCTTTTAACAGTTTTAACTGTTTTTGAAGCTGGCTTCGTTTTATTTTATCGGCTTTGGTTGCTACAATTACCGGGGAGAAACCGTTGCTTAAGATCCAGCGGTACATCTGTACATCATTATTGGTTGGCTTATGGCGAAGGTCAATGAGTAAGAATACCATACGAAGCTGTTCAGAAGTATGAAGATAGTTTTCTATCATCGGTCCCCATTTTGCTGCGACTTCTTTAGATACTTTGGCATAACCATATCCTGGAAGGTCTACAATATACATTTCTTCATTTACGTTGTAGAAGTTAATGGTCTGTGTTTTTCCTGGCTGTCCTGAAGTTCTTGCTAAAGACTTTCTGTTTACAAGGGCATTAATGAGGGATGATTTTCCTACGTTTGATTTACCGGCAAATGCAACTTCTGGTAATGTGTTTTTAGGAAGCTTACTTGTAATTCCGCATACAGTTTCTAAGTTTACATTTTTTATAACCATGTTTTTCCTCCTTTCTCTAACTTTTTAAACCATGGTTCAATATATATATCAGTTAATCTAAATCATAAATTTTAATATGTATTGATTATTTAGCTATTATCTTTGATAGAAATCAATGACTTAATTATTCAAACATCGTAGTTACTTTTTCATAGCATGTTCAATCACTTCATTCATATCCTCAACATAAGTAATCTTCATGCCATCTGTAATTTCTTCATCAAGTTCTACAATGTTTCGTTTATTTCTTGCTGGAACAAGGACTTCTTTTACACCAACGGTTTTAGCTGCTAAGAGTTTTTCTTTTAAGCCGCCGATTGGAAGAACTTTTCCTCGAAGAGTGATTTCTCCTGTCATAGCAATATCCCCTCGAACTGGGATGCCTGTAATTGCAGAAAGAATGGCAAGTGCCATTGTGATTCCTGCAGATGGACCGTCTTTTGGTACGGCTCCTTCTGGAATATGCAGATGAATATCATGTTTTTCAAAATAACCGCTGTCAATTCCATAGTTTTCAGCAATAGAGCGGACATAACTAAGACCAATCTGTGCAGACTCTTTCATGACATCGCCCATACATCCGGTAAGCTCCATCTTTCCTTTTCCTGGCATGACATTTACTTCAATGGAAAGCGTATCTCCACCAACACTGGTCCATGCAAGTCCTCTCACAACACCAATCTGCGGTTTTAAGTTCTCATCTTCATCCTCAAATGGCGCTGGCCCAAGAAGTTCTTTTAAAGACTTTTTCTTAATATCGACCTTTTCTTCACCTTCAACGATTTTGCGGGCGGCTTTGTGCATAAGCTGTCCAATAGTACGCTCAAGATTACGTACTCCGGCTTCTCTTGTATAAAAATGAATAACCTCACGGATAACTTCATCAGAAATGCTTACCTGTTTTTTCGTAAGTCCGCTTAACTTTCTCTGCTTCTTTACAAGATAATTTTCTGCGATGTGGAACTTTTCATTCTCTGTGTAACTGGAAAGCTCGATGATTTCCATACGGTCACGCAAAGGTTTTGGAATTGGTGTAAGGTCATTAGCTGTTGCGATAAAGAATACTTCGCTTAAATCTAAAGGTACTTCAAGATAGTGATCACGGAAGTTTACATTCTGCTCTCCATCTAACACTTCAAGAAGTGCAGATGCTGTATCTCCTTTATAATCGCTGCTTACCTTGTCTACTTCATCCAAAAGCATGAGGGGATTCTTTACACCTGCCTGACGGATTCCCTCAGCAATTCTTCCTGGCATTGCTCCGACATATGTCTTTCTGTGTCCACGGATTTCTGCCTCATCTCGCACACCACCTAAAGAAATACGAACATACTTCTTATGAAGTGCTCTGGCTATGGACTTTGCAATCGAAGTTTTTCCCGTTCCCGGAGGACCTACGAGACAAAGAATCGGTGTCTCTCCTTTTTTCGTAAGGAAACGAACAGCAAGATAGTCAAGGATTCGTTCTTTGACTTTTTTAAGTCCGTAATGATCTTCCTCTAAGATTTCCATTGCTTTTTCAAGACTCTTGCTATCTCTTGAAACCTTGTTCCACGGCATTTCAAGCATTGTCTCGATGTAGTTCTTCGTCATTGTACTCTCTGCCGCAACAGGAGGCATCTTTTTGTAACGCTTGATTTCTTTTTTGATTTTATCTTTTACTTCTTTAGAGGCTTTTAATGCCTCACATTTTTCGAGGTATTCGTCTGCTTCTGAGACAATGTCATCCTCGCCAAGTTCCTCTCTGATTACCTTCTGCTGCTCTCTTAAAAGATAATCTTTCTGGTTTTTATCTACATTTTTCTTTACTTTTTCTGCAAGTTCATTACGGATGATACTGATTTCCACTTCTTCTTTTAAAATGGCAAGGAGCATCTCTGCCTGTTTTTTCACATCAGACTCTTCTAAAATCTGCTGCTTCTTTCCAAGTTCAAATGGAAGCTGGGATGCCAGTTCGTTAATCAGTAGAAGTAATTCTTTTTCATCAATGGCTTTTTGAAGCTGTGGTGCAAAAAATCCCGGATTCTTCTCGGAAAATTCTTGCGCTTCCTCTTCTAACATTCTAAAAAATGCTTCCTCTTCCACTGGATTTTCCGGGTAATTTGTATCAGGAATCTCTTCGACTTCTGCCTTCACACATCCATCAAATTCTATATAAGATGTGATTCTGGCTCTTGCCTCACCCTCTACAAATACTCTCAATACGCCCTGTCCGGCTTTTACCATCTGAAGAATCTTCGCAACTGTTCCTACAGTATATAAATCCTCTTCCTCCGGCTTATCTAAAGATGGATCGATCTGATTCACCAGAAAAATCCGTTGTTCATGATTTACCGCCTGTTCTAAAGCTGCCATTGACTTTGGCCTTGATACTTCAAAATACACAGAAGTATTTGGGTAAACCATCTTGCCCCGCAATGCAAGCAAAGGTAATATTTGTTTCTCCATTTGTTCCTCCTTTTTCGGAGTATTTTTATGTTTATTTTTTATAATAAATTAGTAATATACTATCTTAATGATATTTTTCTAAATAATTAGCTTTTCATCAAACTATGTTATCTTCAGCGAGCAATACTGTCTATTGTCTCATTTAACCATTTTATTGACAAAAAGCAGTCTACATTATTTATATGAAAATCGTACTATTATATAAAAAGGCTGGCACAAAGGTAACAAAAAACTCCCTCCTGTGTCAGCCTGTGCCTCTTAACAGTACATGTTAAGCGATTTCGTTGTTATTTTTCTTTTGACGCTTTCTTGTAACCGTCTTTTTGGTTACTGGCTGGTCATGATAAGTCAGCTCCGGCTCACCGCTTCCATCCACTGTCTCTTTTGTAATTGTACAGGATTCTACTAAATCATCCGATGGAATCGTGTACATTAAATCCATTACTACAGATTCCATGATAGAACGAAGTCCTCTGGCTCCTGTATTTCTCGCAATTGCCTTTTCTGCGATTGCTTCTAAGGCATCATCAGTAAACTTAAGCTCTACACCATCCATCTCAAATAACTTCTGGTACTGTTTTACTAATGCGCTCTTGGGCTCTGTAAGAATCTTTACGAGAGCATCTTTGTCTAATGGATTCAGAGATACATTGACAGGAACACGGCCAATGAATTCTGGAATTAATCCAAACTTTACAAAGTCTTCTGGAAGAACCTGTTTTAATAAAACACCAACGTCCTTCTTGCGCTGTTCCATAATCTCTGCCTGGAAACCGATAGATTTCTTTCCAATACGGTTCTCAATAATCTTTTCAAGGCCATCAAAGGCTCCACCACAAATAAATAAAATATTTGTCGTGTCAATCTGAAGGAATTCCTGATGTGGATGCTTTCTTCCACCCTGTGGCGGAACAGAAGCTACAGTTCCCTCTAAAATCTTTAATAAAGCCTGCTGTACTCCCTCACCAGAAACATCTCTTGTGATAGAAGTATTCTCTGACTTTCTTGTAATCTTATCAATCTCATCAATGTAAATGATACCAGTCTGTGCACGCTCAATATCGTAATCTGCTGCCTGAATCAGCTTCAGTAAGATATTCTCTACGTCTTCTCCTACATAACCTGCTTCTGTCAATGCTGTCGCATCTGCAATGGCAAATGGTACATTTAACTGTCTTGCTAATGTCTGTGCAAGAAGTGTCTTACCAGAACCAGTAGGTCCAAGCATGATGATGTTACTCTTCTGAAGTTCTACATCATAGCTTCCACCTGCCAGTATACGCTTATAATGGTTATATACTGCTACGGATAAAACCTTTTTCGCCTCATCCTGACCGATAACGTAATCATCTAAGAAAGCCTTCATTTCTTTTGGCTTCATCAGATTGATTTCCTGTGTGTCTTCATTAAAATTTTCAAACTCGTCTTCCATGATTTCTGTGCATACTTCAATACACTCGTCACAGATATAAACGCCTTTTGGACCAGCTACGAGCTTTCTTACCTGATCCTGCGTTTTATTACAAAATGAACATCTGAATTGCTTGTTGTTGTCGGATCGTGTTGCCATATTGTCACCTCACTCCTGCTTGCAATCTGTCTCATAGAAAAGTTACCACAACTATAATTGATAGCTGTGGTAACCCTATTATTTCATGTATTTCCGAAATCTTTCAGCCCGCCCTAAAACGTTTGTATAACACGCATCTTTATGAAAGCATTTTCCAAACACGCACTAGAAGCAGATATACTGAGATTTCAAAAATACATCTTACTGTCTTTTCTCAACCACGGCATCAATAAGACCATATGCTTTTGCCTGCTCGGCTGTCATATAGTTATCTCTTTCCGTATCCTGAACGATTTTCTCGTATGGCTGACCAGTATTCTCTGCAAGAATTCTGTTTAATTTTTCTTTTGTATGCAGAATGTGTTCTGCCACAATCTCAATCTCTGTAGCCTGTCCCTGAGCACCGCCGGATGGCTGGTGAATCATAATCTCAGAATTTGGAAGAGCCAGACGTTTTCCTTTTGCGCCGCCGGCCAGAAGGAATGCTCCCATACTGGCTGCCATACCCATACAAATTGTGGATACGTCGCACTTTACAAACTGCATGGTGTCATAAATCGCCATTCCAGCAGTCACAGAACCACCCGGACTCATAATGTATAAGCTGATATCCTTCTCTGGGTCTTCAGACTCTAAGAAAAGGAGCTGAGATACGATTAAACTCGCTGTGGTATCGTTCACTTCTTCACCAAGAAAAATAATTCTCTCTTTTAAAAGACGGGAATAGATGTCATAAGATCTCTCCCCATGACTTGTCTGTTCAATGACATAAGGTACTAAACTCATAATTCCTCCTGTTTCTACATAAACAGCAACCAGAAATTTTAATTATGTGTAACTATCTTTAAGTTACTCCTATTTTTCTTCAAAATCAAGCTCTTCAGTAGCTTCTGTTACATTTGCCTGATCCAGTACAAATTCAACTGCTTTCTGGACTGCGATGTCTTTCTTCATGTTCTCTTTCTGTTCTTCTGGAATCATGCCTTCGATCTGACTTGCTTCCATCTGATACATCTGAGCCATCTTTTCAAATTCTTTCTTTAAGTCTTCTTCGTTTGCTTCAATATTCTCTGCTGCAACAATTGCTTCAAGAACAAGGCTTCCCTGTACTCTCTTTAATGCGTCGCCCTTCATGTTTTCTCTTAAAGCATCCATGTTCTGTCCGGAGAACTGAACATACTGTTCAAGAGAAAGTCCCTGGTAAGAAAGTCTCTGTTTGAACTCATCTACCATCTGGTCTACCTGGAAGTCAACCATAGCATCTGGGATATCCATCTCAGAAGACTCTACGATCTGCTCGATAAGAGCGTTCTCTGCTGCAGATTTAGCCTGCTCTTTTTTTGCTGTAGCAAGTTTTTCTTTGATATCGTTCTTGTACTCTTCAAGAGTATCGAACTCTGTTGTATCCTGTGCGAAATCGTCATCGATTTCTGGGAGCTGTTTTTCCTTGATTCCAAGAACTTCTACATGGAATACTGCAGCCTTACCAGCTAAATCTGGTGCATGGTATTCTTCTGGGAAAGTAACCTCTACGTCTTTTTCTCCACCGATTTCAACGCCGATCAACTGCTCTTCGAAATTATCGATAAATGTGTGGGAACCGATTACTAACTGCTGGTTCTCTGCTGTACCACCGTCAAATGCAACACCATCAACAGTACCTGCATAGTTAAGAGTAATGATATCTCCATCCTGTACAGCTCTGTCTTCTACAGTGATTTCTCTGGCATTCTGTTCCTGAGCCTCTTTTAATTTAGCTTCTACTTCTTCATCAGCTACTTCTACAGAATCCATCTGTACGTCTAAGCCTTTATATTCTCCTAATTTCACTTCTGGTTTTACAGCTACTTCTGCTGTAAAGATGAAGTTCTGTCCTTTTCCAATCTGAGTTACGTCTACTTCTGGACGGGAAACTACTTCAAGACCGCTCTCTTCTAATGCTGCTGCATAAGCTTCTGGCATAAGTTCGTTAGCTGCATCTTCGTAGAAAACTCCTGCGCCATATTCTTTCTCAATGATATACATAGGTACTTTTCCTTTACGGAAACCTGGCAGATTAAAAGAGCCTTTCTTCTTATTATAAGCCTTCTTCATTGCTGCATCAAATTTAGATGCCTCTACCTCGATAGTAAGCTTGGCCATATTATGCTCTAATTTTTCAACCTGTACGCTCATTTTTAGTATCCTCCTTAATATGTTCCTTATTTAAAGTTTATTCATAGTAAACTCATTTTGTATTTTAATTATATGAAAACACATTTAAACATTATAGCATGAGAAATATTCACTGTCTATAACTATTTGACGAAAAACTGATAGAAAACTTGCAGAAAATCACCGAAAAAACATCAAAATAAGCCGTCTGTCCTCATTTTCAAGGGCAGACAGCTCATTCTTACGGTATTCTGATTTCAGTAAGGGACTCTTCTAAAGAACCAGCGAAAATTTAGCGGCTCTGACCAGCCATTTCCTCTTCCTGTCTCTTGATCATCTTACGAACCATTTCTCCTCCGATGGAGCCGGCATCTCTTGCAGTAATATCTCCGTTATATCCCTGTTTTAAATTCACACCAAGTTCGTTGGCTACTTCCATTTTAAAACGGTCCATTGCGTCTCTTGCTTCCGGTACTTCTACTCTGTTAGATGAAGAATTTTTATTACTTGCCATTGTCTCTACCTCCGTAATGAATCTTCGATTTGAATACCGTAATCCTATTGTGTGCAAATGGGGAGAAAATATGATGGTAAATGTAGGCAAGTTTTTGAGGTGATTTTTGTTTCAATATTCTGGATTGTCTTCTATTGAAATGTTGTCGAAGCTTTATGATTAAAATATTTGCGATTATCCTTAATTTTCGTGTCGTTGCCATCCCAAGGCTTCTACTCCGCTGTGTTGTGGCAATATGTGCAAATACTCGAAAATTAAGGATAATCGCAGATATTTTAATGTTGAAGGTTGTGACAACATTTCAATAATTTTAGTTTTGGGATTGAAACAAAAATCATTCATCCAAATTATGGGTACATTTTGCTGTGTATTTTCCACATTTGCTTTTTTGATATTATTTGGAGTAAAGTTCCGATGTTTTTCAAAGTTTTTATTATTGAAAAAACAAATGAAAAGTTTTTATTAGAAGCAGCCTACTTTTTCACGAAAAATTATAATACCACATCTTATAACTATCGTATAAATAGACTCCTGCAAATTATTCCCCAAATATTTTTCAAGAGCCCAACTCAAAAAAAATACATCATGGCCGCCCCAGTAGAGTCAGCAGAAAACCACAGATTTATTCCTCTCAGGAGGCGTCTGTTTCCCTGAGGAGGGGACTACTCAATTCCTATGAGGGATAGAATTTCATCCGGCTTTTTGATTATGATTTTGGCTCCGTGTTGTTTTAAGAATTCTTCACCCCGGAAGCCCCAGTCGCATAGAATTTCATCCATGCCGCTGTTTCTTGCTGTTTCAATATCCACATCGGAGTCTCCGATATAAACGGAGTTTTCTGCAGTGCTCCCGAGCTGTTTCAATGCTTCGATTACCGTATCTGGTGCCGGCTTCTTTCGGATGCCTTCGCTTTCTTTTTCTCCAATTGCAACAGGAATTAAATCTTTAAAATAGATTGCGTTTAATTCTTTTACTGCAAAGTCTGCCTTATTGGAAACAATTGCAATCTTGATATTATTTTCTTTTAAAGTGTGAAGCAACTCCATAATGCCAGCATAAGGCTTTGTTGTATCGTTACAGTGCTTTCCATAATGTTCTTTGAACAAAGTAAATGCCTTATCAAAGTTTGGATCGTCTTTTCCTCCTGGAATGGCTCTCTGCATTAGCAAAAGAATCCCATTTCCTACATATCTTCGCACTTCATCTAAAGTATGCTCTGGATAGCCACACTGTGTCATTGCATAATTCACACTGTTTTTTAAATCTTCTAATGTATCAAGTAAGGTTCCATCAAGGTCAAATACTACGGTGTCTTTTTTATTCATGTTTTGTATTCCTTATCCTCTTAATATATCTTTTTATATGTTCGCATCTAATCATAACTCAATTCGTTAGTTTATTATTATAAACTTCAGATATATATATATATATTCTATTTCCAGAGTGTGCTTGAGAAATCAAAAATATCTGCGCACACTGTAGTTTCGGACAAACCACATATGTCATTTGCCCGAAATCAAAAATCTTATTTAACTATATCTACATTGGACGATACAGCATACTGCGGTTGATGTCTTTAATGGATGCGGCTCCGCACATTGCCATTGTGTCAGAAAGTTCTGCGGCAAGTTTTTCGATGTATAGTTTGACACCTTCTTCTGCGCCGCCGTAAACTACCTGTACAAATGGACGGGCAATAAGTACGGCATCAGCTCCCATTGCTAATGCTTTGAAAATGTCGGTTCCCTGACGGATACCGCCATCAACAAATATCTTCATACGTCCCTGATTCCACTCTACGATTCTCTCCAATACTTCTGCAGTTGCTGGTGTCTGGTCAAGAACTCTTCCACCATGATTAGATACTACGATTGCACTTGCTCCGGCATCAAATGCTTTTTTTGCTCCTGATACTGTCATAATCCCTTTTACAATGAACGGAATTCCTGCCGCATTGACAATCTCACCAAGCTGCTCTACTGTCTTACTTCCTGCCGGTGGATTAAGATTCTTAAGAAATGGAAGTCCTGCTGCATCAATATCCATGGCAACCATTTTCGCTCCACAATCCTGCACCATATCCATCTTTTCACGGATTGTCTCGATATTCCAAGGCTTAACTGTTGGGATTCCCTGTCCGTGATTCTTCTTAATCGCTGCCGTTGCTGCCTTAAATACATCTGGATTTGTACCATCTCCTGTAAATGCTGCAATTCCATTTGCTGCACAGGCAGAAACTAAAATATCATTATAGGTCAAATCATCATATTTATCCCCGTAGTGAAGCTTCATTGCTCCAACAGGTCCTGCAAAAAATGGATAATCAAACTTCTCTCCAAACAACTCAATGCTTGTATCTGGTGTTACATTCTCACAAATAGTATCCATATTAATTCGGATATCTTTCCATGCGTCATAGTTTCTTATAGCAACGTCGCCTACCCCTTTAGCACCTGGGCCTGGCATCTGGTTTTTGCAGGCTTTTCCGTTACACTGTGGACAAACTTTACAGTATGGTCCAATCTCTGATTTTGCTTTTTTCATTACCTCTTCATATGTCATACCACTACCTCCTAATTCAAATCGCATAGTATAGGTTATTTATACACCCTCGGAAATAAAAATGCAATTTCTGATTTTGTGCCAGCAGCCAAAGACAGCTCTCAGAGAATGAAATAACCTATATTTGTGGTCTCGGAGCAAGGTTTGGATACGAGGCCACAAATATAGGTTATTTCATTCTCCGAGCGCGTCTCTTTGCCTGCGGCAATCAGGATTTATGATATTTTTCCTCGTAATCCGTTATCATGGATTCTCTCTTATGTTTGCGAAGTCCGCGGTAAACCAGTTTCCTTATGATGTCATAAATAACCGCAAACAGTGGAACTCCGATAACCATACCGACAACTCCCCACATTCCGCCAAATAATAAAATGGCAAATAATACCCAGAAACTTGAGACACCAGTTGTATTTCCAAGAATCTTCGGTCCGATAACATTACCATCAAGCTGCTGCAATACGAAAATAAAAATAATAAAGTAAAGACAATGCATTGGATTTTCCAAAAGAAGTAATAAACCGCATGGAATTGCTCCGATAAATGGACCAAAAAACGGAATAATGTTTGTAATTCCGATGATCACACTGATAAATGCCGGTGCTTCAAATCCCATGATGGATGTTCCTGCAAAGCACAAAAGTCCGATAATTGCAGAATCAATAATTTTTCCTACTAAAAATCCATTGAACATTTTGTCTGTGTAGCGGATTTCTTCCTCAATAATTTTTGCCCACTTGTCAGAAAATACTCCGTGTAAAATGAGTCCAGCCTGCGCCCCAAAAAGCTTTCTGCTTCCAAGAAGATAGGCCGAAATCAATAATCCCAGGAAAATATTTTTAACAACGCCAAGTACTCCAAATAACTGTACGCTGAGGCTGTTGATAATACTCTGCACTTTCTGTATCGTGTCTACATTTAAAAGACTGTCGATATTGCTTTCTGCCTGACTTGAAAATTCTTCAAAATATGCCTGTAATTCTGGCTGATTTTCAAGCATATGTTCAATCCAGTTATTTACTACAATAAGTTTCTGCGGCACCATCTGGATAATCTTCATAACACTATCCCATACCTGCGGAATAATCATCATGATAATGAGCCATATAACCGCAATTGCTACGCATAATGATATTACGATTGCTATAAAACAGATAAATCTTCTTGCTTTTGCCTTTGCTTTCGGGAAAAACTGAAATAGTTTTTCTTCTATTTTATTACACAAAGGAGCCAGAAGATATGCGAATACCACTCCATATAAAAATGGTTTCAAAATCTCGGTAATCCCCTTTAAAACGGAAATAATAACTGGCATTTTAAATAATACAAATGCACATAAAATCCCCGATGCCAATATCGCTGCTCCGGTAATTCCTATTTTTAAATATCTTTTCATCTCGTCATCCTTCACCTGCTACGCGCTTCCTTTCTTCCGATGTTTCACATAATGCTTTCGTAAATCCCCCTGCATTTTTAAAGTTCCCATATAAAAAGCAGATGAAACAGATTTCTTCATTTTCGAACAAACTTTAGTATACATTACCTTCCTGTATTTTACAACTTACAAAATGATTAAAATTCAAAGCTATAGCAGACGCAAACTTAGAACCCCAAAAGACAATATCCCCCATATCTGTGACCTCGCAACTCCGAGACCACAGATATGGGGGATATTGTCTTTTGGGGTTCGTCTCGTTCGTCTGTCTTTTTAATAAATCAAACCATATGCAGTACATGAATCAGTAACAGCCATGCTAATCCATAATAGGTAACAACAGCAACCAAGTCATTGATTGTCGTAATCAGTGGACCTGATGCAACTGCTGGATCAATCTTAATTTTGTGAAAAAACATTGGCACGAGGGTTCCTACCATGCTTGAAATGACCATTGCTGTCATAAGTGAGAATCCAACGCAGCCGGAAATTACAAAGGCATGTGCAACTGGATTATGCTTGAGCAGCCAGATATAGAATCCGATAAATACAAATGCTAAAACGCCAAGGAAAAGGCCATTGCATAAACCGATTCTCATTTCTTTTACTACAAGACCAAGTTTCTGTTTTGTGCTTAATGTCTCGTCCATTAATACACGGATCGTTACAGCTAATGACTGGGTTCCGACATTTCCTGCCATGTCAAGAATTAATGACTGAAAACACATAACAACAGGAAGTACGGCAACAACAGTCTCAAAGACACCGACAACAGAGGAAACTCCCATTCCGAGGAATAAGAGAATAATCAACCACGGAAGTCGTTTTTTCATACTTTCAATTGTTGTTTCTTTTAAATCTTCTTCTGCAGTAAGACCGGCTAACTTTGCATAGTCTTCTCCCATTTCTTCATCAACGGCCTCAATGATATCCATTGCTGTGATAACACCGATTAATAAATTATCTTCTGTCAGAACAGGGATAGAATCCTCTGCGTAATCCTTGATTCTCTCAATACAATCATCTATCATTTCGTGGTCATTTACATAAGGATAAGAGGTACTGATAATGTCTTCTAAATTGTCTTCCTGTCTTGCCACGATTAAATCTTTTAAATCAATCGCACCATAAAATTTATCATTTTCATCTAAAACATACACTGTGGAAATGTTATCGTTTTCCCCTGCCTGCTGTACTAATTCACGCATCGCCTGGCGAATCGTCAGATTATTATGAATCACAATGAAATTGGTAGTCATTTTGCTACCCATCTCATCATCCTCGTAAGAGAGAATCATCTTAATGTCATGTCCCGATTCCTCATCGAGCAATCCGACCAGTTTTTCCTGCGTGGAATGATCCATCTCATCTAAAATATCAACTGCATCATCGGAATCCATGAAAGAAAGTACTTTCGCCGCCTCATCTAAAGGCAGTTCCTTCAAATAAGAATCCGGGTCATCAATATACGAAAAAATCTCCGCAATCTGTTCCGGCCCAAACATCTGGTACCAGCTTTTTCTCTCGGACTCTGACAGAAGCTCAAAAGCCTCCGCAATATCATTTTCATGGTAATCAGCAATTCGGTCAAGCATTTCCTCTTTTGAAAAAGAGCCATGCATAATCGCAAGAATCTCTTTTGCATAATCCGGTTTCTTTAACATTTTCTCCATCATATCTCTCCTTTCTTCCCCAAAAAGGGCATAAAAAGTCCACCGCTTTCTGTGTACTGTCTCTCGCCTTATAGCCAACAACATAATTTTCATAAAAAGAAAATAAGTTATTCAAAAATATCACTACTACAGGTACACCGGTTCAAAAACCATTCGGCAGTTCATCAGCCAGCTATTCACTGTATGCGATTCTCTCACATACTGAATTTGTGTGCGAACTGTACAGGAATCCATCCACGCGGTGGAGAAAAAAGAAATATTTAAAAAATATCATATAGAGACATCCAAAATCAGGCACAGCTAAAAATGAAATCCACGTTCAGCCATGTCAAAATCTTCTTACTGCCACCGCAAATCATACTTCGCCCCGCACTATCACAACTGTCCATGTATTTCACTTCCTTTCCTGAATCTAATCTTAAAACCGCTTGCCATTCTACTATAATGCATCCGTAAAATCAAGTCTTTTTGCCTTAATTACAAAGATATCTCTTCATTTTTACGTTAATTATACGCTGCTTTACAAAGTAATTTTTAATTATATTTTTGCATAAATATCATTAACAGGATATCTTTATAAAATTCTTAATATGATAAATCGTTTTCTCAACAAAATCTAAAAACACGCTATTTTTCTATAACAAAAAATTCTATAAAATGTCTCAAAAAAATTCGCCTTTTGTTTTTTCAAATGCACTCTACAACATTATTTTTCAAACGAAAATGCCTGCTTAATACTATCATAATGAAGGAACTTACCTTCCGCAGCAAATCCTTCAATCTGCTCCTTTGTTGCAAACATATATCCATCAATCTCTGCTTCCTGAAATGATACATCATTCTCATCAATATCCATTACAAAGCGATATACATCTACAAAATAGTTATCTCCCTCACCAGGATTCTCTCTCTTATAAGTAAACAAATATCCGCCTTCCGCATTACGCACATCAAGACCAGTCTCTTCCTTCACTTCTCTTTGTACCGCTTCTTCAGAAGACTCTCCAGCCTGCACACCGCCACCGGAAACTTCCCACCAGCCAGGTGCCCATGCTTTTGTCATAACACGTTTTGTAATTAAAAAAGTTCCATCTGGTCTTGCGATAACACCAAGAACGGTCAGATGGTACTCTCCATCTTTTAAGCACCAGTCATTGCGCTTCATCATTCGTCCAGTTAACTGTTTATTCTCATCATAAATATCCCAAAATTCCATTGTAATCATCTCCTGTATAAATTCTTCATAATTGTCTTGTCCATAATAACACGACAGCGAGAAGAAAACAATTCTGATTTGCGCAGCAAAGGAGACGCTCTCAGTAAATAAAAGAACCTAATATTTGTGACTTTAGTCGCTGCGGTTTGAATACTCGCTTACACACGCTCGTATCCAACCCTTGCTCCGAGGCCACAAATATTAGGTTCTTTTATTTACTGAGAACTGTCTTTGGCTGCTGAAGTAAAGTCAGAATTTAGAGAGCCTTAATTCTCTCGATAGCTTCTAATGTATTCTCATAGGAGCCAAATGCTGTGAGTCGGAAGTATCCCTCTCCGCTTGGTCCAAATCCTGAACCTGGTGTTCCTACTACGTTTGCTTTATTTAATAAGAAGTCAAAGAAATCCCAGGATGGCATTTTGTCTGGAGTCTGTAACCAGATGTATGGTGCGTTTACTCCGCCAAATACAGTATATCCCGCGTCTTTTAAGCCTTCTTTGATGATTTTGGCATTGTTCATGTAGAACGCAACCTGCTCTTTTAACTGTGCTTTTCCAGCTTCGCTGTAGCAAGCTTCGCCGGCTCTCTGGATGATATATGGAGCGCCATTATACTTTGTTCCGTGACGTCTTGCCCATAAGGAATGTAAAGCAACGTCTCCTGCTTTTAAGTCTTTAGGGACAACGGTGAAACCAAGTCTTGTTCCTGTGAATCCTGCATTTTTGGAGAAGCTTCGAAGCTCGATTGCACAAGTTCTTGCTCCTTCACATTCGTAGATGCTATGTGCTACATCATCTTCGCTGATATATGCTTCATAAGCGGCATCATAGATGATTACTGCACCGATTTTGTTTGCATAGTCAACCCATTCCTGAAGCTGTGCTTTTGTGATTGTCGTTCCTGTTGGATTATTTGGGAAGCAAAGATAAATGATATCTGGTTCTTCTTTTGGGAAGTCTGGTACGAAATCGTTCTCTGCTGTACATGGCATGTAGATTACATCGCTCCATGTTTCTGTTGTCGGATTATATGTTCCTGTTCTTCCTGCCATAACGTTTGTGTCAACATAAACTGGGTATACAGGGTCACATACAGCAATTTTGTTATCTACACTGAAAATTTCCTGAATGTTTCCGGAATCACATTTTGCACCATCGCTGACAAAGATTTCATCGGCACTGATATCACATCCACGGCTCTTGTAGTCACCATCTGCGATTGCATTTCTTAAGAATTCATATCCAAGGTCTGGTGCATATCCGTGGAAAGTTTCTGCTTTCCCCATTTCATCTACTGCACTGTGAAGACTTTTGATGATCTCTGGTGCTAATGGCTGTGTTACGTCACCAATTCCTAAACTGATAATAGATTTGTCTGGATTTGCCTCTTTGTATGCTGCTACTTTTTTCCCAATATTAGAAAAAAGATAGCTTCCTGGCAGTTTTAAATAATTCTCGTTTACTTTAAACATAGCTGCTCCTAACTGGCTTTTGCCTACTGCTGTCTATTACAGTATTCCTTCCGGAAGAGTAATTTCCCCATCAAATACAACGGTTGCCGGACCGGTCATATAAACTAAGTTTTCTTTGCGGTCCCAACGGATTTTTAAATCTCCTCCAAGTAAGTGTACTGTAACTTCGTCTTCTGTCTTGTTATTTAATATACAGGCAACGGTAGTTGCACAGGCACCTGTTCCACAGGCGAGTGTCTCATCACTGCCGCGCTCCCATACTCTCATATTTACTGTGTTTTTGTCTAACACTTCCACAAACTCTGTGTTTGTTCTTTTCGGAAATACCGGATGATTTTCGAAATATGGCCCAATAGCTTCGATATCTAATTCCTTTACGTTATCCATAAAGATAATCGCATGAGGATTCCCCATAGATACGCATGTCATATGGTAAGTTTTTCCCTTTACTTCAACAGGGACATCCACTACTGGATTATTCTCTACTGCAACTGGAATTTTCTTTGGTTCAAGGATTGGTGCACCCATATTTACTTCTACGGTTGCTACTTTGCCATTTTCCACCTGAAGTTTTAAATATTTGATTCCCGCTAAAGTTTCGACAGAAATCTCTGTCTTATCTGTCAGACCGTAATCATACACATATTTTGCCACACAACGGATACCGTTTCCGCACATTTCTGCCTGAGAACCATCTGCATTATAGATATTCATACGGAAATCTGCTTTTGCAGACGGGCTGATAAGAATTAATCCATCTGAACCGATTCCAAAATGACGGTCACTGACAAACTTTGATACTTCTGCAGGATTCTTTATTGATTCTTCGAAACAATTTACATAAACGTAATCATTTCCTATTCCATGCATCTTTGTAAACTTCATAGGCTGCTCCCTTCTTTTGCACATATAAGCAACTTAAAATATACGATAATCTTCGTTATTTAACAAGAGTTATCCTCATTTTTCAATAAAATTCTTACAATTATTTAGATTTCACCTGCAAGATTTCATTTATAAAGTGTGTTTTACTTATGAAATTAAGCAAAGATTTCCAAAACAACTTATTAAAAAGCGCAAAAATCTACTTTCATTCTATACAGTTTCAAAAATGCCGGATCAAAAAACCTGCAAAACCATATATGCCGTTTCTACCATATTCGTTCCATTATCCATACTTCTCTTCTGAAGGTAACGGTGCGCCTCTTCTTCTGTCAATCCATTTTTCTCCATTAATAAAGACTTTGCCTGATTAATAACTCCCTGATCAGCAGAAGATCTCTTATTCGGCTTTTCCCTTTCCCGCTTTAATCTTCTATGTATATCTGTCAGCAGATCCGATACGGTATCTACCAGATCATATGCTTTTAACGGCAATGGCAGATAAATGACATCATCATCTCCATATTCCTGCCACTGGGCATTGCTGGCAATAACGACCATCTCAAAAGTATCTGGAATACACTCTTTTAATTCATTATATATCATATCGGCAAAGCGGATGCCGCAGACAACAACACCCGCTTCCAGTCTTTCCACTGCCTGAATCGCCTGTGCTCCGGTAACACAGACAGCTGACACATCAAAGCCATTCTTTATTAGAACATTTTTCATTTTTAGTACAATTTCCTTTTTCGGAAACACAACAACAATATTCAACACTTTCCACTCACCCTCATAAGGATTCCAGTTTTTCAATCTACAGTCGATATTTTAGGCATCTGAGCTGTTAGTATTTATAAAGATATGCTTCTGTTTCCCAATCAGAAACCTGTCTGCAATATTCATGCCATTCTTTTCTCTTTGCTTCCAAATATTTTTTACTGATATGCTCTCCCAAAACTTCCTGAATATATTTATCCTCTTCAAAGGCATCACAGGCTTCTCCAAGTGTTGCCGGAAGGACATCAATATTCATATCAGCAATCTGTTCTTCTGTAAGTAAATACATATTTTTACCGATTGGTTCTGGCGCTTCTAATTCATTCTCAATTCCATCAAGACCTGCTGCAAGACAAAGTGCCATAACAAGATATGGGTTTGCTGCCGGGTCAGGACTTCTGAATTCGATTCTTGTTCCTGCACCTCTCGATGCCGGAATACGGATTAATGGACTTCGGTTAATGGATGACCAGCAGATTGCCACCGGTGCTTCATAACCCGGAACCAGTCTTTTGTAGGAGTTTACAAGAGGATTACAAATACAGGACATACCTTTAGCATGCTTAATAAGACCTGCAATGAAATGATAACATTCTTTGCTCAGTCCCATCGGATTGCTCTTATCAAAGAAAATGTTCTTTCCATCTTTTTCAAGGGACATATTGATATGCATTCCAGAACCGTCTACATCTGTAATTGGCTTTGGCATAAAGGTCGCATACAATCCATGTCTTTTTGCAATGGTCTTTACAACCATCTTAAATGTCATGATATTATCTGCTGTTACTAATGCATTATCATACTTAAAGTCAATCTCATGCTGTGCCGGAGCTACTTCATGATGAGAAGCCTCAATCTCGAAGCCCATACTCTCTAATGTAAGAACGATATCTCTTCGTGCATTCTCTCCTAAATCTAATGGAGTAACATCAAAATAACTTGCCTTTTCATGGGTGATATTTGTCGGCTGTCCATTATCATCCGTATGGAAAAGGAAGAATTCACATTCTGGTCCTACATCAAAAGTATATCCCATCTTTGCCGCTTTTTTTAATACATTTTTCAATACATAACGGCTGTCTCCCTCGAAAGGCACGCCCTCTGGTCGATATACATCGCACATGAAACGGGCAACTTTGCCATGCTGTGGACGCCACGGAAGAATCTCAAATGTATTAAGATCTGGATATAAGTACATATCGGATTCCTCAATGCGGACAAATCCCTCAATAGATGAGCCATCAAACATACACTTATTATCTAATGCTTTTTCAAGCTGGCTGGCTGTGATTGCCACATTCTTTAAGGTACCAGATACATCTGTAAACTGAAGTCTTATAAACTGTACATCTTTTTCTTCCACAAGCTGAATAATATCCTGCTTTGTATAATTTCCCATTGGTATCCTCCCAATTATGCTATGTACTCATGAAATCTTTTGCAAGGGTAAATGCATAAAAGACTCCATGAGTACATATTTATTTATATCAGGGATTCACTCCCCTTTTTATGCCTCGTTAATCTTGCTCTCAATCTCTTTATCAATTTCTGCGATATCCACTAAAGATAAATCTTCTCGGCAGGAAGACTCTAAGCTGGTAAGTAAGGCGTTTGCTGTATCAAGAGAAGTCAGACAGTTCACACCTGTTTCTACCGCATGACGACGGATAACAAAACCATCTTTGCTTCTTTCAATACCCTGTGAAGGTGTATCGATGATAAGATCAATCTGATGTCCTAAAATTAAATCCAACAGGTTTGGATGTGACTCCTCAATCTTATTGACTCTCTTCGCCGGCACACCGCTTTCCTGTAATGTCTTGCATGTATTTCTTGTCGCATAGATTTCGTAGCCAAGTGCTGTAAATCTCTTACCAACTTCTACTGCATCTAACTTATCAGAATCCTTTACAGTCATGATCATCTTCTTATGCTTTGGTAAATCTACACCAGAACCTAAGAATGCTTTAAATAACGCTTCCTCAAAGTTCTTGGAAATACCGAGACACTCACCTGTAGACTTCATTTCTGGTCCAAGGCTGATATCCGCACCACGAATCTTCTCGAATGAGAATACTGGCATCTTGATTGCCCAGTATGGAGATTCTGGCTGAAGTCCTGGCTCGTAACCTAAGTCTTTTAACTTCATTCCTGTCATAACCTTTGTTGCAAGGTCAACGATAGGAATACCTGTTACCTTACTGATATAAGGAACGGTTCTTGAAGAACGAGGGTTAACCTCAATGACATATACTTCATCCTGATATACAATGAACTGGATATTGATAAGACCGATAACGTGTAAAGCCTTTGCCAGTAACTTTGTATAATGTCCGATAACCTTTTTAATCTTAGGAGAAAGGTCTCTTGCAGGATATACGGAAATACTGTCTCCAGAATGGATTCCGGCTCTCTCTACATGCTGCATGATACCTGGGATAACGATTTCTTCACCATCGCATACGGCATCAACCTCTACCTCAACACCCATCAGGTATTTATCAATAAGGATTGGATGTTCCTGTGCGTATCTCTGGATAACATCCATAAATTCTGAAATATCCTCATCTGAAATAGCAATCTGCATACCCTGCCCACCAAGTACGTAGGAAGGACGGATTAATACTGGATAACCAATCTCGTTGGCTGTCTTGATTGCCTCTTCTTTTGTAAATACAGTACCTCCCTTTGGTCTTGGGATACAGCACTGCTCAAGAATCTCATCAAAAAGCTCTCTGTCTTCGGCTGCATCTACGTTCTCAGCACTTGTACCAAGAATTGGAACACCGATTTTATTTAACTTTTCTGTTAACTTGATAGCTGTCTGTCCACCAAACTGTACAACTGCTCCGTCCGGTTTCTCTAATTCTACGATATGTTCTACATCTTCCTCTGTTAAAGGCTCGAAGTAAAGCTTATCTGCGATATCGAAGTCAGTACTTACTGTTTCAGGGTTATTATTTACGATAATCGTCTCATAACCCATTTCTTTAAATGCCCATACACTGTGTACAGAACAGTAGTCAAACTCAATACCCTGTCCGATACGGATCGGACCAGAACCCAGTACCATAATCTTCTTCTTATCAGAAGTTTCTTCTACTTCATTAAAGCTTCCAAAACAAGAGTAATAATATGGTGTTTCTGCTGCAAACTCAGCCGCACAAGTATCAACAACTTTGTAGGCAGGAACGATATCCATCTGTCTTCTTAAGTTCTTTACATATTCTTCACTCTGACCGATAAGCTCTCCGATAACTTTATCAGGGAATTCCATTTCTTTTGCTTTAAGTAAAAGGTCACGGTCTAATTCTTCTGCGTTCTTAAGTTTTGCTTCCATCTCAACGATGTTATTTAACTTATCGATGAACCATAAATCAATTTTTGTAATGTCATGAATCTTCTGTGGATCCATTTTACGGCGGAGTGCCTCTGCGATACAGTAAATACGAAGATCATCTACAATATGAAGATGTTCTTCTAATTCTTTGTCGCTTAACTTGTCAAAATCGCCATGCATCAGGCTGTCTACATGCTGTTCTAAGGAACGAAGAGCCTTCATGAGACCACCTTCAAAGTTAGTGCAGATACTCATTACCTCACCAGTTGCCTTCATCTGTGTTGTCAGATGGCGGGAGGCAGAAATGAACTTATCAAATGGAAGTCTTGGAACCTTTACTACACAATAGTCAAGTGCTGGCTCAAAACTTGCGAATGTCTTACCTGTTACGGCATTCTTAATCTCATCTAAGTGGTAACCAAGCGCAATCTTTGCAGTAACTTTGGCAATCGGATAACCAGTTGCCTTAGAAGCTAATGCAGAAGAACGGCTTACACGAGGGTTAACCTCGATTACACAATAATCAAATGTATCTGGATTTAAAGCAAACTGTACGTTACATCCACCTTCTACACCAAGTTCGTCAATGATATTTAATGCGGAATTACGGAGCATCTGGTACTCTTTATCTCCTAAAGTCTGAGAAGGAGCAACTACGATACTGTCACCGGTATGAACACCAACCGGGTCAAGGTTCTCCATATTACATACGGTAATACATGTTCCATTTCCGTCACGCATTACTTCGTACTCGATTTCCTTCCATCCTGCGATGGACTTCTCTACTAATACCTGGCCTACACGGCTCAAACGAAGACCGTTCTGGATGATTTCCACGAATTCTTCCTCATTATCTGCGATTCCGCCGCCGCTTCCTCCAAGAGTGTATGCCGGACGAAGAACAACTGGATATCCAATCTTCTGCGCATATTCCAGACCATCTTCTACATTCGTAACAATCTGGCTTGGTGCGATTGGCTCACCGATCTTTTCCATCGTTTCTTTAAATTCTTCTCTGTCCTCAGCCTTACGGATTGTTTTACCTGTTGTACCGATAAGCTTTACTTTGTGCTCTTTTAAGAAACCACACTCATCTAACTCCATAGCGATATTTAACGCTGCCTGTCCACCTAATGTTGGAAGAAGACTGTCCGGAGAAACTTTTAAAATGAGCTTCTTAATAACTTCTGGTGTTAATGGCTCAATGTATACTTCATCTGCGATATCTTTATCTGTCATGATTGTTGCAGGGTTAGAGTTAACAAGGACAACATGAATTCCTTCCTCTTTTAAGGAACGACATGCCTGTGTTCCCGCGTAGTCAAACTCTGCAGCCTGTCCGATAACAATAGGACCGGAACCAATTACAAGGACTTTTTTAATACTGGTATTCTTAGGCATCTTTTGCAACCTCCATCATATTGATAAACTCTTCAAATAAAAATTCGGAATCGTTTGGCCCAGGACAAGCTTCCGGATGGAACTGTACTGTCATAACATTCTTTCCAAGATAGTGAACTCCCTCTAATGTACCATCATTTACATTAATAAAGCTTACTTCTGCAATATCTCTGTTCAGAGAATCTTCCATTACCATGTATCCATGGTTCTGTGAAGAAATATAAACCTTTCCTGTTTTTAAATCTTTTACCGGATGGTTGGCTCCACGATGTCCGTATTTCATCTTCTTTGTATCTGCGCCGTTGGCAAGTGCCATGAGCTGATGTCCAAGACAAATACCAAAAATTGGAATATTCGTAGCAAATAACTTCTTAAGCTCCTCGATAATCTCCACACATTCCTTTGGATCTCCAGGACCGTTCGAAAGCATGATTCCATCTGGATTTGCTGCGATAATCTCTTCTGCCTTTGTGTAAGCAGGGTAAACCGTAACTTCGCATCCACGCTTATTTAAAGACTTCTCAATATTCTTCTTTGCTCCAAAATCCATGAGGGCAACTTTAAAACCATCTCCTGGAAGCACTCTCTTTTCCTTACAGCTAACTTCACGAACAACACCTTGTACTTTATATTCTTTTAACTGCTTTACTACTTCGTCCAGGTCGAAATCTTCTCTTGTTGTAATCATTCCGTTCATAACACCGTACTCTCTTAAGATACGTGTCAGATGTCTAGTATCAATTCCTGAAATTCCCGGAACATCATATTTCTTTAAGAATTCATCTAATGTCATCTCGTTACGGAAGTTGCTTGCCAGTTTTGCACATTCTCTTACAATAAGAGCTTTTGGCCACGGATGAATGGACTCCATGTCTTCCATACAGATTCCGTAATTACCAATTAATGGATAAGTCATAACAACGGACTGTCCTGCGTAGGATGGGTCTGTCAATATCTCCAGATATCCTGTCATGGAAGTATTAAAAACTACCTCGCTGATTACCTCTCTGGCTGCTCCAAAGCTTTCGCCGGTCAGCACAGTTCCGTCTTCTAAGATTAGAAATGCCTTCATGATTCACGTTCCTTTCTATATTCAATCATTTGCAACTGCATATTAAGGAAAATGCAAAAACAGCACTGGAGTAAGTCACTCCTAATTACAGTTCTTTGCAAAAAAAAAGACGGGTTCCCCCGGCTCATTGTGCGAAAACTATGCTTATCAAACAAATCGGCCGGGAACGTGTCTTTTCAGACTTGCGAAAAAAACTGACATCTACGTTGCCGCTCTTTGCATAAATACTTAAATTGTACAAATTCTAGCATACATCGAATGCAATTACAAGAGAGGAACAGCGAAAAACTACAATTTCTATCTTTCGCCGCCCATCCCCCCCCTTATTACCATGTTGCTTTGTGCATAATTCCGATAACTAATTTTCTGTCAGCAAGAAATTATTTCAGCTCCGCAATTCGACTTACTGCGACATAAATCTGACTAATTTTATACCACGTTGCAAAGTCCACAACTCCCGTTTCCGGCAAATGGAAAATCTTCTGAAAAATCTTTACAGAATTTGCCGTTGCCGGTCCATAAATGCCGTCCACCCTGATTTTAGGAATCAATGGATAGTCCCCTGCAATTACATTGAGCTGTTCCTGTATTTGTCTCACTTTTTGTCCCGAAGCTCCAATTGTCAGCTCATATCCCGGATATGACGCCGGAATTCCTGAAATCGTCTCCGCTTCATTAATATACATATCATCCCCATAATAGTATCTTAAAATCTCAATCGCAGAAAGCCCGTCATCCCCTAATGCCTTCGAACCCCACTGGCTCATAAACTCCGGACAGCTTACCCGCTTGCCGTCACAGTACTGTGTGAGTATTGGCTGTGTCACTTCTGGTCTTGAAAGGTAGGAATTGAAAATTTCATCTACTACATTGCTGATGGAATCATAGGTGTTTTTGCCGTTAATCCACTTTTGGTCAAAGGCGGTGGATGATGTGATGGTGAAGTCTTTTCCCTTTCCCCGATACATCGAAACCATCGTTCATTCGGGATTTGGATAAATCTTGAGACTATCTAAGATAACGGACTTATCTTCCAGCTTATTCTCCGGCACTATACTTCCTGATTTCTTTAAAGCTTTTGACCGTATCTCGTTTATATTTATCTTAAATCTTATCACAACTTCATCCTCTTTTACAGATATTTTTTCAATAAGCTTATTCACAAGAACACGTTTTGTTGGATTATCAGCATTCAGAAATACATCCTTCCATGTTGGAATCTGCATACGCAGACTATCCCACTCATTAAAAGAGACATCCGCTCCGTCAAGTTCCTTTTGTTTCTCTGCAATCACTTTTTCCTGCTGTTCCTTTTCCTGCTTCTGCTTTTCAATCAGTTCTACCAGCTTATCTACAGGTACAGGATACTCTCCAAGCATCGCTTCTGGAATCTTATCTTCCATGATAGAAATCTTTTGCTGGATATGCTTGAGTCTTTCCTGTTCTCTTGAAAGTTCTTTCGCTTTCTCCTTTTTTGCCTTTCGCCCATTCTCGGAAATCTGCTCGAAAATATCCTCGTTTTCCTGAAGCTTATCTATGTACTCGGCAATTGCCTGAAACACAATCTTTTCAATTCTTTCTGCTTTAAATTGATAGACTTTGTAATGTGGAACTCCCTGCCATGCATCCTGGCACTTATATATTGCCTGTCTGCTCGCCCTCCTTTCTCCCGTATCTTTAATTGTCCAATAATTATATCTACTTCCATTTGTACATTTGCAGCCACAGTATCCACAGTAAATAACATCAATGAGGGGAAGCATCCCCTCATTTCTTGCGATAACCTTTACACCTTTATTCTGCGGAGCGGTACGATACTTCATCCCTCTCTGCTTTCTTTTTATCTGAACCAGATTCCAGTCATCAGGACTAATAATCTGTATCTCTGGATTTGGTTCTTCCGAGAGAATCCATTCAGAACTATCTAACCGCTTACTTTTTCCGTTTTCTTTCTTTTCTCTACGTTTATAAGCTGTATAACCTGCATAAATCGGATTCGTTAAAATGCTGGTTACCGTTCCACCTCTCCATACCTCAGATGGAGCAAGTTCTTTATATTCCTCATCCAGATTCAGTTCTCTGGCAATCTTTGAAGAACCGTACTCTTTATCAAGAGAAAGCTCGTATATATGTTGTACTGCCTTTGCCCTTTCGGGAATAATCACAAGATGGTGTAATGCTCTTCCATGCTTACTGATTTCTCCAGACAGCTCCAATTTATATCCATACGGAGCCTTACCCCCGACAAACTTCCCCTGCTGTACTAGCTTTTGTGCCGTATCTTTGACACGCATTCCCGTATCAGAACTGCTCTTTTGTGCATTGCCATAACGCAGAGCTAACATCATCTGTCCCATAATATCATCACTCTCTGGTGAGATACAGCCATCTTTTACCGTATATATATCCACACCATAGCTTTTAAGCTGCATAACATATGCACCAATTTCCCACATTCTTCTACCGATTCGGTCATCCTTATAGACTGCAAGAATATCATACTCGTTTCTTTGTGCATCTCGCAATGCCTGCTGTAAAATATCACGATTCTCTACGGCATTACTGTATCCACTATTACTTCCCTCAAAGTATTCCTTTGAATCCAGATGCCATTCCTCATGTTGTGCGATAAATTCTTTCACCAACTGTCTCTGGATACCTAAGTCTCCATCTTCCTCCAACTGTTGATTAGAACTTACACGAAGCAACATCCGCACCCTCTTTTTCTCGCCCATCTTAGGAAATCCTTTCTACATGATAAATCTGATGATTTTTAATCTGCTCCCTTAATGTATGAGACAGTACATTATTTACCTCTTTTTGAAGCTCCAGTTGATGGTATCCTGCCTCTGTCCGTTCCCCTGTCTCATCAAACTCTGGAAACTCCAAAATAACTTTTACACCATCCCGTTTTGTTTCTATGCAGGAATACTTTGGAGCTTCTAAAGATATACCTGTAACAGACTTCCCTGTTTCATTTCTGCCTACATGGACTTCTTTTAATTCCTTACTTCGCTTTGTTATCTGATTCATACAAAAACCTCCTATACATCGTATTGAAATCATGAGTTGTCTTATGACTGTATCGTTTTAAGCTATACAGACACTTGATTTCGATAAATGATAGATTCATAGGTAACCATATATCAGAAGGTATATAGTCTCCTATGAATCTTTCAGAAGGATAATATATAATTACCGCTCCTTATTTTACCTACAATGGTCTTATTCCCCTGTGCCTCTTAATTCCTCATACCGTTCTTTCAACTCATAATATAAAATACAATACGTCCGTATATTTTGTACTTTTGTAGTATGCGTTCCTCCCCGGTCTTCATCTAAAAGCTCCATCTGCGATAATGCTAAAATAATCTTATTTACACTAATACCTGTACACTTATGCTTTTTGAGACCATAAACTAATGCTTTTCTACTAAGAAACACACCTCTATTACTAACCAACATTTCATCTGCTTTTCCTCTATATAATGCTTTATTTTTATAACTGCATTTTTCATATAGCTTATCATCTATTAATTCGTAAACAACTTTGATAACCCTATCTTCCTCTGACATACTGAGCTGCTCTAAATGTAACTTCTGCTTCTCCTTTTGAAGTGTAAGTGCTTTATCCAATTTAGATTTAAGCTTCAATTTATCGCTGTTGTCCACATATTTTCCATATAAAATAGCTGTTATTTTAAGAAAAACTATGCTTTCCTCAATTCGCATAGACTGCTCTCCATGCCTGCTTAAAGCCTCATACTGAGTACGAATGGTTTCTATTGCATCTTTCATGTTTCCTAATAATTTATCCAAAAAATTCATTACAATAGTTGCCATCGTCTGCTCCTGCTGAATTTTAGTAAGCGTTTTCAAATCCACATTTTGAGCCTCTATCTGAAGAGTTCTTGACTGTAAACTTTCTACCCCATCGAGAAATTCTGATGTAATAAACACAACTGCACTTTGAGGATTACTCTCTATATGACGTACCACTGCATCCATCATAGAGATCTGCCGCTTATAATCGTAACCAGTTGCCGCAGGGTGATAATCTTCCAATACCATAGGAAATCCATAACATTGTTGTACTTTCTTCACCGCCATCTTCTTTTGGTCATTTACCAAACTACACATGAACTGCGAAGGATTTTCCATATACATCATCGCCTGCGTTAAAGCGGTCTTATAACTTCCTGTTTTTCCATAAAGATTGATGCACACTGCCGGATTAAAACCTGCTTTTATAAATAAGAATTTTATAGCTGATAATAAAACCGCTGTAAATAAGATTTCACTGGCTCCCTGTGATACTGTCAGGTAATCTTCTTCATTTCTATCAGCATTTTTCTTATCTGCTAATCGTACCTTATTTTTCCATTTCATTTGTTTAACATTTTCGTCAACTTCAATCTGTATCCCATCCTGATTTGACATATATGTATAATCACCGGCAATGAATATATCTTTACCAACTTCTAATCTCTGGTATCCATTAGAAGTTATATGATACATCTTAACCTGCTTTGCGTCCTTACAGGATGTCTGTAAACGTAATAAAAGCATCTGCCTTTCCCATCTATCTAATCCAGCATCCATAATCTCTGTCCACAGAGTAAAGTACGACAGGTTATTAAGTTTTTTTACCCGACGGGGAGATAATTCTGTCCCATCAAGCATTTTTGCCACTAATTCATACTCCATATGGTTCTTTTTACTCTCATCCTCCTCTATGTAATAGAAGATTCGATTCACCTTTACATCAAATTCTGTTATATATCTTCCATCTACCATTAAACCCTGGTTCGGTACAAAACTAAAATTCATTATGATTATTCTCCTTTTATTTTTTCTTTCACGCGACTCTCAATGCTGCGGACTAATAGCCCGCAGCCTCTTTTATGTAACAATAAAAATCACAATAACAGTAACAAATCATCCACATCCTGCTTACTTATCAGTCTACGGCTTCTTTTGTTATCCCACTTGCCGTTCTTAATATTCTTGAAGACTGTCTTCCTGTATTTTTTTAAGACCTGCTTTTGTCTTTTCAATTTTTCTTTTTTAGACTTATTCTCTTTCCTTAAATCTTTGCACTCGCTTAACAAATTTTGGTTTTTCTCTTCCAACCGTTCGTTTCTTCGAGCCAAGCGGCAATTATTTTGTCTTATTCTTTGATTCTCCTCCTCTAGCTTTCTGATATACTGTGTACTCCATTTATAATGGTATTTAATTCTTGCCTCTTCCAGCTTTTTCTTATTAATCTCCTCCTGACTTTCTGCCATAAATGTTTCTAAACTCTTTTCCTTACAATTTGGCACGCCCACATTTTCCTCTGACTCGTCATACGATGCTTCATCTGCATCTACTAGCAACGGAGTTTTGTTGCAATAAGTGAAGAAATCTTTATCGAAGTTCTCTTGCCGTGAAGCATATTCTTCGTAAACCTCATACTCCGCTGGAACAACACTAAGTTTCTCCATCATTTCATCTTCGAATACTTTTTTCTCCAGCTCTGTATTTAATACTCTCTTTAACATTTTAAAATCCTCCTAAAACTAAACTCTTTTGAACTCGTCAGTCCAAGGTATCTGATACCGCTCCTCTGTATTTTGAAGCTGTCTCTATATTATCGGTTCTTTAATCACAAAAAAATTCTTAAAAAGTTAATTTCTGCATTATCGAATTTACCTATTTTTATTTTTTTATTTTTATGATATAATAAATAATTTTACACAAAAAAAGAAATCATATCTCAGTTTCAACTCTAAGATATGATTTCCATGTACTGTTTTTTACTAACTAATTTTTTATATTAACATTTTTATTAAATTTCTTTGCATATTTTTTTGCCGTCTCTTCTATATACTCTTTTCCAACCCTCTGCCTTTCACCTGCTTTACGAAGAAGTTCTATATACTCTTTTAATTTTTCTTCAAAAACATCATCTTCCTTGCTATCTTGCTCCATCTTTTCACCCAGTTTACAGTATCTATTATATATATCTTCATTTGCTTCGAGTATAACCTCTGGTATTGTTATTTTTAGTTCTGAAATATCTAAATTTTTATTTATTTGCGCACTGCTATACCTCACATCATATATACTCCACATTTTTTCAATATATTCTATTTTATTTATAATTCTTCGAGCATAATCAATCCCATTTTTATCTTCATCTAGCCAATTTAAATATCTATCCAAGCCAGCTTCGAAGTATCTATCTTCCTCTGTAATTATTTCTCTCTCATCTGTTTCTTCTCTAAGTCTTTCTTCTCTAAATAAACCACACCGTAACTGTTGTATTTTCGCTATTTTTTTATTTACTCTCTGAATAAAGCTCATCTCTGTTGCTCTGCTATCTAATATAGATAAATACCTATCTAAATCTTGTTCAAATTCTTTTTCTTCATCTATCAATTTATCTTTATTTAATTCTGAATATTGAAGCATTTCTCCTTTTAATTCTATTAATTTACTTTTAATTCTATACATATGTGGAAAAAATAACTTTGCTTCTAACTCATCTTCTTTGCATTGATATTTACCACCAGCCCATTGATTACATAAATCCCAGTTACCAAAACTAAGCGGAAACCAATATCCATTATTTTCCAGCATATCTACTGTAATATTAAATAATTCTAATCTATCCTCTATGTCAAATTCCTCCCATTTATCCTCTTCTATTAACGTCAATTTTTCACTGGTAGGAAACATTTCAAATATCTTTCTAAAAAATTTCTGTTCTTCCTCTCCAAATTCTATATCTTCATCTAAATGTTTGCGTCCCCTTTTTGCCTCTTCTTCCTTCTTGCTATTATTCCTGCTATCCTTATTTTCTTGAAACATACCTTCATACGATTGTTCAGAGTGCCTAGCTGTTCCAAGTACACAATTTATTCTATTATCAAAAAACTCCCATTGCTTTTTGGGTGAATCATATTGTTGATTTTGTAACTCTCCGTATATATCCTTTTGTTTTTTTATCCACATATTAAATGTCATTCTCATGTACCCCCATTACTTTTCTTTATTAAATCACATAATCCTAATCATGTCTAATTTTTTTTGCAACATGGGAGAATCGCCCATATTCCGAACAAAATAAAAAAATTCTTTTTGCATTTTAATAAAAACAAATTATTCTCCAAACACCTTCCTAATTAATTTAAAGGAAGGAGTTTTTATTTATGGATATTAAAATATCTTTCGATAAAACAGCATTTCAATGTAAACCAACCAATAGGCAAACCGCTTTTATGAAAAAAAGGTTGCCCAAAGAAGAAGATTATTACGATATTAAAACCATTGCTGAACGCATAGGGAATCATGGACACTCATTTCTCCCTGCAACATTTGAAGGACTAGCAAGTAAACAAGAAAATTTTGAACAATGTCAATTATTCGGAATAGATTTTGACGACGAACCAGATTATGAAAAAATTAAAAAGAAATTAATGGAATATCATCTTCCTATCGTTTTCTCTTATCATACATTCAGTTCTACTCCAGAACATCCAAAGTATAGGATTATCTTATGTCATATCGTTCCAATTACAGAAAAATGGTTAGCCGATATGATTTTAAAAATGTTGAAAAAGATGTTTCCGGAAGCAGATAAACACTGTTTTGAAACTGCTAGATTATTTTACGGTGGAAAAGGATTAATAGAATTTCACGAAGTCATAGAAGAAACTGGAGAAAATACATTCAATGTGTATAATTTAATACAAGAATTTGAAAAGTTCCTTTATATACATGATTCAAGGAATTTTTCCAGAAACTTAAAATTATTTGCTCGTAATTATAAACTTAATATACATAACAATCATTTTGATATTTACGAATACAATACTCAAAGAGGGTGTATTTCAACAGACCCTAATACAAATGAAGAAAAAATAGGAAGCAATATTAAATATGAATTATACATTCCAAATACTTCTTCAAAAATCATATTTTATGAATTACAAGAAGGAGCAGTAAAAAAAGAGTCTTCTTCACAGCGTATACGCAAAAAATCAGCCATTACTATAATGAAAAAAGTATCCAATGATAAAATTTGTAATTGCTGTAGACTATGGAGAGATTTTATTAATGGGGAACCACTGGACCACAATACACGATTTTCATTAGCTACAAATATTCGCTTTTTAACTGGATACCAAAAGAAATTCTTTGATACGTTGAACAAGTATTATCCTGATACCGATATATCCAAATGGAAAGGCTATTTTAATTATATGAAAAGACAAAATTATAATCCCACTGGATGTAACGATTGTAAATATAAGGATACCTGTAATCATAAAACAAATTTATTAGAAACATTGTGTGGAAGAAAACAAATTACATATTTCAATAAACAAAGCTTTATTTCTGTAGATGAAAGCGTAGCACAGGTATCTTCTGAACTAAATGCTGCACTCAAAAAAAATACCACAAATATACATTTAATTCCGGGGCAAACCGGAATAGGCAAAACGACAATCTATGTTAAGTTAATAAAATCAAGACCCCGCAAAAAGCCATTTTTGATTGCAGTACCTACAAACAATCTAAAGAGCGAACTCGTACAAAAAATTGGTCGAGATAAAGTACTTGAAATTCCCTCTTTTGAGGATTTACCTTTACCACCAGAACTTCGTCAAACTATTGAAAAGAACTATAGTATGGGATTCATTAATGATGCCTTAGAAAGCATAAAAACATATGCTCATAATTCAAAAGATAATTCCATATTTATGAATTATCTCCATCCAGAGACAGTATTAGCTCATTCTTCAAAATGCGTTATTATGACCCATGCCCGTTTTTTAACACTCCCTAATCGAGTATTAAAAAATTTTGAAGTATTAATAGATGAAGATATTTTATATACTATGCTTACTCGTACTGGCTCTGTTCAAATTTCTTCTCTCAAAAAAGCTTTAAAAGCAAACGTATTTTCTCCAGAAAAACAAATAGAGATTGAAGAACTATTAAAATTAAAAGATAATAAATGCTGCCGTAACAGAAATCTCTATTCACTAAAACTTGATATGGGAACACTCAAGAATTGTAAAACCACAGATAACCTCATTGATTTTGCAAAAGCTGACTGCTATATAAAACAGAAAGATTGTATTAAATATCTTGCTCCGGTTCAACTTCCTAAATGTAAGATGATTATTCTATCCGCAACATTAGATGAAACAATCTATAACTTGTTTTTTCCTGAAAGAAAAATAGTTTATCATGAAATTGAACAAGCTGCCTATAAAGGAAACTTAATTCAATATCCTTGTTATTCTATGAGCAGAAAAACGATAAACGACTTTATAGAAAAAAACACGCTACATTGTCCTACTGTTTCTGCGTTATTCAAAAAAATAATAACCAACACAGACAATGTATATTATGGTATCACTTTCAAGAAATATGAAAATGATATTCCTCTGGAACACACCTTACATTTTGGAAACCTTACTGGTACAGATTATTATTCTGGAAAAAATGGAGTAATTATTGGAACTCCACATTTTCCTTCCTATCTATATCAGTTGATTGCCTTTTCTATCGGTATATCAGAACACGGTTCCCTAAAAAATCGAAAAGTTAGTTATAAAGGATACCAATTTTTAATGATGGCATGCTCATCTTTATTTGTTACTTTTACAACTTTATACTGATCAAATTCGTCTTCCTTAACATCCAGAAGTTCCAACACTTTTCTCTTTTGAGTAGCCGTTAAATCTGCTCCAAGTGACAGATATGGCTTCTCCTCTATAGCATCTGCTGATACATTGGCCTGAAATACCAGTAAATCCGCTATCAGCATAGCGGATAAAGCAATCAATTTCTTTCTAAACATCATCATTTCCTCCTTTTCTTTTTCCAGAGTGTGTTTGAAAAATCATTCCTGCAATCTACACACTCGTGGGAAATTTTGCAGAAAGCATTTTTCAAACGTGTTCTAGTTTACCATATCTTTAGGTGAAAAATATTTCCAAAATCTATCTTTATTCTTTCTTTTTTATATCAGATTTATATCGAGATTTTACAAAACAGCTACCCAAAAAGATTACTATTGCTAAAGAACTGATTTTCCATCCTGCAGAGGCTCCTGGTGACGTATAACTTAACGAAACGGTATGTTCGCCGGCAGAAACATCTATTCCAAGAAAAGCATTTCCTACCGCCCACATATCTGCTGGTTTTCCATCTACCTCTACGTACCATCCCTCATCATATGGGATTGAGAAAAATAAAGTTTGGTCTGTTTTAGCATTTACATTACCTTCTATATAATTGCTTGAATAATCTCTGACTATAAATGCTCTGTCTGCTGTTTCTTCTTTAAGGTTATTGTATTCCTTCTGGTCAAAATCTGCTGCTGAAAGACGCACATATCCTGTCTCTGTCTCTCCCTTTAGCTGGAAAGTTACTTTTACTTCAGATCCAGCAGATACTTTTCCTATTGGTAGCATATATCCATCTAAGTCTCCAGACTTTACGTTTGTTCCATCTATTGTAATCTGTGCATTTTCTACCTGTGTTCCATCATAAAAAAGATACAAATCATCTATTGTTTTTGTGACAGGAATCGTAAAGACCATATTATCTGCCTGTGTGCTTTTGTATTCAAAATAATATTCTCCATCATTCGTTTTCGATGCCGTACAGCCATTCGTTGCCGGATCAGCAATCTCAACATTATGAAATAGCTCCGAAACACCAAATGCCTGCTTTCCAAGACTGTTCTGTACACGGAATGGATAAGCACTTTCAGAATCCCAGTCTTCTACAGAAAGATTCATAAGATATCCCATTGACATTTCTCTTGCTGGGTTCTTATAAATATTAAACGCGCCTTCCCTCTTTACATATTCAAAGTCCGTATTCAGAGTATCTTCCTGATGGTAATAAAGATATTTTACATTTAAAAGAAGATTCGTTACCGGAGTCGCGCCTTTATAGAGATATTCATTACAACCTGTATAAAATCCCAGATTGTCCATCAGATTAACCATACTATCTGAAGCGGTAGAACCAAATAACCCTACACCATTGATTGGATATAATGCATTTTCATCAACAATCAGAGAACTGGCAAGTTCACTTCTATAAAATGTTTTATCTTCTAGTGAAGCTACCGCCTTTTCCATATCATTTACACCATAGAAAAACTTCGGAACAGCAATCTGTCCATTTTCATTAAATCCCATAAATGCTGTCGCTACAATTTCAATAAGTGCTACTATGCAAAAAACATTTTTATACCAGCCTTTTCTCTTACGAGACAATGTATACAAGAATAATAACATTCCATATAAGATAAAAAGCATTCCTGCCACACCATAGACTTCATCATCAAGTGGATTCGTTCCTTTCGCTCTGGCATATACTAAAAGTCCGACTCCTGCCATACAGGCTAAGGCTATATGCCATCCTTTTGTCCCCTCTAAGTTTTCAAAGACTTCCCAAAGCATATACAGCAGCACAAATCCAAATAAAAATGAAAAACGATTTGGTATTCCATACTGATCATGGAATCCGTGCCAGATAAAATTCAAAATCATCTCACTGAAGCTTAAATAGAAAAATCCAATCAACAATACTTTTTTTATTTTTTCACTAATTTTAATCTTACTATTTAGTAGATACAGCACCACTGCTAAAACTGTAAAAATACCAATATAAAGATTCGCATTTCCATCGAAGTTATCATAAGTGATTGGTGTCCACATTGCAAACTGCCGATTAAGTAAATCTGCTGCGTTCGTTAAAAAGCTATGCTCTGGCAAACTCATGGATTCCCCGGATGCTGTTTGCTTAATTCCAAGATATGCCGGAATAAGCATAAGCGCCGCCATTCCTGCTGCCAGAAATGAATAGAATGTAAATGCTATTCCCCGGAAGAAGAACTGCTTTACACTTTTAAATGAGTATAAAATATACCAGATTACTACAAAAATACAAATCATAAAAGCAATATAGTAATTGCAATATAAAGCGTAGAATAAGGCAAAGCAGTATAATCTTCCGTCTTTCCTATCTATCAGATCTTCTAATCCCATCATGACAATCGGAAAAATCATAATCGCATCAAGCCACATAACATTCCAACAGTAACCAACCATATAACTCGATAAAGCATATGCCATAGAAATCATTAAAACAGGGAGCCCTGGTTTCTTGCTCTTTGACGAAAAGTAAATTCCTGCTGTCAGTCCGCTGATTGCAACCTTTAACACAATAATCAAACTAACTGCCATATTTAACTGACTCTTTTTAAAAAATAAAATTAAAAGGTTCAAAGGGCTGGATAAATAGTACGCATATAATGATAAAAAATTAATTCCAAGTCCAGCACGGAAACTATAGAAAAGACTTCCTCCACTTTTTAATTTATCATATAAAATAGAATAAAATGGCATATACTGATGCAACCCATCAATAATTAAAAGTGAATTATCTCCAAATGGCTGTACTCCAAATGCAATACAGCAGCCAATCATAACGATTAATGGCATGAAAAAAGAAAGAATAATAATATGTTTTCTATTTATTTTCTTTCTTATCTGCCATATCTTCTTTCCCTCTTCTTTTATGTTCATATATTTATTTACCTGCCTTTTCTCCTTGCTTTTTACTGTTTTTATCTCTAATATTTATTATCCTATTTCCCTTACACGCTTTTTCAATAAACCAAGGCAACGTATAATATCAATCCTCTTTTTTACCATAAAGTCAATACTTCCATGTGTCATCTGTGTCACATTAGAAGAATGCCTACGATATCCAATGAGCTTGTCTTTTAAAAAGCAAACCTGTCCCATATATTCTGCCGCTGTTCCAATCCAGTAGTCATGCATATACATTTCTTTAGGAATCGGGCAAATAACTGGAATAAGCTCTTTTCGAAATGCCATACAACACCCAACGTAACTGTTTTTGATAAGATTTTTTAAAATACCTGGCTTACTTTTCCTTAAAGCAAAAAGACTTTCTGCTCCTGTTGCCTTTCCATTCTCATCTATAATCTCTGCATCATGAAGAATTGCTTTTACTTCTAAATTATCAAAGGCTGCATTCACCTTTTTCACCTTATCGGGCTTCCATATATCATCCTGATCGGATAAATAAATAATATCCCCTGTACAATGCCGAATCGCATTTTCAAAATTCTTCACTACTCCTTTACCTGAACCCTTTATAACTTGAATTCGGCAATCCTTTTTTTCCATATTCAATAGAATGGGCTCTGAACCATCACTCGCCCCATCTACAGATACAATCACCTCATCCTGATTTCCAAGCTGTGATAAGATAGAGTCCATCTGTTCTTCTATATATGTACCGCCATTATAATATGCCATTGCTACTGAAATCTTCATAAAATGATATCCTCTTCCTGTTTTTTCTTCTCTGCTGCTAGAATACGCTGTTTTTCCTCTTCTGACAAGCTCTCATCTTTCAAGATTTTAGCATAATTTTTTGTACTTCTTGTTAAATTGTTACCCAAAAATATCTTTTCAACCTGCCCGTCCATTCTTCCGATTACAACACCCATGGCTGTCTCCTCCTCTTATTTTGTTCCATTTTCCAGAAAAATTTTCTTAAAGATTTCCTTAAGATCTCTTTTTTAGGCTATATGTATCTATATTTTTCAATGTGTTTCACTTTTTGTTCAATTTTTTTCTTTCTCTTCTGCTTCTGTATTATCTTCTTCATCGTCTTCTTTGAATAGTTCTGGAAAAAAACATTTTCTCTCGTTATCCCTATTAATTTGAAATATTCGTTCGTAACTTCTTTTAGGTGACAAATTTTTGAGAGGTATATCACGTGTGTTTAAAATACATCTAATTCTATCATTAAAAAATTTACGAATGTCATTCTTTTCTTCGTATCCTTGCTCTCTTAGTTTACTACATATATCCTCTTGTGTATTTATCCATTCTGTAAATGTCATTTTTATGCCTCCCCTTTTATTAAATCACATAAAATTTATTCTGTCTAATTTTTTTCTACAATATGGGAAAATCGCCCATACTCCAAAGAAAATATAAAAATAAAAATTAGAATCCGCAAATTATAATTCCAATCACATCCATAAATTCCATTAATTGTTGTGATGTAGATGGTTATACAAGATGCCCCGTATAACCATCTACATCCTTTTCCCATGTTGAAAAAATACATAAAACAAGCCTTTTCTCCCATTTCTAATAAAAAATAATTAAATCTATAACACTTTTTAAATATTAAAAAGAAAGAAGGCAAGAAAAATGAAAATTAAAGCAACAGTTGATAAGTACTGCTATACAAGCAAGCCAACAGACAGTGATGCAAAAAAATGAGAATGCGTTTACCACAAGAAGAAAATTATTATGATATAAAAACTATCGCAGATTGCGTAGGCGAACAAGGTCAAGCTTTTCTCCCTGCAACCTTTAAAGGAATGGCAAGTAAACAAGAAAATTTTGAGCAATGCCAATTATTTGGTATAGATTTTGATGAAGAACCAGACTATGAAAAAATTAAAAGAAAATTTGCAGACTATCATTTGCCGATTGTATTTTCTTATCATACGTTTAGTTCTACTCCAGAACACCCAAAATATAGAATTATCTTATGTCATATCGTTCCAATTACAGAAAGATGGTTAGCTGATATGATTTTAAAAATGTTAAAAAAAATGTTTCCAGAGGCAGATAGTCACTGTTTTGAAACTGCTAGATTATTTTACGGTGGAAAAGGATTAATCGACTTCAATGATGTTGTAGCGGAGACAGGGGAAAATACATTTAATGTATATAATCTAGTAATGCAATTTGAAAAATTTTTATATACAAATGATAAAAAAAATTTTTCAAGAAATATAAGAGTATTTGCTCACAAATATCAAATTGGATTGAGTAATAATCATTTTAATATTTTTTATATAAAAATCCCGCACACCCCCACAAGGAGGGTGTTCCTATCCACCCCCCAATCAAAAATGAAGAAATTATTGGAAGTAATATTAAATATAAATTAGATATTCCAATCATATCTTCAAAAATTATTTTTTATGAACCCAATGAAGAGGAAGAAAAGTCTGAAAAGTATGTATGCAAAAAGAGTAGACCTAAAAGACTTGAAAAAGTCTCTTACGAAAAAATGTGCTCTTGCAGATTATGGAAAGAGTTTGTATCTGGTGATGGTAATATTTTATCTCATCGGGATAAATTTTTATTAGCCACAAACATCCTATACATAGTTGGCTTTGAAAAAGATTTTTTAGATGCATTAAAAAGAAATTATCCTGACTCAGACAGAAATAAATGGCGTTATAATCTTAACTGGATGAGAGACCGAGAATATAAACCAGCAAGCTGCTCTAATTGTAAATATTGTAATTCATGTAATCATAGAAGTAATATTGTCGAAACACTAAAAGGGAAAAAACTAATCACATTCAATGGAAATCATGATTTTGTTTCTGTAGATGAAAGTTTTAAGCAAATATCTTATGAATTAAAAGAAGCATTAAAATCAAAAAAAGATCAAATTCATCTAATTTCCGGTCAAACAGGAATTGGGAAAACCTCACTATATATTGATGCAATCAATTCAGGAAAATATAAAAAGCCATTATTAATCGCCGTTCCTACAAGTGATTTAAAATCAGAACTTATACAAAGAATAGGAAAAGAAAATATATTTGATATTCCATCTTTTGATGATTTACCATTGATAGGAAGGAGATTTGATATTCAGCAATATTATAATCAGGGAGATTTTGAAAAAGCTAGACAATGTATCATTGAATGTGCACGCGATGTTTGTGAACCAGAAGAACTCAACAAATTCAGAGTATACTTAAATCCCCAGATTTATTTGGAACAAACATCCTCTTGTGTTATCATGACTCATGCTCGACTTCTTTCACTTCCAGATAAGATTTTAAAAAGATTTGAAATAATAATAGATGAAGATATTTTATATAATAGTATTCTTGTACGGGTTGGGTCAATTAAAATTTCTACTCTCAAAAAAATTCTGGAAAAAAATTATCTATCATACGCAAAAAGAGAAATGATTCAAGACTTATTGGCATTAAAAGAAAAGAAATGTTGTATTAATCGTGATTATATTCCTAACGAAATTGATACTCGTATAATAAAAAGATGTAAAACAAATGATAATATTGCTGAATTTCTAAAAGCCGGATGTTATATGAAGTTGGATGACTATATTAAATATCTTCCTCCTATCAAACTTCCCAAATGCAAGATGATTATATTATCTGCGACATTAGACCAAACAATTTATGAGATTTTCTTTCCTACAAGAAATATTATTTATCATGAAGTTAAGCAAGCTGCTTATACTGGAAATTTAATTCAATATCCTGCATACTCTATGAGTAGAACTGCAATTAAAAACATTGTATTGGATGAGAACTCCGATTATCCAACACTTTCTATGCTATTTGAGAAAATTATATCTCACACAAATAACGTAGTTTATGGCATTACTTTTAAAAGATATGAAGAAGCACTTCCCTTAGGGTATACACTCCATTTTGGAAATCTTACGGGTACTGATTATTTATCTGGGAAAAATGGGATAATTATTGGAACACCCCATTTTCCTACATATCTTTATGAATTGATTGCTTATTCTGTTGGCATATCGGAAAAAAGCAAAAATTCATATAAAAATAGACAAGTTAGCTATAAGGGATATGATTTTATAATGATGTCTTACAAAAATAAGATTTTACAAAAAATTCAACTATATCTAATTTCGTCTGAATTAGAACAGGCTGTTGGTCGCTCACGATTATTGCGTACAAACAGTACTGTCTATGTGTTTTCTAACTTCCCTTGCAATCAAGCTACATTTTGTAATATTGATTATTTAAAAGATGCCGATGACCCAGAAGGGAACATCGACAATTACTTGATTAATACTATGTTCTTTTAAATAAAAGGAATACCGTCAGATTTTTATGTTATGATGGTATTCCTTTTATAAAATATCTTAATAACATTTACTGCAAGGTGTATACCCTCTGCTAATGGCTTCCGATTTCTTCACCTTGCTCGGACTTCTCATATTACTGCATGAAGAACGAGAATGATATTTACTTCCTGTGCGTGGAATCCACACATAAGAAGATGAAGATGTCTGTTTACTGCTATTCTTCTTTGTATTAGAAACTTTTTTTGTTGTAGTTTTCTTCGTAGTCTTCTTATTAGAAGAACTCTTACTATCTGGAAAAGCTGCCTTATAATTTTTCCAAATTCCCAACTTCTTTCGCTTGGCAATCTTTTCAGAAGCTCTTAACTTATTAGTATACTTATATTTGCCATATACCTAGTAAACACGCGCATAGCCTTTCTTAACAAGTTTATTACATTTTGGAAATGTAGCAGGAATTGATTATTACGCAGGAAAAGATGGAATTATTGTTGGAACATATCATCTTCCCGAAAGTGTATATAAACTAGCTGCCTGTTACATACATGGAACTGGAAAAAATTTGCACAAACAAATTCTACGACGCAGGACAGTCTCTTTTAATGGGTACTGTTTTCCAATGATGTCATATGAAGATAAATTACTGTGTAACATCCAGTTTTACCTCATATCAACAGAATTGGAACAAGCCATAGGACGTTCAAGATTACTCCGCACAAACAGCACAATCTATTTATTTTCTAATTTTCCTTGTCCACAAGCAAAACTATCTAAAATAGATTATTTAAAAAAAGGAAATGCCGATGCTCTTAGCTAAGAACACCGACAAATATTGTAATTAAACATATGTTTTTAAAATAAAATATTGCCAGAAGCTAATTCCAAAAAGTTTCCGGCAGTATTTTATTTTGAACTATACAAAAATTTTTATTAAGTAATTACTAAATTTTCTATTCATATATTTATAATCTTTGAATCTATGATTAATGGCTTTTTTGAAAAAAATTTGGCATTAATTACTTCTCTAGTCAATTTCATTATATATGCATATTCATCTCCACTTATTGTCACCTTCTCTGCATGTGCAATTTTATTTCTTATTACAACAAGTTTTGATATTATGTTACAATCAACACTTATATTATATTTTTGACAGAACCACATTATCCTATAATAATTATCACCAAATACAATATTAAAAATGTAATTACTAATCTCCCCACTGAATTTAGTTAATCTTTCCTCTGTTATTTGAATATTATATGTTTGACTTAATATTCTTTCTAAGCACTCTTTTGTTTCTTCTTTTCCTCTATCAATTCCCTCTTTTTCAATATCAAATTCATCTGATACTATTTTCTCAATTATTTTGAAAAATGTAAAAAATGCATCCTCACAATTTTCATCACCAAATAAAAAATTTAATCTTATCCCTAGGTTATAAAGTTGTAATGTACTTTCTAACAATTTTCTCTTTTGCCTAATTCTTTGATATGCAGTTTCTGTTTCCTGTATTTTTAATAACTTCCTCTTGCTTTTGTTAATATCAATAATCGGACGTGCATCAACAATTGACTTTGTCATTCCACCTTCACTGTTATATGGATTTCCCGTTAAATAAACAAAAAACTCTAATGCTACCCTGATTTTTCTCATAGCCTCATTCTGATTGTCTCTTTCCGAATAATAACTAATCTGTAAACTATCAGAAATATAGCAAACTTGATTATGGTATTTCTTAACCACAAAATAACAGTCTCCTAATATAAAAGGCATATTTTCTCGCAAAACAATTTGAAAATAGAATTCACCCAAATTATCAATCGCATCTAAAATCCTACTACTTACCTCATATTTATAATACATCTAACCCACCCTTTAAAAATTTTTATTTTACTTTTTTTAAATAAATTTTCTATTTTTCTTATAAGTAAGCATCCAACTCTATTTTTTGTGCCAAAATTGTTTCTTCTACAACCTGTATACACTCTTCCGGATGCTTCAATATATCTTTCCCCAAAAAATGCAATACTGTCCAACCTAAAAAAAGCAATTTCTTATCTGTTTCCATATCTCTTTCCATATTGCGAGTTATTTTAGGAATCCAGTAATCTGGATTGTTTCCCTTTTCTAAGCGAGGTTTTAAAACTTCCCAATCTTTTCCATGAAAAAACTCTGAGTCACAAAATATCGCTATTTTATATTTTATAAGGACAATATCTGGCTTTCCCGGCAACTCACTCCAATTTTTTCGATACCTATAACCCTTTGCCCACAAAGCTTTTCTAAGCACAACTTCAATCTTAGTATCTTTAGAATGAATATGTTGCATATTCTTCCGCCTTTGCTTTGGAGTCAGATTATCCATTAGCTTTGAATATCAGAAAGTCTGACTTCACGATTCACTGAAAAAATTCTTTTAATTGTATCATGATTATAGCCTCTTTCCGCATAATCCTGAGCAAAATTAATCAGTAAATCTACAGGCATTGCTGAACCGTTTACGTTTGTATCTCTAGTTATTCTGCCAAGCCAGCTATTCATGTTTGCTCCAAAAGAATCCGCTATATATGTATAAAAAGCTAACAGCTTGTCTGTATTACCATAGTATGGATACTTTATTAATTCACTATGCCATTCTGATATATAATATCCATCATGAAATAAATCATATATATCCCTTCTTGTAATTTCTGTAATCTGACTCATTTATCTGCCCCTTTTAAGCACAATTTTTCTATTTCAATAATTACGAATTTAGCTAATTTTATACTCATTATAACATAAAAAAAATACTGCCAAAGCTCTTTTTAACTTTGACAGTATTTTTTATTTTTTCAAACTACTTACTCTCTATAATAGCCTTTATTTTTTCAATATTCATATCCAGCAGATCACTAATCTGTTCTATTGAATAACCTTTTTTATATATTCTAAGAACGGCTTCGGCTAATCCTTTTTCAATACCTCTTTCTTCTACTCCTTGACTTAAATTACACATTTGCTCTCATCCTGTATCTATATAATTCTGTATAGCTATATATTATCACAAGAAAAAATAATAACATAGACTTATCTGTATCGAATAAACTCAATTACAGACTGTTTTGCTATTTTCCAACGGTTCCCTATTTTGAATGCTGATATTTGTCCGCTGTGTATTAAATCAAGCAAAGTATTTTTTCCGACTTTTAACAATTCTTTACATTCTTTGAATGTCATTACCTCTGGAATGTACTCATACATAAGTTATCACCTCGTTCATTTCTTTTTAAAAATGTGTTCATTGCTGTTCAAAACGGTTTATTCCTATCCGTTGCAGACTAATTTTAAAATTTTATTTGATAAATATTTTTACATAAAAAACAGGAAGAAACATCATGCTTCTTCCTGTTTTTATTATATGCCTAACCTGCTATCTCTGCCTCTCCTTTGTCTCCATAATAATACACACTATTTGAAAGAAGGTATTCCGCTGGCAGTTCTTTATTAGATTCAATAATTGCTTTTTTCATCTCCTCCACTTCATCTGCCTGACTTTCGGGAACTATCATTAACTCAAAAATTGAAACAGGCAGCATATAAAATGACTCTCCAATCTTTTTCTTTGCTTCATCTAAGACACTCTTTTGTAATAAAGCTAATGCTCCTTGATTTTTCTGCAAAACATCTTCCAAAGTCATAAGTGAATTTTCTTCCTCTGTCACGATCAGCATCAAAAACAGGCTTTCTTTTCCCATGTTTTCTAAAACCTGTTTCCATATTACTTCCGGCTCTACCGACCAGATTTTAAAAATGTCCTTTGTTACCGCAGTCCCTCGATGTGACTGAGCCTCTTTGTAATCTGGCTGTGTATCTATGTAATACACGACCGCTAAATCAAGAAATGGAACATAGTATTTATGCTCCAAGTACTGCTCGTTCCATTCTTTGTTCACCATCTCTACATAGAGCCGGTCTTTAATCCGCTCATAACTCCATATATCCTGCTGACTTAATAACGAAATGTTCCCCGCTGTCCTGCGGTACTCTTTTAAAACCTGTTCGCTAATCTCCTGCACACTGATTCCTGCCTGAAAATCTTCATAGCACCTGTCTAAAGAAACAACAGGCGATAACTCCTCTTCCAGCTTTTCAATAACCAATCCTTCATAAGATACACCGTTATTCTTCCAGACACGCTTCTGTTTCATCTCAAATTCTTTACCTAACTGACACGATAATTCATAGAATAATTCTTCAATAAATTTATTTTTCTCCATGACAATCTCCTTTCTTATGCTGCTTTTGTATCTGTATTCTTTAACGCACTCATTACCCTCTTATAATCTCTCTCTGTTAAATTCGCCAAAGATACATGAAAGCGTTCTACAATCTGCTGTTCTGTCACACCTGTACGTTTCATTTCATCATACAGTTTTCCCATACGATAATCGGAAAGCTGGTTTTTATTTGCCGTTTGAAAAGCCTGTTTAGAAACTTTATTCCCCATGTTAAACTGACATACAATCTCATTCTTTTGATTGCGGATTTCCAGACTTTTAATGACTTTCCCATTTTCATCATAGGAAATGTATGACACATTAAAAGAATCTCTTACTTTTAACTTTCCATTGCCCTCTGCAATACTTACTTTATCTGACGGAATCCAGATAAACGGGGCGGTATAAAGTTCCCTGCCTATGCCGATATTAAAACAGGCACGTTTAAAAGAATCTGATGCGGCTCCTTTTACTGCTTCTGTGTAAGACTCTACTCCTACATCCTGTTTAGAAATCCATTCTCCATTCTCGTCTTTGATGCTAACCGTACAGAATAACGCCCCGTTTATCAGTTCATGTTTCCGTTGCCAGCCTGCGATTCCGAATGTTTCATCTAATATATTCATATCACAACGTGCATCCTTGTACAGCAATAATGATATACCGTTTTTCCTAACAACACCTACACGAACTTCAATCTCATCTGCTCTTAATTCCCGAATCTTCTTCATTTTATACCTCCAAAAAAGAGAGGATACCATTATAGATACCCTCTCACAGTCTTTTTACTATCATGCTACTGAAAACTTACGGTAAGTTACTTCTTTTTTGCAGTCATCGTAAATATCTTTATGTTTTTCTTTGAGTTTACTCGAATCAATCCTGGTCTGAACTACCTGTTTCCATTTTACGATATGTCCTCCTACTCTGCCGGCTTCATTTTCTGCTAATGCAGATTTTAACTGATTTTCAACAAGCCGTTTCTGCTCTGTTAATGAATCTAATTCTATTTTTATCTGCTCATATTTTTCAATAGCTGAAAGCATCTGTTCATCCAAATCAATGACAGAACCGACCTTCGCATTATTGTATTTTGCCCCCAGATAAAGGCTTGTAGCCTTAGAAGCATCCACATCTGGTTCTTCCCCCTCCCGGACACAATGCCAGAAGTGGGATTCCATGCTTACCAGCATCTTGATAAGCTGTTCATCCCGGTATACTTCCGTCCAATAGAATTTATTTCCGCCGACCAGAACCGCAATATACGCTTTCTGAAAACCTGTAACTGCCAGATAGTGTTGAACCTGTAACTGATAAGCTTTAGGAATCTCTCCATTCTTCCAGTCATTATTTTTAAATTCGATAGCTGTTTTAGCTTCAAATATCGAATAAGTACCATCCAATTCACTGATAATGCCGTCAACATCTGCAATCATAAAAGGATATTCTTTGCTTCTAAGAATGGAATTTTTCTTTCTTACCATTAAGCCTGTACGCTGGATGAACTCCTTTCTTACGACATCTTCAAGAACCTTACCGAAATGCGTTACTTCGGATTCTTCTTCTCTTACTGGAATCTCCCCACGTTTCTCCTGCCATAACTCAAAGATGCTGCGGTAAGGATTACATCCGGCAATGATACCTGCATCACTGCCGCCTATTCCAAGCGTTCTTATTTTCAGCCATTCTTCTGTTGATAAATTTTTCGTGGAACACACAATATCGTATTTCATTTTTAACTGCCCCTTCCTTTATGCTGCAATGGTAATGCCATGTTCTTTGTCATAATGATATACGTTATAACTTAAAATATCTTTTTCAGCCACAACGGTTTCATTGGCATCTCGAACCATTTCTTTCAGTTCATCGACTCCGTCTTCCAGTTCACTTGCTCTTACAAGAAGAACCTCATTTACGGAAGATGGAAGGATATATAAATCATCTTCTAATGCCTCAGCAATGGCTCCAACTACTTCTGGACTCATAAAATAGATCGCTCCATCCACTTCCTTTTGATTGGTAAGGATATATGTTGTTACTTCATCTTCTCCCAGTGGAAGCTTTGCTCCAATACTCATTTCTACATATCGCCCTAAATTCATTAATTTAGGTGGGAAAAGTCTTAATGTATTTGCCAATGCCGCAGCATAAATTTCTTCTTCGGTCATACCTAAGATTTCAGCATCCCCTTTTGATAATGCCATTGAAGCCATTCCTTCTTTATCCATTTTCAGAACAACTCTTACGACTGCGGAAAGATCTAAAAATTCTTTTGATATGGACTGCTCAACTAATGACTCATTTCTTTCTGTATTAACCAGCTTTACAAATAAACTCTTTTTTGCAATTTTCTTTAATACTTCCTGTTCTAATGTTTTCATTATCTTTCCTCACCTTTCTTTTCTTCTGTTTTCTCTGACTTGTTCCATAACTGCTTTAAGTATTCAAATAAATCGGCTACCCCTAATAACTTTTCTAAGAGTACTGGGTCAAATTTCTTTAAAATGATACAGAAAATTTCATAGACCGGATGTCCTGTGTTTTCTGTATCTCCAGTATCACAGCCGGTTGTAGTGGTTGTAAAACTATTTGATTGTCTGTACTTTTTCATCTCTGAAAGAATTTTCCCTTCAACTACATCTTTTACTGGATTCAACTTTATTCCCTCCCTTTATGCCGATAACACCATCTGATATGTCTTATCTAAGACTGGCAGACCGTCAATCGTTTTCCTGAATAAATTCTCATTATAGTTCTTTGTCTGACGTAATGGTTTACCATGATAAGCCATATCGGATACCGCATTAATAAAGCGATACCCATTCTTTCCTACTCCCTGCAGATCAGGTGCATCAAAATAGCAGGCTTTTAATATCTCTTGCTGTTTTAAATTATTTTTCTTCTGCATCTCGCTTAAATCCTCACTGACTGGATACAGAGAATCAATCATAGCAAGTACTTTCTTATCCGTAAGCTTCTTAGCCTGTAATTCATTAATAGACCGTCCTAATTGTGACATATAGGCATTGGCAAGCTGTAATGTCTCTCTTGCTTCATCCATACGACTCATTACATTGCCCGTATGTCTGGCGGACCATACACGACTTGCACCTTTTAATGCCAGATTAAGTGTATTCTGGCATACAACACGTACAGGTGTCATAGCGACACGAATTGCACCTGAACCATCATGAGAGTTGCAGAACACTAGATATGGTTCAATAGCATCTCCAGAGATAATGTATTTCTCTGGAAGTTTTGCAAGCATCCAGACGATTTTCCCTCCGGCAAGACTTCCGGCAGTTTCGTACTTTACCCCTTCTCCCAGCAATCCATCTGTAAAAGCGAAAGCTTCTTCATTCTGGACAATCTTATATCTGTCACCCACGATTCCTAATACGCTACGGTCAATATCTCGGATATTGGCTTTATAGCCTGGAATTCTTTCTCCTGATGCTGCATATACATCGGTCTGCTCTACTTTCCAGTCGAGTCCTGCCTGAATCAATGCTTCTTTAGAACCTAGTACTTCTTCTACCCTGACTCCTAATCCATGCCAGGGTGCCGTTCTTGTATAAAACATACTTTCTACATTTGCTGCCATCTTACTTTCCTCCTTTTCTTCCTGTAATGACAATAATGATAGTTACGATTGATTTAATAATTCCCATTGGATATATCCTCCTTATGGTAATGGAATATTACTCTTGTTACAGGAAGATGGTGTATCATTATGATTTGAGAATTTACGGTAGAAAGTTAAATAATTAAAATCCAACTTTAATGGAGTTGCTATGGAAAATAAAAAAAGTCGAAAAAAGGGAAGGATGAATCAATCCTCATCCTTCCCTGTAATGTAATTAAAAATCAGTTTTCTTATGCTATCATCTGTCCAACCTGCTATGATAATTTTAATTGCATAATCTACTTTTAACAAATTCCGTCTTTTATTTCTCTTTTATATTTATAATACGTTCCTCGTGCAATTCCAATAAGCTGTATACACTCTTTATCACTCAGCATCCCATCAAAATCTCTGCTATATTTCTGAATCTTTTCCTTACATTCGATGGATCTCTTTGTAACAAGCTTTGTTCCCGATGCTAAACCTATGTGCTTGCCATTTATCCGGGCTGTCTCAATTCCTTCCTTTGTTCTTTGCCGCAAATCCGTAACTTCCTTTTGTGACTGTAAGAACGCAAGCCTTATCTGCTCTTTTGCTAATGACATCAGATATTTATTAACTCCTTCTAAAATATAATCCACATTTGTTCCTGTAAGCGGAATCCCATTATGCAGAGCCGCTTTATATGTCATTGTATCAATGTGATGCTCTTTTAAGAAAATAAGCTCTATTCCTTTCTTATATAAATCTTGATATACTTGAAACCCTTCTTCTGCATCACGACTCATTCTTGATACTGAGTCAAACACTACGGTATCCCCCGCCTTTAATTGCTTTATCAGTTTATTTAATTCCTTTCTGCCTTGAAACTTTATTCCTGTATACACTTCTTTTATAATGACCGCTTCGGGATACTCTTTTTGAATATTCCGAATCTGTCTCTCCATGTTTTGTTTCTTAGTTGAAATTCGCACATACCCATAAATCTTTCCCATGATTCTTTTCCTTTCCGTATCACAAAAAACGACCGTTAGATTTGACACTCACTTTTATATGATTTGCCAAACCCAACGGTCCACTTTTGACACTATTTCGTTATAGGTTTCTTTTGATACTACTGCCCTATTCTATTTCTTACAGAAAAACGTCAGCAATTTCTTTTTTCGTCAGATTATCTTCATTCTTTGCTCACAACCTGTTCACAAATTTCCAGTATCATAAAACCATCAAAAACAACAACAGATTTTTGATAGATTTTTTTCATACTTTCCTCTCTTTTGAAGCCGGCTTTATGTCGGTTTCTTTTTTAATCTATCATCCTGATACGCTCCTGCAATCCCCCTTTCTTTTTACCACAATGAAAAAAGTCTCATGCATAAATGCATGATGTAAGATTATAATGTATACAAGCTTATAATATATCACTGAATTTATTTACTTTCGCTAAAAAGAGGATATTTCCTATGTTCCAATGACACCTCAGATATATCCCAAGCCTGACAGTATTACACTATACACTTAATATTTTTAAATTTAGTCATTACATTGTTGGAATTTATTTACATTTTCTTGAGATTAAGTATAGCGAATTAAAGATAATTATGTTAACATAGACTTACATAATATCAGTATATCGGAGGTGATTATAATTCTAAAGCAAACAAATATTGCACATACTATTGATTTAACCGCAGACAGAGCCAAGTATGACGAATGTGCAAAAAAACTATTAACTTATAATGCCGTTATTGCATGGATACTAAAATCCTGTACAAAAGAATTCTCGCAATATAGTGTTCAATTTATATGCGATAACTGCTTAACAGGAGACATTGAAATATCACAACGCTCTGTACATCAAGATTACCTCGATAAAAACACTCGATTAAATGGCAACCAACGAATTGACGGACTTAACACCGAAGCAAACTCTATCAATGAACAGACTGTATACTATGATATTCGTTTCAAAGCCTGTCTACCAGACAGTGATGAGCCTGTACAACTCATTATAAATCTTGAAATCCAATTAAATGATACACCGGGTTATCCATTAGTAACACGAGGATTTTATTATTGTGCTCGAATGATTTCTGAACAATACGGAACAGTGTTTACTGATGAACATTATGAGAAAATTCAAAAAGTATATAGTATATGGATATGTCCTGACCCAGCAAAGAAGCGGAAAAATGGTATTTTTAAATATCATACTGTTGAAGATACCATACATGGCACTCCCTACACTTCCCCTGAAAGTTATGATTTAATGGAAGTTGTTATTTTAAATCTTGGTGATGCTGATAAAGAAAGTGATTTGGAGATTCTTGATTTACTAAATGTACTCTTCTCACCCTCTACATCTCCAGAAGAAAAAAAGCAGCGTCTAAACGATGATTTTCATATTGCAATGACAGAAGAATTTGAAAGCGAGGTGCAAAATATGTGTAATCTTAGTAATGGTCTTGTAGCGTTAGGCGAAGATAAAAAAAGCTATTCCCTTGCTCAGATGATGATTGAAAATGAAGAACCTTTAGACAAAATTATTTTATATACAGGCTATTCTGTTGAAAAGTTAAAAGACATCGCCAACACAATGGGAAAATTATTACCAGAAAAATAATCACAAAAACTCCTCGGTCATATTTTGGTATGCTCCCTTTTAGGTAGACAGTTGAAAAAAATAAAACTGTTTATCTGAAAGGGGGCATTTTTTATGGATAAGATTTCTCCAGAAGAAAAAATACAATGGATGAAAAAAATTCTTCAGAAGAAAGAATCTATCAGTTCTGTTGCGTCAAAAATAGGAGTTTATTATACGACCGTTGATAAATGGCTTAGAAATTATAAAGCAATTGGACCGGAAGCTTTTTTTCGAAAAGGTCATACCTATCGAACTCCTGCCCAAAAAGAAGCCGCTGTTTTCGATTACCTTTCTGGAAAAGGTTCTCTCCGGGATATCTGTGCCCGGCACAAAATTTCAGATGCACAGATACTCAGAAGATGGATTATGAAGTATAATAGTCATGATAAGGAAACAGGAGG